>WNFD01001206.1_pt1 | contig 32350 bp, 22 predicted proteins | sample 5400491 | NCBI WGS metagenome assembly WNFD01 (sample SAMN13153343, study PRJNA577476) | soil metagenome | isolation source: 120 cm saprolite under Douglas fir tree site 2 hole 2 replicate 2 | place: USA:California | collected 2015-04-18 | reverse complement strand
CTTGAGCGACGCCGAACCCACTCCGCCGTCCTCGGCGCCGCCCCGGCCCACGTTCAACAACCAGGTTCCCGCAGATCGCCGTTACTGGGTCCTGGGCGCCGTCATGCTGGTCCAATTCACCGCGGTCCTGACCAGCACCATCGTGTCGACCGCGGCGCCAACGATTGTCGACGAGCTGCACGGGCTCGATCTCTACGCCTGGCTCTTCTCCGCGTACCTCCTCGCGTCATCGGTGACGGTGCCGGTCGTCGGCAAGCTCTCGGACCTCTTTGGCCGGCGGCCGTTTTACATCGCTGGGCTCTTGCTCTTCCTGGTCGGGTCCGCCATCTCCGGACTCTCACAGAATATGGGTGAGCTGATCGCGGCTCGAGCCCTTACGGGAATCGGAGGCGGGGCCATGATGGTGCTAGGGGTCACCACGATCGGCGACATCTTTTCGCCCCGTCAGCGTGGCCGCTGGATGGGCCTGATCGTGAGCGTCTTCGGCCTGGGCAGCATCATCGGCCCGCTGGTCGGCGGGTTCATCACCGATCATTTCGGCTGGCGCTGGGTCTTCCTCGTCAACCTGCCACTCGGGCTCATCGCCCTGGCGCTGATCGCATTCCTCCTGCCGAGGCTCGCCGGTCACGGCCGGGTGCGGATCGACTGGCTCGGCATCGTCCTGCTGCTCAGCGGCGTCGTCCCGATCTTGACCGCGCTCACCTGGGCCGGCATCACCTATCCATGGGACTCGATCCAGGTGATCACCGCGCTGGCCGGCGGCGCGGTGCTTCTAGCAGTCTTCGCGGTCTGGGAAAATCACGTCGGCGAGCCCATCTTGAGCCTGCACCTTTTCGAGAGTCGGGCCTTCACCGTGGCGGTGCTCCTGAGTTTCGTGGTCGGTATGGCCCTCTTCGGCGCCCTGACGTTTCTGCCGCTGTACGCCCAGGGCGTGCTGGGGTATAGCGCGCAAGACGCCGGCCTCGTGCTTTCGCCCTTCATGCTCGGCTTCGTTCTCGGCAGCCTGGTTGGCGGCCAGCTCACCACGCGCACCGGTCGATACAAGACGCAATCGATCATCGGCATGGCCGTCGCCGTCGTCGGCATGTTCTTGCTGTCACGACTGTCGGCGACCTCACCATTCAGCCAGTCTTTGATCGCCATGATCGTGACCGGGGCTGGCGTCGGCGCCGTCTTCCCGACTCTGTCGGTCGTCGTGCAGAGTGCCTTCCCCTACCGCATGCTGGGCACTGCCAACGCGGCCCGCCAGTTCTTCAACAACCTGGGCGCCGTGATGGGCGTCCCGGTCATGGCGACAATCGTCATCGAGACGCTGAAGAACGAGCTGCCCAGGCACCTGCCGAGCGGGGCTGGCCCGCAGCTGGCGAAGGCCGCGACGTCGGGCGCTCAGGGGTTGATTGCCGGCCAGAACACCGGACTGACGGAGGCGTTCGGAAACCTCCCGCCGGCGCTCGCGCACCAGGTGCTGACCGCGGTCCGGGTGAGCCTGTCGACTGGCATCGAGCGCGCCTTCCTTCTGGGCACCGTGCTGATGGCCGTCGGATTGCTGACGACCTTCTTCCTACCCGAGATCCCACTCAGAGGAACGATCCAGGACCACCCGACGGGCTGACTCTCTCCCTGCCCCTCTAGGGAGGGCTCTTGATTTCTCACTCCCCTCTGGGGAGGGCAGGCCGGGGGCGAGTTAGCCGCCCACCCGCGCCCAGCTACCGTCGCGGGCGCTCCTAGCGACCGCCTCGCAGACGAGCATCGATTCGTGGCCGTCAGCGAACGTCGGATAGTCGGGCTCGGCAGGGCCATCACCGGCGACCGCGCGGTAGACCGCTCGATACAGCGCCTTGAAGGTGTCGGCATAACCTTCATTGTGTCCGGCGGGTAACCCGGCAGCGGCGCGCCCTTCCGCGTTGAGCAGGGCCGGGTCGCGCGGAAGAAGCTCGTTCGGCCGTTCACGATGGCCGATCCATAGGTCGTCGGGGCGCTGTGAATTCCAAGCGGCGGCGGAGGTGGATCCGTCGATCTCGAACTCGAGGGTGTTCTTGCGTCCGGCGCTGATTTGCGAAATGGTCAGGTTGCCGATCGCCCCGTTCTCGTAGCGGAGCAGGATGGTCGCGCAGTCCTCAGTGGTGATCGTTCGGGCGGTCGTCGCGCCGGAGGACTCCCTTGCGAAGGTTTCAACCGGGCCGACGGGCTGGCGGCGGATCGGAATAAAGGTCTTCAAGTCGGCCATCACGGAGACGATCCGCTGCCCGGTGATGTGGCTGGTTAGGTCCATCCAGTGTGAGCCGATGTCGGCGACGGCCCGCAGGCTCCCACCCAGTTCGGGCTCGAGCCGCCAGTTCCAGTCGGTGTCGAGGTCATCGCGAGCGGCTTCTCGCAGACGACATGCTTGCCAGCGGCGAGTGCCGCCTTGGCCTGCGGGTAGTGCAGGTGATTCGGCGTGGTGATGTGAACCACAGAGATCCGAGGGTCGGCCAGCATGGCCTCGAGGCTCTCGTAAGCCGGCGGCAGGCCAAGTGCGGAAGCGCGTTCCGCAGCCCGGGGATGGCTGGATCCAACTACGCCATGCACCTGAACGCCAAGCCGGCGCAGCGCCTCGACGTGCTCGGCGCCGATGAAGCCAGTCCCTACGAGCGCGGCGCCGATTTCGGTTATCGGTCGTGGCGCCGCGTGGCGCAATGCACTCACTGACTAGAAGCGGATTCGCCTGGCACTAACTTGGCGCAAGGAAGTACACAGCGCGGATGGGCAGTAGTTGTTTATCTGACTCCGCAACCTTGTCAAAGTGCTCGATCCAAAGCCGGACGAGATCATCGAGACGAATCAGGGTGATATGGCGCTTCTCGTGGCGAGCTTCCTCCTGGGCGTCACTGGTAAAGCCACCCGTCGAAACGAAGATCCCGACATCCGTTTCTCCGATTGTGGACAGGAACGAACGGAGCTTGTCGGCTGGCACTGGCGATTCCTGACGTTTTACCTGCACCTTGATGCGTGGCACCTTTGTTCCAAGTGGGTCAGTAAAAGCGATAATGTCAACCCCCCGATCAGGCCCGGGCGGAGCCACGTGGGAAACGAAATAGTCCATGGCCCTCAAGAGCGCGGCAACCAAATTCTGAAAATCGTACGGTGGCATTTTCTCCACGTATTCGCGGATTTGGGTCCGCGCGCTTTCCTCAGCCTCCTCAAGGACGACGGACGTCTCCACTTCGTCCGCTTCCGTTTCCTCGACATCGGGCGCTTTCGGCTGGGCGCCCTTCCAGGTCCGATACAAGCGCCAGGCCTCGTCGATGAATGCTTCTGGGGACGAGAATTTCGCGTATGCCTCCTTACCTAGCGGGGTTAGGGACCATCTTCCGTCGCCTTTCGCCAACCAGCCCGCCTTTACTGACGTAATGGTGCTGAAGCGGATGACTTTTTCAAATCGGCGTTGGCCAGGATTCTTTGGATACTCGCTCTGTTCGAACGGAGTTGGCGGACGGACGGCTTCGACTCGGTGGAGGACTTCCTGCGCCTGGAGGCCATTCGGCTCATCGAGCAGAACCTGGAAGACCGCTCGAACGAGCTCGCCCTTCCGACGCTTCGTAATTTCAGCCATATGCTGCTCCCTTATCAACGACTGGTGAGCCCTTAAGGTCACCACTTATTCGGTTCCCCGCTCCTGATCTCAGTCCGCAACCGACCACCCGAAGGGATACCTTCAGACTTCCATTCATAATGATTGGTCTCGATGCCTCAGACAATCCCCGGCCAGGAGCCGCCCTTTAACCCGCTCAACAAACTACAACTGGGCATCAGTGTTGTCAACGCACTCTTGAGGCGCCCTTGCGGGCCGCTGCCGCCGCCGCCGTTTCGAGGTGTAGGAGTCTACGCCATTTACTACCACGGAGAATTCCCAGCCTACCGCTCCATTTCGAACAAAGAGTGCATGGCACCGATCTACGTAGGGAGCGCCATTCCCAAGGGCGGGCGGAAGGGAGTTTTCGGGCTGGAGGGACAAGCGACCAACGAATTATCGAATCGGCTTCGGCAACACGCCGCTTCCATAGAGCAGTCGGAGAACTTGAGACTAGACGATTTCACCTGTCGCTACGTGGTAGTCGACGAAATCTGGATCCCGCTCGCTGAACAGCTCCTGATCGCCCAAGCCCAGCCGGTATGGAACGGTGTCGTCGATGGCTTCGGAAATCACCCCCCCGGCAAGGGAAGGGCCGGAGGCGCGCGACCTCTCTGGGACGAGTTGCACCCGGGAAGGCAATGGGCAAAGACACTGCCGTCGGCCAGCTTGACCAGCAAGCAGATCGTTCAACGAATCGCGGCCTTCTTTACAACGAGCGCTTCACCGCCGGAGATCGGTGACGAACCTGAGTAACGATGCGCCTGGCGACGGCCGGAAGATCAGTTGACAGTCGGCTTGTAAAGACTCTCATTACGAGCCAGCCCTGGCTTTCCAGCGCGTGGTTGACCTCACTGTCTCGTTCCATGTTCCGCGCTATCTTTGCAACCCACCAATCACGGCGGGACGGAAACTGCTCCTCATAGCCCTTTAGACCCCTTTCCCTCCATCCAGCGCCGTGCCAGAAGTCACCATCAACAAATACTGCAACCCTTGCTCGAAGAAAAACCAAGTCCGGGCATCCTGCAAGTCGCCTGTCGTGGATCCGAAATCGAAGTCCCCTGGCGTGAAGGTACTTTCGCAGGGCAACTTCAGGCTTCGTGTTCTTGGCACGGACCGTAGCCATAATCTTGGAAGTAACCGATGGGTCACGGACGCTATCTACTGAACCGCGACGAGTTCTCTCTGGGTTGCTCCGAGAGTACGCAGCAGCATCCGCCCTAACGATTCCGCTAGTTTGACGGGAACGGCGTTTCCGATCTGCCTCATGCATTCCGATCGGCTCCCCTCGAAGCGATAGTTGTCCGGGAATGTTTGGATTCGAGCAGCTTCCCTGACCGTAAGATAACGGACCGAACCGTCGTCCAGTACGATGACGCCTTCCCCTCCAGGGACGCCATGCACGCCTGCTTTCAGTGTCTTTGCCGGAGCATCAAGTGTCGAGCCAGTGTGCCCGGGATAGACGCGGGCACCAGGCCACTGAACATGATTCGCGACGGGCCCATCGTCGAACAGAGACTGGGCGTCGGGCAACCCACGAATGGCGTCTCGAACAGTTCTCCATCGCTCGCTTTCTAACCCTGCATAGGGTAAGAGATCCAGTTCGCCATCGAGGTCGAGTCCGCAGTCCGCTTCGATACCGTGCTCACGAGCGTAGCTCCCGTCTACCAGCGCCTGCGCTAGAAGAGATGCGGAATGAGTCGATACAGGCCACAAGCAAGAAGCAGCGACATCTTCGCGGACCGCTTGTATGAACACTCGTTCGCGCCGTTGGGGAACGCCGTAGTTGGCTGCGCTCAAAGGCTTCCACTCCACGACATATCTCTCGACCGCATCCACGACTCGCTTAGTTCGACGAAGGCGATCAGCGTGGTCCGTCCAGTGCTCGCTGCGTCGCCGAGTGATGTAAGGAAGACTGAGCTGGGAACAGACGTAGTCAAAATAAGGTCGAAAGTCCGGCCTCACCAGACCAGGAACGTTCTCGATCAACACGGCCTTGGGTCCACAGAGTCTGACCGCTTCCAGAAATGCCGGGAACAGATTTCGTTGGTCGGCGCTACCTTTATGAACACCCCCCAGCGAAAAGGGTTGGCACGGAACGCCTCCGGCAAGCAAGTCAATATCGGTCGGCAATGTTCCGAAGTCGAACTCTGCAACATCGGTCTCAAAGACCTGGTCCCTGGTCCATGCGGCACTGACTTCGGCATTTGCGCGCAAGGTCTTGCAAGCGTCTGTATCCCACTCCACGAGGGCGGTATGTTCGAATCCAGCCGCTTCGAGGCCCAACGCTAGACCTCCTGCCCCGGCGAAAAGGTCGACTGAACTAGGCATCACGGTGTAAGAACTTAGCATGGAGACGCGACAGCTGTCTGTCGCGAGACTGTTGCCCAGGGGTACCGACCCTAGGAGTGAAGCTAAAAATATGGAATCGCCGGTGGTTTCCCAGAACCGGGAGGCCGCTGAATCAGCAAATGGGCATTGTCGAGCCGAGTTGCCAACAGCATCGCCACGTACCTTGCTCCCTCGCCCGCCTGAACCAGCGGCCTTCGTCGATTAATCCGTCTCGGATCGCTTGTCGTCCCGTGGGTATCGGCTTTCCCGTATCCTGCGTTTGGGTCATCACTTATGCAGGCAGGTCCGAAGGGTTGACAGAGCCATGACGTCCGCAATCTCATGGCTGGACTTTTCGGAGGAGGACCAGCGCAGAGCTCGGGAGATTCTGCAGCTGTTTACTCAGCCAGGAAGTGTCGACGAGCTCGGGATTGGCCCCGTACGTGACGCCCTCAGCGACGCCATGTTCCCAGGGACTTCGGTTCTGCATACTCGGGCCCGCTACCTGCTCTTCATTCCGTGGCTTTTTTCCGAGGCGGCGCGGCTCCGCCCAGCCGGCCCGCCGCTTTCGGCATGGGTCGACCATCAGGAGCGTCGGCTAATCGAGGCCCTGCGGCACGGCGGATTTGGGGGCACTGGCGACGGCCTGATCGGACGCAACGCTGGTGCCAGTCTCAAGCACCTGCCGTCCTCCATTTATTGGCACGCTCTCCGGGAATGGCGAATTTTAAGACGCCCGGGTACCATCGAACAAATCGCAGGAGCACCGCGACGAACCCATAGTCTCGAGGAGGCGTTGACAGAATTCGTCGAACGTGACGACGCTGCGTGGGATCTAAACCTGCCAAAACCGCCTGAACGTTTCTTTCAGATGGAGGATGCGGCGTTCTCGCTTGAAGCGGAGGAAGCAGAATGGCTAGCAGAGCGGATTGAAAAAAGTGTGCCCGGCTCTTTGCTGGCGTGGCTCGTGGCCTCAAACGTCGCCCCGAAGGCAACCAGCAACACGCCATGGGAGGATTCGAGCGTCTTGGCTGCGCCGGCCGAACTGAGCCGGGTCCTATCGCATGCACGGCTGTTCTCCGCTGTTCTCCACGGAGCCGCTTTGCTTTACAACCTAATTGTTGCCGAGCGCTGTGCGGAGCTCGGCCTCACCAACACCGGCGAGAAGGTTGCCGACTACAAGATTCGACTCGAGGTATGGGCCACGGGTCTTGGCGGTTCAGGCGACCGTCTGACCACCTGGCCCATAGGCCAATTCTGGGGCCTTGTCATGTCGGTCAATCCGGGAATACCTCTCCTGACCAGATCGTTCATCGACAAGTGGATCGCACTTGTGCTTCCCAGCGAGGGTAGATCGGTAGCCAACAGCGAGGTCGCGCGCCAACTCATCGGAAGTCGGGAACGGCTGCTGAAGGGAGGCCGTTCACGTCTGACAAACGACCGCCTCCTCCACGAATGGACCGGCAGTTCCGGCGCGGATCCGCTCACCTTCCGCTGGCAGCAAGTCAAGGTCCTCCTCACCGACATTTCAGCGGGACGGTCGGCGCGTGCTGGCGCCTGATGATCGTGCGCTCCTGCTCGACGCCCTGCGGCCACCAGGCGGCACTCGGCTCCGGCGGGCGGTTGGTACGACATTCACACTCGATCTCGCGACCGCGCTGACCGTTCCACTTGCCTTCGCGGGCCACTCGCTGAAAAACAAGCCGGACTCGATCCTCACGATGGATGGCATTCGGCAGAGCGCGGATTTGCTGGACATCTTCTGTCAAGCAGGCGGCATTGCAGGTGGACGATGGCCCTCCGATCTCATTGCCCTACTGGAGTCGGTCGTCCATGAGATACGTCGACCGCGGCCAGGCCATCTTTTCCATCCAAAGGTCTGGGTGGCTCAGTACAGTGACGACGCCGGTATCGATCGGTTCCGCGTCCTAGTCCTGTCACGAAACCTTACGGCTGATCGGGGATGGGATTTCATCGTGCGCCTCGATGGCGAACCATCAAAGACGATTAATCACGACAATACCGGCCTGGTGACCTTCGTGGCCGCCCTGCCAGATATGGCCAAGCAGCAGCTAACAGAGGAGCGCCGAAATGCCATAAGGGCTCTCGCCGAACGACTTCGTCGAGTACACTGGGATTTACCTCAAGGTGCTTCGCAAGTTCGGTTCTGGCCCATTGGACTGCCGAAAACGCTGCGGCCGAACCTTGATGAGATGTTCCGAGGCTACCGACATTTGGTCATCTCGCCGTTCGTTAGCGCAGAGGGTCTTGACGCCGTCGTCCGTCCAGTGCCCAAGGGGTCCGACGTCACCGTCATTTCTCGGGCGGAGGAACTTGACAAGCTCCCGACCGGCTCGCTCAACGGCTGGACCGTTCGGGTCATCAATCCTCTCGCCGGCCTTGAAAATTCCGCCGCCGTCGAGGAAGAGCTTGCAGACACACCGAGGACGGTTCTCAGCGCTCTGCACGCGAAGGTCATCGTCGTCGAGAGGAATCGTGGCGCTCGTGCGTTCTTTGGATCCGCCAACGCGACCGCCGCTGCGTTCGGTGGCAACGTCGAGTTCATGTGCGAGTTCCAAGGAGGCCCCAACTCATTAGGGCTGGTCGCGCTTCTTGGTCCGGGTGGCCTCAGCAGTCTTCTCGAAGCCTATACACCGCCCTCAGCCCCAATCGTTGACGAAGTCGAGAAGGCAGGCCGTCAACTTGATGCGTTTCTTATCGATGCTGCGCAACTGGCCTACCGGGTAACTGTCAAGAGCGACGATGGTCGTTGGCGCGCCACCATCACAACTGATAAGGCTATCCCCGAGCCTCCAGTCGGAGTAATAGTTAATATCGCGCCCTTCAATCGTCTGACGGAGAAAACGGTCGTCGCTGGCGGAAAGCCTGTCCGTGTTGAACTACCGATACGCGACGGCGCCGACCTAACCCCGTTTCTAATACTCAGAGCGCAAATCACCGTCGATAAACATGCTGTGGAGCGGACTGCGGTGGTTTGCGCAGAGCTAATCGGCGGTCCGTCCGATCGCCTTGATGAAATCCTCGTCCGCCAGATAGACACGCCTGAGAAGTTTCTTCGATTCCTTCTGCTTTTGCTTGGCCTTGGCGAGTTAAGCCTTCCGACGGCGACCGACTCGGCAGGTACGGTCGCTGGTAATTGGGGCCAGGCGGACCGACTGGGTATCTTCGAGCTGCTGGTTCGGGCCCTCGCGATCGACCCCACGGCCATCGATCGACTCGACGAGATTGTGCGGCGATTGTCTGCCCACAAAGGGGGGACTGACGTGCTTCCTCTTGGGTGGAGCCAGCTCTGGGCCACCGTAATCCAGGCTCGAAAGTTGCTGCTACGCAAATCGTGACTGAGGACTACTCTGCCGCAGGCGTCCTGGAACGGCTGTACGACTTTCAACGTGCCACCGTGGATCACGCATTTAGTCGGCTTTACGTCGACTCCGACAGTACCCGCCGCTTTCTGATCGCGGATGAAACCGGCTTGGGAAAGACTCACGTGGCCGGAGGCATCATTGCCAAGACCATCGAGCGACTACAGCACGTCGACGAAGTCAAGCGCATCGACATCGTGTACGTGTGCTCGAATCAGGACATTGCGGAGCAAAACCTCCGAAAGCTATTGGTCACGAGCGAACGCCACCGAACTCCGGCCACCAGGCTGACCCTGCTTGTCGCCTACTCGGAGCTTCTTCAACCGTCAGCGTTCGCGGGAATGAAGCCGGTAACCATCGTCGCATTCACCCCGTCAACGTCGTTTGAGTTCGGAGGCCAAACAGGGCGGGCTGATGAGCGAGCAGTACTTTTCTGTCTGCTGTCAGAGCATTTGGGACTCAAGGGTGCCTCCAAAACGAGTCTCAAGCGGATCCTGCAGGGAGGGGTGGCGTCCATTAAGCACTTTCAGTGGTACATCGACAACCTCCTAATTCAAACGAAGGGCCAGTGGGAACCAGACATTCGCCAGGCGTTCTTGTCGAGCTTCGACCGTGCTTCTACCCGGCAGGGACTTGAGGGCCTGATCAACCAGACTTACGAGCGCTCGCTAAATCACGCCGAGGGCGACCTGGCACGAGAGCTTGTGGCAGAGCTTCGACGATTGCTGGCCCAGGCCAGCATCCAAGCGCTGGAGCCTGATCTTGTCGTGCTCGATGAATTTCAACGATTCCGCTATTTGCTAACCACTGACACGCCCGCAGGTGAGCTCGCCGACCAGCTGTTCCTGCAGCCTGACGCCCGTGTGCTCCTGCTCTCCGCCACGCCGTATAAACCATTTACCTACGCAGAGGAGGCTGCCAGCGGCGAGGACCATTACGTGGACTTCTTTCGCACCTTGGATTTCCTAGGTAATGGCTCTCAAACAACGAAGACCATCCGTTCAGCTTTTGCCGATTTGCGCCGAGGCGCGCTCGCCGGCCAACCAGTGCTGGCAGCAAAAACCGTTCTCGAAGAACAGCTTCGGCGGCTGGTGTGTCGTACCGAACGCCCGCAGATCGGCGCGGACGGGATGCTCGGGCAAGTGGCCTCGGCGGCTGACGAGATTGAGCCGACCGACCTGACCGCATACGTGGCACTCCATCGCCTTGCCGTCTTGCTCGATGCACCGCTGAGCGTTGAGTATTGGAAATCTGCGCCATATTTTGGGAATTTTCTCGCAGGTTACAAGGCTGGCGAGAAGCTCAAAGAGGCATTGAAGGAGCCCGCCCAACATACCGAACTTCTGCCGATTTTGCGCGCCATGCAGCGGCTCCAAAGCGCCGATGTCAGAGGATTCGAGCGCCTGGACTGGGGAAATGCTCGACTCCGACGTTTGGCCTCTGAAACTGTGGATGCCGGGTGGTGGCGGCTGCTTTGGGTCCCGCCGTCACTGCCCTACCACGAGCTTGGTGGCCCCTATGCCTCAGAGGCGAATCGCGGCATGACAAAGCGACTGATCTTTTCGAGTTGGGTCGCCGCACCTACCGCGATTGCCTCTCTTCTCAGCTATGAGGTAGAACGCCGAATTCACACCGCGGCCGGGCCGGCCACGAACACCCCTGAAGCTCGCCGTGCCATCGCGTCAAGACTTGCATATCGACTTGACGGCGATCGACCTGGGTCGATGACAGCTTTAGCTCTCTTCTGGCCGAGTCCGACCATTGCCATGGCAACGGACCCGCTGACGGCGGCCCGGGAGGCTCCGACGGAGACCAGGTCGGTCGGAGACATTCTCAAGTGGGCAGAGACGCGCGTGGCTCCGTTTGTTGGCCCAAATGGAACTAGCCAGGCAACGGCCTCGACCGCTTGGCATTGGGCCGGATCTTTGCTCGCCGACGCCGCTGCTGCCGCCGATATCGGTGCCAAGACCTTGAGCGCGACGGCCGTGGTCGAAGCGCTCCGCGGCGCAGTCGAAGAGGGGGATGAAGATGCCAGCCAGGAAAAAGATGCGCTTGCACTGCACGTTGATTACGCGCTAGCAGCTCTTAACTGGACGGCTCAGCCGCCCGCAGACCGACCCACTGACTTGACGGCGGTAACCGCGCTGATGGGTCTTGGCGCGCCCGGCAACGTCGCGTGGCGGGCCCTTCGACGGTTACGTCCCCCGGATCATAAGGTTAGCGAGGCCGGCTTGTGGCGAGCCGCTGCTGTTCTCGCATCCGGCCTCAGGAGCCTGTTCAACCGGCCGGAGGTAACCCTTCTAATCTCTCAGCTCGATCCTGGCGACGAGACCGCGTACTGGCAAGTCGTGGCCCGATATTGCCTGAACGGAGATTTGCAAGCCGTCCTCGATGAGTACCTTCACCATTTGTCCGAGTCGAGTGGTTTCGATCCGAGAAGCGACATCGGTCTGCTGGAGATTGCGAATGCCGCGCGCAGGGCTATCTCAATACGAGCGGCGACCTATGTCGCCGTGGATCCGGCCGGAGGAGAGACAGGGTCCATTCCTTTCCTTAGTCGCTTCGCACTACGATTCGGCAACATTCAGCAGGAACAAGACGATGTACGGTTGCCGGAGGTACGCGCCGCCTTTAACTCACCCTTCTGGCCGTTCGTTCTTGCCAGCACGTCAATTGGCCAAGAGGGCATTGACTTGCACTGGTGGTGCCACGCCATCGTGCACTGGAACCTTCCGGCGAATCCCGTCGACTTCGAGCAGCGCGAAGGCCGGATAAATCGCTTTAAGGGTCACGCGGTTAGACGCAATGTGGCCACTATGTTCCGCCGACGGGCCCTCACCTCACAAGATCCAAATCCATGGAAACTCCTCTTCGAAGTAGCACGCGACGCTCGCGAGCCGAACCAAAACGATCTTCAGCCGTTCTGGGTGTTTCCTGGGGATGCTTGTATCCAGCGGCAGATCCTGAGCTATCCGTTGAGCCGCGACGGGGTGCGCTGGGACGAGCTGCAGCAACTTCTGGCGCTTTACCGCCTCTCACTAGGACAGCCTCGTCAAGAAGACATGGTGGCGTTGCTTGCAAGCCGAGGGCTCGCAGGAAATGACGAGCGGCTTAAGGAACTCCAGCTAGATCTCAGGCCACTCCCCTCCTAGCCGTCGATCAGACAGCCACAGGACCGCACGTTACCAGCTGACCTCGCTGTCCTACCCGACCTAGGATCGCCAGGCCATTGACAGATCCTTAAATACGCTTAACATGAACTCAGGGAGGGCTTTGGGACTGGCCAGGATGATCCCAGCCTGGCCGGTTGCTGCCAGAAGTACGGCCGAGGCTAGGCTGTTTGCGGCACTCAGCACTTGTCTGAGCGACGACTATGTCGTGCTCCAAAACCCAAGGTGGGTCGAGAAGACCGACTCACGCGTCAAGGAATTTGAAGCAGATTTCATCGTTGCACATCCAGATAAAGGATTGCTCGTTTTGGAGGTCAAGGGAGGAGCGATTTCCTTCGATGCAGCTGAGGGCGCCTGGCGGAGCACCGATAGAAATGGCACGACGTTTCCGATTCGAGACCCCTATGTTCAGGCTCAAGATGCTCGCCACTCACTTCGTCGGAGCCTGAGGGCCGATCCGCATTTTCCGGGGGACTGGGGACCATTCGGACATGCGGTGGCCTTTCCAGACGGTCTGGTCACGTCAAGACCGCTATCTCAAGGACCCGCTGAAGTTACCCTTGGTGCGGCCGAGATCCGCGACACCGCCAACCTGCGGGCTAGGATCGATTCAATCCTTGACTTCTGGGGTCCCCAGAGAACGGGCAACAGCGGCACTGGCGCCCTGCGCGTCCTCCATGCGACGTTGGCGCACAATTTCGAAGTTCGCAGCCTTCGAACAACGATTGACGACACGGATCAAGAATTTCTGACGCTCAGCCAGCACCAGCATCGACTGCTTACCTGCCTGGACGAAAATCCGCGTGTTGCTGTTGCTGGATGCGCTGGCTCAGGCAAAACCATGTTAGCCGTCGAAAAGGCCCAACGACTAGCCTCTCAAGGAGTCCGTACTCTACTCACCTGTTTCAACCGGCCACTCGCCGATCACTTGCAGAGAGTGGTCGGCTCAATTCCCAACCTTAAGATTTGCGACTTCCATCAGCTCTGCATAGAAATGGCAAGTAAGGCGGGCCTCGACACTGCCAGGGGCGAGCAGAGTGAGAAGGACTACTACGACAAGAGGCTGCCGGACCTTCTACTCACATCCATAGACATGTTGAAGGAGCCATTTGACGCCATCGTCGTGGACGAGGGACAAGACTTTGCGTTGCCGTGGTGGGAACCACTTTTGCTTAGCCTTCGTGACCCACAGGGCGGGATTTTCTACGTGTTCTATGACGATAACCAGAATCTATATGACCGCCCGACGGCTTTGCCCCGTGGAATCGTCCATTACCGGCTGGCGGAGAATTGGCGAAACACAGAACGGATTAATGAAGTCATACAACAGTACTATGACGGCCGCCCCGTGGTTGCAATGGGCCCGGAAGGGGTTGCGGTCGAGCGGAAGGTGGTCGCGACGATGGACGAGCTGCGCGCTGAATTGCGCCGGACACTGCATCGACTATGTCGGCAAGAGGGGATCCCTTGTGGCGACGTCGTCGTGTTGACCCCGCAAAACGTGACCCGGTCCGGGCTTCTGGGCAAATTGGGCCCGTTCCAGTTAACGGAGCGCCCGAGCGGTGCTGATCAAGTAGAGCTCACCTCGATTCACCGCTTCAAAGGGCTTGAAACCAAGATTGGCATTATTGCCGGAGTCCGACAGCGCGACGCTGACTCGCCGGAACTCATGTACGTTGGGACATCTCGTGCGCGATCCCACCTAATACTGATTTCCTATTCCGAAGAAGGCGGGGCAAGGTAGATGTCTGTAGCTGGGCGCAGTCGCGAATCGGCGTCGATGCATATCGGCGATGCTATCGACAGCCCCCGGCGAGTCGCGGAATGGAACCGAGTTCTGTTTGAACTGCTTCTCCCCCTCGGAAAGGATTCTGAGAGCGTTGTTCTGGCGTGCGATGACGAAATAGTGCGCGCCGCCGGCCTCGCTATGGGCATCCCTCCGCAGTTGGCGGTTGAGGACCTGATTAATGCGCTCAAGCGCACCCTAAAGATTGATTCCATTAACGGCGTACGAAATCTAATGGTGCTCGGCCACAGCTTTCAGCGTGCGGCACGGCCGCGGCCGGCACCTCTTTTCCTTTCAGCCTTATGCCTTTTCGTCCTTGCCGCGTCCAGGATGGCGCCGGGCGAGGATATCTCGACCCATAGTTACTACCCGAGGCTTCGTGACCTCCTAAGTCTTCCTTCATGGGCTGGTGAGATTCCCGGCTTCGGTTACGTTCCCACGCTATTCACCTATCTGGCCGAGTGGCTGGATGCCGATCAGCAGGGGCGACGGGGGCGGCTCTTCGTACCGAACCCGTGCCGACCCCCGTTCGTGGGCGCTTGTGTCGCGCAAACCATCTTTCGAGAGCGGGATCGACAGGTGCTATCCGAGTTTTTTTCAGATCGTCTTACCGGCTCTCTCGATGGCCTTGATGTTCTGCTCCTCCTGCGACGGTGGCCCGGACGACACCGCCTAACGCGGCATGCAAGAGGAGTCGTACATGACGGCGCGATGGAGTCTCAGGTCCGCTCAGCAATCGAAACAGCCATTCGCTCATGGGATGGATCTGTTTTGCTGGGCGACGGTCGTCGCGTCTGGCAGGCGCGCATGCGACTTGCCCCCCGTCCACTCGGGCTGTACCTCGCGGCGAGCAACCTGGCCCCAATCGATTTCAAGATCGGACGTTTTGCTGCCACAATGGTTCCGAGCCGCGAGGTCAAGGTCCCCTGGGAGATACTGGATCTTGTTCGAGCCTTCGGCATGGTGCTTGGACAGAGCCAGTCCGGTGAGTCGATCCGGGCGCCCGTTGTTGGCGAAACGCTCTTGTTTGAGGCTGAAGAACACGGTCTTTGGCGAGTGCGAGGCGCCAGTCAAAACCGAGTGTGGGCATTGACTCGTGACCTGACGTTGCAATCGCAGCTCGCCGCGTGGAAGCTGCCGGCCGAAGGTCTCCCACGGCAATGGCAGGTTTTCCGCGAAGTCCCCGTCGACAATCTTCCCGATGCCCTGCGCGAGATTCATTCCGAAAAGCGGATGCCACTTGCAATAGCGGCTGGGTTACCTGTGGAGCGAAACCTTTATATCGTTGGAGGCCCGCCGTCACTTATTGCCGGCGAGCTGGAACCTGGCGAGATTCTGACAATCGAAGTCAACTCGAAGGTTTACACGACTATTGCTTCGGGGCAAACCATACCCCTGCCGGGAGGCGAAGCGGGAACCTATCGAGTCAACGCTGGCCACGGCCTGTTCACCGCCACTTATCACATGACCACCAAAGGCCATGGCCACGACGAATATGGCGGCCTAAGCTTCCACCAGGGGGAACGCCACTCCGTGCGAGCCGGAGCGCGGCCTACTCAAGCAGGCTCCCTCGTAGCTGTTTGCGGTGCGAAGGCGCTTCCACGCCGGGACGTTGTCCTGCCAATCGTACGGACGCCGACGGCTGACGTCATCACATTGACACAGGACGGAAGAGCCTCGGTTCACAAGAAACCCCCACCGTCCGATTGGATGGCGGTATCAGGTCTGTCCTCGGGATCCAGGTGGGAGATCCCTGGCGACGGCGTCGTTTGGCTTCTCTGCCCTGGTGATCATGAAGTGACTCTCTGGGCGCCGCAAGCGATTGAGCATATTCATCCGGCGTCGGCACGCCACGTTCGTGGCCTTGGAAAATATCCCAGACTGCGGGTAAGACGCGGGCTTCAAATTGAGGCTGAGCCCGAGTGGTTGAAGTTGTTTGCGCTTGCGCAAGAGGTACATCGGTGAGTGAAGCCGACTTGCTGCTGGCCTGGGCCTCAGAAAAAGGGTCCGGGTCCTGGCTTAACTGGCGGCTGGCCTCGGAGTCACTTGGCTTGCACCCCATGGTATCCGCACGAAACCTCTCGGCCTTGGGGCATGTTGAATTCGATTGGATTTCCAATCAATTCTGTTGCGCAGCTCCGACTGCCGTCTTGATCCCGCGCTCGTCGGGCTCGGTGATCATTACTGGAGCCCGCCCGACCGCTTTGCGCAGCGAGTTGCAAACTTTGTCGGATGACGATAGCGCCCCGTTCGACGTGTACTTTCACCCGCCCCTTACGCAGAACGACGGGCCGGAAACATGGCTGGTCGAAGCGGAAATGGATGACGTGGTAGGTTTTTGCGAGGCAAGCGGTCTCACCTTCGAAGTTGAGGCGGGACGGTACATCGCCGAGCTTTCTCCTATCGCAACTTTTGAGAATGCCGCGGAGCCGGACGAGCCAGATGATCGATATCCGCGCGAGTGGCTCGACCCCGCGAAAGGCGTCTTCACCGCCGGATCGGGCACCGTAGAGGAGGAGGGCTTATGGTGGGTGGCTGAATGGCGCCGGAAGACGTCATTCGTCCGCAAAGGAGGCGAGTGGTTTAGGGTGCCCGTACGAGAGTACGGGATTTACCTTGCCTACCCGAACCTTGTTTTTATGCGCTATCGTTCTGACCAATCGGCACTGGACGTTGACAATCGGGCACCTCTGCCACCGTTGCTTGCTCGCGCTGCAACTCTGCAGTCCGGCCGCTTGCCCTTGCGCGATAGGAGCCACCATCGATACGTGAATGTCGATCGCGAGCTTGCACTCGTAATTGCCAATCGTTTGCAGGCGCGCTTGGAGCTGCTGCCGTGAGAGGCACAAGGGCAAGGACCAGCCCAATCAACTCCGGACGATTTCGCGCGTGAATCCAGTACGCGTCAAGCAGATCCTTGAAGATCAGTACCGCCTGTTTTACGACTCGGTTTCGGCGTTCGCAGATCCTTTCCTCATGAAGGAACGCAAGCGGATCCTTGCGTCGAGCGGCATCGCGACTGAGCTCTTGATCGAGCCCATGCCAGGCTATCCCAGCGCCAACCTGACGGTAAGTCAGTTACCTGAGATCGCTTCAGAAAAGGACGCTCAGCAGTTCTTGTTGGGGCTCATGGGAGACCAACTCCTGTATCGCCACCAACGAGACAGCCTGAGGGCATACCTCGATGGAAAGAACGTCGTTGTGGCGGCTGGGACCGGGGCAGGGAAAACAGAGGCGTTTCTGCTGCCTGTCCTTACACACCTCGTCCGCGAGTCCCGACAGTGGTCGGCTGGCGCCGCCCAGCCAAGTCGTTGGTGGGACTCTGGTCGTAAGTTGAGACTTCAGAGGGAGGGAGAGCGAGGGCGCCCGACGGGAATGAGGGCCTTGGTTCTCTATCCAATGAACGCATTGGTCGAGGATCAAATGGTTCGGTTGAGGCGGGCACTTGATAGCCCGCGTCAGACGATGTGGCTTGATTCGGAACGCTTTGGTCACCGGTTCTATTTCGGCCGGTACACCGGCCGGACTCCGTACCAGGACGCTGAGGTTTACCGTGCCCTGCGCAATGCGTCGCGTCGGGCCACAGAGGCTGCCCGGCTCACAGAGGTTGAAGCAGAAAAGGCCCGGCGGGACCCGGAATTTGTCGCGAAGGACTATCGGCCGTACGTACCACGCCCTCTCGGTGCCGAGATGCTAACTCGGCCGGACATGTGCGCCTTTGCTCCCGACATCCTGATCACCAACTACTCAATGCTCAACATCATGCTCAACCGACGCGCCGAGGAACCGTTATTCGAGTCAACCGCAAGCTACCTTCGTACGCCCTCAGCGAGGTTTCACCTTATAGTCGACGAGCTTCACTCCTACAAGGGCACCTCCGGCACCGAAGTTGCCATGCTTCTGCGTAAGCTCGTTCACAGGCTCGGGATCGAGATCGACTCCCCTTCCCTAAGGGTTCTTGGTGCGTCGGCGTCGCTAGGCGAAGACGAGGAGAAAGCAAGGTCGTACCTTGAGGAGTTCTTTGGGAAGGCCAAGGCTTCATTCGTCGTGGCCAAGGCAGACGAGCCCGTGGTTGGACCCGATCCCATTGAGAGGATTTCCGTAGCGGATGTGGCGAGGCTGTGCGTCATCGGGAGTGACACAAGCACGGAGCCGAGGGCGAAGTTTGATGAGTCCATAGCAGAACCTGTGGGCTTATTCGCCGGCCGATTGCAACTGACGGACCGTCTGGTTAGAGCCGCTGTGAATGAGCGCGGACGGGTCGTGCCCACAACTCTTCGCAGCCTTGCAAACGCAATGTTTCCCGGCGTATCCGAAGAGCAAGGCAAGGATGCAGTAGCGGGAGCTCTGTCGACCATAGCTTCACTGCCAGAAGATGTTCTGGTCCCAATTCGTGCTCATCTCTTCTTTAGGACGCTGCCTGGGTGGTGGGCGTGCGCCCGGACAGATTGCCCTGAGGTCGCAAGCGACCTACGCGATCCGACCCGGAGCGTAGGTAAGCTCTACGGCGAACCAACGATCCGCTGTGGGTGCAGTGCTAGGTGCCTTGATGTCTGGGCTTGCCAGACATGCGGCGAGCACTTGTTGGGGGGTTACGCATCAAAAGGCGACGGCGGCGGCCAATACCTACTTCCGGAACTTCCTGAGTTAGAGCTAGCCCCGGACCGCACAAGGTCTGAACGCAGTTACGACCGCTACCGAATATTCTGGCCGCGGAATCCGGATGATTCCCAGCCGATGGACACGGACTGGACGGGCGGAGATATTCAGTTCCGCTGGCGACCTGCGCAGTTGCGGCCGCTGGCAGGCGAGGTTGTCCCCGATGGAAGTGGAGACGCGAACGGCTGGCTCTTCACCCTGCAGGGCAAATCCCCAGCTGTAGCAGCCACTGTATCGGCCATACCCACGAAGTGTCCCAATTGTGGCGACGATTGGGAAAAGCCGACAATCCGGCGAGCTGGCGCAAGCCTTCTGCACTTGCCGGTCACCTCCAGTCATCGGATGCGGTCCCCCTTGTGGCGGGCCCAGGTCTCCGCCGGACGGACAACCCAGGTCTTGTCTGAGCATCTGCTTCGATCTGTTTATGCGAATCCCGGCGATCAAAGGCTGGTCATCTTTTCCGACTCACGCCAAGACGCCGCAAGGTTGACCGGTGATTTGGATACATCTCACTATTCCGACTCGGTTCGGCAGCTTGTCGTTCGATTCCTTGAGCAGGCAGCAGAGCGCAGCAAAGGCCTCGAGGCCTTTAAGAAGTTTCTCGCTGACCCTGGCGCGTGGCCCAATTTGGCGGAAAAGGCGAGGTCAGTCCTAGCCCAGTCGGAGGCTGCTCGCGCATTGCGCAAGGCGGCGGATCCGCTCGCGACCGAAGAAGAACGGGTTCGAGCAACGGAACTTGAGCAACGGGAGCTTGCCGGTGAGGTTAGCGTGGCAGAAATCCGCGATTATGCATTTACCCAATTGCTGCAGGTGGGTCGCAACCCCGCCGGACCGGCCTCGATGCCAGAAAGGGATTGGATACAGCTCTTCGACTGGGATAGAGATCCTCCATTCCCTCGCGACGACGTTGCAGAAGAAATAAGGAGCTTGCGTGACGGTCTGTTAGCCGGCGTTGGGAGGGCGATATTTTCGGGAAGTGGTCGTGACGTCGAGTCGCTGGGGTTGGGTTCAATCATTCCAGCACCTGGATCGACGGTTTTACCTGCGGTTGTGCCGAAAGTGCAGGGCCAGGAAATAGTTGACGGCACAATTCGACTGCTTGGCCTGAACGGTTACTTTAGGGGTCAGCGCGAAGGCAGAGATCCGGACGACAATCCGCCAAGGTCTTTACTCCGATGGTACCGAGCCATCGAGGAGCGGTACGGCCTGGAGCGTGACTCGCTGAAAGAATGGGCTGCCGAGACGCTACCCCATCCCAGGCAGTTATGTCATCGGTGGCAGGTGCAAATTGAGCGCTGTCACATAAAACAGCCGAGCAAGGTTCAATGGATCTGTTCCAGGTGTCACTGGTGTCATGGCCATCCAAATGCGGGCGTGTGCTTACATTGCCGCGCACCGCTGCCGTCGGATGGAGAGGTTACGAAGGCCGATATCGTCGACTACTACGCTCTTCTGGCGCGGAATTCGGGCTCCATAACTCGACTCAACATTGAGGAACTGACTGGGCAGACGGAGCGCGAAGATGCAGCTGGTCGCCAGGCCCGATTTCAGCGCATCTTTATTCAGGGCGAACCGTCCCTCCCATCGGCCATTGATGTCCTCTCTGTAACGACCACCATGGAGGCTGGTGTTGATATCGGGTCGCTGCTGACTGTAGTGATGGCCAATGTTCCGCCAATGAGATTCAATTACCAGCAGCGAGTCGGCCGAGCTGGACGGCGCCGCGACCCGCTCGCGGTAGCACTTACAATCGCTAGAGAGCGGTCTCACGATCAGTATTATTTTGAGCGGCCAGGCTTGATCGCGACGGAGCCGCCGGCTGCCCCTTATCTGACAACCGATCGCGCCGAGATTATCCAGAGGGTAGTCCTAGCCGAAGCCCTCCGGAGGGGATTTCGATCGCTCATCGAGGCAGTCGACTTTACCGGTGGCTCAAACGTGCACGGACAGTTTGGCGAAGCGGCAAGCTGGTCCCGGCACCGCGAGAAGATTTGGCGAGCGATCGATGCTGGAAAGGACGACCTTTTGGATGTCTGCCGAGCCCTCCTCGCCAGAACAAGGTGCAGCCTAACGGCCAGCAATCTTCTCGTACTCTCCTTGGAAGGGATTGACAAAAGAATTACGGAACTTGCTGAACTCCCTAACGAGCACCCTGACCTGTCCCAGAGATTGGCGGAGCATGGTTTGCTGCCAATGTTTGGCTTTCCAACACAAGTCAGGCACCTTTACACGCGTCTTCCGACAGCGTCCCATCCATGGCCGCCTCCGGGAGCTGTCGATCGAGATCTTCGTCTTGCGGTCTCGGAGTTTGCGCCGGGCAACCAAATTGTTGTAGACAAGTTCGTGTTCCGTTCGGTCGGCTGCGTTGCATTTAGGCCCCGTGCTGGGGGGCGACCCGACGTAGTCGCGGAACCCCTAGGGCGTATCGACCCCATAGGTCTGTGTGATAGATGTCGAAACGTCGACGAAGAACCCCGTTCATCGTGTAGCAACTGCGGAGGGTCGGGAGAAGAGTACCGAGTAGTCCAGATGGCTTCGCCGTTAGGTATGAGAGCCGAATGGGGAGTTTCACCCGAGGCGTATGAAGGGACCACCGAACACTTGTCTCGGGCATCCGTTCCTCGACTGGCGATCAAAGTGAACGGAATGCAACATCATTCCTGCAATGGCCTAGCGGTCACCGGAGGATCGACGCGCCTGTATACCGTTAATGACAATAGTGGCTCCGGCTACGAGTTCGCGCCTGCCAAGTCATTCTCCGGTGGGTGGCTGGAGAAATCAACCGCAAGTCCAGACTGGATTAACAAGGACGCCGAGTCGAAGAACGTTGTCCTCGGAAGTGTCCTGACGACCGACGTTCTAGTCGCGCATGCAGTCGAACCCGCTTCAAACGCCTGGTCCCATCGGCTTGTGAGCGGAACTGCCCCCGCAAACCTGGTTGCGACAGCGCGCCGGGCAGCGTGGACATCTTTGGCATTCGTACTGCGAACGGCAGCGTCCGCAATGCTCGAGATCGAAGTTAAGGAACTAGAGACGGGCGTCCGCTTCGTCCGTGACACACCGTCAGGAATGCTGTTCCCCGAACTATTCCTCTCCGACGCTATTGAGAACGGCGCCGGCTACGTATCCTATTTGGCGCAGGCCGCCAACTTCCCGACTCTGATCGGACAGGCTGAGGACCTAATCGAAGTTTGGAGCGACCCAAAGCGCCATGCGTGTGACACCGCCTGCTACAAATGCCTCCGCGATTACACAAACAGCCCATATCATCCTCTCCTCGATTGGCGACTCGCGGCAGATACGCTCGACATCGTCCAGCACGGCCGTGTGCTTTCAGATCGGTGGAAAGCGACCCGGAAACAGGCGGTGCTTGCCGCCGCTGGTGCTTTCGACTGGCGCTGCGAGTCCCTAGAGGCGGATGAACCTCTCATCTCTGGCACGCACGGTCGCTCCATTCGCGTGGTTCATCCACTCGCGAACCACGATCTGCAGTTGATGAACGCCTCTTCCGACACGATGATTTGCGACGTCTTCAACCTAAATCGAAGACCAGGTGCGGTGTTCTTGGCAATCTGACACCTAGTAGCCTTTGCTGACTGTGCATGAGTGGTGTGCGTACGCGGGCTTTGAACAATCACTTGGTCAAGGATCCGCTGGAACCAGCCCGTTAGCGACCTGGTTTCGGTGGCCGCGAACCTTTCGATTTCCGTCGCGGACCAGAGGACGCGTAAAAAGCATGGCGGCGTCTTATCATGACAGGCTCGCCCCAGGAAGATGACTCGATTCCAGGAAGCCGAGCAAGGATAGCCGCGATGTACGTGCCTCGCCGCGTTTGAAGCATGTCAAGGCGCTGGCGAGTTAATTCAGCGCCGTGTTGGACATCGCGCCAGGCCTGTGCTAATGACGCCTTGAGAATCTTCTGGCGGCGACCACTGCTGATCAAGATTTCAACACCACCGACGTCCATTCGCACAATTGTGAATGGCTGCCTTTCGTCGAGGGTTCTGAATTCGACGCCAACCAGCGCTTCTAAGGTTTCCCAAGGAAACGCTTCGGTTGCCAGTTTCACGATGCCAACTCCACCAGGCGGCACAAGGCGCTGGCCAGGCGCATCTGGTCGGGCGTACGGCAACGGGCTTTGAGCAGCTCAGGGCTGCAGACAAGGATCACGAGGCCCTGAGCGCGCGAGGCGGCGACATTCAGACGGTTCAGGCTGAAGAGGAAGTCCATGCCGCGCGGCGCGTCGTCGACCGATGAAGTCGCCATCGAATAAATGACAACCGGCGCTTCCTGGCCTTGGAATTTATCGACCGTGCCGACTCTAGCACCGTCCGGAAGGGTCTCGATCAGCCGGCGGACTTGCGCGTTATATGGCGCGACGACAAGGACGTCCTCAGCGGCGAGTGAACGTGTTGCTCCTTCTCGATTGGTCCACGGCAGGCCAACGAGAGCCCGGAAGGTTTGGTTTACGCGGTCAATTTCTTCGGGTGATAGTGTCCGGTTGCCGCTGTGGTCGACAGGGAGATAGCGCAACCCAAGCCCGCCGCTGCCATTGCTTACGGCAAGGTTCTGCCGTTTGGTCGAATCGTCGGGCTGGAGTTTGCCATCGTAGAAGGCCTCGGATACAAAGGCACAGACGGTGGGATGCAACCGGTAGGTTGTCTCCAGGAAGAGCCCGTAGGCGGTCGGCATTGTCGGCCGGTCCTGGATGACGTGATCGAGTACCGATCGGTCGACGCCGTCAGGATGGATTCCGTGCGACGGCTGCCTTAGCTGGTTCGGATCGCCCAACAATATAAGGTTGCTTGCGGCGCCAGCGATTGCCAGAACGTTTGCGAGCGCCATCTGCCCCGCTTCGTCGACCACCAAGTAGTCCAGCTTCGCAGGAAAGCTAGCGCGGGCGAAGAGCCACGGTGTACCGGCAACGACCTCAACCTCGTCCGCGGCTAGCGCCGCTTCGACGGTGGATGAGCTGTTGGTGCATTGAACCTCTTGGGATCCGCAACGATCGCGCTCGTTGGCCTTCTGTATGGTGCGGACCACCTTTCCTCGGCGCCTAGCCTCCCCCATCGTTTTGTCGAGCAGGTTCCCGATCACCTTGTGGCTGTTAGCGGTGATCCCAACGCGCTCGCCCTGCTTGACGAGGTCGACGATCAACTCAGCGCCGATCGTTGTCTTCCCGGAACCAGGCGGCCCCTGAATCGCCAGGTACGTGCGATTGAGCCGAGGCGCCAGCAGCAGCGCCACGTCCTTCGCGCGCTCGCCGGCCTGTACCAGGGGCGCCCCTTCAATCACGCCATCGATCATCGGCGGTTCGAGGCAAAGCAGATCACGGGCGGCCTGGAAGGGGCCAATCCCAGCAAAGCTATGATCGGCAACGCGTTGGCCTAAGCGCATCAGGGCGTCTCGCTGCTCTTTCGTTGGAATCGGGCTGGCGGCGATAAGCGACGTCGGATGCGGTGACTCCGACTTCACGCCACGACTCAGTTCGATCCACCCAGCGATCGGATCAATGGCCACCACTTCGCCGGCGCCCGCTTCGGTCCGTGGGTCATGCGGCTGGTCGCCAACCCCGATCTTGTACTCCTGGTTCGGGTCGAACCAGTAGCGAAAGACGTTGGAACGATTCTCGTGCCGCGCCTCGCCCCGGAACTCGATGGCGCCAATCGCTTCGCGATCCTCGACCAGTTGCTCATCAGTCAATAAGCACTTGCGGTAGTACTCCCACCATTCGGACTTTCCCTCGCGGCGATGCCAGTTGAGGCTGTGCGCGAGTAGGTAGCGGGCCTGCTGCTCCTTCGACCGATCGTCTTCCTCTTCGGGAACGCCTTCGAGCAATCGATCGACGAGCACAGCGGTCCGCTCGTCGATGTCGCGCAGTGTTTCGCTCGGTTCCATTTCCTCAGGGCCCGGCCGCGGGATCTGGCCGTAGTGAGCGATTGCTTCAAGCCGGCGCGCCTCCAGCCAGTCACGGAGCTGCGCTGTTGAGAGGCAGTCGTCCTCGTTATAGCGGGCGATCTCGTCAAGCAGCCGCTGGTCACGCGACTCGAGCCAGTCCTCGTACGCAACGATGCTGCCGGCAGCGTCGATGATCTCGGTCGAGCGCTTGCCCCGGTAGAGCGACTCGAGCTCCTTCAACGAGTACGACTCGGTCCCGATCCGAACCGACTGCCGGACTATCCGATACAGGTCGACGAGCACCCGGCCGCGCAGGAGCCGGTCGACCTCGCCCTCCCGGGTCGCATAGGTGCTCGCCAGATACTTCAGCGCGTTCGGCTCGTAAGGCGCGTAGTGATACACGTGCAGATCGGGATTGCGGCCGAGCCGCTGAATCAGGAAGTCGACGACCTGCTCGAAGGCGCGCTTCTCTTCATCGGGATCGTGGCCCCAGAAGGTGTGGTGAACCCCCCTCCCCAACCCTCCCCCCTGCGGGGCGAGGGAAGTAGAGGAGGTGAGTTCGAGGATGCCGAAGAGGTACTCGAGGCCGTTGTCGCCGACGAAAGGATCGCCTTCCATGTCGAAGAAGAGGTCGTCCGGCGTTGGCGCCGGAAGCGATTGGAAGCCAAGGTGCTCGCCGAGCGGCGGCAGGACCTCAAACGGAAGCGTGTCGCTGTGCCGCTGCTCCACCTGGAGACGAGCCTGCTGTCGGAGCCGGGCGATAGCCATCTCGTTGATGCCGTGGATCGGCTGGTCGACGGGACTGGCGCCGAGCTCGGTAACGGTTTTGATGCCCGCGAGGTTCAGGCGGCGGGTCTGATCGCGACGCATGCCGGCAACAAGGCATAGGTGGTCGTCGTGGCGACGGCGGGCCTCGCAGACGTCAATCCAGCGGCAGATCCGACAGTGGTCGACCGGATCTGGATAGGTCGTCATGGCTGGCGCAAAGACGGTCTCCTCGAACTGACGCTTGACGCTCCGGTAGTAGGCGCCGTAGTCCTTCACGCGCAGCTCTTCCTCACTGCCGTCGCCGAGAATCAGCCGAATCTGTTCCGGCTCAACCCCCTGGACGGCACCGACCTGCTCGGCGTAGACGCAGCATTGGAGGACAGCCGCCGCCTTGGCTTTCCGCGCGAGCTTGGCGTCGGCGACCTCGTAGCTATAGGCGCCGAGCTTGCTGGGGCGATCGACCCGCAGCAGGAAGTCGGGATGGCACCGCCAGCGGCCATCGAAGAAGGTGCCCTGGTAGATGACGTCGACACCCTCGCTCATAGCGGCGACGGTCTCCGCATGGGCTTTGGCAAGGCCAGCAATGGTTCCGTCCGGGAACGGGAACTCAACTACTCGCTGGTGGCTGGTTCGGTAGGCGGCCAGACGGCGGGCCTCATGTTCGAGGCCTCGTCGGGTCAAAACCTCGAGTTCCGGATCCTTCCGCACGGGACGTTCGATCTCGCCGCGAGCCGCGGCCAGCTCCTGCTGGGTTAGGTGCTCGCACTCCAAGAAGCCCGTCAAGTCGGACGGGCTGACGATCAGCCTGCCATCGTGAAACTGCATCTTGCCCTTCTGCCCCAAGGGTCACTCTAGGGCACATCTGCGACAGCTGTCTGTCGCGATTATCTAAGCAGCGCGACGAAGCCGATTCTTGCCTGTGGACGGGCGACCGGCAGAGACGTCGACCTGGTCAACGCAATGCTGGAAACTGCGTCCGATGTGCGGGGCGTGCCACATCCCCGGCAACACCTTGACCTCAGTCAGTTCGCTTATTCGGCGGCAGCGCCAATTGTCCGGAGAATCCTCGGGTGCGAGCGGCCTATGGCTCGATCCGCCGAATTGATAGCCGAGAACATGGGGATCACCCGCTTTGGTTCCGAGAATAAATGGACTGATAAGTCGCAGGTGGCCCTGGTACCACGCGCTCAGGTTGTCTCTCGCCAGAATCGCGTTCCGGATCAAAGCGTACTTGGGATCGGTTGGGAACGCTCGGAACTTTCTCTCGCCCCGGAGCTTGGCACGACCGCGCCGCACCGCATCCAAAGCCCAGCGCCGAAAGTCCTCGAGGATCACGGCCGCCGCGATTGTACAGCGGGATCGTGGAAGATAAGTACACCACTCTGCGTGACGAACCCGAACGCTCCGCCTGTAGACGGTGCACAATGCCAGGGTGCGGGCGGACCCGGGCTCCGTCAGTGAGCGTATCTGGCTGGTGTTGCAGCGCGACCTGGCTGTCTGGCTCCGTGGATTACCAGAGCCGACGTTCGCGACCATCGTGCTGGATCTCACCGATCGGGGCACTCGAGGCTTTGAGGTCGGCGCGACCCCTGGCGACTCGCTGAGGGAGACCCTGTCGTTGGCCGCGCAAAAGCCGGCGAACGGAATGAAGCCTCGCGTTCCCGATCGACTCCAGCTGCCGATCGGATTGTCCGAGGAATTGCGATCGGTCCTTGGTGACCTCGAGCGAGATGCAGGGTTTCAACCTGAGTGCATCGTTGAAGAAGTTATCCCGGAGGATGGTGCGGAGTGGGTGTTCGACGACGTCATCGCCAAGATGGCGGGGCGGCGGCCGGCCGAAGAGCGCTTACAGCCCGAAGATGCGGCTTTTCTCTACGAGCACGCACGCCGAGTTCATGGAGGCCGCGCCGTGGACTCGATGGACCGCCGATGACGCGTTCCTCGTCGAGTTGAAGATCGGCAGCCAGAGGATGGAGGGCATTGTTTCCGTCATGGGTCACCAGCTGGCGCAGCCAGGCGTGCTGCTGATGCCCGGCCGCGAACGGGCGATCGAGCTGATGGCCTCCTCCAGCGCCATGCCGGCGGGAAGCATCGTGACACAGCTGGAGGGAACAGAGGGTCAACCTGACCTCTTCCTGCGGGCTCGCCGCTATGGCTGGCCGGCCGACGCCGCTGTCACGCCCAACTTCCTTAGCGTGCGTAGCGACGGATTCCAGGAACTAGATCGCCGCGAGTCCTGGCCGATGGCTCTGGTGCTCGCTGGAGTCGTCGCACACTTTGAACGCGGCCAGGTATCGGAGACGTGGGGGAACGTCGACCTGCCCACGGGGCGTCGGGGCCGCTACCACGTGCGCGCGGCGCCCGAGCCGAGTGAAAGAGCTCGGACCCGCGGCGAGCTCCTCGGCGTCAAAGTGTCGAATGACCTTATGCCGCACGGCTCGGACGTCCAGATCGGCGTCCTGAGCCCGGAGCATCTCAACGAGTTACGCCGGCACGCCGACGTCGTGGTCCCGCCCGAAATCCCTTTTCCCGCCGGCGTCAGCCCCATTCCCCTGATCGTCATGACACCGTCCAACCGGGACTTCGCCGGCGTGGTCGATCGCATCAAACGCGCCCAACCCTTGGGAGCCACGGTCATCGAGAGTGGATCGGGTCCGATGCTGACCATCATTGGCCAGCGGGCGGGATTCGTGATAGCGACGGATCGGGCCTCTGCGAGAGTGTGGAAGCGCAACCTCCAGAGCTCGGATGGGGCCCACGTGCTGATCGTCACGGATGATCTGGTCAATATGGAAGCGCCGGATCCGGATCGACCAGGGGCCGGCCAAGTGGGTCGGGTCTATGGGCTCTTCGAATGCATGATGCGCGGGGGCAGCGTCGAGGCTATCGAGCGCTGACCCAAATCGAGCCAGGCGGCAGCTCCTGGCCCACACCCGCGGCAAGGAGCGGCGATGCCGTGGTCTTCTGTGCACGGAGAGTCTGCAAGACGTACCGTCCAACGTCTTTCTTTCTGCGCTGAAACTTCCGCCAGTAGTCGTCAGCATCCGGCTCCAGGCTGGCGCCAAAGTTGAAGGACCACGTCTTATCTCTGAGCTCTGGACTGGCATGCGCATGCACCTCGGATGAAGCGACCGGGAAGACCGGGTCATCGAAACCCATCGCGTCGATGTCGAGGTAGGCAAAGAAGTACCAGAAGAGCGGGTGAGAGACCAGGCGGTCCTCGGCGACGGGGAAATGAATCGATAGCCGCCGGGCCTTGAAGCGCCGGTCCAGATAGGTCGTGCTCTTCACCTGGAATATCAAACCGGGGGTGAACTGCCCGCGGATATGCGCCTCCAGGTCACGCCGCTCGTCGTCCGTCGCCGGCGCCATGACCTCGAGCTCTCCGCCGCTGCCCAGCATCAGCAGTTTCATGAACTCTCGCTCGGCGATAAATCCTTGTTGGGTAGTGGTGATCGGCGACACTTAGGTCGCGCTCTTCACTTGGAATATGAAGCCGCTGGTGGACTGGCCGCGGAGGTGCGTCTCCGGGTCACGCCCCTCGTCGTCCGTCGCCAGCGCCATGACCTCGAGCTCTCCGTCGCTCCCAAGCATCAGGAGCTTCATAAACTCTCGCTCGGCGATAAATCCCTGTTGGGTGGTGGTGATCGGGGACACCCGCCGAGTATGGCGCATCGGCGGCAATCCGAGCGACAGCCTTGGAATGAACTTCGTCCAAGCGTTCAATCGGCATCCTCAACAGGGCCCTTGAACCGATCGCTCCTGAGCGCGCATCATATTGAGGGTTGCTGCAGTCGACTGACCGCTGGCTGGCAATAACGATTTCGGTCGGCGCGTTGCTGATCGCCGGCCTTCACGTTGCACGCCCACAGCTGAGTATCGACTCCGTAACTCTGCTCCTCATCGGACTGGCTGTTCTACCGTGGCTAGCGCCCATCATCAAGAAGATCACGCTCCCGGGAGGGGCTGGCATTGAACTGCGCGACGTTCAGAAGAAACTGGACGAGGTGTCGAATCGCGTAAGCGCGGTCGAGCGGGTCGTCTTCTCGGGAGCGATCACGACGGACCAGGAACAACTCCTGGAGAAGGCACTGGAGCAGTTCAATCGGTACTTGACCGACCGGGGCTTCACCACGCCGACTCCGTTACCAACCGTTCACGTCACGGCGGGCGACCTCGGGAATAGTTTCGATCCTGACACTCGGGAGATCGTCCTTGGGAAGAGCTGCGCCAGCGAGCATGAGTTCCTGTTTCGCGAATACGCGCACTACGTACTGTTGGCGGCTCTGCCTTCGAGTGCTCTTCGCAGTCTCCCGTTTCACCGACTGGAGTCAGGGGTCGCCCTTTATCTCGCGTGCAGCTTCACCGGACGGGCACTCTTCGGAAGCGCCGAGGTTGCCCCAATCTTCGGCCTTACAACGTCGTACGTTGCGACCCTTGAGAATGAACTGAGCCTCAAAGACGTTCCTGGTAATGACGCTCCCAGAGGGTCAATGGTCGCCGGCCAGGTGTGGGGCGCGGTTCTCTGGTCGCTTCGCGGCAAGATCGGGCAGGCGAAAACCGATGAGATTGTCGAGACAGCCTGGAGTGCCATCGAGACGGGCGCGACCGATGCAGACCGCGCAGAGCGCTTCGTGAGAGAGGTGCTAGAGCGCGTTGCCGACCAGGAGGGAAAGGATGCGCAATCGGCGGTTCGTATGGATCTTGAGCGCCGTGGTCTGACACGCCCAGTACCAGCGGCAGGCGTCTCCAAATGAGCTTATGGCCGCTCTGCAAGACTGAGCAACCCGGAGCGACACGTCATTCCGATCGAGTACGGGGCGCCCAGCACAAAGACATGGTGCAAACGCCTCAATGACCGGTCGTCGCAGGGTTCTGCTCAGGCGGCAGTTGCCGCGGGCTCGTTGATAGCTCTCGGCAGGGCCTGCGCTTGGTCAGCGGCTTGGGACTGAAACAGCAGGAGCAACCGTAGTTCCACCGACGGGTCGCCGGGGTGGCGGGCAAGTACGGCCGCAATTTGCTTAGTACTGATCTCCTTCATTGCCATTGAGCTTCGCGCTGATGCCCGGTACCCCTCAAGCAGCAAACGTAGGGTTCCGTTCCGGTGCGCGTGAAGTAGCTGGCCGCGAGGCTGCCAGGACAAGCGGCTCTTTTCGATGCTAAAACCTTAGGTTGCCACTTATTGCAATGTCATTGGACTCAGCGTAAGCTGCCGCCTAGGCAATCAGTCGCGTCCTGAAGAGGAGGAGGGGAATGACTCTAAGGCGCCTGTTCGTAGGAATCGTCGCGTCGAGTTTCGCGCTCGTCCCGTCGCTAACAGCCGGCGCAGACCCGCCCGTGCAACCCGCCGCCGCACTCTCGGTCGGTGTCGATGCCCTGGACTTCGCGACCCAGTTTCCGCCGGCGGGCCGTGTGTTTGAGTACACCGACTTTTTTACCGGCCAGACCGGTGGGACAGCGGCGGATCGGGTCATCAACGTGCATCAGGGTGACGTCGTGGCCTTCACCGCGGCGCCGTTTTCGTTCCACATCGTGGGTCTCGCCGCTGATGAGGCCGCCGCTCGCGCCGCTTATCCGGTCGCGCTCAACGACGCTGACGGGTCGGTGTCGAAAGCCACCGGACTGCCGAAGATCATCCTCGGGCCGTCGAACTTTCCCGTCACAGGCGGCAGCACGGCTGGCGGCGGGTTCATCGATTTCAATCGCGGAAACGGGCCGCCTGATTGCGGAATCTACGCGATCGGCGAGTCCGTTTGCACGTTCACCGGCGGCAACGACGTCGAAGTTGCCGGTCCGAACCCCGGCCTCGACTGGCAAAAGTTGTTCAGTACCGGTCAATTCGCTCCCGCGTTCTCGCCCTGGAACATCCAGATCAACGCGCCGGTCGGCACCTATCGCTACTTCTGTTTCATCCACCCCGGTATGCGCGGCACCTTGAACGTCTCCACGAGCCCGCGGACGACGATCACGCCAGCCGCCGTCGCCACGCAGCTCGCGGCCGATCGAGCCGACGGCCTCACGGCTGAGGCCGCGGTAAGTTCGACCAGCTTCACGGGTGGCGCACCGGGAACCCGGACGTACACCGTGCACATGGGGATCAACGAAGCCAACGAGCGGGTCGCAATCGACGAGGTTCTTCCCAACCAGCCTCTAAGCCTTGCGCCTGGTGACCAGATCCATTACGTGTGGCGCGACCCCCACAATGTCCACAGTGTGGCCTTCCCGACCGGCTCGCCATTGCTTCCGTCGCCATTTGGCGTCGACTGCATGAACCGCTACGTTGGGTTTGGGATGACCGGACTCGTCAAAAACTGCGCCACCGTGCATCTGAGCGCTTTTGAGCTCATTGCCGACCCAGGGAATCCGCTGACGCATCTGAGCGATCCAACGCAGCTCGTTGATTCGGGTGTTCTGATCGGCGCCGGGTACAACGTCACGCCCGTGGCTCAGGACTGGTCGGTTACCGCCAACAGCCCCGGCACGTACCACTTCCAGTGCACCATCCACGATTGGATGCGCCAGGCAGTGACCATCGGCTAGATCCGATCAACTCTGAAGGTAAAGACCCCGCGCCCTGGCCGGGGTCTTTTCTTATTGCGGTCCGGAAGCGGCTGAGGCGGATCTCAGAGCCATTGAACCTCGACCTCGCTGGCGCCGGAATAGTCAACAACCTTGGCCGACTTGAATCCTGTGTCCGCCGGATTGGTCACGAGGCTGCGATACAGAATGATCCAGCCTGCTCCTG
>WNFD01002133.1_pt1 | contig 32376 bp, 29 predicted proteins | sample 5400491 | NCBI WGS metagenome assembly WNFD01 (sample SAMN13153343, study PRJNA577476) | soil metagenome | isolation source: 120 cm saprolite under Douglas fir tree site 2 hole 2 replicate 2 | place: USA:California | collected 2015-04-18 | reverse complement strand
CTTGCAACCGAGCTCGGGTTTACCCGAGTTCGGTCACTTAATGATTGGCCGAAGTCGGATATATCCGACTTCGGCTGAGAGGGCTGGGGTGAGGGGGGCCCGAATGAGGCCCGAATCATCACACATCGCATCACCCCCACCCCCATCCCCTCCGCACAAGGGGCCCCACAAGGGGGAGGGGAGTCCCACCGAGTGTGCCGCGCCGTTGTGGGCCAACCTCACCGGAACGTGCGCTACGTCGCCGCGAACGACAGCGAGGACCGACCGCTCTCGACTCACCGTTTCTCCGGCAACGCGAACACGTAGATCTCGTTGTGGCCGCGCACGGTGCGAGTGCGCGTGAGCCGCAGCGGATTGGCGGTGGCCGACTGGCCGTCGCCGGTCATCACCGCTACGTACTGCCGCCCGTTCGCCGCATAGGTGATCGTGCTCATCTGGATCGCGCCGCCGAGCACGGTCTCCCAGAGGATCTTGCCGCTGTCGGCGTCGAACGCCCGGAACCGGCGATTGAGGTCGCCCCAGAACAGCAGGTCGCCGGCGGTGACCAATGCGGAGCCGTTTCCCGGCGCCGCCTGCGCGTGGATGCGCTCGATCCTGCCGGTCGACAGATCGACCTTGGCGATCGACGAGAAGGCCTTGGGGTCCGATCCCGGACGCATGACCGCGCGGCGCGGGCCCCAGCCCTGCGGATTGGCGCTGTTCGCGGTCATGTCGAGACAGGCGTCGTGATAGGGAATGTAGAGCGCGTTCTTGCCGGGATGATAGGCGGTCGACCAATAGCCGCGCGTGTTGTGGAAGCACACCAGGATGCGGTCCTTGTCCTTCTTCATCACCGCGTTCCAGTTGATGTGCGTGCGGCCGGTATCGACGTCGATGCCGGAAATGTGGAATTCCGGGACGTCGAATGGAAACGGCGTCGCCCACAGGAACTGGCCGCTCCCTCGGTCGAGCGCCCAGATGCCGCCGGCCTCGCCCACGGCCACGACCACGTCGCGCTGCTCGCCCCGCCGGATACCGGGATTGATCCATTTCACCGCGGCCGGGTCGGGATCGACCGCGGTTCGCAGCAGCGTGCGCTCGTGGATGTGGTCGAGGTCCCAGTCGTCGCCCGGCAGATGCTGGTAATACCATTTGAGCTTGCCGGTCTCGATGTCGAGCGCCAAGGTGGAATTGCTGTAGAGATCGGCCGGCGCGGCTTGCGCGGTGCCTTCGGCGCTGCCATGGCGCTTGAGCCGGGTGTAGGGCTTGGGATTGGCGACCGCCCAATAGAGCGTCTTTCGTTGCGGGTCGTACGAGCCCGGCAGCCCCCAGCTGCTGGCGATCCTGCGCTCGACCGGGACGTTGCCCCAGCTGTCGCCGCCCGCCTCGCCGGGCGCCGGCGTGTTGTAGAACTTCCACACTTCCCTGCCGGTCTCGGCGTCGTGCGCCGCGATGAAGCAGCCGGCGCGCGTCTCGCAGGTGCGGCCGGTGATCACCTTGCCCTCGACCACGATCGGAGCCGAGGTATGCTGGGTGAGCTCCTTGTAGTCCTGGACCTTGCTTTCCCATTTGAGCTTGCCGGTGCGCGCGTCGAGCGCCACCAGAAAACCGTCCGGCGCGTCGAAATAGATCATGTCCGCGTAGATGGCGAGGCCCTTCTCGCGCGCGGCCGTGGGCGCGCCGATGAAGTCGGTCATTTCCTTGGGGTAGTCGCGTGAATATTCCCAGATCAGGTCGCCGCTCCCGGCATCGAGCGCCAGCACGCCGGCGCCGGGGCTGACGACGTACATCACGCCCTGGTGGACGATCGGAACGGTTTCGTTGGTGCCGGCCGGAAGTCCGCGCGCCCAGACGAGCTGGAGACGGCCGACATTGTCGCGGTTGATGTCCTTGAGCGGGCTGAAACGCTGCTCGTCGTAGGTGCGGTTGAGCATCAGCCAATCGGCCGGATCGGGATCGGCGAGCATCTCGCGGGTCACCGGCTTGAAGTCGGTTCCCTGCGCGTGGGCGGGCATGGCAAGAACGAGCGTCGCTGCCGCGAGGAAAGCTGCCTTGATCATGATTCCCTCCCCTCTGTATCTCTTGGCGCCGGCACGCCGGCGGGAGCAGGCCATGGGAATTGAAGACCAGTCCAAAGCCGAAGACAACCGACGGAATCCGGGGCGGGGAGCCGGCGACGCGCCTGCGACGGCGTCGGCGCCGAGGAAACGGACGCGCGCGGCATCGGTGACCGCGGCCGCGGCGTGTGCGCTCGCGATCTTCGCCGCCGGCGCGGCCGCGCAAGATGCGGTCGAGGCCGGCGAGCAGCTCTACGAGGAGCATTGCATGGGCTGCCACGGCGAGAAGCTCAGAAATCCCGGCACCACCTTCGACCTGCGCAAGCTGCGCGCCGACGATCGGCCGCGCTTCGACAAGTTGGTCATGGAAGGCAAAGGCCAGATGCCGCCGTGGCGCGGGACCTTGAGTGAGGCCGACCTCGATCGGCTCTGGGCCTATATCCGGGCGCACGCATACGACAGGTGAGCCGGCGAGCCTGTCTGAAATGTCTTGAAGGTCATGCCGGATCGAATCGTGGGAAGGTTGCTGGAACAGGCCGTAGGGGTCAAAAATCTCGATCACGAATGAGGCCAATCAGGCCGCGGACCTTCGTGCGCGCGTTGGTGGCGGCGAGATCAGCGCTTCTGCGGGAATGCCCCAGTCGCGGTGGAGCTTCCAGGCCATTTTCATCGTGAGGCGACGCTTCCTGGCCAGGATGTCGGATGCGCGCTGGCGGGAGCCGAGCAGGCGACCAAGATCGGCTTGCGAGTGCCCGCCGATTTCCATGCCGTAGCGGATGGCGTCGATCGGGTCGGGCGGTTGGATAGGCCAATGCTTCTTCTCGTAATCCTCGATCACCAGCGCGAGAAGATCGAAGCGGTCGGCTTCCGGCGTACCAGGCTTCGGCTCGCTTTCGAAGTATCGCTCGATCTCTTCGAGCGCGGCGTCATAGTCGGCCTCGGAGCGAAGCGGCCGAATCATCTTTTTCGCCATGACACTGTCTCCGGGTCGATCCGGTCGTATCCTGCGTGCGTGCCGATGAATTTCACGAGCACGCGGCTGAACGTAAACGACACGTGAACGACCAACCGATATTTGTTGCCGCCGAGATCAAAGATGATGCGGTTATCGCCCACGAAATCGACGGTGTTACCGAACTGTCGCTTGATCTCGCTCGGAGTTGCCCAACTCGCTTAGCGGCAATCGCGAGCCAAGCCCGGATCGGGCCCTCGGCCTGCGGGTGACGCGCCCAGAATTCCTTCAGCGTCCGACGGGCGACCACCTGCATCCTGGATTCATAGCATGTCACCAATCTGGTGACAACGCAAAAGGATTCGATTCCACGATCGCCTGAACAGAGAGCGGCCAGACCGCTGCGGCCGGTGTCGGCCGGCGAATGCTCGCATCGAGTGCGATCGAGCCGCTGCGTCGATCGTTTCTGGCGCGGCGGACGTTGCCGCTTGTCGTGAAAATCGCGAAATGCGAGTAGTGGGACGGCACCAGCGGAGAAGCCACGTGACGTCTGCCAAGCTGTTCGACCTCGCCGGCAAGCGCATCTACGTCGCCGGGCAGGCGGAACCGTCGGCTCCGCGATCGTGCGCCGTCTCGCCGAGCGCGGATGCGACCTGCTGCTTGCCGGACGCGGCGAGCTCGATCTCGAGCGGCTGGAGCAGGCGGAACGGTTCATCGCCGACGCCAAGCCCGATGTCGGGCGCGGCGCATCTCAACATCGGCAGCGGCGAGGAGGTGACCATCGCCGAGCTGGCGAGGCTGGTGGCCGAGGTCGTCGGCTACGGTGGCGAGCTCGCGTTCGATCCGGCGCGGCCCGACGGCATGCCGCGCAAGCTGCTCGACAGCTCGCGGCTCGCCGACCTGGGATGGCGGGCGCGCACTTCGCTGCGCGCGGGGCTCGAGCGGACCTATGCCGCGTTTCTCTCCGGCCGCTATCGCGACCGGTGATGCGGTGCGCGCGCGAGGTGCAGCCGGCATGGATTTGTCGCCCGAATTTCGCTTGTTCTGCCTCGCGCTGCGGCGGCCGCAGCGCCCGGCCGATGCCGACGCGCTGCGCGCGGCGGTCGCTGCCGCGCCGGACTGGGCGGCCGTGCTCGCGGGCGCGCGGCGCCACCGCGTCGCGCCGCTCCTGCTCGCGGGTCTGCAGGCTTCGACGCGCGTCCCGGCCGACGTGGTCGCCGAGCTGCGCCGGCGGGCGCTCGCCGACACGCGCAAGGGCCTCGCCCAGGTCGCCGAGGTCGGGCGCCTGCAGCGGGCGTTCGCGGAGGCCGGCGTCCGCGTCCTCTTCCTCAAGGGCGTGGTGCTGTCGGCGCAGCTCTTCGGCGATGCGGCGATGCGCGGCGCCCGCGACATCGATCTGCTCGTCGATCCCGCGGACCTGCCGCGCGCCGAGACGGTTCTCGCCGAAGCCGGCTACCGTTCGTCGACGCCCGCGCTGTCGCCGCGCCAGGCGGCGTCCTACCGGCATTGGATCAAGGACGTCCAATACGTCCACGCGGTCGGCGGCACGCCGCTCGAGCTGCATCACCGGCTCGCCGACAGTCCGCGCCTCCTGGCCTGCGACTTCGGCGCGCTGTGGGACGGCCGCGAAGCGGTGCGCGTCGGCGACGCCGCGGTCGGGACGCTCTCGCGCGGCGCGCTCGCGCTCTATCTTTGCGTCCACGGCGCCGGCCACGCCTGGGAACGCCTGCGCTGGCTCGTCGATCTCGCCGTGCTGCTGCGCGAGCCGGGCTGCGTCGACGCGGCGCTGCCGGCGGCCGATGCCGCCGGGCTCGGCGCCGCGATGCTGCACGCCGTGGTGCTGGCGCACGATTGGCTCGGCCTCGCGGTCGACGAGCGCCATCTCGCCCGCGCGCGCGCGAGCGCGCAGGTCGCGCGCCTCGCCCGCATTCTCGCCCGCCTCTATGCCGGTCCGGCCTGGCACGAGATGCCCGAGCGCGGCTCGCTCGCGGGGATGGCGCGCTACTCGCTGTGGGCGCGCCTCTATCGCCTCGGCCTCAAATCGGATTGGCGCTATCGCCTCGACCAGGCGCGGCGCGAGGCCTTCACCCCCGCGGACTTCGACACGGTGCGTCTGCCCGACCCCTTGTTCCGGCTCTATCCGCTGATCCGCCCGGTGGGGTGGATGCTGCGGCGGTGGCGGGGGTGAGCGCATGGCGGGGCAGGCGTTGCCCTTTAAAGCGCGGGCGGTATCGTGGCAGCGCGGGCAATATGATTTGGTGTGCACGATGGTGGAGAATGATAGTCTCGAAAAAAAGCGCCAAGCGGTGAGCGGGGGCGGTGAAGAACTTATGATCACGCTTATCAATCCCCCGGGCCTCAAGTTGCTGTCCGGCCTGCAGATGCATACGCCCAATCCGCCGCTGGGATTGGCCTACATTGCCGGCGCGATCAAGGATGCCGGGCTCCCCTACACGGTGATCGACGGCACCGGCGAAGCCCTCGACGCGATTTCGCGCTATCCGGGCCGCGCGGACCTCATGGTGCAGGGACTTTCCTTCGAGGAGATTGCGCGGCGAATCCCCGAGCGGACGCGGGTGATCGGCCTCAGCTGCATGTTCAGCGCGCTTTGGCCGTTGACCCGGGACCTGGCTGCCCGCATTCGCGCGCGGTTTCCCGATGCGATTCTGGTGCTGGGCGGCGAGCACGCCACCGCCGTGCCCGAGCTGGTATTGCGGACGTCGCCGTTCGATATCGTCGTGCTCGGTGAGGGCGAGGAGACTTTGGTACGGCTCGTGCGAGCCGTATCGGATGGCCGGCATTGGCAGGACCTCCCTGGCATCGCCTGCTTGGCGGGCGGAGCATTTCGCAACAACGGCCTATCGGCTCGCAACCGGAAGATCGACGACCTGGCGTGGCCGGATTGGGATTCCTTCCCGATCGAGCAATACATCGCGCGTCATCAGATGAACGGCAGCAATCTCGGCCGGTCGATGCCGCTGTTGAGCACCCGCGGCTGCCCTTATCAATGCACGTTCTGCTCGAGCCCGCACATGTGGACCACGCGTTACATACCGCGCGATCCCGTCCAGGTCGTCGACGAGATCGAAGCGTACAAGACCAAGTACAACGTCGTGAACGTCGACTTCCAGGACCTAACCGCGGTCGTCAAGCGCCGATGGGTCGTCGCATTCTGCCGGGAATTGATCGGGCGAAAGCTCGATGTCACCTGGCAGATGCCGAGCGGCACCCGCTGCGAGATCTTCGATGAGGAGGTTGCCGACCTGCTCTACCGGTCCGGCTGCCGCGCGCTCGCCTTCGCACCGGAAAGCGGGTCGCCTGAAATCCTGGCCAAGATCAAGAAGCAGGTGAGCCTCGACCACATGCTTGCAGCCATGCGCGTCGCGGTGCGGCGCGGATTCAGGCTCTCCTGTTTCATGGTCATCGGCCTTCCGGATGATTCGCCGGCGACCCTGCGCCAGAGCCTCCGGCTGGTCCGCCGGATGGCGCTTCTGGGCGTGCACGATGTGGCCATTACCAAGTTCGTGCCTTATCCGGGATCGGAGCTGTTCAAGCGGTTGCAGCGGGAAGGTCGAATCGCGCTCGACGACGAGTTCTTCTTGTCGCCGATGGATTTTTACACCCGTCGCTCGCCGTCCTATTCGGCGCACGTTTCGACCAACGCGCTTTACGTCATGATGCTTTGGATGTTCGTCAATTTTTATGTCATTTCGTTCGCCTGCCGCCCGTTCCGGACCGCCCGCATTCTCCTGAAGGCGCTCGTCACCGGCACCGAGGAGACACGGTTCGCCAAGTGGCTCAACGACGTCCTGTTCGTGCGCCGCCGATGGCGGAGATTGGCGCGCGCGTAGGTCGCCGATGTTCGAGGCGTTGCGCAGCCTTGATGGGTCGGATGCTGGGGTGACGGTGGGGAGCGGCAGTCCCCGCGCTCACCTGGTCGGTCGCGTCTGCCACGGCAGCTCGAAGGAGCGCCACGGATGAGGGGTCGCGTTGAGCCGCTCGAAAATCGCCTTCATCTCGGCATTGGGAAAGCGTTGCACCCCCGCCGCTTGCGCCACCGCTCGCCGATATTCGCCCACCCACGCTTCGTCGAGCGGCGTCGTATCGGGACCCGACCAGGTCAGCAGGGTCGTCGTGCCGTCGGTCCACCGGATGCCGAAATAGCGCGCGATACGATCGGGAGAGAACAGCGGGCTGAGCGGCAAAGGGTCCCGGATCTCGAACTCGCGCGAGAACAGGAAATAATTGAGTCCCGCGCTGCGCAGAGCCCTTTGTCCTTCCTCGGGCGTTCCCCACATCACCCGGTCCCACGACCGGGTCATCAGGAAGGGCGCGTAATACATCATCTTGCAGTCCGGCAACATGCAATAGGTCTGCAGGTGCATCGACCAGATCGGAATGTGAGGGCCGACAATGCCGTAGGCGCCGCGGGAGCCGGGATAGATGCCGCCCCAGGGTCCGACGGGGCGGCCATTGGTTTGATGGACATAGGCGTCATCCGTGCTGAGCATGCCGGCGGCATATTTGATCGCATTCGCGCTGAGTGGCACGATGTTGCGATCGATCCGCGTTTTCACCGCGATGACGACGGCACATGACGCCAGCACGATGACCGGGATGACCGGGTGCTTGAGCATGGCGAGCCATGATGCCCCTGACCGATGACGAATGGGCGCCGCCCACATGGCGATGCCGGCGACGATTACCACCGGCACCATGAAGCTCGAGAACCGATAGAAGGAGGTCGACAGGCCGCGTCCTTCCGTGACGGCGAGCGCAACGAACACCAGGAATGCCGCCGTCAGAACCAGCGCCACGTTCGACACCGGGCGTCTGCCGAAATGTCCGGCGCGATACCACGCATAGGCCGCGACGGAAGCGACGAGCACCCCGCCGAAAAACAACGGCCAGAGCAGGTACAATCGCAACACGAAATTCAGGAAATTGATCGATCTCTCGAACGGGACGCCCCATAACCCGGTGAGCTGTCGGTGCCACCAGAGAGCCCTCGGCAAAGCGCCCCACTGGTACAACCTCTCTACGTCGGCGAACTTCCAGAAATAGCGAAGCGCAAGATCGTTAGGCAATCCCGTGGTGAGGTAATTGATGAGCAAGATGCCGCAGACAAGCGCACCAGCCGCCACCACAAAAGCAAGGCATACCAGCCCGCGACGGCGGTCCCTTAGAAAGGCATAGGAGAGAGCGAGTGCAGCAAAAGAGAGTCCCAGAAATACTCCGATAACGGTGTTTATGATAACGGCCGCCGTCATTGCCGATGCGGCCGCAGCCAGCCATACCCGCTTGGCGGTGTTGGTGCCGTCGAACGCGACGACCGTCATCCACAAGATGGCGATGACCAACGAGGTATTGAGCTCGTGCAGCTTGCCGAACTCGCCCCATCCCGGGGTGTATATGTAAAGTCCGAAGAACAGCAGAACGCTGATGACAGGCCAGGCCGTGCGCGGCGCCAGCCTGCGGACGAAAAGAAAGATCGCCAGTCCCGCGACCGACATAAAGCAGAAAGTTACCAGTTGCGGCGCCAACGGATCGGTGAGCAGCATTCCGAGAAAAAACAGCCCCGCGCCTTTCGAATAGTAGTAGTGCCACCAGACCTCGTTCGGCCACAGGCTGCCATGCTCGAGAAACGCTTGGTACGCAGGGAAATAGTGCAGGAAGTAATCGCCGCCACCGGCGCCGGGATCAAGTCCCTTGACCAGGAAGAGCGCAAACCAGACGACGGCTAGCAATATTCCGGTGGCCGTCCCAAGATTGCTTGTGTGTTTGACCCGCCTGCGGAACAATGTCCGCACTCTCGGAGCGACCAAGCGCAGCTCGCGGAATGACAACGCCACGATCGGCGCGGTCAGGAGCATTATGACCGGCGCGTTCAGGAGACTCAAATAGCCGATCGCAAGCAGTACTACGTGCCAGGGACCGGCGCCGGCGAAGAACGTCAGCGCGAGATAGTCGAGCGTCCCGAGGGCATTCGGACTGCATTCGCCGAGCAGACGCAGGAAGACGGCGCCGGCGGCCTGAACGATCCAGAACAAATAGAAGACGAACAGCAAGCGGAACAGATTGTTCAGAAAAACGAGAACGCCTGTGTCGGAAAAATGCGTGTGATAGACGTCGACGTACTTGAACCAGGCAACGAGCGCGGCATATCCGCCAAGGTACAGCAGGAACAGAACTACGTCGGCCCTGCCGGACGCGTGGACAGCGCGGAGGCGAATGGAGGGGATCGGTTGGTTGATCGTCATGCGCGTTCGATCATCGATTCGCGAGGCAGAATGAGCAGCCTGAAAAAGCGCCGTCCGGCCATGCCCTGCGGCCGCTATGCCGCCCCGCGCTCCGCCGTGAACGGCGCCAGCGTCACGTCGTAACCCAATCGTCGCATGACGGCGCCGTGCGACGCGACGATGCGCGCGGCCTGCTCCCGCGTCAGCGCCCGCCGCCAGCCGTCGATCTTGCCCTCGCGGAAGAAGGCGGCGGCCTGCCGCGGCTTCTCGGTGAAGCCGGCCTCCCGTTCCTGCGCCTGCAGCCGCGCAAACGTCGTCGCCTCGACCGCCATCGTGATCGTGTGCGAGTTACAGCCGAGACCGAGGAATGCCGCCAACGCCCCGATCGCGGCGTGCGGATCGGCAAGTATGTCCTCGTAACGCACAAGATGCACCGGGAAGGGCGCATCCAGCCACGATTCGACATGCTCGTCCCATCGCAGCAGAAGCTGACGCAAATGATGCGACAACCGCGTCGTCCAGCCGCCATACGTCGCGCCTGGATGGTCCATTACCGCGATCGTCTCGTCGACCGATTTCCCGGCGAACTCGGCGGACGACACCGCGACGGCTCTCGGATCGCGCACCACGTAGACGGCGCCGCGTGTCGCGGCGCCCGGGAACAGCGGTTCCCCCGCCGGCGTCAATTGATAGGCGTCATGCGTCTTGCAATAAAGCGGGCGATCCGCTTCCGCCGCTAAAATCTCGTAAGCGCGAGGGCGAAGATTGGTCTCCTGGTCGCGGGAGAGGCCGACGCTGTCGATGCCGAGGGCATCGTCGAACGGGAAGCGGCCGCCGGCATTCACGCCGAGGAACAGCATGTGGTTGATGTCCGCGGGACGTCCCGCGACAAGGGTCGCAATGATCGCGCGCAGCCAGGTATTGCCCGACTTCGGGTAGGAGGCCAGCCACCAGATGCCCGCTCCCATCAGTGTCGCGCCTCCAGCGCGGTGAGCGCCATCGCCGCCGCCTCGCCGAGGCGAGCCGGATCGTCCGGCACTCGGAGCCGCCAAACCGTCACGCCCGCCGCCACCGCCCGCGTCAGCGCGGCGAAGATCGCGGGGTCGCGGCCGAGCGCTCGCGCAGGGCGTCGGGTGTGAACGACGTCGCGAAGCGCGCCGACGGCGAGCGCTCCATGTAGTCGTTCGATCGAAAGCGCGCCGCTCGATCGCCGGAGCAGCACCATCACCGCGGCCAGCTTCCGTGGATCGCGGACGCTGCCCGCACGACGGTCGACGAGAAATTGCTCCTTGGCCGACAGCGCCCGCCGCAGGCCTTCAGCCTTGATGCCGAGATGGTCGAGCGCGTCGCGCCACAGCCGCAGACGCGGGGAGATCGGTAGCACCTTGATGTCGGCGCCGTCGCGAGCATCGATGACACCGATGTCGTCTGCCATCACGCCATGGCCCATGGCGGACAACATCGCTGCGACCGTCGACTTGCCGGAGGCCGAGGGGCCGGCCAGCGCCATCGCCCGTCCATCGACCGCGAGGATGCAGGCGTGCAGCGGAAGCAGGCCGCGCTGATGCCACAGCACCGCTTGGATCGTGCCGGTGAGCAGGGCGAGGGTGTCGGTCGGATCGGCGGCGGGCTCGGGGTCGATCGTCACTTTGCGCCCGTCCTGCACCAGGATACGGCCGGTGCCGGGCAAGGTCAGCAAATACTCGGCGCGGCCTCTGGTCTGAAAAACGGGCGTGACATGATCGGGGGCTTCGAGCCGCGCCGGCACCTTGCCGAGCCGGAACACGAGATCGGCGGAAGCATCGTCGGGGCCGTCCCACGGCATCAGCTCGGGCAGGTCAAGATCGGATTCGAGCTTGAGCGCGGACAGGCGATAGGCGTGGCTCATGCCGCGAAGGCCGCAACCTGGACGAAGCCGCGCGCTTGAGGGACGCCGGTCACCGCCACCTCGCCGCAACGGCTCCAGGCATGGGCCTTGAGGTCGTCGCTGCCGTCCTCGCGCGCCAAGCCGAGATGCACGCTTGCCGCCAGGCCGCGCCGGCGCAGCATCAACAGCGCGGCAAAGGCCTGCTGCAGGCAGACGGCGCGGAACGGGACATGGCGTGCGGCACGTGCTATCGCGCGGCCGACCTCTTGCGCTTCAGTCGCGGCGATCCGGCCGGCGCCCCCATCCCCGTGCGCGATACCGAAGAGCCGCAACGCCCGCGGCAGGGGCACCAGGCCGAAGACCGCTCGCACCGCGAGCAGGCACAGGGCCGCCTCCAGGGTCCGGGCCTGCTCGGCTGGCGCCAAGGCGCAAAAACGGGCGAGCGCCGCGCTCAACCAAGCCTCACCACATCTTGCGCTGCCATCTTGCCGAGCATCGCCTGCACGTCCGCTGCGATGGTGACGCGATCGGCGTCATAATCGGCGACCAACCCATCGATCAGCGCCGCAAACGAGCATGGCGGGTCGATCCTCTTCCAAATGTCGCTGCCAATGTCGTCGAGACCGAAATAGCGGCCCTGCTCGATGCTCATCATCACGATCTCGCCCTCCACCTCGGCGGTGAGGACCGAGGGGCTGCGCGAGATCACCGTCGCCTCGGCGATCGCGGCAAGCGCGTCCGAAGATTGCGAGCTGTTCTCCACCGGCATTCGATTCTTCGCCCTTCAATTAAGGCGTTCGCAGTTTATGTCCACTCGCGTGTCGAGTCGAGACCGGCGGACCGTTCACGCGTTCCCGCCCTCGACCCAGCGCACGAAGCGGCCGACATGGACTCCGCGGGTGAGCGCAAGCTCGTACTCTTCGCGGCGCCCTTCGGCGACCTGCTCGTCTTTGGGCCATTGCGCCATCAGCCGCTTCAGGCGCGGCAGGTCGATCAGGCGGCGCGCCAGCGGCGAGGCTTCCAGACGCTCGATCTCCACGGCGATATCCTGCCGCCTTGCGTTGAGCCTGCGGAACCAGGTCGGGTCTTGGGCGCCGCGGCGTCGCTCGTCGAGAATTTCCCGCGGCAGCCGATCGGCCAGCACGTCGTGCGCGAACGAGCGCGGGATGCCATTGCGGCGGAACATCGGCTCGGGGACCGCGAGCAGGAATTCGAGCAGCTTGCGGTCGGCGTGCGGATCCCGCACCTCGAAGCCATGGCGCTCGGCGCACATGGCCTTGTTGTCGCGCGCGAGCTGGTTATGATCGAACATGTAATGGGCGCGATGCCGCGCTGCATTCCAGCCGGATGCGCCGAACCACGGATCGAATCCCTGCGCGTACCATTGCCGGGCGAGAGCCAATTCGGCGGTGAAAGCCGGGTTGAGCGCACTGAATCGCGCGGCGCTGTCGGGGTCGCGTCCTCTCAGCCGATAGACGAGCCGGCGCAGCCGGGTCGGCGCTCCCGGCATGAGGACGTCGCCCGCGAACGTCCGGGCCAAGTTGCGGCCGCTCTCTCGCGCTGTCGCCGTAAGCTCATGCGCGAATGCGGCCCATTGCCCCTCGCGGAGCAGGGCCAGGAGCGAAAAGCTTCCCCACCACGTCAAACCGAAATTGCCGTAGTTTCCGATCAGCAGCGCCCGATGCCCGGCGCCCGCGACCGCCTCATAGAGAAAATTGTACGTGCCGAGACTCGCAGGGGCCAGAACCGGCAGGCTCGCGCGGGCGAAAAAGCGGGTGTCATCTTCCTCGAAGGGATGCAGGCTCTCGGGTGTGACGAAACGAACGTCCAGCGCGGGATGCATGCGCGCGAGCGCCTCCACCTTGACGCGCTCCTCCAGGTAGCGGAACGGACCGACGTCGATCTGCGTGCCGGACGGCGGCACCAGCGCATAGCAGGTGATGCTTTCGGCCCGCCCGAGCTGCGCTGTCGTCGCCGCAATCGCGCTCGAATCGAATCCGCCGCTGGTCGCGATGGCGACATGCGGCGTGTCGCTGATCGCCGCGGCGACTGCCTGATCGAGCAGCTCACGCGCCCGACCGATATAGTCCTCATCGCGCCGATAGGGCGGCGGCGCGTCGAGCTCGGGGGCCCAATAGTGCCGGTGGCTCACGCCCGCGCGGTCGATCGTGACTAGCGTCCGGCTGGGAACGCGCTCGATGCCGCGATAGAAGGTGCGCCGCGCCTCGCCGAGATTGACGACCATGAAATTCGCGAGAGCAAGCTCGTCGATCGCACGCGGCACGCGCGGGAGGGCGAGCAGGGCGCCGAGCGTGCTCGCGAAGGCGACGAAGCCTGGTCCGCGATGATAAAACAGTGCTCGGTTTCCGAGGCAGTCTCGCCCCAGGATCAAGCGGCGCGCGTCGGCGTCCCACAGCGCAAAGGCGAAGGCGCCGAGACAGCGCGCGACGCCGGCGTCGCCCCAGCGTTCGATCATGCGAAGGATCAGGACCGCGTCCGCCGTCCGTGCCAGCTCCGCGGGCGGAAGCCCCAGAGCGGCGCCCAGCTCTTGGCGATTGTCCAAGCGGGCGAGCGCAGCGAACAGGGTGCGGCCGCCGCGACTTGCGACCGGCTGCTGCCCGCCATGCTCACCGCTCGCCGGGGTCGAGATCCGCTGTGCGTACAGCGCACCGTCCAGCCGGCGCGTAACCACGCGCCCTTTCCGGAGCGCGGTGATCGCCCTCGCGGCTATGTCTTCGGTTTGCTTGTCGAGGGGGGCGCCGTCGAACGCCACGATGCCGGCAAGCGCAGTCATTGCGTCGCCTCTGCCTCTCCCCATGAGCCGCTGACTCGGGCAATCACTCCTTGTCTAAATCAGCTCGCAGAACCCATAGGGCCGCCATCGTTGCCTGCATTGCCCTGAGTGTCCGTCGACGCAAGGTCGGTCGAAATGAACTCGGGCGCATGCCAAGGCTGCCGGCTCGGCTGATCGGTCCGCTCCGGGTCGGTTTCTGTCCTATTGCTCATCAATACACCCTATATTGCAGGTCGAGACCGGAGCTATTTGTGAGCCAACCGAAGCGACATTCTGCACAAGTTGCACAGGACGCGCAATGCATCTCTCCAGATTTCCTCGGCTGACTATCCCCAGCAGACCTCGTTATAACCCCGACAGAGCCGCTCCGCATCCTTGGAAAGACGCTTTTACCTCATACGCCGCGCCGGTGGAGCGTTCGTCTCAGCCGCGGTCGCGATTTGCACCGCATTATTGCACATCAGGCGCGTTGAACGGGCGAACGTCGAACGCAACGCAGACCCTCGGATCGCCGATCCCCGTGGGCCAAGTCCGGTGCGCGTAATAGGAGGGGAACAGCAGGAGCGAGCCGGCTTGCGGCATGACACGCCATCGCGGACCGGGGGGATTTGCTCCACCCCGGCCGAAGGGGAACAGGCCGAACTCGATTGCGCCCGGGGACGCGTCGTCGCCCGCCTCAACCTTCGGCACCGAGACGTAGTAAACGCCGCTGATCCATCCCGCCTGGTGAATATGCCAGGTATGATGCTGATGGTGATGGATGACGATGAGCCAGCTATGGAGCGCGACGAACTCGGGGCGATGCCGGACCATTGGATGATCCGAGAAATCCTGCCGTTGTGCCACGTAGGCTTGGACAGCTTCGCGAATCCTGGACAACAGGTCCTGTGTCATGGGGCCGCCGAGGCGCTCGAGCTCGTCGATCCGCATTTGATTGTCCGTCGACCTGAGCGCGAGCAGCTCGGCCGCAAGCCTCGAATTGTAATGGCCCAGCACGGCAAGTTGGGTCGCAGAGAACCACCCGGGAGGGTCGACCAGAGCGTCGACCTCGTCCTTGCGCCCGAGCGCGGCGGCGGCGGAGGCCAGCACGGCGGACAAGCGGGTTCCGCGGGCGCCGCGCGCGCGAAGATCGTCGCACAAAGCCCAAAGACGCTCGACCTCTCCCCGGTCGAACAGCACGCGCGCCACGACCATGAGCGACTCGAAATCCGCAGGCGAGCGTTGCAGCCCCTTAAGGCCGGCCGCCAGCGCCTCGTCTGCGCGCTCGAGACGGTGAAGCGCCTGTGCGAGGTATCCTAACGCGCGCGCATACCCTTTGGCCGCGGCCGGCCGTAACGCATCGGCGGCGAGCCGATGGTCCTCGGCCGCGATCGCGGCGCGGCCGACAAAGGTGAGAAGTTCCGCATCCGCATCGCGATCGGCGACGGCCGACCGCATCCGATCGACGATTTCCTCCACCGCACCGGTGCGAAATAGCGCGTGCACCAGCCGCAGCTTGAGGTCGGCGCGCTCCGGCGCCGCCGCGACCGCCGCCCTCAGGATCGGCAAGAATTTTACAAACGGCTTGACCGCCTCCGGGCTTCGCCAGCGGAGGGGGAGGGACGCACTTGCTGCGGCGACGGACATTGCGGCGGACATTCGGATCGTGACCTGCAAATCTGAGCATAGGCCGCATTGAACGCCAAGCCAACGCCACGAGGTGCTACCAAGACATCGCCGGCATTGGGGTGAGAGCGCTGCTGTCCGCCGTCCGCGCGGACGGCGTGGATCGGCGCGCACGTCGTCTTGTCGTCATCGAAACGTGCGACCCAAGTCCGATCGAATTCTTGCGATCTCACGCAATCCCTGGATGTTGAACCCGGTGTTCGAATGGCAGTTGCCATCTTTTTGTGATGCAACTAAGCTTGCTGCACGCGGGCCGCACGCAGGGCAGGAGGGAGAACATGACGCAACCATTTCTGGGCCAGATCCAGCCGTTCGGGTTCGGCTTCGCGCCCAGAGGCTGGGCCCTTTGCAACGGCCAGATTCTCTCGATCGCCCAGAACACCGCGCTGTTCTCGCTGCTCGGCACCATGTATGGCGGCAACGGCCAGACCACCTTCGCGTTGCCCAACCTGCAAAGCCGGGTGCCGACGCACTTTGGCACCCCTCCCGGTGGTCCGACCTACTTCCAGGGGGACGAAGCGGGCGAAGAAACGATCACGCTCAATATCAGCGAGATGCCGGCACACAACCACACCTTCTCCGGCACGACGGACGACGCCAATAACGTGGCGCCTCACGACGGCGCGGTGCTGGCCAAGGTCCATCATCAGGGCGGAACCACGCCGGATTTCTATTATGCCCCGGATACGACCCCGCAGCCGATCAATCCCGCCTCGCTCTCCCTATTCGGCGGCAACCAGCCGCACACGAACATTCAGCCCTACCTGACGATCAATTGGTGCATCGCCATGCAGGGCATCTTCCCCTCGCGCAACTGAGCGTAGCGGGCATGGCACAACGATCGGGAGGACTTCCGCAATGAGCAATGCTTTTCTCGGCCAGATCACCATGTTCGGCGGCAACTACGCGCCGCGGAACACGGCGCTCTGCAACGGCCAGACCATGATGATCGCCCAGAATCAGGCGCTGTTCTCGCTGCTCGGCACGACCTATGGCGGCAATGGCCAGACCACCTTCGCGCTGCCCAACCTGCAATCCCGGCTGCCGGTGCATCAGGGCCAGGGGCCGGGACTGTCGAACTACAGCCTCGGGCAGGCCGCGGGGACGCCGAACGTGACCATCGACCAGACCACGACGCCGACCCACACCCACACATTGAGCGCCACGCAGACCATCACTACCACCGCCACGATCGACACCACCGTCCTGCCCGGCCAGCCCACGGTGGCCATCTCGCCGGCTACTCCCGCATTCTATGCGTTTCAGGGGGCGCCGCCGCTGCCGACGCTCATTCCTCATCCCATGGCCGCGGGTGCATGCGGCAACACCGGCGGCAGCCAGTCGCACACCAATCTGATGCCTTCGCTCTGCATTACTTTCGTGATCTTCCTGCAGGGCATTTTCCCGTCGCGGAATTGAGGAGCGCACGATGGCTTCGCCATATATCGGAGAAATCCGCTGCTTCGGCTTCAACTTCGCGCCGCAGGGCTGGGCGTTCTGTAACGGCCAGCTCCTGGCCATCGCGGCGAACGACGTGCTGTTCTCCATCCTCGGCACGACCTATGGCGGCGATGGGATCACGACCTTCGCGGTGCCCAACCTGCAAGGGCAGATACCGATGCATTGGGGCAACGGCCCCGGCGGGTTCAACACCACCATCGGGCAAACGCAGGGCCAGACGAGCGTGACGCTGACCACCAATCAGATACCGGCGCACACGCACAGCGTCATTGCCATGGAGGTGCCATCGGGAGGGGGGCCGGAGAGAACCGCCGTGGCGAGCGGCAACACCTTTCTCGGACCTTCGCAGCCGCCCAATGGCGTCTACCAGCTTGCGCCATCGTCAGTGACGGCGGCGTTCTCGAGCAAGGCCATCGCTATGCAAGGCGGCTCGCAGCCGCACGACAACATGCAGCCCTATCTGGTGCTCAATTTCTGCATCGCGCTGGACGGCATCTTCCCGGCACGCAATTAGGGTCGGGGTGCTGACAACTTGGTTCAATCGATTGTCATTCCGGGGCGCCATCGATCCCGGGCCTGCCCGAGATCGACACCAAGATGTCCAAGTCGGCTACAGCCGACTTGGAGTGCGGCGAGCCCGGAATCCATAACCCCAGCCGGTGAGTATGGATTCCGGGCTCGCGGCCTTCGGCCGCGCTCCGGAATGACGGGGACTTTTGTCTGGACCTCCGAGCCGTGACGGTCGCCGCGCCGGGCGCCACCTCTACGCTCGCGTTGCCGGCGGCGCTGGTCGATCAGGGTTTCACGCTGCGGCCGGAGACCGAGGCGGACGTCCCGTTCCTGCGCCGCCTCTACGTCTCGACCCGCTGGGAGGAGCTTGCCATCGTCACCTCCTGGAGCGACGAGCAGAAGCAGGCCTTTCTCGAAAGCCAATTCGCGCTCCAGCGCCACCATTACCGGACCTATTACCCCGGCACCGACTGGCGCGTCCTGGAGCAGAACGGCGAGCCGGCCGGCCGGCTCTACGTCGACCGGCAGGCGAAGGAGCTGCTGGTGACCGATATCTCGCTGCTGCCGGAGTGGCGCGGTCGCGGCGTCGGCACGGCGTTGATGCAGGCGGTCATCGCGGAGGCGCGTGATGCCGGCAAGGCGGTCACCATCGCGGTCGAGAAGTTCAACCCAGCGCAGCGGCTCTACCGGCGGCTCGGCTTCCGCGAGGTTTCCGATGAAGGTGTCTACTGGTTCATGGAATGGCGGGCGGCGCCGGACGATCAGTTGAACACCGCCTCGTAGCTGACCGTGTCGCCGTCCTTGCGGATCGGCACCAGGAAAATCGACTGCACGCCGAGCGCCGCGTGGCGCAGCGCGTACATGCGTTGCGGCAGCACGGGATCGCCCTTGGCAGTGAAGACGAGCGAGAACGGCGCGCGCGGGGCGTTGGCGAAGTTCCGCAGCGGCTTCGCCTCGGTCAGCGTCAGCGCGATCGACGGAGGACCGTCGGATTCCTCGATGACGAATGCCTCTCCGATCTTGTCGCTGAAGTGGTCGATGGTGAGAAGCTCGATCGTCATGCCGTGTGCCTCCCGTCTTGCCGATCGCTAGCCTTATTGCGTGGTCGCATTTTCGGACGGAAAAACGGTTCCCACCCCGGATCAAGTCCGGGGCAGGCATTTTCCTGAAAATGCTCTAGGCGGCCTGCGCGGCCGATGCGAGCATGGCCCGCATCCAGTCGTTCACGGCCGCATCGATGACAATGTGCACGCGGTCGGTATCGCCGTTGTTGTGGACGCTGTGCGGATCGGACAGCCGCAGGTACCAGGCGCTGCCGGCCGCCATGACGACGCGCGAGCGGTTGAGATGGAACTCGACGTCCGGATTGGTCACGACCGGGATGTGAATGCGGGCGGTCCCCTCCTCGACGCTCAGCTCGAGGTCGGTGTGCTCCTTGATGCGCGAGCCCGGCGTGAGCCGCATCAGGCGCACCGCCTGCAGCGGGCACTCGAAAGTGTCGAGCACCTCGCGAAAATAGCGACAGCCTCGCAGCATCGGCGTGTCCTCGAATTCCTTGGCGGTCGGATCGGAATAGATCATCATCACGGGGTGTTTCGCGCCCGCCTTCCCGCGCAGCGGAATGACGCTCCAATTCCCATGGTAGTTTTGCTTGACGAAATGATCGATCCAGCCGACCGAAGCGAGGCTTCGCAGGTCGCGGGCCAGCTGGCCAGGGTCGAATTCGAACGGCAATCGGAGCCGGTCGGGCAATTGCATTTGCATGCGGCCCTTATAGCAGGCGCTCGACGCCTTGGCTCGTGTCCGTAACGCCGGCGCGGGCTTCCCCCTCTTGCTTTCGGCGAGCGGCGGCGACTGCTATGGTCTGCGCCAAGTCATCCCGGGCACGTCGATCCAACGATCTTCCAATCGACCGCGAAGCAGACAAAGCAGAAATATGGCCGTGGAAGTAAATTTTGCAGCCGATGTCGCGGGTCGAAACCGCGGCCAGGCCGACGCGCGCTGCCCGCATGTCATTTTCCGGAACGTGCTTGGAGCGGAAACCGTTGCAGGACTGCTGGACCACGTCGCGGCCCGGCGGAAAGATTTCAGGTCGGCGGTGGTGCGGAACCGGAGTTCAGGCTTGCGACGGGTCGACTACGGCCTGCGGAACTGCTCGTACCTTACGGATCTCGGCCCGTTCGAGGCGCCCATCAAGACCTTCGTGCACAACATCGCCGATCAAACGCTCACACAGCTTCACCTGGTCGAGCCCGCCGTTGAGCCGAGGGACTTCGAGATCACCGTCTATCGCGATGGCGAGCATTTCGGTGCCCACATCGATACCGATGAGCGGCTCGTCCGCCAAGAAGGGCGGCGCACCGGCGCCTTTCGTCGATGTCGTGCCGGAAACCGACACACTGATTGCGTTTCCAAGTTGGCTCCGCCATGAAGTGTTGCCGGTCCGGGTGCCGTCCGGGGTTTGGGCGGATGGGCGGTTCACGATCAATTGCTGGATCCACCGGGTGAGCCCGCCCGCAGGCGAAACGTCGGCTGCGCCGTGACCAGCGTTCGGGAACAAGCATCGACCAAGTGAAGCGCGGACTTTCGATGAGCGCAAAGCTAAAAGCAAATCCATTCTCGACCGTCACGGTTCGCTACCGTGGCGGCGAGCCGGCCGAGCTGCGCGTTTGGTCGGTCACCAGGAGCCGCCGCGCGGTGACCCGCAACTTTTCCAAGGGCACGCGCGCCGATTTCGACCGGCTCTGTGCAATTGCCACCCACGCCCGCGCCTCCGAAAATGCTGGGCCGATGCGATCAATCGACGATTACGTCTTGCTCGCCGCCCTCGGTCTTTGGGCGCCGGAGACCGACCTGATCGATCCGATCTTGCTCGAAGCGCCGATCCGGTCGGCCTCAAACGCGTGCACGCAACCGTGGCCCGCAGGTGGGTTCGCCCTGCGCGGACAGGTCTGGCTGCAACATGGAACAGAACCAAATCCGCTTGTTCCCAACATCCCCGTCGGCTGCCTCTCTCCCTCCCGCCCGATCCTGTGGCACAAGGGTTCCGACCTCGAACCGGCCTTGCCATGGTGGCCGGACGTCTCTTGTCTGGCCGCCATCGAGACGGTGCAACGCGGTGCATCATTGCATTCGGATATGCTGCCTTCGCTGCAGGCCTTGGCTGACCAAGGCATCCTCGTGTGCCGACGCGAACCTGCCGCGCAGGTCTATCGAGGGCTCGCCCTGGAAGCCGGCCGCGATTTCTTCGCCCGCGAGGGCTTCGTCAACCTCCCGCAGATGCTGCCGCCCGGCCAAATCTCGGCGTTCCGCGATTATTGGCGCAAGCTTGCGGCCTTGGACGTGTTTCCCCAACGGGGCGACAATAGACACGGCAGCCACGGCGAACCGAGCTCGATGCTGCTGTTGCACCTGCTCAAGCCGTTGATCGAGCATCTCGTCGGTGCGCCGATCGAGCCTGCCTTCAGCTACTCGTGGTTCTATGATCGGGGCACCGAGATGCCTCCTCATCGGGATCGAAAGGAGTCGAGCTACACGGTGACCTTCTTGATCGATTATGCACCGGCGCTCGATGGCCCAACCCCCTGGCCACTCTTTGTCTGCCCCCGGGGCGGGGGCTCGCCCGTTGAAATCCGCCAATCGGTCGGCGATGCGCTGTTGTTCTGCGGCGGGGAGCTGGAGCATTTCCGGCCGCCCTTCACGATGGGCGACCGCTCGACCTCGCTGCTGCTGCATTACGTGGATAAGGGCTTTTCGGGCAAACTATTCTGACCCGGCTGGCAGCCCCGCCCGATCATTCGATGATGCACCTCGACGCATGCGGCGACCATGTCGAGCTGCGACAGGTCGGGCGGCACCGGCAGGCGAAATACCGGCACCGCGGCGGCGATGCGAAGCGCCTCCGCCAGCAGCGCGACCTTGCGCCCGAGGTGAAATCCGATCGGTCGGCGATAAATCTCGTTGGACAAGAGCTTGGCCGCAGGGGCGCCGGTCACGGGCCGGATCTCCTCGTGCTCCGGTGCCGTCGACCGGTCCAAAAGGTAAATTGCTTCCAGCCGAGCCGGCGACGGATCGAAGCGCGCGGGCTGACAAAAGTGAAACTTGCGCTTGCCCGACTTGGCGCGCGGCATGCCATCGACCGATATGTCGAGCGCCTGCAGCGCGTCTTCCCACAGCTTCAGCCGCGGGAAGCTCGGCAGCACGCGTGGACCGTCGGGCGCCGCCGGGTCGATGACGCAGACGTCGTCGGCGACGAGTCCATGGCCGCGTCGCACCAAGGCCGCCGCCAAGCTCGATTTGCCTGCCCCGGTTCGGCCGGCGAGCGCCACCGCGCCGTCGCCGAAGCGGACGCAGGCCGCGTGCAGCGGAAACAGGCGGCGCTGGTGGCACAGCATTCCAAGCACGGCGCCCAGCAGCCAGCTGCGGAACTCGGGCGTACCGATGTCGCCGCGCGGCTCGACGACGACCTCGCGCCCGTTGCGGACGAGAAAGCAAGCGACATGGTCGATGCCGAGCCGGCATAGGCCGTCGCGCCCGACCTGCACGGGACCGGTGCCGTGTAGAACCGGGTCGAGCAAGGCCGGCGCCGAGCCGACGCGAATGGTCACGTCGGGCGGACGATCGTCGCCGGTCCAGCGCATGGCGTCCGGCAACGGAACCGCTGAGCGCACCCGCCAGCCGCAGAGGACATAATCGTCGGTCCCCGACGATATCGTCGTGCTCACGGCACTGGCGGCCAGGTCATTCCTCACCCGGCACTCGCCTCGCATGTGACATTCTTTCGTGGGAGCCCGTGTTGCGACCTGTCATGCCCGCGTAAGCGGGCCCCAGTAACCACAAACATCCGGTTTATGTCGAGGCGCCACCAACTGCCATCGGGCCTCCTCGACGAATGTCGGTCTTACTTCGTGATCGTCGACTTTCGTGGTACCCCTTTTTCGCTGAGGGATCATGCTGGTGATGTTCCGGTAACCGTGCGGATGAAGCTTCCCTGCAGTCATTCGATCGGGCGCCTTGGGAGTTTTGCGCGCTTGTTTGCCGGTTCGGTCCCGGCGCGCTTGCAGCTCGGCGGCCTGCTGCTCGCGATTGGGGCAGGCCTCACCGAGGGCATCGGCATTTCGCTTTTGGGGCCCCTTGTCGCGCAGCTCGGCGAGCGCGCCAATTCGGGACCTGGGGGCAAAGCCGCCGGAACCCTGCTCCACGCAGTTGGGCTGGAGCTCAGCCTGCCGCTCATCCTCGCCATTTTTTTGGGCGCCGTGCTGTGCCGTGCGGCTTTCGTGCGCGGGCGCGACAGGGTCGTCTTCGATCTGCAGCACGGGTTCGTCAACTCGGTGCGACGACGCCTTTACCGGGCCGTCGAAGCAGCCGAATGGCGGTTCATCGCGAAGGAGCGACTGTCGCACCTGACCAGGGCGCTGAGCGCGGATGTCGAGAGCTTGGCACAGGGGACGTTCGTGTTCCTGCAAATCCCAGCCTTGGCCGCACTGGCGGCGGTTCAGCTGGCGATCGCGCTCAGTATCGCGCCCGTTCTCACGGCCGGGGTCATCGGGTGCGGAGGCGTGATCGCACTTCTGGTCCGCCTGCGTCGTGGCGATACCTTCCAGGCCGGGAAACGGACGATGCAAGCTCGCCGCGCCACCTTCGACGAGATCAGCGACTTTCTCGCCAGCCTGAAGTTGGCCAAGAGCCACAATGCCGAGGAGCGCCATCGCCTCGCTTTCGAGACCGCTTTGGCGCGCCTCAATCAAAGCATGCTCGCCTTCAACCGGCGTGCGGCGGATGCGCAGATGCTCGCAAACGTGGGGGCTGCCGCGATGCTGTGCGGATTCGTGTACGCGGGTACCGAATTCTCGCGTCTGGCCGCGCCGGAGCTCCTGATCATGGTCGTGGTCTTCGCGCGGCTGATGCCGGGTCTCATGCAACTTCAGCAATGCGCCTACTCGGTGTGGCAGATGCTGCCCGTGTTCGACGAGCTGCAGCGGCTGCTCGCGCGTTGCGAAGCCGCAAAGGAAAGTCTCGATGCCGGCGGGACCGAGCGATTGCGGCTTCGCGACCGGATCACGCTCTCGCGGATCCGCTTCCGCTTCGACAAGGAGCGCGGCCCGGACGTATTGAACGATCTCGATCTCGAAATCGAGGCCGGATCGGTGGTCGCCATCGTCGGGCCCTCGGGCGCCGGCAAGAGCACGCTTGCCGACCTGCTGATGGGATTGCAGGTTCCCGATTCCGGAAGCGTCTGCGTTGACGGACGGCAAATCACCGGCGAATGGCTCGCGGCGTGGCGGCGAAGCATTGCCTATGTCCCGCAGGAGAATTTCTTGTTCAATCAGAGCATCCGGAGCAACCTGCAATGGGCCAATCCGGACGCCAGCGACGACGAGATCAATCACGCCCTGACGATGACCGGAGCGGCCTCGATCGTCGCCGCGATGCCGGATGGACTCGCCACCGTCGTCGGGGAGCGCGGCAGCCGGCTTTCCGGGGGCGAGCGCCAGCGGCTGGTTTTGGCACGCGCGTTGTTGCGCAACCCGACCTTGTTGATCCTCGATGAAGCGACCAGCGCGCTCGACCACGAAAGCGAGCGGGCGGTCTGGGCGGTCCTCGATCGACTGCGCGGCAACACCACCGTCATCGTCATCGCGCATCGCCTTTCGACCTTGCGGAGCGCGGATCGGATCGCGGTCCTGGATGAAGGCAGGATCGTCCAGCTCGGGACATGGACCACGCTCGAGGGCGACGGACGGTTCGCGGTTCTGCTCCGCGCCGGAGCGGTCATGGAGGACATCGCGGGATGAATCGCCGCCGCGCAAAAGCGCGTTCACGCGCGTCTTGGACGCGCTTCGGCACGCCGCGGGTGCCGCTGCACCCGAGCGCCGTCTCGGCGCTCCGCCACCCCTCGGGGTGGATGAAGGAAGGTTTCAAGCCCCGGGCGCAATGCGTCGCGGGAACGAGAAAGTGTGAGTAGCGAATGGCGAGTAGCGAATGGCGAGTAGCGAATAGGGCAGCAGGGTTTTTCTATTCGCTATTCGCCCCTCGCCATTCGTCGGGCTATTTGACATCGTGAATCGTGAATGCGGCGAGCCGCGGGGCGAATGGGCTGTCTCTCACATCAGCTTCAGCGCCTTGAGGCTGGCGTGCCCGTCCTTGCCGACGATCAGGTGATCGTGCACGGCGATGCCGAGCGGGCGCGTGACCTCGACGATCGCCTGCGTCATCTCGATGTCGGCGCGCGACGGGGTTGGATCGCCGGAGGGGTGGTTGTGGACGAGGATCACGGCGGTGGCGGACAGCTCGAGCGCGCGCTTGACCACCTCGCGCGGATAGACCGGCGTGTGGTCGACGGTGCCGGTCTGGTGCTCCTCGTCGGCGATCAGGCGGTTGCGCTTGTCGAGGAACAGGATGCGGAATTGCTCTCGCTCGGCGAACGCCATGGCGCCGCGGCAATAGTCGAGCACGCTCGACCACGACGACAGCACCGGCCGCTCCCGCACCTGGCCGCGCAGCAGGCGGGTGGCGGCGGCCTGCACGATCTTGAGCTCGGCGATGGCGGCCTCGCCCAGGCCGTCGATCTCCTTGAGCCGCTCGACCGGCGCCGCGATCGCCTCGGCGAACGAGCCGAACTCGGCGATCAGCTCCTTGGCGAGCGGCTTCACGTCGCGCTGGGGAATGGCGCGAAAGAGAATGAGCTCGAGCACCTCGTAGTCGCTGAGCGCCTCGCTGCCGGCGGAGAGGAAGCGTTGCCGCAGGCGCTGGCGGTGGCCGTGGTAGTGCGGCGTCGCCGCGGCTGGCTCGGCGGGGGTCTTGCTCTTTCCGCTCTCGGGCATGGCGCGCCCCCGATTCTTCGTAGGATGGGTTGACGCCCGCGAAAGCGGGTGCAAACCCATCACCTTTCCCCGAGCCGTCAGTTGCGATGGGTCTCGCCATAGCGCGTCGAAGGACGCGCGTAAACGCGCTTTAGGCTCGACCCATCCTACCGCGATGCGGCCGCGAAGCGTGGCCGGTCGAGCCCCTTCGGCGACAGCGTGAAGATCTCGACGCCGGCCTCGGTCACGGCGACGGTGTGCTCGAACTGGGCGGAGAGCGAGCGGTCGCGCGTCACCGCGGTCCAGCCGTCGGACAGCACCTTCACGTGCGGGCGGCCGAGATTGATCATCGGCTCGACCGTGAAGAACATGCCGGGGCGCAGCACGATGCCCTCGCCGGCGCGGCCGACGTGCACGATGTTCGGCTCGTCGTGGAACAGGCGGCCGAGGCCGTGGCCGCAGAAGTCGCGCACCACGCTCATGTGCTGGGCCTCGACATAGGCCTGGATGGCGGCGCCGATGTCGCCGGTGGAGGCGCCCGGGCGGATCACCGAGATGCCGCGCATCATCGCCTCGTAGGTGACCTCGATCAGCCGCTCGGCGCGACGCGGAATGCCGCCGACCGGAAACATCCGGCTCGAATCGCCGTGCCAGCCGTCGAGGATCAGGGTGACGTCGACATTGACGATGTCCCCCTCCTTCAGCGGCTTCTCGCCGGGGATGCCGTGACAGACGACGTGGTTGATCGAGGTGCAGGTGGCCTTGCGGTAGCCGCGATACATCAGCGTCGCCGGCAAGGCGCGGTGCGCCATGGCGAAGTCGAACACCAACCGGTCGATGGTCTCGGTGGTCACGCCGGGCCGGACCTCGCCGGCGAGCATGTCGAGGCATTCGGCGACCAGCCGGCCGGCCTGGCGCATCCCTTCGAAGGCGGCGGGTCCGTAGAGCTTGATCTGTCCGGTCTTGCGGAGCGGCGCGAGCGCCGCGTCGACGTAAGTCATCAAGGCATCGCGGCGGCGCCGCCTCCTCGCGGCCCCATCCGATGCCGCTGTTTCCGAGCCGAATGTAAGCCAGCATGCGCGGGACGCAAGCGGTTGCATCGGCGCGTCCGTCATGCGCGGAGCACGTTCGGGAATGACGCCCGTGCGAGTGGATCACTCCTCGATCGGCACCGGCTCCACCACCTCGATACCTTCGCAGGTGATGCCGCAGCGGTAGGCGAGGGCCTCGACCCCGGCGGCGCGCGCGATGTCGAAGGCGCGGCCGTAGCCGGGGTCGATGTCGCGGGCGAGCTTGAAGCGCCGCGCCGAGCCGATTTGGATCAGGAACAGCATCACCGCGCGGTTGCCGCCCGCGACCATGTCGCCGAGCTCGCCGAGGTGCTTCGTCCCGCGCCTGGTCACGGCGTCGGGAAATTCGGCAAGGCCCGCCTGCCGCATCAAGTGCACGTTCTTGATCTCGACGTAGCAGGCCGGGCGGTCCGGGCCCGCGAGCAGAAAATCGACGCGCGAGCCTTTGCCGTACCTCACCTCGCGGCGGACCGCGGCGTAGCCGACGAGCTCGGGGATGGCGCCGGCGGCGAGCGCCTCGGCGGCGAGCGCGTTGGGATGCGCGGTATTGATGCCGACGAGCTCGGCGCCGGTGCCGAGATCGACCTCGATCAGCTCCCAGCTGTGGGCGAGCTTGCGGCCCGGATTGCTCGAGCGCGACAGCCACACCCGCGCCCCCGGCGCCGCGAGCCCGATCATCGAGCCCGGATTGGCGCAGTGCACGGTCACGGTCTCGCCCGTGGGCAGCACCACGTCGGCGAGGAAGCGCTTGTAGCGCTTGACCAGCGTCGCCGGCAGGAGCGGGGCAGCAAAGCGCATGGGTTTCTCATCCCAACGGGAGCAATCACCGACCTGTCATGCCCCGCGCAGGCGAGGCATCCAGTAAACGCGAACATCCGTTTCTTATCGAGACGCCACCGGTTACTGGATCGTCCACTTTCGCGGACGATGACAACCGAGGGGGCATGGCTGAGCGGGCAAGGAAATGAAAGGGGCGGCGCTGGCGACGCCCCATCGTCTCGCTCGGCCCGATGATCCGAGCTATTTCGCGAGCGGATCCGGGCGCAGCTGGAAGTGCACGGCCATCGGCTTCATGCCCTTGCCGCCTTCGATCAGCCAGGGCGTCCGATCGCCGCTCGAGGTCCACAATCCACGGCCTTTCCAGCCCGCGCTCGGATCGTCGATGCGGCCGTCGAAGCCCTTGGCGTAGAAGCCGAGCGGATAAGGTACCCGTAGCGAGATCATCTGGCCGTCCTTGAGCGCGACCAGCCCGTCCATCAGGTTCGCGGTCGACATCGGAACGTCCTTGCCGAGCCCGAACGTGTCGTGCTGGTCGACCCAGCTGTAGTAGCTCGACTCGGCGCTGTTGTCGCCGATGCCGTCGAACCCGGGGCCGGGATACTTGTAGAACGTCCAGCCTTCCGGGCAGTGGTCGCCGGTCGCCGTCGGTCCGTTGAGCGGACCCTTGCACTTGCGGCGGTCGAAGCTGCCGATGTGGCCGCTCGCGAGCGACACCCACACCACGCCCTGGCTGTCGATGTCGCCGCCGCGCGGACCGAAGCCGGGCAGCGGCACGTTGTAGATTTCCGACAGCGCCGTCTCGGGCGGGTTGGTGCCGGGGTCGAGCCGCACGATCGAGCCGGGGCTGGCGCGGATCGTGCCCCACACCGACCGGTCGACCGGGCTCGGCATCACGGCGTAGAAGACCTGGCCGATCCGCTTGTCCTTGGTCGGATCGACCGGCTGGTTGGGCTCGACATAGTCGTCGCGCTTGCCGTTGCCGTTGGTGTCGAGGATGAGCGCCGTCCAGCCCTGCGACTTGGCGGCGTCGCCGGTCTCGTCGAACAGCTTGGTGTTGACCCAGCCGACCACCCCGCCGCCGCCGCCGCTCGAGGTCCACAGCGTGTCGTTGGCGTCGTAGGCGAATTGCAGGTGATGGGTCTGGAAGCAGGTGTCGACGAAACTGTACTTCATCGTCTTGGGATCGAGCACCGCAAGCGCGCGGTGCGTCATCTCCAGCGGGAAGAGCTTCGCCGAGGGATGGTCGGAGCCCTTCTGGCAGAAGGCCGGATTCTTCGGAGCGCGCACCGCGGCCGCGAGCCAGACCCGGCCCTTCTTGTCGAACATGGCGTTGTGGTTGTTGACCTTGGTGTCGTAGAGCTTCTCGTCGCCCCAATAGGGCGAAGGGCCGAGCGGCTTGTCCATGGCCGCGTGCCCCGGTCCAAGTCCCTCCGGAGTGTCGGGGTCGCGCACCGGCGCCTTGAAGTTGGTGACGGTGTGGGTCTTCGGATCGAGGATCGGAAGCACGTCGGTCGAGTATTCCGGCGAGCCGAGGACCGGCCCGTAGGCATTGACCGTCGGGTTGCGTCGGTCCGAAGCGATCAGGTCGTGCAGGTACTTCTTCGGATCGCCCCAGTCCCAGGTGGTGACGACGACGTTGCGCTCGACGCCCTGCGGCCGCGTCGGCTTGTGCTTCGGCAGCTCGCCCTTCTCGACGCGCTCGGTCCAGTCGGCAAAGTACTTGATCGGGGCACCGGCGAGCTGGCCGGCCAGGATGTTCACCATCAGCGCGCCCGACTGCCCGGCCTGGGTTCGGCGCATCCATGCCTCGGCGTGGTTGGAGAATTCGCCCAGTCCCTTCGGCAGCGTGCGCGTCGACAGCTGGCCGAGCTGGTGGCAGCCGACGCAGCCGTTGTTCTTCATCAGGTTGAGCCAGTCGGTCTGCTTGACCTTCTCGGGAATGTCGCCGTTCTTCTTGCCGAACTCGCCGGCATCCGGGATCTTCAGCATCGAGTACCAGTAGATCGCCGGATAGTACTGCGCCGCCGCCGCCTCGTTCGGCGCCGGCACCGCGCGCAGATCGACATGCTGGCCGGGCTCGGCGTCGACCTTCGCTGAATCGACGAGACCGTAGCCGCGTACCCACACCTGGTATTTCGCCTTGGGGAGATCGGGCACGACGTAGCGGCCCTGATCGTCGGTGACCACCATCTTGGCGTAGCGGGTGGGCAGGTCCCTCGTCTCGGCGATGACCCAGACGCCGGCTTCCGGACCGTTCGGCCCGGTCACCACGCCGCCGATGTCGTCGTTGTCGATGGCGACCGCGGCGGGAGGGCTCTGCTGGGCCGACAGCTTGGCCGCCGCGCCCGGCAGCATCGCAGCGACGGCGATCGCCGCCACCCCGAGATAAAATTGGCTTCTGATCTTCATGTCGCTCCACTCCCAAGCTTCCCACTCTGACCCCTCGGGCAGCTGCGCGAGGTCGCTGGTGGGTTGAACGTCGGCCGCGATTGTCGGTCGAAATCGGCGCGCTGTCCATGCACTTCCGGCGCGATCGTCGTTCAAGCGACGAACGTGCCGCCGCGGTCTTCGTCGATATGGATGCGGACGATCTCGTCGAACGAGCTCTCGCCCTTGAAGCCGAGCTCGCGGGCGCGGCGGGCGTCGATGCGCTGCGGCCATCCCTCGACGATGCGCGCGACCAGCGGGTCGTGGGCGCGCCGGATGCGCGCGGCGACGCGGTCGCCGGCAATGCGGCGCAGCGCGGCGATCTGCTCGGCGACCGTGCAGCTGACGCCGGGCATCGCGAGATTGACGCGCGCGCCGAGCGCCTCGCGCGGCAGGGTCGCCGCGTGAACGAGAAAACCGATCGCGGCGCGCGGGCTGGCATGGGTGTGGACCACGGTCTCCGGGACCGGCAGCTCGGCTTCGAGGCCGGCCAGCGGCTCGCGGATGATGCCGGAGAAGAAGCCGGACGCCGCCTTGTTCGGCTTGCCCGGCCGCACCACGATGCTGGGGAGCCGGATGCCGACGCCGTCGCAGAATTGGCGCCTGGTATAGTCGGCGAGCAACGCTTCCCCGATCGCCTTCTGGGTGCCGTAGGAGGTGAGCGGCGTGAGATGGAAGTCGTCGGGGATCGCGGCCGGGAACGGCGCGCCGAACACGGCGATCGAGGAGGTATAGACGAGGCGCGGCCGATAGCCGTCGCCGGTTGAGCGGATCGCCTCGAGCAGCGCGCGGGTCCCGTCGAGATTGACCCGGTAGCCCTTGTCGAAATCGAGCTCGGCTTCGCCCGATACCACGCCGGCGAGATGGAAGATCAATTCGGGCCGGCCGGCGACGGCCTTGGCGGCTTCGCCCGGCGCCGCGAGATCGGCGGCGACCGCTTCGACCTTGAAGCCCGCGGGCTTGGCCGGCGCAACCACGTCAAGCAGGGTCAACCGCTCGATCGGCCGGCCGCCGATCGCGCCGTCCTTGACCAGGCGTTCAACGAGCTTGCGGCCGATCATGCCGGCCGCGCCGGTGATGAGAATGTGCACGTCGCCGGGCATGACGGAAATCTAGTGCACTCCGTTGAGCTCGCTCAGGCTCACCTTCTGCTTTCCGTCCGCGTCGAAATTCTCCGGCGCGAGCCAGCGCTCGAACGCGGCCTTGCGCGCCGGCCATTCGCCGTCGAGCATGGAGAACCAGGCGTCGTCGCGATTGCGGCCCTTGGCGATGATGCGCTGCCGGAACGTGCCTTCATAGACGAAACCGTAGCGCAGCGCCGCCCGCCGCGAGCCCGCGTTGAGCGCGTTGCATTTCCATTCGTAGCGCCGGTAGCCCAGCGTCTCGAAGGCGTAGCGGGCGATGAGATACTGTGCCTCGGTCCCGAGCGGGCTGCGCTGCAGGGCCGGGGAATAGACGATGTGGCCGACCTCGCAGACGCGCATCGCCGGACGGATCTCCATCAGCGTCGCGATCCCGACCGCGCGCCCGGCGCGGTCGACGATGGCATAGGAGTAGGGGTCCTCGAGCGGCAGCCGGCTCGCGAGCCATTGCGCGAATGCTCCCTGGTCGGGAAACGGTCCGTAGTGCGCGAGATAGGTCCAGATGTGATCGTGCCCGGCATAGGCGCGCCACAGGTCGGCGCCGTGGCGGGCCTCGAGCTTCTCGACGCGCCCGTAGCGGCCTTCGAGGGTCACGGGCTCGGGCGTCCGCGCCGGCGTTGCATCGACCGGCAAACCGACCGGTTGGCCGGTGACAGGGTGAGGTTCCGACGCGGTGGTCATGGCGAGCGCTTGCCCATGTCGTCGCGGAAGAAGCGGTTGAGCTCGGCGTTGGCCATGGTGCCGGCCAAGAGCTCGAAGCTGCCGGTTTCGGCGATCACGCGCGCGGCGCGGGTGACCGCCGTCCAGGCGACGCGGGCGAGCGTGCCGCCCAGGCTGATGCGGCGGACGCCGAGCCCGGCGAGATCGCTCACGCTCAAGCTCGTCGCGGCCGCCATCAGGAAATTCACCGGCTTCGGCGCGACCGCCTTCACCACCGCCGCGATCTCCTCGCGCGTCTTGATCCCGGGCGCGTAGAGACAGTCGGCGCCGGCGTCGGCAAAGGCTTTGAGGCGGCGGATGGTCTCGTCGAGGTCGGGCCGTCCGCGCACGAAGCCTTCGCTGCGGGCGGTGAAGACGACGCCGGACTGGTCGATCGCGGCGCGCGCGGCGCGCACGCGCGCCAGCGCGAGGTCGAAATCGTAGAGCGGCGTTGCCGGATCGCTGGTCGAATCCTCGATCGAGAGCCCCGCGACCCCGGTGTCGATGCACAAGCGCACGCTCTCGGCCACGCCCTCGGGCGCGTCGGCATAGCCGCCCTCGAAATCGGCGTTCACGGGAACGTCGGTCGCCGCGACGATCTCGGTGAGATGCGCGAGCATGCTCGCGCGCGTGACGGCGCCGTCGGGCAGGCCTTGCGTGAAGGCGAATCCGGCGCTGGTCGAGGCGAGCGCCTTGAAGCCGAGACCTTGCAGATAGCGCGCGCTGCCGACGTCCCATGGATTGGGGATGACGAAGCATCCGGATTCGTGGAGCTTGCGGTAGGCGGCGCGCTTCTCGGCGATGGTCGGCATGATGGCACACTCTTTGTAGGTTATTAGACCACGTTTCGATCAGGTTGATGCACAAACCGCGCGGCACACTCGGTGCGTTCCCTCCCCCGCTTGCGGGGGAGGGTTAGGGTGGGGGCATGC
>WNFD01000739.1_pt1 | contig 32393 bp, 31 predicted proteins | sample 5400491 | NCBI WGS metagenome assembly WNFD01 (sample SAMN13153343, study PRJNA577476) | soil metagenome | isolation source: 120 cm saprolite under Douglas fir tree site 2 hole 2 replicate 2 | place: USA:California | collected 2015-04-18 | reverse complement strand
CTCGTCGTCGCGGGAATGGTCATGATCGGGCTCATCGGGCTCATTCTCGATCTCCTCGTCCGGCAGTTGGAAAAATTCGATGAAGTCCGTTGGGGTTACGTCGGCAGGCGCAAATGAAAGAGGCCGTCATTTCAATTCAGAATGTGTCGATGCGTTTTCCCGGCAAGCGCGCTGGCGAAGAAATCGCGGTCCTGGAAGATGTGAATGCCGACGTAGCTCGCGGTGAGTTTGTTTGCATCGTTGGACCGAGTGGCTGCGGAAAATCGACATTGCTCAACATCGTCGCCGGATTTCTGGAAGCGACCTCCGGCGAAGTGCTGGTTGAAGGCTTGCCGGTGCGTCGCCCGGATCCGCGACGAATTTTCGTTTTCCAGGAGAACGGCGTTTTTCCCTGGTTGAATGTGCATGAGAACGTCGGCTTCGGTTTACGAAAACAAACTCATGGCAGGCGGGACCGCATCATCGCGCGTTACATCGACATGGTGGGCCTGGGTGGATTTGAGAACGCTTATCCGCACGAACTTTCCGGCGGCATGCGCCAGCGGGTCGAGATCGCGCGGGCTCTCGCTGCCAATCCCGACATCATTTACATGGACGAACCATTCGGCGCGCTCGATTTTCTCACTCGCCTGAAGATGCGCACCGATCTCGTTCGGATCTGGCAAAGCGAAAAGAAAACGATCCTGTTTGTCACTCACGACATCGAAGAAGCAGTGCAACTTGCAGATCGCATTCTGATCATGACCGCACGGCCCGCCACCATTCAGGACGTAGTCGATGTCGATCTTCCGCGTCCGCGCCATTTGGATTCACCCGGTTACCTCGAAAAACGCGACCGCATTTTTCAATTAATGGGCATGAGCCTGCGCGTCGGCGAAACTGCAGCCTAACAAGCGGAGGCTGGCCAGCCATGCCGTAGCCTTATCGGCCTTTCACGCTGAATTTACAATCCCACAGCGGGCTCAACGAAGCCCGTAAGCTTTTAGCGGTTCATCCCACTTTGTCAGAACTTTATCTGCAAGTTCAGCAGCGGTCATGCTGACGCTCCCCGTCTTAATCGAATGTTCATGCTCCGCTCGTACTGGGTCCTCCTCAATATACAGGTTGACCCTGCGCTCGGTAATAACCGTTCCGGCACGAGATGTGTCGAGTTCAAGATGTTTGGAACCATTTGCGATGTCTGCGGCTGCGCACAGGAATGGTTGCCGTGCGACATCGGCTTCGACGTTCGAACGCACAGTAATCGGCAGCGTGGAATCCTTCTTGAGCCAATCCTTGAGATGCCAAGCATCCTGGAAAAAATGGAACACCGCATCGTCGTATTCTTCGGTGCTGGAGAAAGTCCCAGCCATACGTTTGCGGCTTCGGTGCATTCGATCGTACTGCATAATCCAGAAATCGCCTGCGGGTACCGTGCGGTGGGCCATTCAATCCGCTGCATCAGAAGGAGCAAGACGTCAATAGATGCGCGCGTCGGCAATTCGCTCGCTTACAAGCAAGCCGGCAGTCGGATTCGAACCGACGACCTGCTGATTACAAATCAGCTGCTCTACCAACTGAGCTATGCCGGCAAATACTGCCACTCCGGCTCGGAGCGCCGGAAAGTAGCGCAAACTTTCAACCCGAACAAGAAAAGGTGACCAAGCGGTGCTTCTAGATGGGCGCAGCTAGCTTGGCTACCCTGCCGAGGACGATTTTGTTGGACAAGGCATTCGCGCTTAATAACAACGTCGGTTGACCGCTCCCGTACCATTGTGCCTCAATGCGAAGCTATTAGCGCAACCATGAAGCTCAATGTTTGGCGCGCGCGGTTGGAAGTTGTCGGGCTCGTCGCGCTGGCGGGGACAGCGGCGTTTTTAGTCGCAACTTCGTGGAGAAAATGGCCCGACCCGCTCATCGATTTCGGTGAGCAGCTTTATTCGGCCTGGCAATTGTCCCAAGGCGCGGTCCTCTACCGCGACGTCGATCTTCTTTACGGTCCGCTGTCGCAATATTTCAATGCAGTTATTTTTCGGATTTTTGGTCCTGGCCTTACTGTTTTGGCGATTACCAACCTGGTAATCGTCGCTGGGATATCGAGCAGTATTTACATCCTTTTTCGACAGTGCTGGGGAGTAATAGCCGCCTGGCTTTCCACCCTGATTTTCATTTCCGTTTTTGCGTTTTCCCAGTTTGTCGATGCCGGCAACTATGAGTATGCCGCTCCTTATTCGCACGAAGTCATCCACGGAACCTTGGTCTGCCTGCTGCTTTGCCTTGCCCTGGTTCATTGGGTCGACAACCCAACCAGACGCCGGAGTTTTCTTGTCGGACTATTGTTTGGACTGACTGTTGTATTGAAGCCGGAGTTCATCGTTGCAGGCGTTCTGATGATGTGTGTCGCATTCGTGGCGCGATGGCGACTCCGCAGTGTGCCGCAAGCGCGCACACTTTTCGCTGGGGCAGCCGGTGCAATTCTTCCGACTGCGCTGTTCAGTTGTTATTTCTCGCGGTTCATACCGTGGTCTCAAGCGATTTCAGCGGCGTCTCGAGCATGGTTAAACGCGTTGGATAGATCGTTAAGCAGCGACCCCCTCCAGATGCGACTGCTCGGTCTCGATCAGCCCTGGACGAATGTCGTCGAGCACGCGCGGGCAGCGATGCTAGCAGCAGGGGGTATCCTTGCTGTAGCCATTGTTATTTGGCTGTCTGAACGCGAATGGCGGCCACGGCTCCGACTGCCAGCAATTGGGTTGATTACAGCCGGATTTGTTTGGCTGAGTTGCCGCATGGTCGATTGGAGGCAGATTGGTCGTTGCTTGTTCGCGCTTGCGCTGGCCTACTCTCTTTTTTGCATCGTTTCATTTTTTGGGAGAACCCGGATTCAGCAAAACGTCGTGATCGTGACAGGACGGGCGTTACTCGGAGTCCTAGCAACGACGCTTATGACGCGAATGATTTTAAACGGTCGCATTTACCATTACGGCTTCTATCAAGCTGCGCTCGCAGCGGCCCTTGTCCCTGCCGTCATGATTGGCGAGTTACCCATTTGGCTCGGCGGGGGCTGGCGCGCGAGAGGCGCGGCGGCACTTGCTACTTTAGCAATCGTTTTGCCCGGTATCGCGATACTGGCAAACCGTTCGCAGCATTCGCTGGAACTAAAAACGCTCGCGATTGGAAGCGGCCGTGATCGATTCTATGCCTTGCCCGGGCGGATGGAGCCAATTGGCGAAATCATAAATGCCGTAACTGGGGTGCTGCGCGAAAAAGGCGAGGGTCGCACTCTCACCGTTCTGCCGGAAGGTGAATTCATTAACTATCTGGCGCGTCTTCCAAATCCCGTGCCGCACGCTTTTTTTTATGCTGGGGCCACAAGCAACGGTCGCGAAGCACGAATTGTAAAAGAGCTGGAACGCACGCCTCCCTACTGGATCGTGATCATCAGCCGGGACCTTATCGGATATGGCATCGAGCGATACGGAGAAAAATCTGGAAGCGGCGAGGAAATTTTGCGTTGGGTCGAGCAGAACTACAAACAAGTTGGGTCGATCGGAGGCGATCCGCTCGATTATCGCGAGCGCGGCGCGATCATCTTGAGAAAGTACTCTCGCTAAGAGGTTGAGATCCTCGCGCGCTCCCAAACATCTATTTTACGCCGTGCTCTGTACTCTGGTCGTCGCCACAGGCGTCCTAATCAGAGTGCGGGCGGCGTTTAACGATCTTTGGATGGATGAGATCTGGTCCCTCGAGCTTGTTCGGGAACTTCATTCCGCGTTTGGCGTGTTCACGCAGACACACCACGACAACAATCACTATCTAAATAACCTGTTTATTTACTTCCTCGGACAACATGGCGACTGGCCGGGCTATCGGATTCCCGCGGAGGTTTTCGGAATTGGCACAATCGTTCTCGCCTGGCTCATAGGCGCACGGCGGGACAGGTGGGCTGCGTTCTTTTGCATGTTTCTGGTCAGTTTTTCTTATGTCCTGATCTTGTATTCATCAGAAGCGCGCGGTTACGCGCCATTAATCTTCTTTTGTTTTCTATGCCTCTTGGTTCTCCACTCCTTTTTCGATAAGCCGCGGTGGCAATCAGCGGCTTTGTTCTCATTGAGCACAGTTCTCGGGCTCACTTCGCACCTGACGTTCGTCATTTTTCTGTGCGCTTCACTGCTTTGGTTCTGGGTGCGACTGCTTAAGCTAAAATGGTCCATCTTAAGGGTCGCCGCTTGGACAGCCGCGTGCTACGCCGCTCCGTTCATCTATTTTGTCGCACTTTACGTTGTCGATCTTCGCTATCTGCAAATTGGCGGCGGAACTCCAATCACAGTGCTCGACGGTTACGGTGCAACTCTTGCGTGGGCGTTTGGCGGCCCAAATGCCAGCCGATGGCAATGGTTCACCGGCGCGATCTCGGTTCTCGGACTCGTGGCCGGACTGGTCCTTCTAATCAGAGATCGTTCTGATGAGTGGATCTTTTTTCTTGGCGCGGTTGTGGTCATGCCGCTCACGATGCCGCTGTTCGAACACGGGACGCTCCACTACGTCAGGTACTTTATCGTCGCGCTCGGTTTTCTTCTCCTTTTGCTTGGCCGCGTCCTCGCTTGGCTGTTTCAATCGGGGCGGAGTGGAAAAATTACATCTACATTTCTTTGTCTATTCTTTCTAACGCTGAATGGCTCGGCTGTCGGAAGTCTTCTGAAATACGGACGAAGTCATATCGCCGAAGCGATAAAGTTCATGGATCAAACCGCCAAGCAGCAACCGGTCACTTTTGGTGGCGAACAGGATTTTCGCATCCAATTCGTGCTGTCCATCTATTGGCGCGACATGATGGACGGCAAGTCAGCCGGCTATTATGAGCACGATAATTGGCCGACCGACGGCCCGGAGTGGGTTATTTTTCATGGCGAGTCGTTTACCCAACCGGTTCCACCCGGAAAACACTTCACCGACAAATTCGATAACCCATATGAGTTGGTTCGGATTTTCCCAACCGCGCCGTTATCAGGGGTGCACTGGTTTTTGTACCGAAAAATCCCGAGGTCAGGGCCGCCGTGAACGAATCTTAAACCGGCCGGGAGCGCGTGGTCACTCGCAGCGGTTCGGCGGTTTCCAGATTCTTGATCACGGTGCTGAGATAAACCGATTGCGGATAAAAAGCCTTATATTTGGTGATTTCGGCGCGATTCAAAACTTTGAAACCGTAGCGCTCGAACATCTGTTCGCCGCGCCGGCTTTCAAACGTCACGATCTGCCCGTAAACACGTTTTTCGCCGCAACGATAGAGATAACTCAGGTACGCGCTCATCAGCGCGCGCGTCGTCGACATTTTTCGAGCGTCGGGAAGAAGATTGATGTGAAAATGGGGAACCCGCCGCGGCGCGGCCGGCACTTCCCGCCAACCGTGCACCAAGGTCCATCGAACAAATCGCCTCGAGGCTTGGTGATACCGGAAATAGCGAGTGAGCGCTTTGAGAAAGAGCGAAATGTTTTGCCAGAAAGAATAGAGCTGATTGAGCAACGGTTTGCGCGAACCGAGCAAATAACCCCGAATCTCGCCGTCGATCTCAACCACGAACGACGATTCCGGTTCCCAATCCGTATAGTAAGTCGTGAGAAAATCGGCGAACAATTGTCGATCTTCGTAGACTGGATCGATTGGCGTTCCGAGAAACCCCGTCTGACAACATAACCGCCGCACGGCATCGCGGTCCGTTTTTCGATAACTGCGGATCGTAAATGGCTTTTCCTGGCTCATCCGGCGGGGTTTCCTTTGTAGTTTGCACAGACCTCGCGGTAAATGCAAAAAAGGCGTTCAAAAATCCGCGGCCAGGCATGCAATTGAGCCGCGCGCTCGGCAGCCTTTTGACCCAGGCTCGATAAATTCTTCTCGCTCATGCGCTCGATCGCTTCGGCAAGCGCCTCCGCCTTATTTTCGAGCGCCCAATCGCTCTGATCATGGAATATCAGCTCGTCCATCGCGCTCCCGCGAATGCCGACCACCGGCGTTCCGCAGGCCTGACTCTCCAGCGCGACCAGTCCGAAAGTTTCCTGCACGCCCGGATGAACAAAAAGATCGGCGGCCCGATAATAGCGAGCCAGTTCCTTCGGCTCAGCACAATATCGGATCGACGAAAGGTTTTTGCATCGTGCTTGCAGTTTGCGCAGCTGATTTCCCTGCGCGCCGTCGCCGATCATCAGTAAATGAAAATCATTCGGACGTCGCTGCTGCAAAATTTCGAACGCGCGAAACAGTTTCGTGGTGTTTTTCTCTTTGGCCAGCCGTCCGACGTAAAGCAGGAGTTTCCGATTGATACCAACGCCGAGCCCCGCCCGCGTTCCCTGCTGGTCGGATCGGTCCGGGCGGAAGACGTCGATGTTAACACCGAGGCTCAGAACGCGAACGTCCCGCACGCCCCAATCACGAAGCACGTGAGCCAGTCGCTCGGACGCGACCAGTGTTGCTGCACATTGATTGTAAAGTTTACGCACGTAAGCGCGGGAAAGCTTCATCACCCGACGGGTCGCCGTTTTACCGAATAATTTTGCGCTGCGTCGGAGATAGGCTTCAGGAAAATGCGAGTGATAAAAACCAATCACGGGAATTTTTAACGCGCGTCCGGTTCGAACGGCTTTCCAGCCAAGTTGATAAGGATCGCCTGACTCAATGATGTCCGGGCGCTCGTTTCGCAGAATTTGGTCGACCGCGCGCAAGTTGAGCAGTGCGCGATATTGGGCGGTGCGAGAAACTAGTGGCGCGCGAATCGTGTAAACGCGCGACCGGCCATTTGCCCGAACCGTTGTCTTCTTACCGGGAATGACCAGCACATGCTTGTCTTTCGACATGCAATCTTGGATGTAGGCGATTTTTTCGTGGAGATAACGCTTCACGCCGCCGCTCACGGGCGAGTAAAACTGCGTTAAATCGACAATCTTCAAACTAGATTCGGGTTTGTAGGGCAAGCGCTTCGCTTGCCAATGTAAAAGCGGCAGGCGAAGCGCCCGCCCTACAACTTGCCACAGATGTTAATGTTCCAATTGCCCGAGGTATTTCTCCGCTTCCATGGCCGCGGCGCAGCCGGACCCGGCCGCGGTCACCGCCTGTTTGTAGACGCGATCGGCCACATCGCCGGCGATGAAAACGCCGGGATGTCTACTTTCCGCCATGTGTCGCGCGATCAGATAGCCATCCGGGTCGGTCTCAAGTTTGCCCTGATAAGCTTTCGTGTTTGGATCGTGGCCGATGGCTACAAATACGGCCGCGACCGGCAGCTCGCGTTCTTCATTCATCTGCACGTTGCGCAAACGAACGGCGCGCATTTCGCCTTTCTCGTCGGGAATGTATTTAGTCACGACTGTGTTCCAGATCGGCTCGATCTTTTTGTTCGCCAGGACCCGATCGGCCATGATTTTCGACGCGCGCATCTTGTCGCGCCGGTGAATCAAATAAACTTTCGAGGCGAAGCGCGTCAGGAATAGCGATTCCTCCGCCGCCGAATCGCCGCCCCCAACCACGCAGACCGGCACGTTTTTGTAAAATGCGCCGTCGCAGGTCGCGCAACTGGTCAGGCCGTGGCCGATTAATTTGTCCTCGCTCTCAAGTTTCAACCAACGCGCCGAGGCGCCACTAGCAATGATTAGCGCCCTTGTTTCGAGCCATTCGTCGTCGGCTTTGATTCGAATGTGATCGTTGCGCGGCTCGTAATCTGTGACTTCGGCGTAAGAAAACCGGGCGCCGAAATTCTCCGCTTGCTTGTGCATGTTCAGGATGAGTTGCGGTCCGTCGATCCCATCGGGAAATCCCGGATAATTTTCCACCAACGTGGTGGTGGAAAGCTGGCCGCCAGGCTGGCGTCCTTCCAAAACGAGCGGATTCAAATTCGCTCGCGCGGCATAAATGGCGGCGGTCAGACCGGCGCAGCCGCTACCAACGATGATCACTTTTTCCACATATCAATCTAGCATGGCGCGCAAGTGCGCAAAGGTGCGAGGCGCACTGCTGGTTAACAGAGCTGATCAAAACCCTCACCTTAATCCTCTCCCTCAGGGAGAGGCGGACGCGTCGGCGCCAGGTCAGGGTGATTTTCGACATGAATTGCTGGTTAACTCGCATCACGTAATCTCCGCGATGCCGGAACTGGCGGAGGTCGAATGGTTTCGCAAACAATGGGACGTCGGGCGCGGCGCGGCGATTGTCGATCTTAACTTGCACGCGCGAAACCGCGTCTTTCGCGGCAGCGATGTGCGCGACCTTCGCCAAAGATTAATCGGCGCGAACCTGCTCAGCTCACATGCGCGCGGCAAACGGATGCTCTTCAAATTTTCCGGCGAAAACTGGCTCGGCGTCCATCTCGGAATGACCGGTAAGGTTCGCGTCGAATTTCCCGATTACCGCCCGCACAAGCACGACCATATCGTTTTATTTCAACCGGAACGCGCGCTTGTCTTCACCGACTCGCGCCAATTCGGCCGCGTTCGGTTTCATCACGGTGCCGATGAACCGAATTGGTGGAAGAGCGATGCGCCCGAAATTAACTCGTGCGCATTCGATCAGAAATTTGTCGATCGATTCCTGGGTCGACACCGGAAAGCGCCGATCAAAGCGGTTCTGCTCATGCAAAACGGTTTTCCCGGAATCGGCAATTGGATGGCTGATGAAATCCTGTGGCGTGCGGAGACTCGTCCCTCGAGGCGCACCGCAAGACTATCGGTGGGCGAGCGCGCCAAGATTTTTCATGCGACCAAACATGTTGTTCGAAGATCGCTCGAAACGCTCGGCAAAGATTTCTCAGATCCGCCACGCAACTGGCTGATTCACCAAAAATGGAAACGCGACGGCATTTGCCCAATCCATCGTAAGCCTTTACGTCACGCTACTGTCGCCGGCCGAACCACCGCCTGGTGCCCGCGCTGTCAAAGATAATGCAATTACCTAACCCTGATCGGCAGAAAGTATCTCGCGACCATTCCTTTGACAGTGTTGCACGCGCGGACTCATTCCTCGCATTTACACTGTCACATGGACGACAATTTTGTGGAAGCCGGTGACGCCGGAGAACGGGCTGCGATCTTCTTCCCATTCCTGGACTGCGCCTTCGCCGTCGGTGGCGCGGACGACGAGGGTGTAATCGTCAGCATCATCAGGTCGCCAATCGTAGCTCCAGAGCGCCCAGGTTAATTTTGTTCCGGGATAATCGATCTTCGCGTCGGCCCAGGTTTCGCCATCATCATCGCTGATCTCCACGCGCGAAATTCCGCGATCGCCGCCGAAAGCGATGCCTTTCATTTCAATCGGTGAATCGTGAATCGTGAACCGTGAACCGTGGTCCGGAACATCGATGCGCGATCTTGTCGGCGTGATGAAGTCGGGCCCCCAGCCTTGGGTTTCGTAAAAACCTTTCGCGTCCGCACCGGTAAGCTCGATGCGCGTCAACCACTTCACATGTTTTTCACCGAAGTATCCCGGCACGATCGCGCGCAACGGATACCCATGCCGATGCGGCAAGTCGACGCCGTTCATTGCCCAAGCGAGGAGCGTGGTCGGGTCGAGCGCTTTCTCGATCGGAATGGTGTCGGTGTAATTGTCGACGCCGTACAACCGAACTCGTTGGGCGTCCGCGAGCGGTCCGGCGGGGTCAAGAAGGTCGCCCAGGGCAATGCCTTTCCAAACCGCGTTGCTCATCAATCCGGCGTCGAGCCCGTTACTGATGCACATCAGCGTCGTTTCCTGCTCGACCAGATTGAATCCTTTTAAATCTTGAAACCGATACGTGACCGGATTTTGGACGAGGCCATTCAATTCCAAGTGCCAGAGGTCGACGTCCACGCGCGGATCGACCACGTTCTTGGTCACGCAATAAAACAAGTCGTTCGGCGTGATCGGTCGGACGATGCGGCCTTTGTATTGCGTGCCGTCGTAACTGAACGTCGCCGCGCGATAAAGCTTCCTTAACAGCACAACGCCGCCGCCGGCGATGAGCACGCCGAGTCCGCCCAAAATTAGAGCGCGCCGCCCGATTGCAGGAGTGAATTCGCCGCTCTCGGTTCCAGATTTCGGTCGTGTCAGAAAATGGAAACTGGCAACGAGCGTCCGTTCAAAAACCAAAACGCTGAGAGCGAATCCGATCAGTGTAATCGCTCCCGCTGAGGCGATCGGCAACCCAATGTAGCTCGTGCCGAGCACCGGCCATAAAACAATTGCGATCGCAATGGTCGGCAGCGCGACGAAGATCGACATCGTCCACTTCGTGACGCGACGCTGCGGATTGCTTCGCATGAGCAGACCAAAGACCGCGCCGCCTAATGCGCTGACAATCAACTGTCCGGCCATCGTTGATCCAACGCCGAGCTGCTTGAGATGATTGTAACCGCCGACGCGGCCCATGATGGACAGGAACGGACCCGGCTTAATAAAAACCGAAAGCCGATCGCCGATGATCGCAAGGGGCGTCGCGACCCCAAAGCAAGCGAGGACCAACATCACGACTGTCATGGCGATGCCGGCGATGAGTCCCGCGAGCAATCCGGCAAAGAGAGCTTTCGATCTGCTCATAGGCCTTTGATCTTACAAAGTCATGCGCTCGTGTGAATCGCAAAGGTGGATCGATTTCATCGCGCAACCGCGATTCGCGCAAATGTCGCAATGATTCGCGCTCCGGCGACGAAGGTTCCGCGCAATGTGCCAGAAACTTTAGAGACGCCACCGGCGCGTCGACGGTGATTGACCGGCACTTCGAGAATTCGGAGACCGGCACGAGCAGCTTTCATCTGCATTTCCAAATTCCAGCCGTAAGTTTCTTCTTTCATCGCCAATCGGTCCAGCGCGTCGCGCCGAATCGCACGAAACGGGCACATGTCAGTGTAGCGCACGCCGTACAAGATCGACATCAACCATCCTGCGAGCCAGCCGGCGAAGATTTGCTGAAAATTCATGCTGCTGGGTTCGCGCCGGCCGCGCGCGCGCGAACCGATGACGAAATCGAAATTCCCAGCAGCGATCGGTTCGACAAGTTGATTCACGAATTCGGGGCAATCGCTGCCGTCGCCATCGAGAAATACGACAATGTCGCATGCGGGCGAAAGCGCGCGGATTCCAGCGAGACAGGCGCGGCCGTACCCGTGGCGCGGCTCGCTCACGACTTTCGCGCCCGCTTCGCGTGCGCGCTCTCCAGTTCGATCGTTGCTGCCGTTATCGACGACGATGATCTCGCTGGGAATTTTCGTCGCCAAACACTCGTGCACAACATTCGCAATCGGTTCCTCCTCGTTCAGGGCTGGAATAATGACGGAAACGGCGCTCATCGTAAAACCAGGCGCGCAGCCGTGAAATAAAGAACGAGCGCGCAGATATCGGCGAGGGCGAGCGTAATTGGGCCGGCCGCAATTTTCGGATCCAGCTTGAGCCGATGCAAAAACGACGGGACCCCAAGACCAAACAACGAGGCAGTCACCAGGGAAAGCGCGATGCTTCCGCCAATGGCGCCGGCGCTGGGAAGGTCGCTTTTCCAGAACCAAACTATTGCTGCAACGACGCTCCCGCAGCTCAAGCCAAGCAGAAGGGCGGTGGTAAATTCTCGCCGAAGCGCCGCGGTAAACCAGCCCCATGTTACTGGCGCCGAGCGCAACATTTGAATCGTCACGCTCATTGATTGTGCACTGACACTTTCGTTGAGGCCGAGCACCATGGTGAGAAAGAATGCCACCACCAGACTGCGCGCGAGAGTGGCTTCAAACGCGCCGGCGAGAACCGCGCAGATTGTGCCCGCGGCCACCGTGACCAGCAGCCACGGGAAACGGAACCGAAAAAACCGCCACGGCGATGCACCGCGGATTTGTTCGAGATGAAATCCCAGGATCTCGAAGATATCGTCCCGAACGGGCGCGGCCGGACGCTGTCGATCTTCGCTTTCGCCCGCCTGAAGGATTTCGTCGGCAAAAAGGCTCGCGTCGATAACGCCGACGACGTGGCGGTGCTCATCAACCACTGGGAAGGCAAAGAATTTGTAGAGCACGAAAAATTCGCAGGCATCAAGCACGGATGCGCTCGCGGGAATGGCAATGACGCGACGCACCATGATCTCGTGCAGCGGCGTGTCGAGAGGCGCGGTCAGCAAACGCCGTGTCGGCAGGACTCCGACGAGACGTTTGTCGGCGTCTACAGCAAAGAAATAAATTACACGTTCGCCAATGCCTTCCCGCCGGATGCGATCAAGCGCTTCGGCCACGATCATGTCCGCATCCAGGAGCGGAAAATCTTTGCGCGCGTGCTCGACAACCCGCGAGTTGAAATCGGGGATGCCAGCGGCTTCAGGCATTCCCAACTTCTACGCGATGAACGATGCCTTTGCTCTTTAGAATTTGTTCGGCTTCGCTGAAATAATCGCGGATGTCCGATTGCGAACGGATCCAATCGATGTAGCGCTGAATTCCCTCTTCCAGTTCGATCTGTGGTTTGTAGCCGGCGGAGCGGATCTTGGTTGTGTCACTGGTCAGATGGCGCATCTCGCCGGGACGAAATTCGCCGCGCGCTTGCGGTTCGATGTCGATCTTGAGCGCTTTGGAAAGAATCTGCGCGACTTCGCGAATGGGCACGCCTTTGCCGCCGCCGACGTTGACCGCTAATCCGTCGAGCTTGTCGGTTTCAGCTGCGAGCAGATTTGCGCGCGCGATGTCTTCAACGAACGAGAAATCGCGCGTTTGCCGGCCGTCTTCGTAAAGCACCGGCGACAAGTTGTTGAGCAATCGAGTGCAGAAAATCGCGATCACGCCAGTGTAGGGATTGAAAATAGATTGGCGCGGTCCGTAAGTGCACGAGTAACGAAGCGCAACCGCCGGGACCCCAACTTGTTTGCCCCAAAGCAGGACAAGCTTCTCCTGATCAACTTTGGTCAGACCGTAAACGGTTTCGCCGCCAACCGGAGCGTTCTCGGGAGTGGGCGCGCTTTTCGTGACCGCCCCACAGATGGGACAGTGGACTTCCCAGTCGCCTTTACGCAGTTGCTCGATCGGTCGCACCGTTGGAAAGACGAGACCATGCCGCTGGCAAATGCCCGCGCCTTCGCTGTAAACAGCCTGCGAGCTCGCCACGATAATTTTTTGCATTGGCAAACTCTTCTCGCGGATTACTTCGAGCATTTGCGCGGTGCCTAACGAGTTGACATGGACGTATTTTGAGATCTCGGGCATGTAGCCGCCATAGGCCGCCTGGTGAAAAACGATGTCGATCTTATCCAGAGCAGTGGCGATCGTTTCGCGGTCGCGGATGTCGCCGTGAATGAATTCGGCCTTGGGATTGACCCAAGCTGGTTTGCCGCGGCGATGCGTTTGCGGTTCGAGATTATCCAGTGCGCGAACTTTCCAGCCCTTGCGAACGAGCAGATCAGTGACATGCGAGCCGATGAGACCAGCAGCGCCAGTCACAAGCGCGCGTTTTTCGCTTTTCGCCATTAGCGGCAGGCTAGCGTTACAGCTAACGCCCTACAATTTTTTCCGCGACGTCAGCGCGGCGAGAAATTTTCGCGTGTTGGGCGCGACATCCGGCGTCGACTTACTAGAAAGCAATTCGTCACACAAGCGGCGCAACGTCGGTGCATCATCGACATCGTAACCAGTCGGCAACAGGCTGACCTCGAGATTGAAGTCGCGCGCCCGCTGTTTGGTCTGTTCCAAGACAAGCTCAGTGCTCCAATCGATTCGTTCGAGCAATTGCGGATGGTTTTGTTTCATGCCGATCAGATAGTATCCGCCGTCATCTGACGGACCCAAGACGACGCGATCGCCTGGGTCCGTTAAAAATTCGACTGCCTTCGCATAAACGTCGGCCGAAACTGTCGGACTGTCCGAGTCGATCAAGCAAACCGAGGCGAACCGGCACTGAAAGAGGTCCGCTGCGGCAAAGGCAAGTCGTTCACCAAATCCGTCGCCGCGCTGTGGAAGAAGATCAAATTCACTCGGTAAGAGGTCGATGTAAGCGGCTTCAGCACCGATCGGGGTATAAACGCCGACGCCGCGTGCACTCGTCCCACAAGCTTTTACGATTGCTGCTGCAGTGTCGCGAAGAAAACAGACATTGAGCTGCGCAGCTTCTTCTGGACTGAGTGGCGGCACGAGCCGCGTCTTCACCTTTCCAGCCCGCGGCGCCTTTGTCATTACCGCGAGCGCACAAAGGTTTTTTCCTAGCGACGCGGGCGTAGCTGGATCGAGAACACGATGGGCGGGCTGCATTTAGCTGAGTTCCTCGCGCTCAGCTTTTCTCACAAACAGCGTACTGGTAACGGCCGTCTTGCCAGATTCGGACCGATTTCCACCGCAGTTGCCGAAACAACTCGCCGAAAGCTTCGGTTTTGAGCACGGTTGCCTTTCTTGGCTCGCGGTAGCCGTTTCCCGAGTGGATGACGCTAGCGAGTAACCACATGGCCATAAGCGGAATCGAAGCCCAAAAAGCATGGCGCGGTTCGGCAATAAAACCCCGGCCACCGGGCTTCAACACCCGAAACATCTCGGCGACAGCGCGATTGTGATCGGGCAGCACCGTAAAAATGCGCGAGGCGATCAAAATATCGAAGGACGCATCTCCACTCGCCAGTGCTAGCGCGTTCACACGTTCGAATGCACAGTTGTTTACATTTTGGGCGGCGGCGCGCTGACGCGCCGAACGCAGCTGACTCTCCGAACGATCGACTCCTGTAACGGCAATCTGGGGAAAGCGTCGTGCGAGTTTTCTCGAATAAAATCCGGGCCCACAGCCAAGTTCAATCACGCGCGTTCCAGACGCCGGCACTCGAGTTTGCCATAAAGCTGAAATGATTCGGTCGGTGTCATCGCGAAACAGGCGTTCGCGGCAGAACGCGTAAAGCCACGCAACGCGTTCAAACAGACTATCAGTCGATTCTGCCGGCGCTCCCGAAACGCTTGTTCGCCCCGTTGAATCTGTCCATTGGGTGATCGCTCTTTTGGCAACTTCATGGGTAGATGCGACGGCGTTTGACGGCATGATCTCTATAACTTGAATTCGCACACGGGCGCAAAGTTGTTGGCACGTCTAAGTAGAGTTTCTAATTGCGGGCCCATAATTCTTCTCCTTCTGTGCGCCAACAACTGCGGCGCCAGCCCGAAATGCCGCAGCAGAGCTAGTTGTTGATAACACTGTCAACAACGACCGACAACCTTGATTGCAGGCGAAAAGACGAAAGTTATTGAGCGTTATTCGAAGTTGTTGGCTTGTTACTGCGGCATCGGTTAACAAAGCGTAATGAACTTTCAGCTGCGATGGATACTTTTGCTCGGTGTCGTCGGTTTTTGCATCTCGCTTTTGCATAGTGCTGGCGAAAAATCGCTCTGGAGTATTCAGCAGACGTTGTCTTCGAAAAGATATGTTGATCTGACGCACGCGTTCGAACCGGGGATCCCGCGGTGGCCGGGATTTCCAGATGAAATGCGAAAGACGATTTATTGGTACGAGAAACGCCCCGACACGGTGGGCGCCGGCTTCTTTTCGGAGGTTTTCACGCACGTTGGACAATGGGGCACGCATGTCGATCCGCCGGCGCATTTCATCAAGGGGCTGCGGACGGTGGATCAGATCGATCTCAAGGAACTGATTCTCCCGCTCGCCGTTGTCGATGTTCATAGCGAGTCGGAGAAAAACCCGGATTACAACTTAACGGTTGAACGCTTGAAAAAATGGGAAGCCGATCACGGACAGATTCCAGTGGGGACTTTTGTGGCGATGCGCACCGATTGGTCGAAACGCTGGCCGGACTCGGCGAAAATGGAAAACAAAGATGCGAAAGGTGTGGCGCATTATCCGGGCTGGAGTTTGCCGGCGCTGAAATTTCTGTATGAGGAACGCAAAATCACAGCATCTGGACACGAGACCACGGACACGGATCCGGGAATCGCTACAACCAAGGACGATTACTCGCTCGAAACCTACATCTTGAGCACGAATCACTATCAAATCGAGTTGCTAACCAATCTCGACCAAGTACCGGAGTCCGGGGCGGTTGTGGTGGTGAGTTTCCCGAAACCAAAAGGTGGATCCGGATTTCCGGCACGCGTATTTGCCATTTTACCTTAGCGATTCAATTGACCCGGGGCGGGCCCGGCAGTAATCGCACACGCAGATGGATTTGCTGGCGGAACTCGAGGAACGTCTCGTTTGTGGCGACGGGGCGATGGGGACGTTGCTTCTTGATCGCGGCGTGCCGGTCGATCGTTGCCTCGAAGAGCTTTGCATTAGTGATCCCGATCGTATTCGAGCCATTCACGAGGAATACGTCGCAGCGGGTGCTCGGGTGATTGAGACAAACACTTTTGGCGCGAACGCTATCCGACTGGCGCGATTCGGATTAGACAATCGCGTTCGCGAAATAAACAAAGCTGCGGTGAGTTTAGCGAAAAAGGCCGCGCGGGGAAAAGAGGTTTGTGTAGCGGGAAGTGTCGGCCCGCTAGGAATCAGTACGCACGAAGCGGAGGAACGTGGCATCGATCGAGCGCAATGTTTTCGGGAGCAATTCGCTGCGCTGCTCGAGGCGGATGTCGATCTTATCTTTTTCGAGACGTTCCTAAATTTCGAAGAGATGAAGATTGCACTCCGCGCGATTCCGGAAAGCGATTGCGCCATCGTTTCACTCTTCGCGTGCGAACCGGAAGGGCGTTTGCAATCCGGCATGCCGCTGGTGGACGCATTTGCGCGCTGTCATGACATGGGAGCGAAAATTGTCGGCGCAAATTGTCTGAACGGGCCGCGCGCGATGGTGCAATTGTTCGAGAAATTACCGGCCGGCGATTTGCTAGCAGCATATCCGAACGCCGGTTACCCGCGTTATACAGAAGGTCGTTACGTCTATCCAACGGCGCCGGATTATTTCGCGAAAGCAGCTCGAGAGATGGCCGGTCAAGGTGCGCGATTGATTGGAGGCTGTTGTGGAACCACGCCAGCGCACATCGCTGCGGTGGCAAAGGCACTTGTCGATCTTCGACCGATAAAGTCGAAACAAGTCCGTGCAATTGCGCAGCCCAGTAGGACACCCGTTCACATCGAGCACAAAGCGGAAGAGAGTCTGCTCGACAAGATCGCCAGCGGCAAACGTGTTGTGATTTGCGAACTGGATCCGCCGAAGACACTCGCCTTGGAGAAATATTTTGGCGGTGCACAAGCGCTGGTTGATGCCGGCTGCGACGCTATCACGCTCGCCGACAATTCGCTCGCGATCTTGCGGGTGAGCAACCTGGCCGTGGGCGCGATGTTGAAAGAGAGATTCGACATCACGCCGCTGCTGCATTTGAGCTGCCGTGACCGAAACGTGCTCGGCTTGCAGAGCGAATTGCTGGGAATGGCTGCACTTGGCATGCGCCACGTCTTGCCTTTGACTGGAGATCCCGCTCGCGTCGGCGATCATCCCGGTGCTGCTTCGGTTTACGATGTCAATTCAGTGGAATTGATTTCGATCATCAAACAGCTGAACTCGGGATTTACGCGCGCGGGGAAGCCGTTAAAAGCAGCCACAAATTTTGTGATCGGCTGCACTTTTAATCCCAACGCGAAGAACCTGGACGCGCAAGTCCAGCGGTTGGAACGGAAGGTGGCGGCCGGCGCGCAGTTTGTGATGACCCAGCCGGTGTTCGATGTCGATCTTGTGGGCGAGATGCATCGTCGAGTTCAACATTTGCGGATCCCGATTTTTACCGGCGTCTGGCCATTGCAAAGCGCGAAACAGGCGGAATTTCTGCACCATGAAGTGCCCGGAATCATCGTGCCGGATTCAGTGCGGGCCGAATTGGCATCGCATGATGGCGAGGGCGCTCAAGCTTGCGGGATCCGGCTGGCTGAGAAGATCATAACAGCGGCATTGGACTTTTTTCCGGGCGTTTATTTAATCACGCCGTTTCTGCGGTACGAAAGTACGACCAGGTTGGCGAAATTTGCGCGAAGTCTCTGAACCGAGCAGAATCTCACAATGCTCGAAGCTCGGCGCGCAGTATATTTGCAAGTCGCGACATTCGTCTTTGTAATCGTAGCGTTGCTGCTACTATCGCGTTTTTTTCCAATTGTTGATGTTGTCGCGGCACTGCAGCGTCGCGTGAGCGGGTTGGGCGCCTGGAGCGCGGTCTGTTATCCGCTGCTTTTTGCAGGGTGCAATATTCTCTTACTGCCGGGCGGCATTCTCAGCGTCGGCGCCGGGTTCTTCTTTGGCCTTTGGTGGGGATTTTTTATCGTGCTTCTCGGCAATAGTATTGGAGCAGCAATTTCGTTCGGACTAAGCCGATGGCTAGGAGCACGGTGGTTGAGCAGGCACCTTTCCGCGAATCGAATGCTACAAGTCGTGGAGAAAGCGGTCGAGCGCGACGCCTCTAAAATAATTTTCCTCAGTCAATTGCATCCCCTTTTTCCAACAAGCCTGCTGAGTTACTTGTACGGGCTCACCAGGATTCGCTTCGGCCTGTATATGTTCTGGACAGCGGTTGGCCGCGCTCCTGGTCTTTTTCTCTACACCTATCTAGGCACATTGGGCCAACTCAGTCTCAATCTTGCGCGTGGAAAGACGCATCCTCGCTTCGTGGAATATTGGACGTGGGGCGGTGCTTTCGCGATCAGCGCGCTCTTGTTTATTCTTTTAACGCGAACGGCTTTGCGTTCGATGCGAGAAGCGGAAAGTTTGTCACCATCCGTTGGTAAGGGGACGCCGCGGTTCGAACCAATTGTCGGACGCAAATAACTGCACGACAGGTATTTATGGAGAATAGCGATCTGATAAACATCGCCGCAAAGGCACGAGCTCTCGCCTATGCTCCCATACTCTAAATTCGCGGTCGGTACGGCCGTTGCCATGAAGTCGACGAAACCACCAGCACCGTGCACGCCGAGTTTAATCCGAATATGAAGGTTTTCGCGGCAACGCTCGGTGGCAATGTGCAAGAGTTCGATCTCGCGGAGCTCTTGCCGCTGCCAGGACACCGGAGTTTTGGAGGGAACGAGTTGTGTTTAAACTTCCGACCGAATACGATGTGATCGTTGTAGGCAGCGGCCATGCCGGAATTGAAGCCGCACTCGCGTCGGCGAGACTCGGTTGTCGAACTTTGATGCTGACCCAAAATTTAGACACGATCGGGCAAATGTCTTGCAACCCGGCAATCGGCGGGTTGGCGAAAGGGCAGATTGTCCGCGAGATCGACGCGCTTGGCGGAGCAATGGGCGAAAACGCGGATGCGACAGGCATTCAATTTCGGATGCTGAACAGATCGAAAGGCCCATCGGTCCGCGCACCGCGAGTTCAGTGCGATAAGAAGGCTTACCAATTCCGAATGAAGGCCATTTTGGAGCGCACTCCTAATTTGGATCTGAAGCAAGCCAATGTTTCCAGAGTAATTGTTGCGGATGGGAGCACAGTCGGGGTCGAGACAGATCTCGGTCTTATCGTTCAAGGGAGCAATGTAGTCGTGACGTCCGGTACATTCTTGCGTGGGTTGCTGTACGTCGGGAGCAATAGCCAACCAGGCGGGAGGATGGCGGACGCCAGTTCTACCCTAAGCGAAAACCTTCGGGAACTGGGTTTTGAAATTGGAAGATTCAAGACCGGGACCCCGTGTCGGGTCAACCGCCGCTCGATAGATTTTGCGAAATGCAAAATTCAGCCAGGCGACGAGCCACCACCAAGATTCTCATTCTTTGCGGACGAACCGCAGGATATACATGACGTGTTTACTTTAAATGATGTCAGCGGGACGTCGTTCCACGTGGAACAAGTACCTTGCTGGATCACGCATACCAACACTCGGACCCACCAGATCATTCGCGCTAATCTCCACCGGTCGCCGCTTTACGCCGGGCGGATTAAGGGAACTGGCCCGCGCTACTGCCCGTCAATCGAAGATAAGATCGTCAAATTTGCCGACCGTGATGCGCACCACCTATTCCTTGAGCCAGAAGGTCGACACACAGAGGAGTTTTACATAAACGGTATCTCGACCAGCCTTCCGTATGAAGTCCAGCTTGAGTTCGTGCGCTCAATACCTGCGTTGGAGCGTGCGGAAATAATGCGCCCTGGTTACGCGGTTGAATACGACTTTTTCCCACCGACTCAGTTATTTAGCACCCTCGAAACCAAGAAAGTGCGGGGTCTGTATTTTGCCGGCCAGGTTAACGGTACTTCTGGCTACGAGGAGGCTGCCGCTCAGGGCCTTGTTGCGGGCGCAAACGCCGCCCTCCGTGCTCAAGATAGACCGGCGTTCGTACTTGGCAGGAATGAGGCCTACCTGGGTGTGCTTATCGATGATCTCGTTACTAAGGGAACCGAGGAGCCGTACCGCATGTTTACGAGTCGCGCAGAGGACCGTCTGCAGCTTCGGCATGATAATGCAGATCAACGTCTAACAACTACCGGGCACCGCTTAGGGTTGGTTAGTCCAGCGCGCTGGACGGCCTTTCAAGCAAAAATGTCGCTGCTACGAGAGTGCCGCGTTGTGGCGAATAATACGAGATGCGAAGGTGTTTGTATCTCTCAACTTCTGAAACGGCCGACCTTCACCCATTTGAACTTGGAACCTGAAGTCCGCTCGGTAGCTCCTGCGGACATTTGGGAGTTGGTCGAAGCCGACATTAAATACGAGGGCTATTCCGCTCGGCAGGCCCAGCACAACAAGGAGCTATCGAAGAGGAGCTTTCAAAAGATTTCTGATGGGTTCAACTTCGCAAGCGTTGCGGGTCTCAGCTCGGAAACGCGCCAAAAACTTTCGAAAGTACGCCCGACCACTTTAGGACAAGCTGCGAGGATCAGCGGTGTAACCCCGGCAGATATTTCGATTCTATCTATATGGCTTATTAAGAACGAGTTACAACTTAGAAACGCCACGCCACTTGTCGAAGCAAAAACGACCTAATCTCTCGTGACTATTCTTGCTGGTGTCGCGTTGCTTGCTTATCTGCTCGGATCTCTCCCGACCGGTTACATTGCCGGCAGACTCGTGGGCGTCGACATTCGCAAGGTCGGTAGCGGAAATGTCGGTGCAACAAACGTTACACGCGTCCTGGGCAAGCGGTTTGGGTATCCGGTCTTCCTTGTGGATTTTGCTAAAGGCTTGGCTGCCGTCATGCTTGCTGTGATTATGGCCAAGGCCGCGCAATCCAGCGCGCAATTTGTCGATCTTTGCGCCGCGATAGGCGCTATTTGTTCTCTGATGGGACACAGTTATTCGATATGGCTTGGATTTAGAGGTGGAAAAGGGGTCGCCACATTGATGGGCGCCCTTTTTGGCATAAACTGGATAACGGCACTGATTGTGTGCGTCGTTTGGATTGTGGTGTTTGAAGCGACGCGGTATGTCTCCCTCGCCTCGATAGCAGCGGCGGTCGCGCTTCCCATTGCGGTCGCAATCATGCTGTTTCTGAAAGAACTGCCCACCCCAATCCCCCTTTATTTTTCGTTCTGTCTGGGAGCGATTGTAGTGTTGCGGCATCGATCTAACTTGTCCCGCCTGGTGAAAGGCACTGAGCCGCGCTTCGTTCGAAAGTGAAACCGGACAAAATCGCAGTGATCGGTGCCGGCGGCTGGGGAACAGCGTTGTCAGTCATTTGGGCACGGCAAGGTCACTCGATTTTGCTGTGGGGGAGAAATCCGTCACGAATTGAACAACTGCAAAGATCGCGGGAGAACAGAGCTTATCTTCCTGGCGTAAATCTTCCCAAAGTTGTCGGCCTAACGAGTGAACTTCAAGTGTGTGCCGACGCTGATTTGATTGTTTTCGTTACGCCCTCAACTGCCATGCGAGAGACCGCTGCCCAACTTGCCGAAGTTACGCTTAATCCCGACGCAGTGCTGCTGAGCTGCATCAAAGGGATCGAGCACGGAACCGGCAAGCGCATGAGTGAAATACTCGCCGACATTTTCCCCAAACATCCGATCGCAGTTTTGTCAGGGCCGAATTTAGCTGCAGAAGTTTCGCGCGAATTGCCGACGGCTAGCGTCCTGGCATGTACAAGACCAGAATGGGCGACAACGCTTCAGAACTATCTTGGCACGCCGCGGTTCAGAATTTACACGGGTGAGGAGCTGGCCGGTATCGAACTGGGCGGCGCACTCAAGAATGTGTATGCCATCGCAGCCGGTGCCGGCGATGGCCTCGGTTTAGGTGACAATTCAAAAGCGGCGCTGGTCACCCGAGCCCTTGCCGAAATGGTCCGCCTCGGAACAAAAATGGGGGGAGAACTGCGAACGTTTTACGGATTAAGCGGTGTCGGAGATCTGGTTGCAACCTGCTTTAGTCAACACAGCCGCAATCGCCGCGCCGGCGAACAATTGGTCCAGGGTCGCGCGTTAAGCGAAATTGCTTCCTCGCTGGGCACGGTTGCCGAAGGAATCCCAACCGCTAAGGGTGCCTATGAGTGCGCGCACAACCTTCAAGTCGATACGCCAATTATCGACCAGGTCTACTCGCTGCTTTACCAGCAGAAAGCGCCAGCGCAGGCGATGGAAGAATTACTGCGGCGTGACCAAAAAGCCGAGACGATTTAGCGCACGCGATCGTTTTCTCGACAAAGCTTTTCGATCACCGCTGGATATAGTTCGTGCTCGGCGATCTGAATTCGCGCGTGCAGGCTTTCGGCTGAGTCGTTAGGCAAGATCGGCACTTCGCGCTGCGCAATTATATCGCCGTGATCTATTTTCTCGTCGACGTAATGAACGGTGCAACCCGTAACGGTCTCACCCACATCGAGCGCTTGTTTCCACGCTTCCAATCCGGGAAATTTTGGCAGCAGCGATGGATGAATATTGATGATTCGCCGCGGAAACGCCTCCAAAATCGGAGATTTCAAAACGCGCATGAACCCAGCGAGCACCACCAAATCTACTTCTGCGTCGCGCAGCATTTGCACGAGCTCTGCCTCAGCGTTTGGCTCCAGCCGCGTGCGAAATTGGCCTGGCGGAAGATAGGCATTCGGGATGGCGAATTCGCGCGCAATTTCCAGAATCGGCGCATCGAGAACATCGGAAAGCACTACTCGCGCTTCAGCAGACAGCGTTCCTGTCCGAATGCTCTCGAGAATCGCGCGGCAATTCGATCCTTTTCCTGATCCAAGAATTCCAAGACCAAGGCGCTTCATTTTCCGAGTTTGCTCAAACGTTTCACTAAATCAGATGTCGAAAAGCCGCGCTCCAAGGGCACGATGTCGATCTTCGCGCCGATTTTTCGAAGAACTTCGCGTTCGTCGCTATTCAACGTGTCAGCGTTGTAGTCGCCGCCTTTGACATAAATGTTGGGTGCAGCGAGTTCGAGGAATCTGGTTGCGCGCAGTTCCGGAAAGATCGCGACCAGATCAACGCATCCCAACGCCGCTATGATCTCTGCCCGGTCATTTTGATTGTTAACTGGGCGACCCCGCCCCTTTAGCTCGCGAACAGATTCGTCGCCATTGATTCCAACGATCAGTGCGTCGCCAAGCGCGCGGGCCCCGTTCAAGTAGCGAACATGTCCGACATGAAGCAAATCGAAACAACCGTTTGTCGCTACGAGCTTCTTTCCGGCAGTGCGCAGAGCTTTTGCGCGCTGCTGAAGCTTTTCCAATGGAACGACTTTGTCGTTGATCATCGCTTTACCACGAAGTTTAGCGCGCGGGGCAAGATTTGAAATACTGCTGGCGCGCTTCCAACGAGTTCGCCGTCCACGCTGAACCGCATTCCTGGCCGCGACCGGACAGAAATCTTTTTGGCCTGTCGAAATACCGCCGCATTGCTCGAAAGATGTTTACCTAAAACGATTTCGGCCGCGAGCAATACAATTTCAGGGGCGCCGAGCTTTGGAATCAAAACAACTTCAAGCAAACCGTCGCTCGGATCGGCATCAGGCGCGATTGGCAGGCCGCCTGCGACGAAGCGGCCATTTGCGACGACCACATTATAAAACTCGGCGGACAATTGCTCGTCATCGTCTAATAAAATCTGCATGTGATATGCGTGTAGTTTCGGCAATGCGGCGGCCGCCCCGCGGATGTAAGCGAGCGGTCCCCATGCTCGCTTGATCTTTGGTGTCATTTTTTCGTCCACCATGCCGCTAAAACCGCCGGCTGACACGTTTACGAAATATCGCGCGCGCTTGCTCTTAACCCGAACCAGATCGATTCGCTTTGTTTGGGCCGAACGAAGAATGTCGATGTTGTGCTCGATCGAAAACGGCAGTCCGAGTGTGCGCGCAAAATCATTCCCCGTTCCAAGCGGTACGATTCCGATGCGAACGTTCTTTGCGTCGGCGGCTAACCCATTCACCACTCCGTTTAATGTTCCATCACCGCCCGCGACCACGATGTAATCACATTTTGTCCTGACAGCGCTTCGGGCCCATTTTTCGGCGTCGCCGGCCTTTCGTGTGATCCGCAATGCCAGCGGACTTAGTTGCGTCAGTTGTGAAAGAACTTTTTCCCGATTGATAACGGATCCGGCACGGGGATTGAAAATGATATAGGGCTTCACAGCGCAGTAAAATCCGCAGGTCGACTGTCGATCTTCGGATCCGCCGCGCAACATTCCGCTTTTCGTCCCTGTAATTTTCAGCAGATTTGGGGCAGAAGCGTTATGCCGGAACCAACTGATAAGGAGACCGCAACATCCAAGGCGCGCAGCGGATATCGGATTTCAAATGGGCCGGTGGTACGTTTCGCTCGAAGCGACCCAAAGCTTCCCAACGATCTGCCCGAAGTTGTCGAATTGCCGCGGGTTTATGGCGCGCCACTTTTGTTCGCCATCGCGCGTGATCCACGGACCTTGTTTGCCTATTGGAATATCGATTGGTCCTCGATTTTTGAGAACACCGCGCCGGTGGATCGACAAGTTCACCTCCGCGTTTATCGCAGTGATGGCAGCGAAGAAACGGTGGCGGCTGTCGAGCCGATGGTGGGTAATTCCTACCTGACCGTTTCCGAACCGCGAGAAAGTTACCGCGTCGAAATCGGATATTATCATCCGGCAGCGGTTTGGAATTCAGTCGCAACATCCGATGACGTTAAAATGCCGCCCGAGCGCGCGGCTGAAAACGTAGATGTCGATGTTGCCACGATTCCCTTCCATCTAAGTTTTCAACGCCTTATCGATCTCTTTCGCGTCTCCAATACCGACGCTCTCAGCGAAATCATTTCCCGTCTCCAAAAGCGTGCCGTGACCGATGAGGATCGCGCGCTCTTGACTCCGGAGGAATGGGAAGTTTTGCGCGCGATGAATTTGTCGATCGACGAGATGGGTGCAGCACGCCGCGCTTTTCTCGATCGCGGAGATGGCGCTGCTCTGCGCCGACGGGCCGAAGCGTTGCTTGGATTTGGCGCGAGCAGTCCTTCGCGTGGTTTCGGCGGCAGCAGTTGGAGCTAGCCGAGCCTACCGGGTGAACTTGATTCCTTCCGGCATTTCCGGCGGAGGTGCGTTGATGCGACTGTGGTGTTTCCCGTAGCTAAAGTAGAAGATGAATCCGATCAGTAGCCAAACGATTAGCCGCATCCAATTCGTCCATCCGAGGCCGTAGATCATCGCGCCACACACGATGATGCCGAGTATGGAGACAAGGGGCACCGCTGGAACCCGGAATCCACGCTCCAGTTCTGGGTTACGCACTCGCATGATCCAGACGCCGGCGCACACCAGCATGAATGCGAACAGCGTTCCAATGCTGGTCATTTCGCCCGTGACGTCGGCTGGAACGAATGCCGCCAGCAGGCCAGTGAAAAGAAAGAATAACATATTGGATTTGTACGGCGTTCGGTAACGCGGATGGACGTCGGAGAAAACCTTCGGCACGAGGCCGTCCTTGCTCATGGAATAGAAGACGCGCGATTGACCAAGCAACATCACCAGAATGACCGATGAAAATCCAGCAAGAATTGCGACCGTGACTGACTTCGACAGCCATTCGTAACCGGTCATGTACTTGGTTATGGCGAACGCGACCGAGGCTTCGCGGCCAGCCGCGCGAAAATCCTGAACCGTAGCAACGCCACTCAACACGTAAGAGAACAAGACGTAGAGAATCGTGCAGAAAACGAGCGAGCCGAGAATCCCAATCGGCATGTCGCGCTTCGGGTCTCTCGCTTCCTGCGCAGCGGTCGAAACGGCATCGAACCCGATATAGGCGAAGAAAACGACGCCGGCGGCCCCCAGAATTCCGAGAATTCCACCATACGCATGGGTTATACCCTGCGGGGTAGTGTAACTCGTCGGCGCAGGAATCATCGGCGTGTGGTTGGCCGGATTGATGAAGTGCCAACCGATCCCGATAAAAAGCAGGACAATGCTTACTTTGAGGATGACAATTAAACCGTTGACGAAAGCCGATTCTTTCGTGCCCCGAATAAGCAGGAGCGTGAGTATGAGCAGGATGAACACTGCCGGGACGTTCATCATGCCGTAAACGCCCCCCAAGTCATGTTCGAACGGGGAATGCGACCACTGATACGGGATTCGCATGTTGAACCAACTGAGAACGCGATTGGCGTATTCGCTCCATGCTGTCGAAACCGTGGCTGCGGCGACGGCATATTCGAGGATAAGATCCCAGCCAATGATCCATGCGACGAATTCGCCCATGGTCGCGTAGGAATAGGTGTAAGCGCTCCCAGCGACGGGAATCATCGACGCAAATTCGGCGTAACAAAGACCCGCGAACGCGCAGCCGATCCCCGCGACAACAAAGGAAAGCACAACCGACGGACCCGCGCGGTCAGCGATCGCAGCTGCGGTGCGAATAAACAAACCGGCGCCGATGATTCCGCCGATTCCGAGCGCGACCAGGTTTACCCAGCCGAGTGAGCGTTTCAGGCTGTGTTCGCCGACTTCGTCGGCTTCTTTCATTAGCCGATCCAGCGGTTTTCTCGCGAATAGTTTTGCCATGCGGTTTGGGCTCCGTATTTCCGACGTGATTTCGGTTTGGCTAATTGCGCTGGTCGCCTAAGGGCTCACCAGCGTTTGATTTTCGCCAGAGAAAATAAATCGGCACGCCGGTGAGCACGATAATAAGCCCCGGCCACGTCGTCGCCGTCTGATACATGAAAAGAATAAAGAGAATTACGGTCGCACCGACGATATAGAGCCCGGGCACGATTGGATAACCGAATGCTTTATAGGGGCGCTCGGCGTCTGGTTGTTTTCGACGCAGCAAGAAGATGCCGATGATTGTCAGGATGTAGAAGATGAGCGCGGCCGAAATCACGTATGTGAGCAAATCGTTGTAGAGCGAACCAAAGCTTCCATCTTTATTAATCGTGCGCGGCAGGACGAGCAGCGCGGCCCAAATGCCTTGAATGATGAGACCCCAAGCGGGCACGTGATTCTTGTTCAACCTGCCGACGCGACGGAAGAAGAGACCGTCTCGCGCCATCGCATAGTAAGCGCGCGCGCCGGCGAGAATCAATCCGTTGTTGCACCCGAAGGTCGAGATCATGATCGCAACGGCCATGATCACAGCGCCGCGTCCGGGGAAGACTACGTCGGCAGTGGCCGATGCAACGCGATCCGCGGGTACAGTCTTGATCACCTCGATTGGCAGCGTTACGAGATACGCGACATTCGCGAGCAGGTAGAGAGCAATAACTAAGAATGTTCCGAATGCGAGCGACAGCGGAATGTTCCGCCGCGGGTCCTTCACTTCTCCGGCAGTGAAGGTGATGTTGTTCCACGCGTCGGCAGCGAAAAGCGAGTTCGTCTGCGCGACGCAGATGCCGACGAAGAGCCCGAAGGCGGTCGCGGCGGTCAAGCCTTGCCCGACATCCTGCAATTTGCCGCCGACATGCCAAAAGTTTCCGAAGTTGATGTGAATGGCATCGGCGTTCCACCCGACCAAAATGCCCAGTAGAATTAACGCGATCAGGCTGCCGGTCTTCGTGATCGTGAAGACGTTCTGAACGATCTTGCCGAGCTTTAGTCCGCGCGTGTTCATGAATGTGAGCAACACGATGAGCAGCACGCCGACGAGCTGCGCGGTCGACAGAGAGATCGCATAACCCGAAGTGATCCGGATCGGTGCGATAATGTAGTTATCGATGGAAATCTTCGGCCAAATGACACCGAGAAACTTTGCGAAGCCGACCGCGACAGCCGCAATGGTGCCGGTCTGAATAACGAGGAAAAGTGTCCAGCCGTAGAGGAAACCCCAAAGCGGCGAGAACGCTTCGCGCAGATAAACATATTGCCCGCCGGCCTTCGGCATCATCGCGGCCAACTCGCCGTACGAGAGCGCCGCCGTCAGAGTCAGCAGGCCAGTGATGATCCAGACAACCAACAACCATCCGGGCGAGCCTACTTGCCGCGAAATGTCAGAGGAGACGATGAAAATGCCGGAGCCGATCATTGAGCCGGCAACGAGCATCGTTGAATCGAGCAAGCCGAGCCCGCGAACAAATTTCTCCTCCGCTACGGGAGGCGCAGTTGTTTCCAATGATGACATCTGGGTCGCTCGGCTGGCGCAGAGTTAAGCAATCCGCTCAGAATCAAGCAACGCCAAACATTGGCTAGAGTCGCTTTTCTTGTTTGAGCGCTGGCTGCAAAACGCGAAACCACTTTCGCGCCCAAGGAACCATGCTATTCTCCGCCGCGTGAAAATCCTGGCCCGGTGCTTGTCCCCCACAACGCTGTCGATCTTGCTCGCGGCTTTTTTAGCGGCGTCGGAAATGTGCGTGGCGGCTCCAAAGGGCGAACGAGTTTCGGGTTCTTCTTCTCCGCGCTTTGAAGCGCTTCCACTGACACGCTCCCGGCAAAACCACCTGGTCGTCCGCGCATTCATCAACGGCAAGCCCGCCTTGCTTGGGGTGGACAGTGGCGCGCCCATAAGCGCAATCGCACTAAGACGCCGGGCGCATTTTGGCCTGACTGGCATTCCAGGGAGTTCGACTCTGCCAGCGCGGCTGCAAATTAATGGCGCGTTTAACAACGTTGCCATCGCGCGCAACTTCCGCATTGGCGCACTCAATCTCGTCGATGAGCCCGTGGTCGTTGTCGATCTTTCCGACTCCGGAGGCGCGTCCCGCGTACTTCACGAACAGGAAATCGATGGGATTCTCGGTGCTGATATTCTCTTGCCGACTGGCGCCGTTCTTGACTGCCAGAAACAGATATTGATCCTCAAAATGGATCCCGGATTTCCGGGCAAAACGCCTGGCACACAATATCGCGGCCTCCGCAGCGTGCCGATTCGCGTAAGTGAAACTTATAATCTGTACGTTGACGCAGCCATCAATGGAGAACCCGCCCGTTTGATGGTGGACACGGGCGCGTTCGCAACCTTGTTGCATCGCGGGTTCGTCCGCCGGTTGCATGTGCCTCTTCATGAAACGCCGCTTAGCTCATCCGCCGTCAACTTGAAGCAGCGCGGCGTGGAAATCGCCAGGATTAGGCGACTCTCGGTCGGCTCGGTGGATATTGTTGGCAAAGACGTTGGCGTGATCGACCTCGAAGGCCTGATTCATAGCGATCTTCTCCGAGGCTCTCAGCCGGTCGCGGGCCTGCTTGGTGCAGAGATTCTGCGAAGCCATCACGGGATCATCGACTTTGGGACACGGACGCTTTACCTGAAGAAGTGATCGGCTCTTGAGGGCTGGGTTCGCGGCGAATACCCTGGTAGTGGCGTTTTTGCTTTGGGATTTGCGATGCTGGCACTAATATGCAACCATTTGGTTGCATATTCTTCCTCTGTGAACGAAGTCTTTAAAGCCTTGGCCGACCCAAACCGGCGCGCCCTCCTCGATCAGCTCCACCAAAACAACGGCCAGACTCTCAACCAACTCTGTCACCATCTCCCCCTGACCCGCCAAGGCATTACCAAACACCTGGGTCTGCTAATCAAAGCCGATCTCGTTGTTCCCCTTTGGCGCGGGCGCGAAAAGCTGCATTATCTCAATCCGGCTCCCCTGAAGCAAATTTCCGAACGTTGGCTCGACAAACACAAGGCGGCCTGCCTTCGTGCCCTAAATGATCTGACGAAAGGTTTGGATAATTTGAAGCCAGAGCCGACCTGAAGGCCAGAGCTCACTCGACGTCGATTTCGCGAACACCTTTTTGCTGACGAATGGTTTCGACTTGATTTCGAATTTTGTCCGCCAGGCCGACATGATGCCGGATCGCTTCGATGAGAACGAACGGCGAAGAGGAATCTGAAGTGTTGAGTTGGACGTTTTCAATGCCGCACAGGCGATAGAGAAACGGCTGCCGGGTCTCGATATCCTTCACCCGATACAACTCGAGTGTGTCCGTCACTTTGCTAAAGACGCCCTCGGTCGTTTTTAATCGCTCACTGGTTAGCTCGTAAACTCTGCATTTCGTTTGGAGATAACGCTGGCCAGCGATAAAGATTGGCACCGCAAGAAGTATCAACATGTACGGGCTAAAATTCCTGATCTCCAGCGACGAACTCCGCGACGTTAAGACAAAAATGATGACGATTGCAGTAGCGAGTAACATTTGGAGAACGAAGAATCCGAAGTTTTTCCGTTGCGAAACGCTACCACGCCAAATGGTTTCCTCGGCCATTCGGAATTTGTAACGCCATGGCCGCGATCAAACAAGCATTCGTCCTCGGCGCCGGGCTTGGAACACGGCTTCGCCCGCTGACGGACGATTTGCCGAAACCGCTGGTGCCGATTTTTCAGAAACCGCTGATCACCTTTGGACTCGATCACTTAGTCGACCTCGGGATCCAGGAATTCTTCATCAATACCCATCGGTTGCCGGAGGCTTTCGCAAAAGCGTTTCCGGAAAGCAGCTACTTCGGAACATCACTCTCGTTTGTTCACGAACCCGTGCTTCTTGAGACCGGCGGCGGCATTAAAAACATTGAAACCCTTTTGGGCCGCGAGCCGTTCATTACTTATAGCGGCGACGTTTTGACCGACATTCGTTTGCAGCCTTTGCTCGATGAGCATTTCGATCGTCGTAACGACGTCACGCTGGCCTTGCGTCACACGGGTTTAGGCTCTGCAATCGCCTTTCGCGAAAATCGCGTAGTCGATATTTCCAACCGCTACGGCATCCCGGGCGAATACGATTTTGCCAACATTGCAGTGTGGGATTCCTCGGTCTTCGCGCGTATTCCGCCCAAGCAAAAAATATCCTTCGTTCCGGTTCTGGGGGATTGGATCTCACAAGGCGGCAAAATCGGAGGGGTCGTGCTGGAGGAGGGAAAGTGGTTCAATCTTGGCTCGCGCGCGGAATATTTTGAAGTTCATCGCGTCATTTCGAAGGAACGTTGGCGACCGGCGCATGTGAAAGCGCCGGAATGGTGGGCGCCCGTACATCCGAGCGCGGTGGTCGACCCCAGCGCGCGGATTCGTGGCTGCTCAGTTATTGGGAAGGATTGCAGCGTCGGCGCTGGCGCTGTGCTTGACGACACAATCTTATGGCCGGGTGCACAAATTGCTTCCAAAAGTGAGCTGGTTGGTTGTATTGTCCGCGCCCGAAAAACCGCCACCGGCACGCATCGCAACACCGACATCTAATTAATGAGAACCGAGGTCCTTCTCCGCCAGACGCGACGGCACTTTCCGCGATTTAATGTCGATGAAGTAAAGATTTGGCCGATCGAGAAGGGCGGTTCGGACCGGAAATTTTACCGCGTTCGTTGCTCGTCTGAGCAGTCGCTCATCCTGGTGAAGTACAATCTCGAGCGGGAAGAGAACTGTCACTACGTCGAGATCGCACAATTTCTTGAGACGCATAGCATTCATGCTCCGAGAATTTATTATCACGACGCTGACGAAGGTTTGATCTGGCTGGAGGACCTCGGCGAGCGCGATCTATTCGCTTATCGGGGCGAGCCATGGCTGGTGCGCCGTGCCTTTTACGAATCGGCGTTAGACGAAGTCAGAAAGCTGCACCGACTGCCCGAATCGGTTTGTGTCAAAATGCATCAGCATTTGCCGGCTGAATTCAACACCGCCCTCTACCTCTGGGAGCAGAATTATTTCTTCGAAAATTGTCTTGGCCGTTATTTCGAAGTTGAAAAAAGTGAGATCGACACCTTGGCGGGACTTTCCGCCTTGCAAAAAATCGCTGAGAAGTTGGCGCAGTTACCTCGGGTCCTGGTGCATCGCGATTTTCAGTCGCAAAATATTCTTCTCCGCAACGGCCAGGCTTACTTAATCGATTTTCAGGGAATGCGTCCCGGTCTCGCCCACTACGACATGGCTTCGTTGCTTTACGATCCATATGTCGATCTCAGTGAGGCAGAGCGCGACGAATTGCTCGAACATTATTGCCGCGAAAAACCCGGCGCCGATTTTATGGAGGCGCTGCGCCTGTGCGCCATGCAGCGTTTAATGCAAGCATTGGGCGCGTACGGATTTCTTGGCCTGGTTAAAGATCACAAACATTTCCTTCAGCACATTCCGAAAGCGGTGCGCTCACTCCGCGAAATCGTAGGAGACGTCGCCGGTCTCGAACCCCTCGGCA
>WNFD01001658.1_pt1 | contig 32395 bp, 20 predicted proteins | sample 5400491 | NCBI WGS metagenome assembly WNFD01 (sample SAMN13153343, study PRJNA577476) | soil metagenome | isolation source: 120 cm saprolite under Douglas fir tree site 2 hole 2 replicate 2 | place: USA:California | collected 2015-04-18 | reverse complement strand
GATCATGAGTGCGTTGAACTCGCACCCCGACGTGCAAAGCAGCATAGTGATTGCCCAGGAAGATGAGGTGGGTGAGAAGCGGCTGGTGGCGTACGTGACCTTGAATAGCGCGCGGCAACTGAAGGCGTCCGCGATGCGGGATTATTTGCGCAAGCAACTTCCGGACTACATGGTTCCGTCGAGCTTTGTGCAACTACCCAGTTTCCCGCTTACAGCGAACGGCAAGGTCGACAAAGCAGCCCTGCCCATGCCCCACGTCGGCAACAGCCTGTCCGAGGCGGAGTTCAGCGCGCCGCGAAGCATCGTAGAGGAGCGGCTCGCAGCCGTGATCGGCTCGCTGCTGCAAGTGGACCGCGTGGGACGCAATGACAATTTCTTCCTGCTGGGGGGGCACTCGCTGCTAGGTACACAATTGCTCACTCGAGTCAGCCAAAGTTTTGGGGTAGAACTGAACCTGCTGAATCTATTCGATCACCCCACGCTGGCGGAGATGTCGCAGCAAATTGAAAAGCTGATTTTAGAAAAAATTGCGGGCATGAGCATAGCCCCGCAGCAGTTGCCGCCATCGGCCTGGACGGAAGGAAATTTGCAGTGAATTTGGGCGCACCATCGCGATTAGACAATCCGAACGCCGCTCTGAGCCTCTACCATCTGCTCGATCCCGAGATCCTCGGCAATCCCTACCCTCTATTCGACCGCCTGCGAAGTGAAGACCCGGTGCATTGGGATACATTCCTGCATGCCTGGGTGGTGACGCGATACCCGGAAGTGCTCGAGGTATTGCACACGTTCTCCGCCGACCGCACGCCTACTCCTGAACAACTGACGGCCATGGGTCTGTCGAAGTTGAATCCGATCGCGCAGGTCATGGTGAAGCAGATGCTGTTTATGGACGCGCCCACCCACACGCGCCTCCGCGGACTGGCTTCGAAAGCGTTCACCCCGGCAAAAGTCGATGTACTCAAGACGCATATCCAGGACATTGTGAACGGCCTGCTCGATCAGGTCGAGGACAAGGGTTCGATGGATGTGATTGCGGAGTTGGCTGAGCCTTTGCCGGCGATCGTGACAGCAGAGATGTTGGGCGTTCCGGTTTCCGATCGGGAGTATCTGAAGGCATGGTCGGCCAATTTCGCCGAGATGCTGGGGAATTTTCAGCATAACCCCGACCATGCAGACACGATGTTGCGCACCGTCCAGGAAATGACGTTGTATTTCCGGGATGCAATTCGCGATGTGAAAGCGCATCCGCGAGAGGGGCTCATCCACTCGCTGCTCACCGCCGAGATCGAGGGCGATCGCCTGACCGAAGAGGAAGTGGTCGCCAATACCATTGTGACCATGGTGGGCGGGCAGGAGACCACGACGAACCTGATCGGGAACGGCATGCTGACGTTGCTGCGCAATCCGGATCAGATGGAAAGATTGCGTGCGGACTTGTCACTCATTCCTTCCGCAGTAGAAGAAATGCTGCGTTATGAAAGTCCGAGCCAGCATACCGCGCGCCTCGCGCCGAGCGACAGAGAACTGGGAGGAAGGCAGATTCGCAAGCGGGAAGCCGTGATCGCTGTGATGGCTGCGGCCAATCGCGATCCCGAGCGGTTCCCCGATCCGAACCGGTTTGACATTACGCGCAAGGATAACCGCCACTTGGCGTTCGGTTACGCTGCGCATTTCTGTTTTGGCGCTCCGCTGGCACGCGCCGAGGGGCAGATCGCCTTCGAGACGATGCTTCGCCGATTCCCCAAGCTTAGGCTCGAACCGCAAGACTTGGTTTGGAGAACGAATCTTGGCCTGCGTGGACTTACGTCGTTGAAAGTGAGTTTCGGGAAGCAGCCGCGCGATTTGAGCACGGCCAGCGCTGATGCGGAGAATCGAAGAGAAGCTCCCATCGTGGTGCAAGGTAGGGAGGCGGTCCAGCCTGAGTTGGAGAAGCAGGCTTTGATCAAGAAATATCTTTCGGAGCAGACGCATCTAGACACGATTCCGCCTCGATCCGGCGGGGAACCCGCGCCACTATCCTTTCCGCAACAACAGATATGGCTGCACTGCCAGATGGCGCCTGAAGTTCCGGTGTACAACGAACTGGTCACGATCTACCGCACCGGACCCGTGGACGTCGCTATATTGGAACGGTGTCTCACGGAAGTCGTCCGGCGTCACGATATCTGGCGCACTACGTTCGAAATGGTGAGAGGTCAGCCGGTACAGGTAGTTCACCCGGCGAGCGAGATCAAGCTGCCAATAGTGGATCTCCGAAGCATGGCGCGACTGGATCGCGAGCGGGAAGCGCTGCGATTAGCAACGGAGGAGAGTCGAAAACCGTTTGATTTGAGCCGCCTGCCCTTGGCGCGCTTCACCCTAGTGCGTTTGGGACAGGATTCTTACCAGTTGTGGGTCAGTTTGCATCACATTATTTTCGACGGACTCTCGATCTACCGCGTGCTGTTGCCGGAACTGGTAGCCCTGTACGGAGCCTTCTCAAAAGGTGAGCCTTCGCCATTGCACGACCTGCCGATTCAATATGCCGATTACGCCGCCTGGCAGCAACAGTGGCTGCAAGGGAAAGAGTTCTCCCGACAGATGAGCCACTGGCGCGAACACCTGAGTGGCAATCTGCCAGTATTGCAATTACCCACAGACCACCCGCGCCCTGCCGTGCAGAGCAACCGCGGCGCGCAACAGCCCGTGCGACTTTCCAGTGCCTTGAGCGATGGGTTGCGAACGCTCAGCCGCCATGAAGGCGCAACGCTGTTCATGACGCTGCTGGCCTCGTTTGCGACTCTTCTGCACCGCTACACGGGACAGAGCGAGCTTATCGTGGGCACGGTGAGCGCGGGACGGAAACGTTCAGAATTAGACGGACTCTTGGGCTGTTTCCAAAACCCTCTCGCGTTACGGGTGAACCTTGCGGGAGATCCGACGTTCCGTGAACTGATGCGGCGAACCAAGGGCCTGACGCTGGGCGCTTTGTCCAATGATGACGTGCCGTTTGCCACGCTGGTGAACGAACTACATCCGGAACGTGATTTCAGCCGCAATCCAATGCTTCAGGTGTTGATCTCGCTCGCGCCGACGATGACTAAGTTAGAGCCGGGCTGGGATGTGAGCCAGATGACGGTGGATACCGGCGCAGCTAAATTCGACCTGGACTTGGAATTAGATGATCGATCGTCGGAAATCCAGGGGCGTCTGGTGTACAACACCGACCTGTTTGATGCGGCCACGGTGGCGCGCATCGCGGGACACTGGCAGGTTCTGCTCCAGGAGATCGTGGCCAATGCGGAGCAAAAGGTATCGCACCTTCGACTGCTCACCGAAGCCGAGAACAAGCAGATCGTGGAATGGAATGGCACGGAGACCGATTATCCCCGCGAGCAGTGCATCCACCAACTGATTGAAGCCCAGGCAGCGCGCGCTCCGGAAAGCGTAGCTGTAATCCAGGAAAAGAAGAAACTCACGTATCGCGACCTCAATGGACGCGCCAATCAACTGGCGCGCTACCTGCGGCAACGCGGCGTAGGACCGGAAGTGCCGGTGGGAATTGCTCTCGAGAGTTCCCCGGAATTGATCATTGCACTGCTGGCTGTTCTCAAGGTTGGCGGCGCTTGTGTTCCGCTCGATCCCAAGTATCCCCGCGAGCGCTTGCAGTACATGTTGGAAGACTCGCAGACTCCGCTCGTAATCGCAGAAAACGGGACGATCGCCGAATTGTCTGGTAAACCCTGCAGCGTTATTAACATTACCGCGGATTGGGACGAAATTGGGCGCGAGCGGCAGCACAATATTGAGAATGTTGCGAGCCCAGGCAGCCTGGCGTACGTGATTTACACTTCGGGCTCGACCGGCAAGCCACGTGGGGTTCTGCTCACTCATGGCGGACTGGTGAACCATAACACCGCTTCCATCGAACTCTACGGACTCCACTCTTCGGATCGCGTGCTGCAGTTTTCTTCGATCAGTTTTGATATTGCGATCGAAGAAATATTCCCGGCGCTGATGAGCGGAGCGACGCTAGTCCTGAAAACCAAAGAGATGCCGCTGGCCATCGCCGACTTTCTGAGTTGGATCCGAGAGCGGGGTGTTACCGTCCTCGATCTGCCGACTGCATACTGGCATGAACTCGTGCACGAGGCATCGGAGCTGAGAAAGAGCCTGCCGTCGAAGCTGCGACTGGTGATCGTGGGCGGAGAAAAGGCCTCGGCGAGCGCGCTGGCTGCGTGGAAGAAGATTGCCGGCCAGCGAGTACGCTGGGTTAACACTTACGGGCCGACGGAAGCGAGCGTCATTGCCACCGCCTACGAACCGGCGGGGAAAGAGCTTCCAGCCAGCCTGCCTATTGGGCGGCCGATCCGAAACGTACAGATCCATCTTCTGGATTCGCACCTGCAACCGGTGCCGGTAGGGATCCGCGGCGAATTGCACATTGGGGGCGTGGGTGTGGCGCGAGGATATCTGAATCGTCCAGAATTGACGGCGCAGAAATTCATCAAAGACCCTTTCCGGCAGCCGCCGGAGGCGCGTCTTTACAGCACCGGCGATCTCGCGAAGTACTTGCCCAACGGAGATATTGAATTCCTGGGCCGCGGCGACGACCAGGTCAAGATCCGCGGCTTCCGCGTGGAACTCGGCGAGATTGAAACAGCATTAAACCAGCACCCGGAGATTGCCGAGACCGTGGTGGTTGCGCGCGAGGATGGCCATGAAGGCAAGACGCTGATTGCCTATATTGTTTCAGTGGAAGAGTCTATGAACGCCGGCAAGCTCCGCGTTTTCTTGAAAGAAAAGCTACCGGAATACATGGTGCCTTCCGCCTTCGTCATGCTCGCGTCCATGCCCCTCACCCCCAACGGCAAGGTGGACCGCCGGGCCTTACCTTCCCCGCGGCCCGAGGACCTGGTTTCAGAAGAGACGATGGTTGCACCGAAAGACGCGCTGGAGTCGCAACTGGTAAAGCTCTGGGAAGGGGTTTTGGGCAAGCAGCCGATCGGAGTACGGCAGAACTTTTTTGACTTGGGCGGGCACTCGCTGTTGGCAGTCAGACTAATGCATCGCATCGAGCAGATGTTTGGTAAACGCCTGCCGATCGCAACGTTGTTGCAGGCGCCCACGGTGGAAGAGTTGGCGAACATGCTGCGTACGAAAGGTTGGTCGCCCTCGTGGTCGTCCCTGGTACCGATCCAGCCCAATGGCACGAAGACTCCTATTTTCTGCATCCACGGCGCAGGTGGAACGGTAATCATCTATCGCGAACTGGCGCAGTTGCTGGCGCCCGACCAGCCCGTGCACGGATTGCAGGCCCAGGGCCTGGATGGGAAGCAGCCATGTTTTACGCGCGTGGAAGACATGGCGGCACACTACCTGGACGAGATTCGCACGATTCAGCCACGAGGCCCGTACTTCATCGGAGGCTTGTCGTTTGGCGGCACAGTGGCTTACGAGATGGCGCAACAGTTGACCGCACAAGGAGAATCGGTCGGCCTGTTGTTCATGTTCGATACCTTTCCGGGAAAATACGAAACCACTTCCTCGCTTCTGGTGAAACTGTGGCAGCTGCCTAAACGAGATCAGTTCGATTACATCAGCCGGAAGCTCCGGAGTTATGCTCAAAACTTGGGAAAAAGGCTGAACCGGCTGTTTCTGCCGCCGGCTCTGCGAAACGTTCGCGCCGGCATCACTCAGGCGGGGATGCAGTACCAAATGCGTCCCTATGCCGGGCCGATGGTGCTATTCCGGGCGAGCGAGAAATCCCTTCGAGGCGCACGCGATCCCTATGCCGGCTGGAAGGGACTTGCCAAGGGCGGAGTGGAAGTATGCGAAATTCCCGGTGGGCACGTCAGCATCCTGGCCAAGCCGCAAGTCCAGATACTGGTGGAACAACTGAAAGCCCGCATTCAGAGCGTGCAGACCGAACCAGTTGAGAAAGAGAAGGACCTCTGCCCGCGCTAGTCGATTCCTACAAAATTCATAATTTAAATCACAATTCAATCATCCATGTCTGATCTACGTGAACAAAATATGGGCACTGCCCTAGCCGAAAATACCGACAACGAGAACTCGCTGGATTCTGTGGGAAGGTCAACCTTGCCCAGAAAATCCTTTCTGGGGAAAGCTGTGCCCATGGCGACGAAGGGCGGCTTGGCTGTCCTGGACCAGGGACTTATTTCCGGATCCAATTTTCTGGTTGGGATTCTGCTGGCGCGCTGGCTGGCGCCGGAAGAATATGGCGCCTATGCGCTGGCGTTCGCTATTTTTCTGCTGCTTTCGTTCGTCTCCCAATCTTTGTTGTTTGAGCCCATGGCGGTGTTTAGCGGCTCATCCTACCAGAAGTCGATGCGCGGCTATTTCCGGTCGGTGCTGTGGATACACCTCGCGATGACCGTAATCACGTTCCTGCTGCTGGGCAGCGCGGCGGGCGTGGCCTTCCTCCGATCGGAGCCCAATGGTTTGCCGGGTGCGCTGCTCGGGGTCACGTTGGCCTCTCCCTGCATCCTATTGTTCTGGCTGGCGCGCCGCGCTTACTACACGCAATTGTCTCCCGCGCGAGCGACTTCGGGGGCCGGCGTTTATTGCTTGCTCCTGGTGGCGGGCCTTTTCTTGATTCATCACCGCCAACGTCTCTCCGCCTTCAGTGCCTATGTACTGATGGGAGCGGCCGCGCTGGGAACCGCTGGATATTTGCTGTGGCACCTGCGCCGCATTCTTCCGGGCATCGAAGCCGGACCAAAGTTCGGCGAGGCGTGCCGCCGGCACTGGGACTATGGGCGGTGGGCCCTTGCCAGTTCCTTCGCAACCTGGATTCCTTTTTACATGTACTACCCTTTGCTTAGCGCCTTTTCGGGGATGGCGCAAGCTGGGGAGCTGCGAGCACTGATGAATCTGGCCTTGCCGCTGGAGCAAACCTACACCGCTCTTTCCAGCTTGCTGCTTCCGTGGGCGGCGAGAGTACAGCTACGAGAAGGAGTCGCAGGCGCATCGCGCCTCAACCACAGATTGACGGCTCTTTATACCGGGGGGGCGATCCTTTACTGGGCGGTAGTCATTCCGCTGAGGGTTCCAGCATTCCATTTGCTATATGGCGGCAAGTATCTGGAAGTCGCATATTTGATTCCCTTGGTCGGACTTGAGACGTTGCTTTCCAGCGCGGCGTTTGGACCAGCCACTGTTCTACGCGCCATGGAATCTCCGGCATCGATTTTCTATGCACGCATCGCCGCCAGCGTACTTTCGCTGGTGATCGGTATTCCACTGACACGCTCTTACGGACTTGTCGGAGTGGTCTGGAGTATTGTGTTGGCGAACGTCGCCGCCTTCCTCATTACACTCTACCTCTTGCGCCGGAAAGTGTCGGCAGGAATAGAGCCGGTGAATGCGGAGCCTCAGACCGATCCTGCCTAGCCCTCATTTCTTCCTATTTCGCACCAGTAAAGATTTCCCACAGCATCACGAGGACATGAATTACGAGGATATTAATGATGAAGTCGAATGCGATAAAGGTGGCGACATTGATCGCGGCCATACTCTGCAGCGGTATAGTGTCCGCGAGGTATGCGTCCGCGCAAAGCGCGGTGCAGCCTGTCGAGGTGGTTTATGAGTACCATCACGACACTTCGCTGGCGTTGCGCGATATGTTCCCGGCAGCTTATCACGACATGGCCAATCGTCAGGCCGCGGAGAATTCTGCGGCTGCTTCGCCTATAGACGCGGAGTTGAGTCCCACTGCGGGGCTCGCGACGCTGACCACGGTGCGCAATTTCGACGGCATTTCGCACACCGGCTGGTCCTCGCCAGACACCAACGGCGCGGTGGGCGCAACCCAATTCGTCCAGTGGGTTAATACACAGTACGCGGTCTACAGCAAGAGTACGGGAGCAAAGATTTTTGGTCCCGCGCAGGGGAGCACCATCTTTAGCGGCTTCGGGGGGCTGTGCCAAACCAGCAATGGCGGCGACATTATCGCCCAATATGACAAAGCGGCGGGACGCTGGATCATGTCGCAGCGCGCTGTTCAACCTGGCGGACCCTTTTACCAGTGCGTCGCGGTATCGGCCACCTCGGATGCTACCGGAAGCTGGCACCGCTATGCGTTCGTGCTGACCAGCAACTATCCTGATTATCCAAAACTTGGAGTTTGGCCGGACGCTTATTACATCACGATCAACCAGCAGAATCCCACCACATTCGCATGGATCGGCGGCCTGGCTTGTGCATTAAATCGCAGCGCCATGCTTGCCGGCACAGCCGCAACCGCGCAGTGCGCAAGTTTGAGCAGCAATGCTTTCAGCTTGCTGCCCTCCGATCTCGATGGAGCCACGCCACCTCCTTCTGGTGCGCCAAACTATTTGCTGGCGCTCGGCGCCGGGGCGCTGAACCTGTGGAAGTTTCACGTCGACTGGCTGCACCCGGCGAATACAAATATCACCGGTCCCACCAGCATCAAAGTGGCTAATTTCCAGCAGGCTTGCAGAGGAGGGGTTTGCATCCCGCAACCGGGAACCACGCAGCTATTGGACTCTCTTGGGGACCGCTTGATGTACCGCCTGGCTTATCGCAATTTCGGGAGCCATGAATCAATCGTCGCAACCCATTCCTATGCGACAGGATCAGGAACCGTGGGAATTCGTTGGTATGAGATTCAAAACCCGGGCGGCAGCCCGCCGGTCGTGTACCAGACGGGCAATTTTGTCCCGGACACGACGACGTATCGTTGGCTGGGCAGCATAGCGATGGACAAGTTCGGAGACATCGCGGTCGGCTACAGCGTATCTGGCAAGAGCGTGAGCCCGGGACTTCGTTTCGCCGGACGCGTGCCGAGCGATGCGCTCGGCAAACTGGAAGCGGAGGCGACTATTATTGCCGGCACCGGAATCCAAACCGGAAGCAATAATTGGGGCGACTATAGCAGCATGTCAATCGATCCCGTGAACGATTGCACGTTCTGGTACACCAACGAATACTACAAGACAACCGGAAACGGGACATGGAATACAAGGATTTTCGCGTTCAAGTTTCCGGGATGTAACTAGGACCGAACTGTCATGAGAAGCCGACTGCTTTGGGCATTGCTTGCGATCGGGCCGCTGCTCGCTCCAGGATATTCCGCTGCACCCGGCGCGCCGGAAGAAAACGAAACCCTGCGCCAATATGCGGACAAGCTCGGCATCGGGATTGGCAGCGCCATTCAGGGACGGTATTGGAACCAGGACACGCGGTTTCGGGAAACCGTCGGCAAAGAGTTTAACCGGGCGGTTTCGATCATTCCCATGCGCTTTACCGAGCCGCAACAGGACCGGTTTGATTTCGGCACTATGGATCGCGATATCGCTTTTGCCAAACAGCACAACATGAAATTGTTTGGGACGACGCTGATCTATCGCAACGCAGAGGCGGCCCCGTGGCTCCGTTTCAACGGTTTTGATTGTGGCGGCTGGTCTGCCAATTCGCTGGACCAGGCGATGAAGAAGTACATCCAGACGCTGCTGCAGCACGGCTCCGACAGTTACTTCGCCTGGGACGTGGTGAACGAACCGACGGCGCCGGGCCGCAATCGCTGCTGGTCGAAGATTCTGGGCGACGAAGAGGTGATTGCCAAGGCTTTCCGCTATGCCAAGGAAGCGTTTCCGAACACCCAACTGGTATTGAATGACACGTTTGGACAGGCGGGACTGGATCGGCCCCGAGTCGATAACTTCCTCGCCTTGATAAAGAAGTTGAAGTCGCAGGGCGTTCCAATTGACGTAGCCGGAACCGAAATGCACCTTCAGGCTCAACTCTTGCATCCGGACTACATCGAGGAATTCAAATATTTTCTGGATGGTGCGAAAAAACTGGGAGTCCAGGTACACATAACTGAACTCGACGTTTACCAAGGTCCGCGGGACGCGTTCCCCGATGCTTATGCGAACCAGAAACAGGTTTATTACAACGTTGTGCGAACCTGCGTACGGGATCCAAATTGCACCTCCATCACGATTTTTGGAGTCACCGACAAATACTCCTGGTTGCGAGAGCGCGACGACCTGACCGATGCCAATCCGCTATTGTTTGACAATAACTACAATAAAAAGCCCGCCTATTACGGGGTGCTGCAAGCCTTGAAAGAAGGCAGGTAACAAGCTGATAATAATGCGGTTGTGCTTCAAGCAGTAGTTTTGCCTAGAGTCAAAGGTCTCCTTGACCGGGTACGATTTGAATGGCATATTCAAATGAAAGGCGCAGGTCCCCCTAATACAGATTCTCCCCCTAACCAGACGAACGGTGTAGCGCGTTCACGTTCCAAATAGAAATGGATCAGGCAGCATAGTGTGGTCGTTGACCCGCTATTTTGGTCGAACAAGACTCCAGGCTCTGAGGACATGGCTACCACTTACATCCAGGACAAAGCAATTGAGCCGCGGCGCTTGCCGTGGCCGAAGAAGATTTTGTTCGGATGCCTTTACGCGCTGGTGATGGTGTTTTCGTTCGCAATCATGGGCGAATTTTTGCTGCGGGTGTTGCCCCTGGGGTCTTATAAGAGCGCGCCATTTCGCCAGTATGATCCCGAGGTAGGACTTTCGCTGATTCCCGATGTGAAGGTGGTGCATCATCGCGGCTGCTTCGCCGGTGAGGTGGTTACCAACCGGTGGGGCATGCGCGATCGTGACCGCACGCTGGAGAAGGGGCCCAGTGAATTTCGCATTGCGATGCTGGGAGACTCCGCGGTGGAAGCAGCGCAGGTGAAGCCGGCAGAAGTGGTGAACCGGCAAATGGAGCAATTGTTGGCCGCAAAGGGTTACAAGAACGTCTCGGTGCTGAACTTCGCAGTCGAGGGGATTGGAACGACGCAGGAACTGGTTATGTACAAAGAGAAGGTGCGTCAGTTTCACCCTGATCTGGTCCTGGTGATGTTTTCGTGGAATGACGTGATGAACAATTCCTCGAGTCTCCAGCCAAAATCGTACGGAATTCACACCTGGTACTCGCCCTACTACGACCTGGGACCGGACGGAAAGCTTTCATTCCGCCCCGTGGAACCCCTGAGCTTTGGCAGTGTCCGCTCCTATCTGGAGCGCCACTCCGTGCTCGCCTATTACCTGGAACGGATGTGGTTAACCGTCGATTTTTCGCCCAGCAAATGGAATGGCATTCCGGTCTACTTTGGCACCTACGGAGATCCGCTCGACGGCGAGTGGAATCAAGCCTGGCTAACTACGGAAAAAGTGATGACCCTGATGCGCGACACGGTCGAGCAAGATGGCTCGAAATTTGTATTGCTGGCCTGGCCGGACTTTGCCGACATCGATCCCCAATGGCGAGCGCGCATGATCAAACAAGTGGGGCAAGTGCCTGGCGAGTTCAATCCATTCAAACCGGAAGAGCGAATAAAGAATATCGCCGACCGGAACCGGATTCCATTCGATTTCATCGCTCCGTACTTGCGATCTTATCGGGATCAGCACGGTTTGCAATGGCCCTATTTCTCGTTCGCCTGCGATCCGCACTACTCAGCGCTGGGACACAGAGTGAGTGCGGAGGCAATCGTTCAGAAACTTGCGCAGCACCAGTTATTGCCATCGGCGGCGGGAAGTAACCGGGCAATAGCCGCGATCCACTAAAGGAAGAGTGGCAGCAAAATGATTTCTGCAAAACAAATCACGGGGAGAAAGCAATGAAGATGATTCGGGATGCCGCGCGCAACCTGGGGGTTGCGGGTGAGTTGATGACATTTTTCTGGAGCCGGAAACGATGGTGGCTGGTGCCCATGATGGTCTGCCTGTTTTTAATCGGCGCACTGATCGTACTGGCGCAAAGCTCGGCCATCGCTCCATTCATTTACACGCTGTTCTAAGGAGAACTCAATGCTGTCAGTGCTGAAACGCGCATGGACCGCCTGGAAGGCGATCGCTCACAAGATCGGTAACTTCCAGGCGCGAGTGATACTCACAATTTTCTACGGCGTGCTGGTTATGCCGTTTGGCTTGGCCGCCCGTATGTTTTCTGATCCCTTGAGGATCAAGCGGCGTCCCACGGAATGGCTGGATCATCCAACCGAGCCCACGGATTTGCAGTGGGCAAGAAGGCAATAAGAACCCAATGAACATCCTAGGAATCTCCTGTTATTACCATGATGCGGCGGCAGTCCTGCTGCGCGACGGCGTGTTGGTGGCCGCCGCGGAAGAAGAACGTTTCTCGCGGATCAAGCACGACTATGGCTATCCGCGCAAAGCCATCCAGTTTTGTCTGGATTCGGCTGGATTGCGCGGCGAAGACCTCGACTTTGTGGTCTTCTTTGAGAAACCGTTCCGCAAACTGGACCGCATTCTGATGAGTGTCCTCCAAACCTACCCGCAGTCGTGGAAGGTTTTTCGCGAGTCGATGATCAGTTGGATGATCGACAAGCTGTGGGTGGCAACGACGCTGCAATCGGAACTGGGGATATCCAAGGACAAAGTCCTGTTTTCCGAGCACCATTTGTCGCATGCGGCAAGCGCATTCCTCTGCTCGCCGTTCGATGAAGCGGCCATCCTCACCGTTGACGGAGTGGGCGAATGGGTGACCGGGACCTACGGCGTTGGCCGTGGCACCGACATCAAGCTGTTAAAGCAAATGGAATTCCCGCACTCTCTGGGATTGCTTTATAGCGCCTTCACCGCGTTCCTGGGATTCGAAGTCAATGAGGGCGAGTACAAGGTCATGGGCATGGCTCCTTACGGAGTGCCCCGCTACGTAGATAAAGTGTGGAAGGTGGTGCAGCAGAATCAGGACGGCTCGTTCTCTCTGGACATGGATTATTTCTCCTTCCATTACTCGACGGAGAAAACCTATAGCAGCAAATTCGCGCAGCTTTTTGGCGACCCTCGTCCCACCAATCTGCAGTTTTTCACCGACGCCACTGGCTTCCCATCTTATTTCGGAACCCCGCCCTCGAACTACAAGGAATTGTGCAAACTGAATCAGCATTACGCTGACATTGCCGCCAGCATTCAGAAAGTAACTGAAGAGTTGCTGGTGGGCATGGCTAACAATGTTCACCGCGTGACTGGGATGAAGCGGTTGTGCATTGCCGGCGGCGTCGGTTTGAATAGCGTGGCCAACACGCGCATTCTGCAGGAAACTCCGTTTGAGGAGTTGTACGTGCAACCGGCCGCTGGCGACGGCGGCGGCGCTCTGGGAGCGGCTTTATGGGCATGGAACTCGCTACTTGGAAAACCGCGCAATTTCACCATGCAGCACGCCTATTGGGGACGCTCCAACTCCGATCACGAGATTGCGGATTTCCTCACGCAAAACAACATTCCCTACCAGCGCTACGACAACGAAGACAAACTGCTGGATGCCGTGGTGCATCGCCTGACCAGCGCGAAGGTGGTGGGCTGGTCGCAAGACAGATTCGAGTGGGGCCCACGCGCTCTGGGAAGCCGCAGCATCCTGGCCGATCCACGCAACCCGCTGATGAAAGAGATCGTGAACTCGAAGATCAAGTTCCGCGAACCTTATCGTCCGTTTGCTCCTTCGATACTGGCGGAGCATGCGGAAGAATACTTCGACCTGCCCAACGCAGCGAAGCATTCCCCGGCGCGCTACATGTTGTATGTAGTGCCGGTGAAGGAGAACAAGCGCGACGTTCTGCCGGCCATTACGCACGTGGACGGAACCGGGCGCTTGCAGACGGTCTTCAAAGACCAGAGCCCCCGGTACTACAACCTGATCAAGCGTTTCGGCGAGGCTACCGGAGTGCCCGTAGTGCTGAATACCTCTTTCAACCTGAAAGGCGAGCCGATCGTAAACACTCCGGCGAATGCGTTCAGTACATTCTCGAAGAGCGAAATGGATTCGCTGGTGCTGGAAAACTTCGTTATCGATAAGGTGTAGCGGGTCGGATCAAAGTCGAAGCCAATGTCGGTATCCATGAACAACACCGAAAGTTACGGAAGCGCGGCAGTCACTCCATCGTTACAGCGAAGGGGATGGCTGCTTTTCGCCTTCGTGGTTTTCGGTGTTTTAAGCAGCATCGCCGTTGTCTCGCTTGCAGACCGCGTGCCGCAATTGGGTGCCCCCGGAGTGGCGTTGATTCTGCTGCTCGCGGTCCCGGCCGGTGCGCTCACAATTGTGGGCACGGTTCAGGGTCTCCGCAAGCTGATGGTATTAGGGAAACAGTTGGTTTGGTGGCATTGGATGTGGGCTTTGATCGCGTGCAGCGCGCTGGTTTTTCGTTTTGCCCGGAATGCCAGCGAAGTAGCATCCGCACCGCTCGATGCCTGGGCTATGTTACGTGTTGGCCCAGAGGGCATTGTCATGCTCGTCCTGGTGGTGCGGCTGGTTCTGAAAAAGCCCAACTGGCTGCGTGATTTATTCACCGGGCTGCCCAAGTGGATGGCGATTTTTTCTTTGATCTGCATAGCCACGACCATGTGGTCGGTTTATGCGGCGTGGACCGCATATAAATCCATCGAGTTTCTTTTTGACGTAGGGTTGCTGGCTGCGATTCTGGCCAGCGTCGATTCGGTTGAATCCTATACGACGTTGCTGGACTGGACGTGGCTTCTGTATGGCGCCGAATTGGTTTCGGCCTGGTTGAGCGCCATGGTCTGGCCTTCCGATGCCTGGGTGAACGGCCGTCTGGAGGGAGTGTTTCCGATTGTTCCCTACAATGCCGTAGGCGAAACGGGCGCCCTGCTGGCGCTGGTGGGGTTTTGCCGCCTTCTCACAATCTCAGGCCGGAACAAAGATCGATCCTGGTATAGCGTTCTGTTTATTTTTGGCGCTATCTCGCTTTTCTTTTCGCAGACCCGTAATACGATTGGCGGCCTCCTCCTCGGCATGATGGTTGTCCTGTTTTTCATGCGGCGATGGGTAACTGCCGGGTTGCTTACTCTGGGCGGAACTCTGGCTCTGGTATTCACCAGGCTGGGGCCGGCGGTGTGGACCTACCTGCAACGCGACCAGAGCGAGAGGGAACTCACTTCGCTGACCGGACGTATGGAATGGTGGGCATTCGCCTGGCAGCAGTTTCTTCAGCATCCGTTCACCGGGCTGGGCGCTTACGCGGGCGGAAAATTTGCCGTGCTCGCCAAACTGCGCCTGAACAATGGCGCAATCCATAGCGACTTGATGGAAATTATCGTTGGCACGGGAATCTGGGGAGTGTTGCCGGTGCTCATCGCATTGGTCGGAACCTGGTGGTTTTTGATTCGCGCTTTGCGCAACCCTTTATTTTCCAAGAATGAGAAGCAATACGCGATCGAAGGCCTCGGCGTGATGGGACTTCTGACGCTGCATTCGTTTTTTAATGTGGAGCTGATCTGGCATGCTCCCCTGCTGTTTTTCGTGGTGCTCGGGTATGCAGAGATGTTGCGGCGCCGGATGAAAGCTGGAGTTGTGGCCCCGCAACCTCGCCGTTCCATGGAGCTCTACCTCGAGCCGGTAGGAGTTGGGCAGTAAGTGTGAATTTGGGAAACTGCGCATGTCACTGAAAATTGTTGCCGTCCATAATCGATACCAGCAGCGCGGCGGAGAAGACGAAGTCTTCGAAGCCGAAGCGCAACTGCTGACCGATCATGGGTGCACGGTGAGAATGATTGCCGAGCCGGCGAGCAATCCGCAAGGGCTGAGGCAGAAGTTCGATGTTGCCTTGAACTCGATATGGTCCAAGCGCAGTCACACACAATTTCAGGAAATACTACGGGAGGAGAAGCCGGACGTGGTTCATGTCCACAACTTCTTCCCCGCCATTTCTCCCTCGCTCTATTATGCCTGTCGAGAAGCTCAGGTTCCGGTGGTGCAGACACTCCACAACTATCGCCTCATTTGTCCGGCGGCCACGTTTTACCGGGACGGTCACGTCTGTGAGGAATGCCTGGATGGCAGTCCCTGGCGGGGAGTGCGCTACGGCTGCTACCGCGACTCTCGCCTGGGCACGGCCGCTCTCGCGGCGATGATTCAGACCCATCGCAGCCGGAACACCTGGACGGAAATGGTGGATTGCTACGTTACGCTGACTGAATTTGCCCGCGAAAAGATGATCGCCGGCGGCTTGCCTGCTCAGAAAGTTACCGTTAAGCCGAATTTCATGCTGAAAGATCCGGGCAGGCGCACGACGCGTGGTGAGTATGCCTTGTTTGTCGGACGCCTGGCCGATCTGAAGGGGATTCCCACCATGCTGGCGGCTTGGCAGCGGCTCACCGAACCTGTGCCGCTGGTCATCGCCGGCGATGGTCCGTTCCGTGAGCAGATGGAGTCGGAAATCGCCCGGCACGGGCTTAGCAACATCCTTTATCGCGGTCGCTTGTCACGGCAGGACACGCTGGATGCGATGAGAAATGCGCGCTTTCTCCTGTTCCCGAGCGAATGGTACGAAGGTTTTCCCATGACCATTGTCGAGGCGTTCGCCTGTGGCCTTCCGGTGATCTGTTCTCGCCTGGGTTCTATGCAGGAGATCGTGACCGATGGTTTGACCGGAGTGCATTTCAACTCCGGGGATGCGGATGACCTTGCCGCCAAAGTCCAGTGGGCATGGAATCATGCGCCGGAGACCGACGCAATGGGATGCGCTGCGCGCCGTGAGTTCGAAACACGGTACACGGCTGCGCACAATTACGAAATGCTAATCGACATTTATGAAAGGGTCATGAATGCCTGTGTTTGCGCCTGATACGTTGACGCCAGCAGAGCCCGTCGCCCCCCCGCAGGGAGTGCTGAAGCGGCTAGGGAAGACCGTGCTCTGGCTGCTGGCGATCTTTCTGCTGTTTGAGGTCGGATTGCGTCCCTTTGGGTATGGCTCTTACGTAATCTATCGGCCCGACCAGCGGTTGCTGTGGGTGCCAAGAGCTGGTTCGCACAAGGTCACTGAGACCAACCATCAGCCGATCACCATCAGCGAGCAGGGATTTCGCTATCGCCAGTTGTTGGCGCTCGCCCATCCCGGCGTTTACCGCATCTTTGCATTCGGGGACTCAGTCACGATGGGCTGGGGGGTGGGTGACGATTCCACCTACAGCGGTGCACTCGAGAGTCTGCTGAACACGCAGGGTTGTCCGGGTCCGAAGTTCCAGGTGATCTCCGCGGGAGTGAATGCTTATCCGAACGCACTCGTCGTGGAACGCATGAAGAAAGTGCTGGAAGATAATTACCAGCCCGATGCGGTGGTCATGGCCTACAGCTTCAACACCGGTTTCGAGCGCCTGCCGGAACTCCAGGGAGCTGAGCGGCAGAAATTCCTGCGGCGAGTGGAGCTCAAATCGATAGCGCGCCGCAGCGCGATCTACAACTTCCTGATCGAGGACCTGCTGCGAGGACTCGTATATTACCGCCTCCGTGAGTTGTTGATGCAGGGGACCTGGAATACGGCGAAAGAGCGGCCGGATCTCGATGTCTCTCATTTCACACGAGGCCTGGAAGAAGCCAAGGCGGCCGCTGACGCGCGAAATGTCCCGCTGATTTTGCTCCTGCTGGGATCGAAAGAAGAAACCTCGCCGGAGCATCCGTATCAGAAGGCAATGGTGGAATTCGCTCAGGCGAACCATGTTCCGCTCGTGAACATGATCGATGTGATGCGGTCACAGAATCAAAAAACGATGTTCATGGATCATGTCCATCCCACAGCGTCTGGACACGCATTGATTGCGCAACAGCTCGCGTCCACGGTGCGTGGGCTGAATTCGTACGCCACGGCTTGCCAGTCTGGAAGCAATTCCGCGGCTGCCGCCGTTACCGTCAATTCGGGGGGGAAGCAGCCGTAGCGAGAGCAGATTTAGAAGGAAACGGTTTGAAACAGGTTATGACGCACGAGTCCAATTCGGGTCCGTTGTTCGTCGTCGGTATTTGGCGCTCCGGGACGTCGCTGTTGTATGCGCTGTTAAATCAGAACCCGCAGATTGCGCTGTTGTATGAAGGCGATTTGCCGCTGCTGTGGCCCTTATTCAAGAATGGCAAACCCAAACTGGATTGGGTGGAACGCTGGGATTTCTGGAATGGTGCGCCCCGCCGCCACAATATTGACGTGAACGCAATACCCGAGAATGTAACCGACATGCAATCGGCAACGGAAGCGATTTACAAGCAATATGCGGGCCTGGCGATTTGGGGCTGCAAGTCGCCTAATTACTACGATTCCATGACGGAGCTGGCCGAAAAGTTTCCCAAAGCGCGATTCATCGTCATCTGGAGGGATCCTCGGGACATTGTCCGCAGTATCGTCCGCGCGGGAAAGAAATCATCCTGGTTCCGGAAGACCGGCATGCCGTTGCGCGCCATCCTGGGATGCCGCGAATTAAAAAAGCAATGCGACATGCTGACGTCCCGCGGCGTTGCTCTCCACCAGATTCAATACGAAGAGATGGTTAAGGATCCTGGTGCGGCGATGATGCGAGTTTGCAGGTTTCTGGGGATCGCGTTCGATTCGAAGATGGCTTCTTTGACTAACGCGGACCGTTCCGCAATTTACTCCGCCGAACATCATGCGATGGTGAAAGGCGCCAGGATCGATTCGTCGCGCGAAAAAGAAGAGGTTTTGTCCCCGGCTCTCAAAAGCAAAATCGAGCGCTACATTGGGTTCTGGCGCGAAGAATATGGCGGAACCTGGCCGGCGGTTCCGGTTCTGGACTCGCGGAGCCTGCCAACAGCATCCTGGCTTGAACGCGGATTTGATCGGCTGCGATACCGTTCCTTGCGTGCCTTCGATCAAGCCGTGCTTCACCTGTATTGTCACGCGCCTTTAGGGTTATTGAGAGGCTATCGCAAAGTTAAGCGATACCGGGACGGCACACCTTCTGGTCCGGTCAAGAAATCTGTGACCGCCGCTGTCGTCAAAACAAGTAGCGGTTCATCCCAAGATTCGTTTCCCTTAAGAACGATTCCAGCGGTGGAGATGTCAAGCACTGGAACCAGCAACCAGCCAGTTCATCGAGGTGCGTTATGAAATTAACCTGTCTTCGCTGTAACGCCGAAATCCTGGGCTACCTGTTTATGCGCCTAAGTTTTCTGCCCTACGGCGTCGGTCACTCGCAGGTAATGCTCGAGTGCCATAAGTGCGGGCACATTGAATTCATGTCGCGGAACAGCCCGCTGCTCGCGGGTATGCAAGCGATACCGACGTACGCAGGAGATGGCGATTAGGTTGCGCAGCTTAACCAATATCGTATTCAGGTCACGGATATTATGCGGATTCTAGGATTATCGTCGTTCCGGCACGACAGTGCGGCAGCGCTGCTCGAAGATGGCAACATCATCGCAGCAGTGGAAGAAGCCAAATTGGCGCGCTCCCATACGCGGGGATTGCCGGAGAACGCCATCAAGTTCTGCCTGGCAAAAGCCGGAGCCACGTGGCACGACCTGGATGCGATCGCGGTCTCGACGCGGCCGCTCAAGGGCTGGGCGCGGCGCTCCTGGGGTGCGGCGGGGAGTTCCAAGTTTTCCCCGATCGCCGGCGCGTATTACGAAGCAAACGAATTAGGCGGGTTAGCGCGGGATTTAAGCAATTTGCGGATCTTGCGGCACAAGAACGGCACGTCGCCCTCTCGGCATCTCAATTTCGAGCATCACCTGGCCCACGCAGCCAGTGCCTTTTATGGGTCGTCCTTCGACCGTGCTCTCATCCTCACCATGGACGAAGACGGCGACGGTCAGACGGCGATGATCGCGATGGGAGAGGGAACTCAGATACGGGTTCTGGAGACGATTCCGTTCCCGCATTCGCTGGCCTGGGTGTATTCGGAGGTCACCGAGTTGCTGGGCTTCATTCCGCGAAAAGATGAGCACAAGACGCAATGGCTGAGCCTGGATGGACAACCGGAATTCAAACAGGTATTTCTGAACATGCTGCGGACTCCGCGCGGCGTGCTGCCGCGGATCAATTCCAGTTTTCTGCACTGCGGTGTCACCGGCCGGTTCGCTCTCTCCGGCAAGTTCTACCGTCACTTGGGCTTATCGCAGGGCGCGACAGAACTTACGAACGACCAGCGCCGTGCCCTGGCCAGCAGCCTGCAAGAAGCGTGCACAGAGATCGTGGTGGACCTGCTCCAGCACTACTGCAGGCAGCAGGGGGTAGAGCAAATCTGCCTGGGCGGAGGGTTGTTCCAAAATGCGCTCCTGGTATCCGAGGTAGAAAGACAACTTGGGATCGGAAACGTGTTCGTGCCGCCGGCTCCGGGAAATTCCGGGTGCGCGGTAGGGGCAGCGTTACTGGCGTGGCATAAGGTGCAAGGCCAGCCGCGGCGCGAAGCGGACACCGCAAGTTACTGGGGTCCTTCGTTTGCCCGGCATGATGTGAAAGACGTGCTCGACAATTCGAAGTCGCGATATGCAATACCGAACACGTCGGACCGAACGATAGACACCACGATCCAGCTCCTGGAAGCGGGCAAGATCGTGGGATGGTTCCAGGGAGCAACGGAATTCGGACCACGGGCGCTGGGCAACCGCAGCCTGCTGGCATCGCCATGGGCTTCGTATGTGAAGGAGAATTTGAACGACTATATCAAGCACCGGGAGTGGTTCCGTCCATTTGCGGTTTCGGTGCCGGAAGAGGATTGTGCACGTTACTTCGAGTGTTCGGACCTGTGCCGCTCCATGAATTCGCTGGCGTGGGTTCGGCCCAACGCCGATGCGGTGCCCCGCAGCTTCTGTTTGCCCGGCGACCGCATTCGCCTGCACGTGGTCGAACGCAAGAAGAACCCGATCTTCTGGAGGCTGCTGAAACGTTTCGGCGAACAGTCGCCTGCTCCGTTGTTGCTGAACACCTCCTTCAACATGGCAGGCGAGCCCTTAGTCGCGCGGCCACAAGATGCGGTGCGCAGTTATTTTTGCTCCGGGATCGATGCTCTAGTGATCGAAAATTTTGTGCTGTCAAAAGCGGCAATTCCGCAAGGGGTGATCAGAGCGCTCGCGGCCTCTTGATGCACGAGAAATACGGACGACCGGCCAGCCCTCCCATGGAACTGTTCAAATCGGTCGAAAACTTGGGGAAAGGAAATAGGGACATGAACAAACTTAAACGGATATTGGTAACCGGTGCCGGTGGATTTATCGGTCATCATCTTGTGAGGCGGCTGAAAGCAGACGGCCACTGGGTTCGTGGTGTGGACATCAAGTATCCCGAATACGAGACCAGCGCCGCGGACCAGTTCGAGGTTCTTGACCTGCGTAAGGCCGATAACTGTCTTCTCGCCACTCGCGGCGGCATCGACCAGGTTTACAACCTGGCAGCGGACATGGGCGGCATTGGCTATATCACGGCCTTCCACGCCGATATCAGCCGGAACAACATTCTGATCAATGCGCAAATGCTCGAGGCGGCCCGTCAGAATGAGGTGAAGCGCTTCCTGTTCTCCTCGTCCGCCTGCGTGTACGCGCAGAGCAAGCAGAAAAGTCCCGAAGTGATCCCGCTGTGCGAAGCGGATGCATTCCCGGCTGATCCCGAGCCAGGATACGGCTGGGAGAAATTATTCGCCGAGGAGCTGTGCCGCTACTACTTTAAGGATTACGGCTTCGAGACGCGGATTGTGCGATTCCACAACGTATATGGCCCCTTGGGCACGTACGACGGCGGCAAGGAAAAGGCTCCCGCCGCGATTTCGCGCAAGGTGGCATCCGCCCAGGATGGCGGAGAGATTGAAGTGTGGGGCGACGGTGAGCAGACACGTTCGTTTATGTACGTTGACGATTGCGTGGAAGGGCTGATCCGAATCATGGCTTCCGATTGTCGCGACGCGCTCAACCTGGGCACCGACGAGTTGGTGACCATCAACGGTTTGGTCGACATGATTTCAAAAATTGCGGACAAGAGCTTGAACAAAGTCCACAATCTGAGCGGGCCGCAGGGAGTTCGTGGCCGCAACAGCGACAACTCAATGTTGCGGCGCGTGCTTGGGTGGGAACCTTCCATCCGGCTGGAGCAAGGCCTGGCGGTCACCTACAGATGGATCGAGTCGGAAGTTCGCAAGTCGCCGAAGTATGCATCGGAGGCCTCGCCAGTTCTGGCTCAGGTGCGTTAAACAATTAGCCCTCCCCCGAAGTTCTTACTAACTGAAGGACGGTCGAGAGATTTTGCCATGTCAACAGAACTGGAATTGCCAACCTATCGATGTACGGACTCCGGTACAGCGCCTGAGGCTGCGAACGGTTCGTACAAAGTGTTGGGCGTGCGCGTGGACGCTGTCCAGATCCCGCAGGTCATCGAGCAGGTGGAGCGCTGGATCGAGGAGCGCGGGCCGAGTCGCTACGTTGCGGTGACCGGAATGCATGGGATTTCGGAGTCGCGAAGGAACGCCAGGCCACTGGGGCTAAGTACCGCCATTTTTTCTATGGCGGGGCGGCGGGAGTGGCGGACGAACTAGCGCGACAGTTGCAGCAGCGTTATGGCATTGAGGTGGCGGGGACTTACTGCCCGCCGTTCCGGGCTCTGACGGCGCGGGAAGATCAAGCCGTGGTGAGCCACATCAACGCGGCGAAGCCCGACGTCGTCTGGGTCGGACTCAGCACCCCCAAGCAGGAGACCTGGATGTATGAGCATCGAGACATGCTCTTGTCGCCAGTCATGTTCGGGATCGGAGCGGCGTTCGATCTGAATATCGGGAAGTTGAAGCAGGCCCCGAAGTGGATGCGGGAGAACGGATTGGAATGGCTGTTTCGCCTGGGAACGGAACCGCGGCGGCTGTGGCGCAGGTACCTGGTACTTGGTCCGATATTCGCGTGGCATGTTTCTCTCGAACTGCTGGGACTAAGGATGTTCGAGTAGCAAATCCCACGATTTTGACATGGTGCAAAATGAGTTTTTTCGAGCCCGAAGTTTAGGGGGGCAGACCGAAAGTTTGAATGTTCTGAAGCGACCCACGGTTTAGGGTCGGGAGTGGCGTTTTATTTTTCGATAAAGCTCTTGTGAAACCAGGTTCGGATCATAAGCGCTTGCAGCCCCGTACTTCCCCCAAGGCGGGCAATGGGCCAGGTAAAGAAGGCAGCGACAAAAATCAAACCCGCCAATTAACTGGCGATCCGCACTGGAGATGAATTATGAAGGTAAGCGCAATTCGATCCTCGAATAACTCTTTAGACATGGCAGCAGCACGCGCGCGTGTCCCCCTGATCAAACCGGCTTTGCTGGCTTTGATTGTTGTCTTAGTAACGGGCCTGGCCGGGGCACAGAGTCCCGTGCCGTCAATCATGCAGACCACCCCCAATTCCGCGGCACCCGCCGGAGCGGCGTTCGTGCTGACGGTCAATGGGACTGGTTTTGTACCCGGCGCCGCTGTGATGTGGAACGGTAGCGCACGAGCCACGACCTTCCTGACCGGCTCACAATTAACGGCGTCGATTTTGGCGACGGACATTGCCACGGCGCGCACCGCCTCGATCACCGTTTTGAATCCAGCGCCCGGCGGTGGAACCTCGAACGTCGCATTCTTTAGCGTAATCAAGCCCATCGCCCCGCTGGCGATGACACGAAGCACTGTCGCGACAGGTCAGAACCCGCAAGCGGTGGTGGTGGCCGATTTCAACGGCGACGGCAAGCAGGACATGGCTGTGCTGAATGGAAACGCGAATACAGTTTCAATTTTCCTGGGCAACGGGGATGGCACGTTTCAAACGCCGCTTCCCAGTGTTGCCACGGCGGCGGGGGGGCCGTTAGCCGCCGTGGTGGGTGACTTCAATAATGATGGCAAATTGGATTTGGCCGTAGTCGTCGAGCGCGTGGGTGAGGTCTCCATTCTGCTCGGAAACGGAGATGGCACGTTCCAGACACATCAGGATTTTGTGGTCGGGAATAACCCCGTGGGCCTGAACGCTGGTGACTTCAATGGCGATGGCAAGTTGGACATCGTCGTCGCCAACGCGAACGACAACACGGTTTCGGTGTTGCTAGGGAATGGTGACGGAACATTTGCGAATAAGGCGGATTACGCAACAGGTGGGAGCCCGCAAACCGTTGCCGTCGGCGACCTCAATGGAGACGGCATTCTGGATCTGGTAACTGCGAACAACAACGACAACACGGTTTCGGTGCTGCTGGGTAACGGTAACGGAACTTTTGCCAGCCACAGCGATTTTGCCACCGCAGCATTGCCGAATTCCGTAGTGGTGGGCGACTTCAATAAAGACGGAAAACTTGACGTTGCCACCTCCAGCGCTTCGACCAAAGTGTCGGTGCTGCTGGGAAACGGTGACGGAACCTTCGGAACTCACACTGATTACAACAGCGGCCTCAATTCGCAGTGGATAATTGCGGCGGATTTGAACGCTGATGGAAAGCTTGACCTGGCGATAGCAAACTTTGCGGAGAATTCCCTTTCCGTGCTCCAGGGCAACGGAGACGGGACTTTCAAGACGCCCAATTTGTATCCCACAAATGGTGGTCCGGGATGGATCGCCGTGGGTGACTTCACTGGAGACGGGAAGCTTGATCTAGCGGTGCCCGGGTCCACTTCGAACACCATCTCCATTCTGCTTCAAGGCACCACCACGCTATCGCCCACGCTCCTTATCTGGGGGAACCAGCAGGCGGGAATAGTGAGTGCGGCCAAGACCTTGACCTTGAAAAATGGGGGGATCTCGGCTCTCAACATCGGCAGCATGCTGATGGGTGGGCCTAACGCCGCAGATTTCGCGCAGACGAGTAACTGCGGGAGCTCAGTCGCGGCGGGCGCCAGTTGCACCTTCTCGGTTACGTTCACGGCGGATTCAATGGGGCCCAAGACCGGGCAGTTCGTCATAAGTTTCACCGACGGAACTTCGGTGGGTTTTGGGATGACCGGCTCGGGGATTATCTCGATCAATCTCTCGCCGCGAACTCTCACATTCAAGCCGCAGTTGCTGAACACCGCCAGCAAGCCAATTCCAGTCAACTTCACGAATCTCAGCGGCGTAACCATCACCATCAGCAGCATCTTGATCAATGGGATCAATGCGACCAGCTACTCTCAGGCCGGCACCTGCGGTACGAGTTTACCCGCGGGACAGACCTGTACCATGAACGTAACCTTCACGCCTTTGCAAACCGGTGGACTCACAGCGGCGCTTAATATTTTCGGTACGTTTACGGCGGGCCAGGGGCAGCAAGCAAGCCTGATCGCAGGCACAGGTACCGCTGTGGCCGTGACGCCCACATCACTGACGTTTGCGGCACAAACGGTTGGCACTACGAGTACCGCCAAAGCGGTGACAGTAAAGAATGGGGGCAGCACAAGCCTGAGCGTTACAAGCATTACCTTCGCGGGCACCGATCCCAGGGAGTTTGCCCAGACGAATAATTGCATGCCTAGTATTCCAGCCGGAGGAACCTGCACCATCTCGGTGACCTTTACTCCTGCGGCGATCGGGACTAGGACTGCGACGATGAAGATCGGCGATCCAGATCCGACGGGACCGCAAACGGTTAATCTGACCGGTACAGGACAGTAAAGGACGGGCGCCGCCGTCCGTAAGTACGGCGGCGCAGTTTTCCCGGGGGGGACCTTGATTTCGGAGAATGGCATGCGGTTTGAACGACCCTGTTGGACAAGAGTGCTAATGAGTGTTTGTGCGCTGCTGTTTTGCGCCGGCGCAACGGAAGTGTCGGCGCAACGGGCCCAAACCGAAGTTCGACTCGAACTTCACAAGCAAACCTCGAGGCAGAGTGCTGTCCACGAAGCAATGCCACAGGTTCGTCAAGATGTGAAACACGACGTTTCCCCCGTTATGCGCGAGATGTTTGGTACGCAGCACTCTGGCGCAATTTCCGGCGTCAATACTCCTTCCGCCGGAACGGAAGAAGAGGAGATGGCCAGGAGTTCCGAGAACTACGGGACCGCCGAGACAACCGGAAGTGTCGAGGAAGCAAAGGAAGATAAGCTTATCCGTCACCGGAGTGCAGTTCAATCGGCATCGATCGTTCAAGTGGAAACACTTTCGGCAGTCGGAACCTCTGCGGGGCTGAATTTCGAAGGCGTGTCTGCAGCGCTTTCGGGCTGGGCGGTTCCTGATACGAATGGCGCGGTGGGAACAACCCAGTACGTTCAATGGGTGAACACGTTCTACGCCGTGTACAGCAAAGCTTCTGGCAGTTTGCTCCTCGGGCCTTTGGCTGGCAATAAGTTGTGGACCGGGTTCGGCGGGGCCTGCGAGACCAATAACAGCGGCGACGTTATCGCGCAGTTCGACAAATTGGCGAACCGTTGGGTGATGACTCAGCACGCGACACCGCCCGGCGGACCCTACTTCCAGTGTGTTGCCGTTTCCACCACTCCCGATGCGACCGGCAGCTTTTACCGCTATGCGTTCCAACTGACCAGCCTATTCCCCGACTATCCGAAGCTTGGTGTCTGGCCGGATGCATACTACCTGACGATCAATTTGCAAACGGCCACGTTCGGTAACGGCGGAAGCGCAATATGCGCTTTGGACCGCAATTCGATGCTGAATGGCGCTGCGGCTACCTCTATCTGCGTTTCCACCAGTACCACCTACACCAGTTTGCTTCCGGCAGATTTAGACGGCACGAATCCCCCGCCTACCGGCTCGCCAAACTATCTTCTGAATCTCGGCGCCAATGGCCTCAACCTTTGGAAATTTCATGTTGATTTCGTGACGCCGGGCAATTCAACTTTCGTCGGCCCCGTCGGTATTCCAGTTTCGCCATTCTCGCAAGCTTGTAGTGGAGGAGTCTGCGTACCCCAAGTGGGCACCACGCAAACCCTGGACTCGCTTGGCGACCGCCTCATGTACCGGCTTGCCTACCGGCACTTCCAGGACGGTCACGAGTCGCTTGTGGTAGCACATTCCGTAGGCAGCCCTGCCGGCATACGGTGGTATGAAATACAGAATCCTGGAGCAACCGCGCTGGTCAGCCAACAGGGGACATTTTCTCCGGATGGCAACTGGCGCTGGATGCCCAGCATAGCAATGGATCACATTGGCGACATTGCCGTGGGATACAGCGAATCCAGTGCCAGCATGAACCCCGCTATTTATTACACCGGCAGGGTTCCGTCCGATCCGCTCGGAACCATGGAAACTGAAACGCTTATTTTCCAGGGTGGGGGTTCGGAAGTGGGCGCAAACCGCTGGGGCGACTACAGCAGCATGAGCGTCGATCCGGTCGACGACTGCACCTTCTGGTACACGAATGAGTATTTACCGGCGAGTGGAAGTCGTAACTGGCATACAAGGGTCGCATCATTCAAGTTTCCCGCTTGTTCGAATGCGATCCCGCTGGTCACCTTGTCTCCGGGCAGCCTGACTTTCAATAGCCAAATGGTGAACACGACGAGCCCCTCGCAAGTGGTCACTCTCAGCAACAATCAAACGACGGATTTGAACATCAGCGGAATCTCAGACTCTGGCGATTTCGCCCAGACCAACAATTGCGGATCGAGCGTCGCGGCAGGTGCAACTTGCGCCATCACAGTTACTTTTACGCCGACGGCTACGGGCGCAAGGTCAGGAACCATCACTGTAACCGACTCGGCCACGGACAGTCCGCAGACCGCAAGCCTTGCAGGAACCGGCGTCACAACTGCGGTCACCCTTTCCCCATCCAGCCTCGCTTTTGGAACTCAGGCCGCGGGAACGGCCAGCGCCGTGAATACGATTACGTTAACCAACAGCGGTGCGGCCGCCTTGTCGATTAATTCAATTTCCGCCACCGGCGGATTTTCGGAGTCTGACAACTGTCTGGGTGCCACGGTTCAACCTGCGGGTCAATGCACCATCAATGTGAGTTTCACGCCGAATCTCGCCGGCACTTACGCGGGCGACATTACGGTGGCGGATAGCGCCGCCAATTCTCCGCAATTGATACCCGTCACAGGAATAGCAGTCTCTCCTATGACCTTTTCGCCGCTGAATTTGAACTTTGGGAATGTTACGGTCGGAACGAACAATGGCATCAAAACGGTAACGCTCACGAATAATGCGAATACGGCTTTGACCTTGGCAATCTCCGCCAGCGCCGATTACGCTGCCGTGGGAAATGGAACTGCTCCGTGCGGAACCAGCCTGGCGGCGCACGCAAAGTGCACGATTGGCGTGACATTTACCCCTAGCATGAATGGAACCATCAAGGGCTCCGTTAAGGCCTCTTATAGTGGCGCTTTCAGCCCGGTTCTTATCGGGCTCACCGGGGTGGGAGTGAATGGAAGCGCTAGTCCGCTCTCTTTCTCTGTAGCGACCCTGTCTTTCGCAAACACCATCGTAGGTGCCACCAGTGTCGCTAAGAGTGTGAGCGCAACTAACGTGAGTGCGAGCACAGTTACCATCAGCGGCATTACTGCCAGCGGCGAATTTTCGGCGGCTCCGGCCGGCGCTAAGCCGTGCAACGGTGCGGTGTCCGCCGGGGCTTCCTGTACGTTCTCAGTCACTTTCAGTCCCATGTCCCCTGGGACCGTGTCAGGGTCCGCGGCAGTCACAGATGATTCCTCCGTCAGCCCGCAGATTGTGAATCTCACTGGTTCTGCCGTATTGCCATTGAGTCTGTCCGCAGCCAGCCTGTCTTTCGCAGCTCAAGCGGTGGGCACGAACAGCGCCCCCCAAACACTCACGGTCACGAACAACCAGACCACACCGATTACGATTAATTTTGCGACCAGTGGGGACTACTCAACGACGACGGCTGTAACGAACCCATGTGGAAGCGGTCTCGCCGCGCGGTCGCAATGCAATATTGGTATTGTGTTCGGTCCGACGATGATAGGCACGATCACAGGTGGTCTAACCCTGACCTACAACGCCGGCTTCAGTCCTCAGGTTGTGAATCTGAGCGGCACCGGCCAGTAGAACTCCGCGTATCCCCAGTTGTTAGAGCTGCTGCTCAGGGCGGGTGTAGCGCGCTTTGGTCCAGCGCTTGGGTCCAGCGCAGTCGGATTTGACGCCCCGCCCTGAGGAAATGAAGTCCATTTGGATCCCTGAACCTCGTTTCGGAAGAACCAACTCTTCCCGCAGGATTCCCGGCAATGCTCGTGCGCCGTTCCTCAACTTACCATGCGCTCTTGTTCTCCAGCAGGATGGGTTTTAGCCCAACCGGGATCTGACTGCCGGTAACCGTCTTGAGGGTGCCGCTGATATCGCGGTACTGTAGATAGGCGATCGGCACCGTAAATTCCTGCGTGGTGCACAGAGTGTTTATGCACGTTTGAGAAGAGTTCCACACTGCCATGGCCTGGTATCCGTTCGGCCGGGTGAAGCTGCACGTCCATACCGTTCCAGCAGCGCTGCAAGGCGCAGTGGGCGTTGCGCCTAATGTCCACTGATAAATCTGCTGGTAGGCGACGCCTGCCGACGTGAGTTTCCCGGTACTTGTATTGTAGAGGTCGCCAGTATTGCCATAGTCCCAGCCAAAAAAGTAAAAGCGATTGATCTGGTTCGCGACTTGTAACAGATACTGGCGGGCCAACAACGCGGATTGCTGATCTGGGTCCGTCATCTTACTGAAGACGCCCCAACTTCCTTCGGTGTCAAAAACGGGCTTGTTCTGCTGCCCGTACGTGGTTGTGATGGTGCGCAAGTTGTTGATGCGGACGGCGAGATCTTCGGCGGTCTGATAGGCATAACCGTGAAAATCTATAGTGTCGACATACTGCCCGCCACCGGCCGCCAGGAAGTTTCCCAACCAATTCATATAGAGACTGTTCTTTCCGTCGCCAGTCTCAGGCGGGCCGCTAATAAGGATATTTGGATCAATCCCCTTGGCTACCGTGGAAGCGTCCTTCGCCATGCGCACGAGCTGGGCATACGTGCCTGTCCACTCGGTCGTAATGTTGGGCTCGTTCCATATTTCCAGGTACTTGATCTTGCCCGCGCCAGCATGCTTGATCAGAGCAGTCACAAAGTCCTTGAAGTGCTGGTTAGTGCCGGTGCCGTCCGCGTTGAGATCCAGCGGAGGATAGCAGCCGCCCACTGTGGCCGCGCACAGAGCAGTCGGATTCGACGAGGCCCACGCAGGAGTGTTGTAAACGGTGAAGAGCACATCCTGCCCATTGGCTTGGCTGGTAGACATCCACGTGTCGAAATTTGACCAGTCATACACGCCTTGGGCGATGTTAAGGTCCGACCATTTCATGGTGGCAGTCATCAACCGAACTCCGGCCAGCTTGGCGCCCATTTTCGTGGGCCAGGGACTGGTTCTCTGGTTGATGCTCATATTGAAGAAGGTTGCGAGCAAGGCCGAAGGAACGGCTTGCACATTAGCGACCAGGCTTGCGGTGGAGATCTGTTTGCTGGGAGAAGACGAGTCTGTGACCTGCGCCGTAAATCCGAACACGCCCGCTTGCGTGGAAGTCCCCGAAACGACCCCCGATGTCGAGAGAGTCATTCCAGTTGGCAGAGTGCCCGCGCTGATTGTCCAGGTGTAAGGTGTCGCTCCCCCCGATGCCGTCAACGGCACGGAGAAGGGAATCCCCTTCGTGATTTGTGACATCGGACTTGTCCCGAGGGCCAACACCGGCGTTACTGTCACGGTAACGGTCGCCTTAATGGTCGGGAAGGCAACGCTGGTGGCCGTAACCGTTGCGCTGGTTTGAGCGGAAACGGTTGGCGCAATGAAGAGCCCAGTACTGGAGATTGTTCCCTTACTTGCCGACCAGGTTACTTGCTGCTGGGTGGCATTAATCACGGTCGCGGTAAATTTAAGTTTTGAGCCGGAAGCGACTGTCGCGGTGATTGGTGCGACGGAAACAGTTATGGTCAATGCGCAAGCGGTTGGCGCAATCGCTGCGGCTGAAATCAAAACGACGGCGGACAACCAAACCAGCCGTTCACGAGCCAGACCAGCCCTTTTACTGAGGCAGTACTGGCGTAGATAATTTACGAAGTGGGGGAACATCAATAAACCTCGCGAATTAAAATGCTTGGTGCTTTCTCTTGGACCAATTGTCTCGGTAAGTCGAAACCCTTGCCAGATGCCAGTAGGGCAATGGCCAGGTCGAGTCGGAGCGATGGACAAGTGGCCGTTGAAAGGACTGGCTAGAAGGGCAATCCATGACTGTCCTTCTGAGTTCCCTATTGGGGAATATGAGAAGGCAGGGATGAGGATTAACTTTCCTGCGCGGCAGACCTTTCGCAGTGGGGACTACGAGCGCCTTCATCGTTAGATCGCGGTATTCCAGAACTGCGGAGTGACCGCCTGCAAACTGGCTGGGTGAACACGCTGTTGTGGGCCTTGGGAAGCCTATCGAGCTAACGCCCGCGGCGGGGTGTATAATTAAATAACTTTTCGCTTCACTACCGGACGGGAAGAGGCGTGAATCCTGCCTCAGTGGTCAGGCACTTTGACGCAATTTTCGTAACTGCCGCGTGGATTACGTCCTGGCCGAAACCGGTGTGTTCTCCTGTTGAAGCATAAGTGGTTCCTCCCCTTTGTTATTGATCCGCCGCAAGCGCCGATCGGGCGGACCCCCGGATGGCCATTAGAATAGGCATCGGCCTAAACATCCTGAGTACTCATACCCGCGAGATTCCCGCGCGGTACAGACGGCAAGATTACGCAAGATTTTAAGGGGAGGCCCTTCATGCCTTTTTCCAGCAAAAGCGCGGCTATCTTACTTCTGTCAGTGGGGGCAACGCTTTTTTGTTTTGCCCAGGACCGGCCGGCGAATCGCATTGCGCAAGCCATCGACAGGAGCAATCTTGTCATCGTTCCAGGGTCCGCCCACCCTCTGGCCCAGGCCAACCTCGACATGGGCCGGGTGGCGGGGTCCCTGCCGCTGAATGGTGTCTCCCTCGTGTTCAAGCCTTCTCCGGCGCAGCAGTCCGCGCTGGAGTTGTTGCTTCGGGAGCAGCAAGACCGCTCCTCTCCCAACTATCACAAATGGCTGACTCCGGAGCAATACGCCGACCGCTTTGGGATGACCGCGCAGGACATCGCGAAAGTCAGTGCCTGGCTGCGCTCCGAAGGATTCACGCCGGGACACGTTGCCCGCAGCCGTACCCAGATTTCTTTTGCCGGAACAGCCGCGCAGGTTGAAGCCGTATTTCACACGCAACTTCATCACTACCTGATCGATGGCGAAATGCACTTCTCGAACGCGACCGATGTTTCTGTACCTGCCGCCATTGCCGGCACGGTTCGGGCGGTGCGCAATCTCAGCAGCCTTCGTCCGAAGGCCCACTACACCAACAACGGTGCGGGGGCTCATTCCATTGCGCCGGATGACTTTGCCACCATCTATGATCTGAAGCCGCTTTACCAGGCGAACCTCGACGGCACCGGCCAATCGATTGCGGTGCTTGGGCAGACCGAAATTCATGTTTCTGATATCGACGCGTTCCGCAGCGAAGCGGGCCTTCCCGCCACAACCCCCAGCAACTTCGTGGAACATCAGGTGCCAAACAGCGGGAATCCCGACATAATTCCTCTGAACCTTACCGACGCGGATATTGGAATTGAGTGGTCGCAAGCCGTGGCCCGGAATGCAACCATTATTTACGTGTTCGTCGGCAACGACCCGGCCTCTAA
>WNFD01007168.1_pt1 | contig 32404 bp, 25 predicted proteins | sample 5400491 | NCBI WGS metagenome assembly WNFD01 (sample SAMN13153343, study PRJNA577476) | soil metagenome | isolation source: 120 cm saprolite under Douglas fir tree site 2 hole 2 replicate 2 | place: USA:California | collected 2015-04-18 | reverse complement strand
GTCAGGCCATTCTCGCGCTCGTCGCTCCCAAACCCGGCACCGACAAATACAGGTTCATCGGCCGCGAGACGCAGATCGGCTTCCTCTCCGAGGACATCAACACCACCTACGAGCTCTGGAAGAGGCTCGGCGTGCGCTTCCACCAGCCGCCGCAGCAGACGATCTTCGGAATCACTCTCGCCCGCTTTCAAGATCTCGATGGCAACGGTTTCGAGCTGATTGGCACCGACCAGTTCACCCGCGAGCTCGAACAGGAACGCCAGCTTGCCGCCGCGAAGGTCGAGTCCGACCGCCGCACCGCACAAGAGCTCGAAATCGCCCGCCAGGTCCAGGCCCGCCTCTTCCCCCAGACCCTGCCTCCGCTCAAAACCCTCGACTACGCCGGCGTCTGCATCCAGGCCCGCCACGTCGGCGGCGACTACTACGACTTCCTCGCCCTCGGCAACCAGCGGCTCGGCCTCGTCATCGGCGACATCTCCGGCAAAGGCATCGCCGCCGCCCTTCTCATGGCCAATCTCCAGGCCAACCTCCGCAGCCAGTTCACCCTCGCCCGCGACGAACCACAGCTCTTCCTCCAGTCCGTCAACCGCCTCTTCTTCCAGAACACCACCGACTCTGCCTACGCCACCGTCTTCTTCGCCGACTACGATGACACCGCCCGCCGCCTCCGCTACGCCAACTGCGGACATCTGTCCGGCATCGTCCTCAGGCATAACAGCCAGGTCGAATGGCTACCCTCCACCGCCACCGTTCTCGGTCTCTTCGAAGAATGGGATTCGCCAATCGAGGAATGCCAGCTCTCCCCCGGCGACGTCCTGGCTCTCTATACCGATGGTGTAACCGAATCCTTCGACGCGTCGGGAGAAGAGTTCGGCGAACAAAGACTGGTCGAGGTCTTGCAACAAAACAAGGCAATGTCTGCCAGCCACACCCTCACATCCGTCGTCGAACAAATCCAGAAGTTCAGTCCCTCCGAGCAGCACGACGACATCACCCTCATCGTCGCAAGATGCACCCTCGATTAATTAAAATCGCGACCACTTGTCATGCCCACGCAGAATCTCGGATTACACCGACACTTCCGTGTACCCTGAATCCGATGATTCAGAAAGTTAGATTGTCTCGACTCTTCATAGCGCCCACCCTACTCAGCACCATCCTCTGTGCTCAAGGCGTGTCACCAACAAAGCGCATCGTCTCGTTGCAAGGCCTCAAATCCTCCCCCGCCCGTTGCATAGGTACCCTTAGGGCTCAATTTCTCGATGACACCACCCTACTAATCTCCAATCCCATTTGCGCCAAGTCCAACGTCGAATCCAGCAATCAACACGCCGTGGCAAACCTCGACGGCAATCTCAGATATTCCACAGAACTTGGCCAAGGATCCAGATATGCCTACATCGGGCCGCCTGGATACCTCTTCTTTCCTGCAAACCAGCAGGGCTGGCTCATCTTCGACATCGAGCTGCATCCGAAGGGAACCATCCCCATCCCCTCCGGCGACCGTCCCCGCGACATCGTCCTCTCACCCTCGCACACTGCCGTTGCCCTCTCTTCCGTAGAGTGCTGCAACGATTCTGGCCCCTACCACTGGCAACTCCTCGCCGGAAGCCCCCTCATCAAGACCGGCGAATACACCGGCCCGCTACCATTTCCCGGCATCACCGACTCCGGCGTGGTCGAACCCGCCGTCTCTGGCAAATCCAAACTCGTCAGCTTCGAACCTAATCCCGGCGAACTCTGGTTCTTCGATACCCGCTACCAACTCACCCGCCAATCCAAAACAGGGACCGACACACTCCTCCCCGAAGCTGCTTGGCTCGCCCCAAAAAGCCGGGAGACCTACTGCTCGGAATCGCTTTCGAGCTCTCAACCACGTCTTATCCTGGCGTACTGCAGCACCTTCGTCTCTCTTCCGGACGGGTTCGCGCTTCTAACACACACAGGCCTCTATGACCGACTCCGCTACATCGTCTACGACCTAACGGGCAACATCCTCATCAGAGGGACCTATACCTACGATTCGCCTCCGTCACTCTCTCCAAACGGTCGGCTGCTGGCCCTCACGCAGGGAAAGAATGTCATTCTGTACGACCTACCTTAGAAACGCTCCTTCCGATCACAGAAAATTCACGAAAACCCGCAATTACACTGACCAAAGTTGATATCCTAGTAAAGCCATGCCCACAAAAAAAGAACTCCTACAGCGCCCCATCCAGCACCTCGACATCAAGCAGCACAACGTCGTTCCGCTGGTCGACGCCATGCACAACATGGCCTACTCCGCGCGTGACACCGCCCGCGCCGCCAACATCTACGACATGATGCTCCGCGACACCGACTGCGGCGTCATCCTCTGCCTCGCCGGCTCCCTCATCTCCGCCGGCCTCCAGAAAATCTTCGTCGACCTCATCCGCAACAACATGGTCGACGCCGTCGTCTCCACCGGCGCCAACATCGTCGATCAGGACTTCTTCGAGGCCCTCGGCTTCAACCACTACATCGCCGGCGACGAGTACAAGTACGGCGCTGGCGACGCCGACCTCCGCGAGCTGATGATCGACCGCATCTACGACACCTTCATCGACGAGGAAGAGCTCCGCATCTGCGACGAGACCACCCACCAGATCACCAACTCCCTCGAGCCCCGCCCCTACAGCTCCCGCGAGTTCATCCGCGAGATGGGCGCCTATCTCGCCAAAAACGGCAAGACCCCCCAAGCCGGAGGCCGCGACTCCATCGTCCTAGCCGCCTACGAGAAGAACGTCCCCATCTTCTGCCCCGCCTTCTCCGACTGCTCCGCCGGGTTCGGCCTCGTCGCCCACCAACACGCCCGCCAGGGCAAGCCCATGGTCTCGATCGACTCCGCCAAGGACTTCTACGAGATCACCCAGCTCAAGATCGCCAACCCCACCACCGGCCTGCTCATGATCGGCGGCGGCGTCCCCAAGAACTTCGCCCAGGACATCGTCGTAGCAGCCGACATCCTCGGCGTAGAAGCCTCCATGCACAAATACGCCATCCAGATCACCGTGGCCGACGCCCGCGACGGCGCCCTATCGGGTTCCACCCTCAAGGAAGCCTCAAGCTGGGGCAAAGTCGACCTCACCTACGAGCAGATGGTCTACTCCGAGGCCACCCTGGCCCTCCCCCTCATCGCCGGCTACGCCTTCCACAAAAAAGCCTACGCCGCCCGGACAGGAAAAAAGTGGGCCACCATCCTCGACCAGGTAGCCGTCCCCGCTTAGACCGTCTTCCATCTGAATGCCGCAAAATTGGCCGCCTTTCGCAAAGAAAGGCGGCCTTCTGTCGTCTATCCGACCCCTTAACCCCTGCTACACCAATGTTGTCACCCCTGATAACCCACAGAGGTGTTATTGCCGCTGCAACTTCTTTTCTGTCATTCTCAGCCTGCTGGCAAAAATCTCTTGCATTCTTGTGAAAAGGAATTGAGTTCCAAACCTTCAACAATCACATTAGATTTCGTCTGTTTCGAGCGCGCGATCAATCTGGATATGTTAAACGAAGAGTAAAAATCTCCAAATTTCGAGACGGTCACCAAAATAAGTTACTAATATGTTCGACAAAAAGTTACCATAGGTTGCCGGCACACAAATGCATATTCTTTCTCTACTTGGCTATATTTTTCTGCTTGCGATCTCCGGCGTTCTGCTCTTCGCCCTCCTGCGGGCGCAGCGAACGACGCGCGATCTTGCGGAGCAACTCGCACTCGCCCGCGAACAGCACCACCAGCACACGCTTCAGCTCACGCAGCGCTCCGAGCTCGACACCCTGAAGGACGAGTTCATCTCCACCGTCTCGCACGAACTGCGCACCCCGCTCACCAGCATTCGCGGAGCCCTCGGTCTACTCTCCTCCGGCATCATCGGCGACGTCGACGCCAAAGCGCTCAACCTCCTCCGCATCGCCGTCACCAACACCGACCGCCTCATCCGCCTCATCAACGACATCCTCGACCTCGAGCGCATGGAGTCCGGCCGCGCGCCTCTGCAGATTCGCCGCTGCTCCCTCCGCGACCTCGCCCAGCAGGCCATCGACACCATGACCCCCATGGCCGAGGCCAACACCGTCCACCTGGTCCTTGAACCGTTCACCGTCGCTCAAGCCGCCTACCCCGAGGCCCTCTTCTTCGATGGCGACGCCGACCGCATCCTCCAGGTCGTCACCAATCTTCTCTCCAACGCAATCAAATTCTCACCCGTAGCCTCCACAGTCCGCGTCCACACCGAAGCCACCTCCGACTCCATCCTCCTCAAGGTCGTCGACGAAGGCCGCGGCATCCCCACCGACAAGCTCGACAGCATCTTCGATCGCTTCCAGCAGATCGAGCCATCCGACGCCCGCCAGAAGGGCGGCACCGGACTCGGCCTCGCCATCTGCCGCAGCATCGTCCAGCAGCACTCGGGCTCCATCTGGGCGCAGCGCAACCTCGGCCTCGGGTCCACCCTCTACGTCATGCTTCCCCGCACCAGCCGCGCCACCGACGTCATGCTCCCGTCTTCGCTCCCGCCGCGTGGCGAAGGCGCAATCCTGGTCTGCGACGACGACGCCAGCATCCGCACCGTAGTCTCCGAACACCTCACCCGCCAGGGCTACACCGTCATCGAGGCCATCTCCGGAGAACAGGCCCTGGTTCTCGCAGCCGAGCATCACGTCGAAGCCATCCTTCTCGACCTCTACATGCCCGGCCTCAGCGGTTGGGAGACCCTCCAACGCCTCCGCAACAATCCCATCACCGCCAACATCCCGGTCGTTGTCCTCAGCGTTCTCTCCTCCACCCTGCGCCCCCAGCTCACCGGTGACGCCCAGGGCTGGGTGCAGAAGCCCTTCAACGAGAACCTTCTCTTCGCCGAACTGGGCCGCGTCCTTCACCATGGAGATGGCCCCGCCTACGTCCTCCTCGTCGAAGACGACGAAGACCTCGCCAGCGTCCTCACCGCCAGCTTCCAGGATGCAGCGGTTCGCATCGACCACGCCTCCTCCCGCCAGCAGGCCATCCGTCAGTGCATCACCCGGCCGCCCGACCTCCTCATCCTCGACCTCACCCTCCCTGACGGCGACGGCTTCTCGCTCGTCGAGTGGCTCCGCCAGCAGCCCACTCTCCGCACCCTGCCTCTGGTCGTCTACTCCGGCCGCGAGATCTCCGAGACCGAGATGGCCAAGCTCCGCCTCGGACCCACAGAGTTCCTCACCAAGGCGAAGGTCCAGCCGCAAGAGGTCGAAGAGCTCGTCCTCTCCATGGTCCACCGCATTCGCACCAAATTTGCCGACCTCGCCACCGCAGGCCCTTCCGCCTAGCCGCCAGTTCCAGGCCGGGCGAAACCGGCAAGACACCTCCCCCTAACTCGCGCCGCATGAGAGAATAAGTTCGCCCATGCGACGAGTTCTAATCATTGACGACGAAGATGATATTCGTGAGGTCGCCGCCCTCTCTCTCGAGGCCACAGCGGGTTGGCAGATTCTCACCGCCAGTTCCGGCGCAGAAGGCATCTCCATCGCGGCAGCCGAGCAGCCAGACGCCATCCTCATGGACGTCATGATGCCTGGAGTCGACGGCCCCACCACCTTCAGCGCCATGCAGCAGAACCCCGCCATCGCCAACATACCCGTCCTCCTGCTCACCGCCAAGGTTCAGGGAGTCGATCAGCGCCGCTTCGCCGGACTAGGCCTCGCCGGCATCCTCTTCAAACCCTTCGATCCCCTCACCCTCGCCGAGCAGATCTCCGAAGTCCTCGGCTGGAAGGACTAGCCGCCACCTAGCCGATGAAGAAAACCTCCCCCAACCAGACCGACGCCCAGATCAACGATCCGATCGACGTGCTCCTCCTCCAGCTCTGGCAAAAAAATCTCCCTACCATTCGCGAGCGTCTCGATCTCCTCGACCAATTCGGTTCCGCCGCCGTCTCCGGCACCCTCGAGGAACACACGCGCATCGAAGCCCTCAACATCGCTCACAAGCTTGCCGGATCGCTCGGCATGTACGGCTACCAGCAAGGCACCGAGGTCGCCTCCAAAATGGAGCGCATCCTCAAATCCCCCACACCCGAAACGCTCACCACACTCCGCACATTAGCCGCAGATCTCCGCAAGTCCCTCGCCGCCGGCCTGTAAAGGCCCCACATTCCCGCCGCATCTGTTTCTTTTTAGTTGTCATCCTTCGCCGAAGGCGGAGGATCTGCGTTTGCTTTTGTCTTTGCGTTGCTTTTGCAGTTGTCTCTCGTCTACTTCGCCTGCCGAACCGCCCACCCCGCCAGATCGATCGCCGCCGCAAACCCGTCGTAGTCCACCGGCAATTTATTCCGCCGGTCGACATACTCGTTGTAGACCCAAGGATCGACCACGGCAAACACTGTCCCCTTCCCATACTTCGCCACCGCCATCAGAACATCGCCCTGGTTCGACACCACCGCCTTCGCCGGCCCCGAAACGTGAATCGTACAAATCTCCTTGAGATAAGCCTTATGCGGATGTTCAAACACTCCGGTCCCCGCCGGAATCATCACCGTCGCCATCTCCCATTTATCGCCATCGACCTTGTTCCGAATCACCGGATTGAAGTGAATCCCGAACCGCTCGCTCATCGTATTGAAGTGATCGAACTCCGAGTTCGTCACAATTCGGCGTCGGATTCCTTACCGGGATATCCGGCGAAGCAATCACATAAATCTGCGCCCTATTCAGATCAGCCGAAGTCGGCGCCGTGGTCTCGGTCGCCAGCTTCACGCCATAGCGCTGAAACGCCCGCCCAAAGAACGCAAACCCGCTATTCGCATCATCGTCCCACTTGTAGTGAAACAGCTCCGTCTGCCCCGCAGCGTTCTTCCGCATCTGCGAATTGAACCACGCATCCAGCAGCACCGTCTTTCGCGCGCCCGGCCGGTCCGTCACGGTTAACTTGTCCTTCGAGCCAACAAGTAAGCGGCTCGGTCCCTCCTGTCCCAATCCCGCCGTCGCCGCCTGCTCCATCTCCGATCCCGCAAGCAAAAACGCTCCAATCCCTTTAGCGTCATTGGTCCCAACCTTCTCGCCCACGTAATACTCAAACGTTCCCGAACGGTACGGCGTCCCACCCAGCCCGCCAACCTTCACCGTCCCATTCAGCACCATCAATCCGTCCGCACCCATCGTCACAAACTGCTTCTGAATCCCCCGAATAAACAAACATGCAGCTCGCCGAAGCCTCAAAATAGTTCCCTTTTCTGGGTACATCGGACGGGCCTCCAGGAATTCGATCGAAATGTTTTGGACTCTCATCCATTACCTGCCACCACAAGCCAGTCTCCTTGTCCTGGAAAGCCACAATCGCCGCCGACATTCGGTTCAGAACCTCTACAAGCTTTGCCCTCTCCGGATGGTCCTTAGGAAACCAATCCAGCACATCCACCAGCGCCATCGCATACCAACCCATCGCCCGAGCCCAAACCTCCGGCGACAACCCCGTCGTCTTATCGGCCCAGGCCATCTGCTTCGACTCATCCCACCCATGCTTCATTAGCCCTGTCTTCGGATCGCGCATATGCTCATCCATCAGCAGCAACTGCTTCGCAATATCGTCAAAATCCCCCGGCTCCTGAAACGTCACCGCATATGCCGAGCGAAAAGGTTCTGCCATATAAGCCCCATCCAGCCACATCTGGTTTGGATAAATCTGCTTGTGCCAATACCCTCCACTCGCCGTCCTCGGCTGCAAGCCAAGCTGCTCATGCAAAAACTTCGCCGCCTTGTAATACTTCGCCTGCTGCGTCACCCGGTAAACCAGCAGCACCGCCCTCCCCATCTCAATATCGTCCAGCGTATGCCCATCCGCTTTATAGCCAGTAATTGCTCCATCGTCAGTTACATATTTATCAACCGCGGTCTTGATGTATTTGAAATCCGCGCCATCCGCGGTCGAGTGCCACTCCGCGGCCATCCCATCCAACAGCACGCCCTCTTCGTACCCCCACACCCCCGGATGCACCGTGGTCAACACCGCCCCCGTCGGCCACATCTTGACCACCGTCGCCGCCATCGCTCGCGAAGGCGAATCCTGCGCGATCACACCCTGCGCCCCCGCCACACGCACCACCAGCCCAAACACCACCAATGCCACAAGCCGCTTCATTCCCCAGGCCTCAATATCCATAGATAGCTGCATACATCAGCATAAACTCTACGCAGACGATGTCCGCACAAGGGTCGATCGTAAGCGACTGAGTTATATAAAAACTGTCATCCTGAGCGAAGGCTCTCGCAGTTTCATCGCGAGAGGCGCAGTCGAAGCCCCTGCGGTTTGCTCACACCGGCGGATGCTCTCAAATTAAGAAATTCTTGTCTTCGCTACTCTTGGCGTCAGTTGCAAACCAGTGCCATCCACACACCCGCCGCAGTCCCGCTCGCGCCCGTCACCCTGAAATCAACAAACTCTCCGGCCGCTACCGTCACATTCCCCGTCGCCGTACAACCTGATCCCGCCGCCACCGAACACGTCAGAGCAGTATCCGCCATACTTCCCGGAATTCCCTGTCGCAGCGTCACAGTGATCGTGTTCGATTGACGCGAAAAAACACTAAGCTGTGTCGCCGCACAACCAGCAGGCACCCAGGTCAACACGGAGTCCGCTTCACTCGCCGCGGAATTCGCGCTGTTCACCGAATAAAACGAAAAATTAAACGACACCGCATGGTAGAGCGAAGCAAACGGTATCCCGCTCGTCCCTCCGCCACCACCACCCCCGCCAGTCCCAGGCGCCCCCTGCGGAATCGTAAAGTTCAGCACCGCCGCACTCGCCGTCCCGCTGTTGGTCACACTCACCTGCGACCCCGCTGCTCCCGTAGTCACCGTTCCCACGCTAACCGTCGCCGCAGCGCCCGAAGGCCCCGTCGCACCCACCGCTCCATTCACAGCAAGCACTGCCCACTGCGCGGGCGACACATCCGGCTGCGATCCCAGCGAGGTCGTGGCCCCCAGATACGTCGCCCCATTGAAGACCACCACGTCATTCGCGTGATAAGCCGTCGCCGCCACCCAAGTCCCCCGATACGTCACCCCCACGGCGCCAGGCGTACCCGCCGGGCCTTGTGCGCCCGTTGCTCCGGTGGCTCCTGGCGTCCCAGCCTGTGCGAGTACAGCCCAGAAAGTGGGACTCAGGTCCGGCTCCCGTCCCACATTCGCCGTCAGCGCCACGTAACTCGACCCGCCAAAACTGATCGCACTCCCGACCGAGTAAGCAGTACCCACCAGCCATCCGCCCAGAAAACTCACCGGAGGCCCCTGTGGTCCAGCCGGCCCCGTCGCTCCAGTTGCACCCGGAGCACCCACCGCCCCCGCAGGGCCTGTCGCACCAACCGGCCCAGCAGGCCCCTGCGCCGCCAGCACTGCCCACTGCACCGGGCTCAGCGACGGCGTATTTCCAACGTTCCCACCAACAAGAGACACATACGTCGACCCATTGAAGCTCACCGCATCATGCAACCCATAGTTCGTCGTCGAAACATAATTCCCCGTATAGTTCGCCACCGCAGGCCCTTGCGGCCCCGTTGCTCCCACCGGCCCCTGAGGCCCCGTGGCTCCCGGTAGACCGGGAGTACCTGGCAAACCCTGCGGACCTTGCGGCCCCGCTGGCCCCTGCGCCCCCGGCGACCCCGTCGCAAACAAGCTCCACTGCGCCGGACTTACATCGGGAGTGTTCCCATGATTGCTCGCAACCAGCGAAACATACGCCGAGCCGTTGAACAGCACCCCATCCGCCAGCCCATAGTTCACCGTCGACGAGTATGCCCCCTGAAACGTCATCCCCACTGGCCCGGCAGGCCCCTGCGGCCCCATCGGCCCCGACAAACCCTCAGCACCTGCAGGCCCGGTCAACCCCTGCGCCCCCGCCTGTCCCGGAGTCCCCTGCAAACCCTGAGGCCCTTGTTCCCCTGGCGGACCCACCGACCCCGGCGGGCCCTGCACACCTGGCAATCCCGGCGGTCCCTGCGCCCCGGTAGCGCCTGTCGGCCCTTGCGCCGTCAGCACCCCCCATTGCGACGGACTCGCACTCGGCGTATTCCCATGATTGCCATTCAGCAGCGAAGCATAACTTGCTCCCTGCCAGAACACCACATCCCCCAGCGCATAGTTCGTCGTCGAAGCGTAGTTCCCCTGATACACCAACCCCGGCAGCCCCGGCGCTCCTGCAACTCCCGTGGCCCCTGTCGGGCCCGGGGCACCCGTCGGCCCAGCGGGCCCGGTCAACCCCGGCGGCCCCGTCGCTCCAGTCAATCCTTGCGGCCCTTGCGCCCCAACCGCCCCCAGAGCCATGACTCCCCACTGCCCAGGACTCGCACCTGGCGTATTCCCGTGGTTCGCAGAAACCAGCGAGATATAGCTCGACCCCTGAAACGTCACAATGTCATTCAAGCCATAGTTCGCGGTCGAGGCATACGTCCCCTGATACGCCACCCCCACTCCGCCGCCCGAGCCGCCCGTACCTCCCTGCGCCAGCACCGCCCACTCCGACGTAACCCCCGGCGTATTTGCCTGATTTCCTCCAGTCAACGACACATAGCTCGACCCGGCAAACGTCACGACGTCGTGCAGCGCATAAACAACGCCCGCAGCATAGGCCCCCTGATAGTTCAGCCCCGACGTCCCCTGCGGCCCCTGCGGCCCAGCAGGCCCGGCCGGTCCAGCAGGCCCCGTAGCTCCAGTATCCCCTTTCGGCCCCTGAGGCCCCGCTGGCCCCGTCGCCCCCCCGCCAGATCCCCCCGAAGCCAGCGCCACATCCAGCACCGCCGCATGCCCCGTCAGGTCATTCTCTTTGCTGTCGAACTGCACCACCGCAGTCCCAGCCGTCAACGCCAGCCCATTGTTCGTCGCCGGAGCCGTAATCCAACCCTGCACCATCGCCGTCACATCCACCGCCACATAAGCCCCGGCCTGGCTCACCGTCACCACCTGCGCCGCGCTCCCCAGCGAAGGCAGCGTCGCAGACGTCACACTATACTCGCCCCACGACCCACCCACCGGCTGCACGCTCACCAGCCCACCCGTATCCATCCGATTGCAATACAGCCGCAGCGTAGCCCGCGACACCTGCGCCGCCGTCGTCCCCGACGGCAGTGTCGAAAGATCGAACTGCAGCAGCGCCGTATACCCGCCACCCACATTCAAATTTGAAATGGCCCCGCTATTCACCCCCGGCCGGGCACTGTTCACATGAGCATCCGCCACCAGCGTCGCTTCCACCGCAAAAGCCGGCAATCCTGCAGCCGACAGCGCCGCGAGCCCCACCCTAAGCAGAAATCTCCTACGAACCAGGCCCATCCAGTCCCTCAAGGACGGCCCTCGTCACGCGAACCTGCGCACCAAGGGCCATTCCAACCTTCAACGATCCAAACTCTGCGATGCACGTCGCCGGTGTAGTCCCTGATCCGGCCCTGCAGTGTTCCAAAACAATACAAACAACTGGGAGTATTCCCGTTTTAGGCTAACCGCACCCAAAACACAAGCATCTTTCCCTGCCACTTCCGTATCATCTCGAATCCCCACTCATTTCCACCCGCAACCCGCATCCCATATAGTGGCCCACAGAGCGGTAAAGACAAAAACCACGAGGCACACCAACGCATGAGCAGCCCCGCCGCAATGCAGACGCCAAACCAACCCGGCCATCCTCCCCTCCCCGAAAATCTGGTCGACGTCTCCCGCCTCATCACCGCCTACTACGCCCTGCATCCTGACCCCGAGGTCCCCGCCCAACGCGTCGCCTTCGGCACCTCCGGCCATCGCGGCAGCGCCTTCTCTGCCTCCTTCAACGACGACCACATCGCCGCCATCACCCAGGCCATCGTCGAATACCGCGCCACCCAACACACCACCGGCCCCCTCTTCCTCGCCAAAGACACCCACGCCCTCTCCGAGCCCGCCTTCACCACCGCCCTCGAGGTCCTCGCCGGCAACAACATCGAAACCATCATCGACGAGCACCTCGGCTACACTCCCACCCCCGTCCTCTCCCACGCCATCCTCACCCGCAATCAAAATCTCAAGCTGCACCGCGCCGACGGCATCGTCATCACCCCCTCCCACAACCCACCCGAAGACGGCGGCATCAAATACAACCCGCCCTCCGGAGGCCCAGCCGACACCACCGCCACCAAATGGATCGAGAACCGCGCCAATGAACTCATCGCCGCAGGCCTTAGCGCCGGCGGCTCAAATAATCCAGCCGTAAAACGCATCTCCTGGTTCCGCGCCCTCTCCGCCGAAAAAACCTACCGCCACGACTACATCACCGCCTACGTCGACGACCTCGCCAACGTAATCGACTTCGCCCCCCTCCGCAACACCACCCTCAAACTAGCCGTCGACCCGCTCGGCGGAGCCGGCGTCCACTACTGGCCCCGCATCGCCGAAAAGTATCTCCCATCGTTACAAATCCTCAACCCCTACGTCGACCCCACCTTCCGTTTCATGACCACCGACTGGGACGGCCGCATCCGCATGGACTGCTCCAGCCCCTACGCCATGGCCAGCATGATCGCCAACAAACAAAAGTACGACGTAGCCTTCGCCGCCGACACCGACCACGACCGCCACGGCATCGTCACCCGCACCGCCGGCCTGCTCAATCCCAACCACTACCTCGCCGTCTGCATCCAATACCTCTTCACCAATCGCCCCGAGTGGTCCGAAAAAGTAGGCATCGGCAAGACCCTCGTCTCCTCCAGCATCATCGACCGCGTAGCCCAAGGCCTCAACCGCTCCATGCTCGAAGTCCCCGTAGGCTTCAAATGGTTCGTCGACGGCCTCCTCGACGGAACCCTAGGCTTCGTCGGCGAAGAGTCTGCCGACGCCACCTTCCTCCGCCGCAACGGCCACGTCTGGACCACCGACAAGGACGGCCTCATCCCCGGCCTCCTCTCCGCCGAGATGACCGCACGCACCGGCAAAGACCCCGGCCAGCTCTACGCCGAGCTCACCGCAAAATACGGCAACCCGGTCTACGAACGCATCGACGCCGCAGCCACCAAAGACCAAAAAGCGAAACTGGCCAAACTCTCGCCGCAACAAGTAACCGCCACCGCCAAACAACTAGCCGGCGAACCCATCACCGCCATCCTCACCGAAGCCCCCGGCAACCACGCAGCCATAGGCGGCCTCAAAGTCGCCACCGAGAATGGCTGGTTCGCCGCCCGCCCCTCCGGCACCGAAGACGTCTACAAGATCTACGGCGAATCCTTCAAAGGCAAAGACCACCTCAAACAAATCCAGACCGAAGCCCAGCAGCTCATCAACACCGCCCTCAAGGCCTGACCTGTACCATTCGATCGCGATCAACTTCGTCCGTTCGCTCACCAGAAAAAACTTCGTCCGAAAATAGCGCCAACGGCGCGAACTATCCAGCCTGGGCCGAAGGCACAATCCGGATCTCGAACAGCATCCGCTCCTCCGGCACATCCATTCCCGTCGCCGGATCGATCGACTGCAGATGAAAGATCCTCTGCTCCGGCCTCCCATCCGCATCCGGCTTGAAGATCATCTCCCACGTCCACGTCTCCGCCCCCGCAAGCGGATGCACATCGACAAACTGCGCATCGTCCACGACATTAAAGGCTATCGCTTTGCCCATCGGCGTACCGACCATCTGCGGATGCCCCAAAATTCTGGTTGCATGTCCACCCAACTCCGCCGTCTGATCGAATCGCCACGACACCTGCCTCGCCGGTTCCTGCGCAAGCCCAACCAGGCACGAAAACGCAACACAAAACACAAACACGGGGCAACCCATCTTCTTCACAGCCATGCCCTCGAGCATACTGCTTTCGTTGTTGCCTTTGCTTTTGCCTGTTCTTTGTTCGTCATCCCGTAGGGATCTGCTGTTGCGCCCTTTGCTTTTGCCGTCGCCTCGCTTCGCACACAACAAAATGTCATTTCGACCGAAGCTGCTCACAGTCTCACCGTGAGCAGCGCAGCGGAGAAATCCGCTTCTCTAACCTCTGCGAACCACACCTGCGCCGTTGTCTTCTCTTTTTCATCACCCAAACGTGGCAAGGAACTACCACCTTGCGGCCACGCCATAGCGCAGGCGTGCATCTAAGCTTGCAGACGTGTGAAAGGAGTTGTTCATGCGCGCTAAAAAGGAGATGTGGATGCAGGTTCAGATCAACAGCGACAACAATATCTCAATGCACAACAGGCTCTCCGACTCCATCGGGGCCTATATCAACAACCTCCTGCAACGATTCGACCCCTACCTCACCCGGGTCGAAGTTCACCTGACCGGCGAAAACGTCAGAAAACCCGGTCCAAAAGACAAGCGCTGCGTGCTCGAAGCCCGAGCCAAACGTCATCAATCCCTCGTCGTCACCAACAAATCCACGGACATCGAGGATGCCTTCTCCGGTGCCGCCGCCAAAATGCACAGACAACTCGAAAACACCTACGGCCGCCTCGCGGACAAACGCCGCCGCAAACAAAAGATGGAAGGACGCGTTGCCAGCCTGCAATCCGTCTCTGCCGCCGATTGACAGAAATGCGGTCAGGCCAAAAACCCCCTTATCTCCTTCACTCACAACAACATCCGCGTGGCAGATTTAGTCATCTTCAATCCGCCATAAAGCGGACATAGCTTGACAAAAGCCCTCGACAGCCTCGGGGGCTTTTCTTATGCCCGCTTGGTCTAGCGAATCAATGTTGGAGAGAAGTACGAACCTAAATAACCTAAAATGAATACTTTGTACACATTCAGGCGGGTGGGGGACCCCCTAGCGCGAAAACCGCACCCCACCCATCACCGTCACGGGAGCCCCCAGCGTAAGGATCGGCGTTTTGCCCGCCTGCAACGGCTGGTTCAGCAGGTTCTGCATTCCGCTGTAAACAGTCCATCTCCGCCCGAAGACGTGCTGAACAAACAGATCCACCTGAGCATACCCCGCCAGCAGGTACTGGTTGGCCGAATCATCGAACTGCTGTCCGCTGGTCCGCAGGTCCACACTCAACACCCCCAGCCGCTGGTTTTGAAACCGCACCTGAAGCGTCGCCATATTGCGCGGCACCTGGGGGATCCAATTCCCCACCAGCGTCGGATCGGCCTGAAACTTCGTCACCGTGGCAAACGCCAGTTGATACCCGCCAATCACCGACATGAATCTCGCGGGCTGCAACTGCCACTCCAGCGAAAGCCCGTCACTCCTCAGTTGCCCCAGGTTCTCCCGCTTCAACAAGGTTGAAGTCGGAGTCGATGCCAGCGTCACCGCCGCCACAGGCCGATTCACCTCCGTCCAGAAGTAGCTTCCCCGCACAGAACCGAACCTCTCCAGTCCAACCAGCGCTCCAAACTCAAACCCAGTTGCCCGCTCCGCCTGCAGACTTGCGTTCGGCAACGTGATCTGCTGCCCCACCTGCCCCTGACGATAAAGCTCATTCATCGTCGGCCCGCGAAATGCCCGAAATCCGGACGCAGTGAGTTCCAACGTTCCGGTAATCTTCTTCACCACGCCAAGCCGCGGATTGAAGACATTCTGGCTGATGCTCGGCAGCGGCTGCGGCGTCCCTCCAACCTGGTGCGCGTCAAAGCTCCCAAAGTGATCGAACCGCGAAGAGAACGCAATCGACCACGTCGTCGGCTGCCAGAGCACCTCGCCATACACACCCCCGCCCCGCTGCCGCGAACTCAAACTCACCTCTGTGATCTGATCCAGGTCGGTCCCCCGACTGTCCAGCACATCGCCACCCGCCACCACCGTCAGGTTCCGATAACTCCGCGCCCACTGCACCGCTCCACCCACCTGCTGCGACGGATCAAAGTGCAGCGCCGTTAACTTCTCCGAGGTACGCGTTGAATTAATCGCAGAAAAACTCTGCCGGAAGTGCTGCTCGGTCCCATAGAACCGCACCAAAAATCTCCCTGCATTACCGGCCGACCAATCGCCCCCCGCAACATAACGCCAGATCCGCGTCGCGTTGGTCTGCAACGGCGTCCCATTGCTCCGAGCCTCATTGAGGACATTGCCCCGCACAAACACATCTCCATCCGACCCCAGACTTCGCCGCAACTCCACCCGGCCACTCTGCGAGTGAACGTTCGAAGGCACATCCACCGGCCCGCGAAACTGAGGAGCCGTCAAAATATACCCACCCGTCCGAAACAAACTGCTCGCCGCCAGCCCACTCCATCCCCGCACGCCAGCCGTAATCAAACCATCGACGATCGAAGTGTCCTCACTCGCCCCGGCCACATTCAACCCATAGTCAAAACTCTTTGGAACAACCGGAACCACATCGATCACACCACCGATCGCACTCGAACCGTACAAATCCGAGGCTCCGCCCCGCATCAACTCAACATCCTGAATAGCCAGCGTAGGAATCTCACTCCAGTGAATCCACCCTCCGTACGCATCGTTCAACGGCACCTGATCACTCAACACCAGCGTTCGGCTCGCGGCTGTCGAACCCAGCCCCCGAAGCGTCGTACCCTCAGTCGTCGGATTCGCGACCCACGAACTCGTTCTGCGAAACAGCTGGAACCCTGCAACCTGCCTCAACCGGTCATCGAGCGTATAGCCCGGAGCCTCGCGCAACTGCTCGCCCGTCATCGTCCGCACACTGCTTGCACTTGCATCGAGCGCCAGCGGCGACCGCGCAGCCGTCACCTGCACCTCTTCCACGGCCCCGGCCACCTGCATCACCACCATCAACCAGCTCTCCTCCCCCAAAGCACGTACCACCCGGTTGAACCCGTCTCGTGTGATCTCCACCATGGTCTGCGTTTCAACATTTACCGTCGCGCATCCACCAACATCGATCACAACATTCTGAGCCGGATTCCCCAGCAGCTGCACTCGCGCACCAACAATCGGCGCCCCTCGCTGATCCTGCACACAAACCTGGACCGGACGCCCAGCAGCACAGGCCGGCGCAACAGTGAACAACAAGCAAGCCACCAGCAGAGCCCAGGATTGCACGCACACTCGCATTACTTACAATCCTATCGTTAGACCCACGACCCGACAGCGATCCTGCGTCGCTGAGGCGTCTTGCCGCCCATCGTGATACTCTTCCGCCGAAAGCTCAATACGCCATGGCAAACAACCGCCGCATCTTCTGCTCGCAAGCCGCTACGCTTCTCCTGGTTCCTCGCCTTCTCCAGTCCCAGACCAAATCGACCTCCCGGCCCGACGTCGCTGCCATCGACCACGATCGCATCCTCGAGGCCGCCGCACGTTACCTGACTCAATCCCCAACTCCACTCACCACCCTTCCCTGCCCCCGCAGTCCAGGTACCCCGCACGACTATTACTCCGAGGCTGAAGACTACTGGCCCGATCCCTCCAACCCCACCGGCCCCTTCAACATTCACAACACCGGCCCCTCCAACCCCGACGCCTTCACCGCTCATCGCGACGCTCTGCTGAACTTCAGTATCTGTGTCCCTGCTCTAACGGCGGCCTTCGTACTCACCAGCGAGGCACGTTACGCCCAACATGCCGTCACCCACCTGCGGGCGTGGTTCATCGATCCTGCGACCCGGATGACCCCGAGCCTTCTCTACGCTCAGACCATTCGCCCTGCAAAGACGGGACGTTTCGAAGGCGTCGTCGAAGCCGTGCATCTGGCGGAGGTCGTTCAGTGCCTGCTGTTCCTGAACAACTCCGAGGCCCTGACGGAGTCAGATCACATAACCCTCAAGAAATGGTTCGCCGAATACTTCGAGTGGCTTAACACCTCCCGCCTTGCCGGCCTTGCTCGCGATAACAAGAGCCACCACGGCTCTTCCTGGCTCCTCCAGGCCGCAGCGATTGCCCATCTCACCGAGGTCGCTGATGATGCGCGACTTACTACTCTCCGCCACCAATACAAATCCAGCACCATTCGCGCTCAGATTGTTGCCAACGGCATGTTTCCCCGCGAACTGTCTACACCTAACCCCTATCGCAATACTCTCTTCAACCTCGACATGTTTGCCGGTATCTGCGTTCTGCTTTCTACCCGTTTCGAGAGCGTTTGGGATTATGAGTTGCAGGACGGCCCGGGTATGCGCACCGTGATCGCACGCCTTTACCCGTTTATTCTCAACCGCGGCACGTGGCCCTATCTTTCCGACGCGGAATATTTTAATGATCTTCCCATTCGGCCTCCGAGCTTGCTTTTCGCTGCACGTGCCTACGACCGACCGGAATATGCCGACCTCTGGAAGAGGCTTAAGCCCGACCCAACGATCCCCGAGCTTCAGCGCACCTTTCCGATTCGTCAACCGCTTCTATGGGTCACCCGTCCGAAGATCCTCAGTTTCTGATATTTTTTCCGCGTGGCGGAGACCGCTCTTTTCAGGGGGGTTTGAGGATTTTGTGGTGCAACGTGGTGGTAAATCGTGGTGAATTTGTGGTCGGATGCGCGGTAAAACGTGGTGAGTTGAGACCAGTTTTCCGGAGTCAAAAAACACGCCACTTTTTTTTGAATTTATTTTGTTTATTTTTCTTTACTCATTTTTGCTTCGTCGACTCTCGAAACTCCCGCACGATTCCGAGGTACTTCCGCGCGCTCTCCGTCACAACCTCTGGCTTGCCTTCTGCCATGGCCTTCGCGTTCACCAGGTCGGAACCGACACCGAGAGCGAATGCTCCGGCCTCCAGGAACTCCTTTGCCGTCGCCAGCGAAACCCCACCCGTCGGAATCAGATCGATCTGCGGGAGCGGTCCCTTGAGTGCAGTCAGATACTTCGCGCCACCCACTGCGCTGGCTGGAAATACTTTCACCACGTCCGCTCCGGCCTGCCACGCAGTCACAATCTCAGTCGGAGTGAGAGCTCCCGGCAGCACAGCCGCCGAGTACCGGTGACACATCTCGATCGTCTTCAGGTTCAGGGCCGGACTCACCACAAACTGTGCGCCCTCCAGAAGGCACATCCGGGCCGTCTCCGGATCGAGCACGGTCCCGGCACCGATGAGAATATCCGGGCGCTGCTCAGCCAACTTGCGCATCACCTGTATCGCGCCTGGAACCGTCATCGTGATCTCAAGCACGGTGACACCGCCGTCGGCGATCGCAGAAGCGAGCGCCATCGCCTTGTCGACTGACTCCGCTCGGAGGACGGGAACCAGGCCGATTTGCTGGAGGGAGTTGAGGACTTCGGATTTGTTCATGTAATACACCTCAGATTATCAATTAGGTCACATTTGGGCTGCCCGCCTCGTGTGGCGAATAAACCGTCGAGACAAGTGCATTCAAGCGGGCATTCAGACCGTGTACTTTTGTGAAAAACAACCCCAACCGTCGTTACGACCGCCTAGGCCTTCCGCTATTTCTTGAAGCGCTTCTTCATACTGGGTTATTCCACTGTGTGACGGCACCATGTGTTTTGTAACAACTACGTCCCAAGGCAAATCTGGCACACAATTGCTGTTCCTGACCGAAACCTTATAACCCCCGCGCACAAAATGTTCGGCGAATTCCTGAGCCGACTCTTCGGTTGCAAACACAACAGTGAAGTCCACGTCCCGTGGCTTTGCTAGATTGTCGCCATTCTTCTGAAGACGGCGAAGTACGTCTCCGTTCTCATTGTCTGGGAAATCAAAAGAGCTCATAGGGTCAAAGAGGCGTTGGGTCAGCTGAACTATCGCTGTACTCGCGCGCCGCCGCCTTTCATGATGCGCTGCACCTCATCGAAGGTCGCCATGGTCGTATCGCCGGGGGTCGTCATTGCCAGAGCACCGTGTGCGCAACCGCAGTTCACGGCCCACTCCGGCCCCTTATCGTTCAGAAATCCATAGATCAGTCCTGATGCGAACGAGTCGCCTCCGCCTACGCGGTCGAATATCTCAAGGTCGGGCATTGGCCTTGCCTCGTAAAACTCGCCCTTGTAGTAGCAGACCGCGCCCCAGTCGTTCACCGTGGCCGTCTTGGCGTGACGCAGCGTTGTGGCCACCACCTTGAAGTTGGGAAAGGCCGCAACGGCTTTCTCGATCATCTTGCGGAAGCTCGCCGACTCCAGTTCGCCGAGATCCTCGCCAACGCCTTCGATCTCAAATCCCAACGCTGCGGTAAAGTCTTCTTCGTTGCCGATCATCACGTCGACATACGATGCCAGCTCGCGATTCACTTCAGTGGCCCGCGCCTTGCCGCCGATCGACTTCCACAATGAGTCGCGGTAGTTCAGGTCGTAGCTGATGATTGTGCCGTGCTTGCGCGCAGCAACCATCGCCTCCTTCGCGACCTCTGGCGTCGTTTCGCTCAGCGCGCAGAAGATGCCGCCGGTATGAAACCAGCGCGAACCCTCTTTACCGAAGATCGCATCCCAGTCAATCTGGCCCGGCTTCAACTGACTCACCGCCGTGTGCCCGCGATCCGAGCAACCGAGCGCCGAGCGAACTCCAAATCCGCGCTCAGTAAAGTTCAAGCCGTTGCGCGTCGTGCGGCCCACGCCATCATACTTCGCCCACGACACATGCGACTGGTCCACGCCTCCCTGCAGCATCAAATCTTCGAGCAACCGCCCTACAGGGTTGTCGGCCAGCGCGGTCACGACGGCGGTCTTCAACCCGAAGCATCGCCGCAGTCCGCGGGCAACGTTGTACTCTCCGCCGCCCTCCCACACATTGAACTGGCGCGCCGTGGCTACCCGCACATCGCCCGGATCGAGCCGTAACATGACTTCGCCCAGACTCACCAGATCCCACTTGCACTCATCCTTCGCCCGCACCACAAGGCTCTTCGCATTACTCGCAGCTTTCGTCACTCCAACCTACTTTCCGGGTTGTCTCTAAAACTTAAAAGCCTTCTCTGTCTTTCTTTACTTCAATTCCGCAATAGTAACCGGGTCCATATCGTCGTAGGCCTGATTCTCTCCACCCATACCCCAGCAGAACGCATAGTTCTTCGTCCCGACGCCCGCGTGAATGGACCAGCCCGGCGATACCACCACTTCCTTATCCGCGACCACAAGATGGCTTGTAGCATCGGGAGGCCCCATGAGGTGCATCACCCGGTGTGCGGGATCAACATCGAAGTAAAAATAAACTTCGCTGCGTCGCATGTGGGTATGGGGCGGCATCGTATTCCAGTTGCTGCCCGACGCGAGCATCGTAAAGCCCATGACCAACTGGCAGCTCTTAATTCCATCTTTATAGATTGCTTTGTAGATCGTTCGTTTGTTGCAGGTCTCAAGGCTGCCGAGCTCGAGCCCCTTCAGATCGCTGAACTTCACCATCGCCTTGGGATACTCCTTGTGCGCCGGATAGCTGAGCAGATAAAAGTAAGCCGGATCGTTTGCGTTCTTGCTCGAAAACGTAACCGATCTGCTTCCCCGTCCAACGTACAGACAGTCCAGCTTTGACGTTGAAGACACCAAGCTCTCGCCGCTCAAGAAAATATTCTGCACGCAACTCAGGCTCTGTCTCCAGCGTCAACGCCTCGCTCGTAGGCACAGCCGACCCAATCACCGTTCGGTCGAGATCCACGTACGCGAACTCAATCTCTCCGGGCTCGAACATGCCTTCCAGAAGAAATGTCTCCCGCAACTCCTCGGTGTTCATCAGTCCATATCGCACCGCGTCCGCCATCTGATAAAGCCGCATCTCTATCTCCCTTTATTCTTCGTTCGGTTTGAATCCAGTATAAGAGTTCACCTTCGACGCGACGTTAATCGCACGCCAATCCATAGTACTCGGGCCACCTCGAATCGTTCTACGCTCTGTCCTGCTGGCAAAGCTCTCAGCGACTCCATACACTTCTTCCATGAACATCCGTCCAGCAGGTCCCTCCGACGCCGACGCAATCTGGTCGATCCTGGAGCCCACGATCCGCGCTGGAGAGACCTACACGTTGCTTCGGGATATGGATCGAGAGCAGGCCCTTGCATACTGGCTCTCCCCCGAGCACGCCGTCTTTGTGGCAGAAGAAGACGGTGAAGTGCTCGGAACGTACTATCTTCGTGCCAATCAAAAAGGCGGCGGCGCCCACGTAGGCAACTGCGGCTACATGACGGCTGGCCGTGCATCCGGTCGTGGAGTGACGACTGCGATGTGTGCCCATTCGCTTGAGTACGCGCGAACCCACGGCTTCCGCGCGATGCAGTTCAACTTTGTCGTCAGCAGCAATCTGCTGGCGATTCATCTCTGGGAGAAATTTGGCTTTGCTATTGTTGGCCGTCTTCCTGGAGCATTCCTTCATCCCGGTCTCGGGTATGTTGACGCGCTCGTGATGTATCGCACGCTGTAAGCACACGACATTCGATCCGCGGAGTTGCCCCGACTCCGGCACACAACGTACATTGGCCTAAGCCATGCCAAATACATCAGCCAACATTCTCGACAGCTTCCGCCTCGACAACAAAGTAGCCCTCGTCACCGGATCTGCCAGCGGTCTCGGTGCGGCAATCGCCATTGCACTTGCGCAGGCCGGAGCCACGGTCGCATGCCACGGCAACCGCCGGGCCGCAACCGAAACGGCAACAACGATCGGCGGAAACGCTGCCGCTTTTCGCGCTGACCTCTCCTCCACCACCGGCGCCGAGGACCTCTTTACCCAGGTCAAAGAAAAGTTTGGCCGCGTCGATATTCTGATCAACAACGCCGGCACAATTCTCCGCGCCGCCGCCGAGGAAGTCACGCTCAAAGACTGGCAGCAGGTACTTCAGGTGAACTTGACGAGTGTCTTCCAGCTCTCGCAGCTCGCCGCCCGCGACATGATTCCGCGCGGCGGAATCGGCGTGAACTGCGGCAAGATCGTTAACATCGCGTCGCTGCTCAGCTTTCAGGGTGGTATCCGCGTGCCTGCCTACGCCGCCAGCAAAGGCGGAGTTGCCCAACTGACGAAGGCGCTCGCCAACGAGTGGGCGCCCAAGGGTATTCAGGTCAACGCCATCGCCCCAGGCTACTTCGCTACGACCAACACCGACGCCCTGCAGGCCGACGAGACCCGCAACCGGCAAATCCTCGAACGCATCCCCGCCGCGCGCTGGGGACAGCCGCAGGATCTTGCCGGCGCGGCTCTTTATCTCAGTTCGCCGGCCAGCAACTACGTCACCGGCACCGTCCTTACCGTGGATGGCGGATGGATGGGCAGATAAACGGCATGGCTCCACTGACCGCGATACTGCATCCAACAGGGGGAGGACTACGCCATGCCTAGCCCACACAACCCTGCCGCCGAATTTCACTACAAGGCCGCACACGCCCATGAGGCCGCCGCCGCGGCCCATGACAAAGGCGATCATCTGACTGCGCACGAGTTGTCCAGGCAGGCGCATGAGTACTCCACCAAAGCCCTCGAATACTCGAAAGAGGCTTCGGCGAAATTCAAGGCTTCGAAGGAATAAATTCTGACTCTTGCCGACGCAGTGAACTTTGTGCGGCGTGAGAGGTTACGAAGCAAATCTCAGATGGCGCCTCTAAACTAGATTCATGCTCCGAGTCTCCTACGACGACCTCTACGCGGCCCTTCATCGCGCGATGCAGCGCCTTGGCCTTGCACCAGACCGTGCCGCCCACTGTGCCCGGCTCTTCGCCGAGACGACACGCGATGGCGTCTACACGCATGGCCTCAACCGCTTTCCCCGCTTTGCTGCATCGATTGCAAATGGCAGCGTCAACGTCAACGCGGAGCCCACGAGAACCTCAGGCCTGGGAGCCCTCGAACGTTGGGACGGTCATCGCGGTGTCGGTAGTCTCAACGCCAGCGCGTCCATGCAACGAGCCATCGACCTTGCAAAGCAATATGGCATTGGAGGCGTGGCGCTCGGCAATACCAACCACTGGATGCGCGGCGGCAGCTATGGCTGGCAGGCCGCGGAGCAGGGCCTCTTCGCTATCTGCTGGACGAATACACTGGCCAATCTGCCGGCGTGGGGAGCCACGACGCCGACCCTGGGGAACAACCCGCTGATCATCGCGATACCGCGTCCGGGCGGACACGTCGTTTTGGACATGGCGGCGTCGCAGTTCTCCTACGGAACGCTCGCTGCCTACAGCAAACGCGGTCAGCCTCTCCCCGTCGATGGAGGCTTTGACACTGCGGGTAATTTAACGAAAGACGCTGCGGCCATCGAAGCATCGCAGCGCGCGCTGCCTATCGGCTATTGGAAGGGGTCCGGACTTTCGCTTGTGCTCGACATGCTCGCGGCGATGCTCTCCGGAGGCCTCGCGACGCATCAGATTCCGCTCGACCCTACACGCGAATCGGGGATCTCCCAGATCTTCCTCGCCATCGATCCCAGCTCTGTCGCTAATCCGCTGGAGCTAACTCAGATTGCAGAAGGCATCCTCCACTCGCTGCGCGAAGCGACACCGGTCGATCCGGGCAAGCCGGTGCGCTATCCCGGCGAACAGACTTTGCAGCTTCGCGACGAGAATCTTCGACTCGGCGTTCCCGTTGATCCTGAGATATGGAAGCAGATCAGCGCGCTCCCCTAGCTGGAAGTAGTGTTCTTCGACAGGTCAAAATGCGACAGGCAGCAGATGAACCTGCTGCCTGTCGCCAGTTTTTGCCGTGGTTCGGCTTAGAAGTGAAAACCTACTTCAGCCGTCAAAGCACGCGGTGTGACATAGTGCGTACCACTGAACGTCGAAAGGAAGTTGTACAGCGCGTATTTGTTGGTGATGTTTACGGCTGTCAGGCGGAGGCTCCATTTACGCTTGTCGCCGTTGAAGAGATTGTCCTCGCCGAGCGACACATCGAAGAGATTGCGCTGGGCAATCCGCGGCGGGTTGTGGTCGTCGTTCTCCGTGCCGGGTGCGGGTATCGAAACCAGCTTGGAGGTCAGCTGTGAAGCGAGGCACTGATTTCCCGGTATCCCGACGAACGGAGTGGCCTTTATGCCGTTGCAGGTCAGGCCAGCCTGGAACTGCTGATCCGGCGTCAATCCGCTCAGGTCGATTCCCGGTTGACCGTTGATCGTGATAGACGGGCCGCCGTTGATTGGGTTGCACAAGCTGTTCGGGTCCGTCACGTTGTAGCACGGCACAGAACCAGCAGTGAGACCGCTATCGAACCGCCAGTTGAAGCCCACCCACGGACTGCCCTTCACAGGAAGCTGGTACTGAAGGTGGGTGGTCTGGTTGAACCGTTCGTCGTGGTCGATGCGGAAGGGAAACCCACTCTGCCCCACCGTGGCCCCTGCCCCGGCTACCTGCGGCGGGAAGAACCGCGCCGCCACCGATGACATGACTACGAACGCTGACAGATGGTGGAAGTTCGGCACGTCCGCGCGTAAGGCGAAGCCCGGGATCTTCGAGTTGTGCCAGTCGATAGGGAACGTGATCGGCGTATTGCCGAGCACACTGAAGTCGAAGGCGTTGTGGGTGTACTTCCAGATGTAGTCGCCGCTAATGACGAAGTTCTTGCCGAATGCCTGCTGCAGCCCGGCATGAAACTCGTTCTTGAATCCCGGCCGCAGTGTTCCCGACACGCCTGGGGTGCAGCTGAGCAGCGGAGAAAGTACATCACTCGTACAGCCCTGGCTCGACAACACAAGGTTTTCGTTGAACGGCGATTCCAGCGTTCGTGCATACGAAAGGCGCAGAACCGTGTTGGTCTTCGAGACCGTGTACGCGAGGCCGACACGTGGCTCCGCCTGACGCGCAATTGCCAGCCCGTTGTAAAGATCGCCGCGCATACCGACGTTAAATAGCCAATTCTTGAGCGTGATCTGGTCCTGAACATACAGGGCCAGCTCCTTCACATCGGTATGACCGATGAAGTTGAACTTGCCTCCACCACGGGTCAAATCGAAAGGCAGCAGCACCGGATTGAAGCTGCCTCCAACCGCCGGATCGTTGGACACAAACCCCGCCGCTGCGCATTGAGAAGGGTTGGTAAATCCCGGTTGCGGAACACCGTTCCCATCCACGCAAGGCGAATTAAATGTCGAGTTGATAATCCCCAGAGAGTCGTGCTCTCGCAGAAATGTCTGGGAGTACATCGCACCCAGCTTGATATTGTTGATTCCCTTTACATACGAAATGTCGCTATGCACGCCCGCATTTGTGAGGGAACGATCTTGAGCGATGCTCTGGGTCTGGATTGGCCCGAGATCGGCAAGTGGATTATTACTCGGATAGTAGTTGTACTGGTCTCTCCTGACATAAGGTCCGAAATTGAAGACCGAGTTGTTCCCAATGGTGCGCGTATACGTCGGTGCGATATTGAAGGTGCCTATCTTCGAACGTTGATCGGTATTGCCCACATCGCCGAAGACCGGATTCGCGCCGCCTCCTCCGCTGATCACATTCTGCACATTCAAATTGTCATACGCGTTCGGGGTCTGAAACCAGGACCGGCTGTAGTTCAGGTTGAGATGAATCGAGTCCGCCGCAGTCAGTTGGCGATCGATGCGATCGAAGATATTCAACTCGTTGCCCTTGGCGTGAAAGACGACGAACTCAGGAGGGTCAAGAAAGCGTCCTGTATTCAGGCCGTCCACCTCAATAAAGTTCCCCCAGTTCTTGCCGCCATAACTCAGATCCACCGATCCGGTCGCAGACCCAAAGGTGCCATACGAAGTCGTGATGCTGCCAGTCGGATGCGTGACTCCCTGGCCCGACCTCGTCGTAACCTGAATCACAAGACTGGTCTTGCCGCCAAACTCTGCCGGCGGCGCTCCCGAGATCACCTCAAGCGACTGCACGGAATTCGAAGGAAGCTGATTGGAGAAGACTTTGCTCTGTTGGTCTGTGATCGGTTGGCCATCGATGGAAAAAGAGTTTGACGCGTGATCGCCCAGTCCGTGAAACAGACCATTCGAATCGGCCGCGACACCCGGCGAGGCCAACGTTACCAGCGAACTGAGCGAAGAAGACTGGCTCTCCAGCGGCAGCTTATTGAACGAGTCACGATCGATGTCGGTGTGAAACGTAGAATCATTCTCCAGCAGATTACTGCCCGTAACTTCAATGACGGTCGACTCCCCACTGACGGTCAAAGTGCTCTTCAGCGTAATCGGCACAGAAGACCTCACATCGACGTCCTGACTGTGAGGAGCAAATCCGTTGACGTTTACGACGAGATGATAGGGATTCAACGGAAGATTAGTGAATTGATAACGGCCCTGACTGTCAGACGTGGTGGTCCTGGTGTAGCCGCTGACTGGATTTTCGATCTTTACGGTGACATTCGGCACGATAGCGCCTGTTGCGTCCGTAACGGTGCCGTAGATGGTCCCGCCGTTCCCAGCCGACTGGGCCCATAGCCCTGGAATCCCCAACGAAAAGCAAATCGCAATAACTGCGAAGATGACCCGTCGTATCGACGTGTTCATGTCCTACCCCCTTAAAAGTTTTGACCTGGTTTTCTGACGATGTTCTAGATGTTCTATGCGAGAACAACGTCGACCGGCGGGGGCCGGGTAAAGAGCGCAAACGTAGATATGGTCTGAGTCGGAGCCGGCGCGACAAACGCCTCTACGGCTGATATGACCGGCGCGACGTGGTGCAGCGTCACGGACGTCTCGGCCAGCTGCACGCTTACATGTGCAGTGGCGCAGAGTGCGCAATCCGAATGGGAAATGTCCCCTTGTGGATGGACGTGAACAGCCTGGATCGTCCCGCAGGCAACAACCAGAGAGATGCACAGCAGGGAGAGAAGAAGTCTCCACGCGCCTCGCATCGTCGGTCTTGAGCTTAGGTTGTGCACGTTAAATCTAATATATAGCAGGACTATGTCGCAGAACCCCGAAGTCCAAACATACGTTGGACGGATCACGTGGCCGTTTTGTTGCATTCCCCGTCATCAAACGAAATTGGGGGTAATTGCTTACACCAGTTGCACTTTGACCTTCTTCGCCCCACGATCAACCATCGTGATGCGGAAGCTTCGAATCTGACCCGTGCGCACCGGTTCGGCCTTCGCCTCACTGGCAGAGGGCCCGTTCTTCCAACGCGATGCCAGCATGGCGCTGAACGACGATAGGTCGGGCGCGCCAGCCGGTGATTGCTCTTTCGCCGCGGCCTCCAGAGTCAGCCGCGCCTGCGCGTGGATGCCTTCGCCCAGCTCCACCGTGCCCTGCTCGCCCGCGATCTCGATCAAGCGCCCCGTCACTACCTCACCCACCTTATGTTCGGCAATGTATTCGTCGAGACCGGTCGGGACCAGTTGCTTCATGCTCAGCCGGAGCTGCCGCTTCTCCTTGTCGACGTCAAGTACCTTTGCCTTCACCACCTGACCGGCGCGAAGCACATCCTGCGGCCGTTCAATCCGCTTCTCCGCGCTGATCTCGCTGACGTGAATCATGCCCTCAACACCTTCGGCAACCTGCACAAACGCGCCGAACTTCGTGAAGCTGGTTACCGGCCCCTCCACCTGGGAGCCTGCCGGGAACTTCTGCGATGCGTCCGCCCACGGATCGCCGAGGGTCTGCTTCAACCCGAGCGACATGCGCCGCTCCGCCGCATTAACGCCCAGAATCATTACCTCGACAACGTCGCCCGGCTTCACCATATCGCCCGGTTTCCTGACCTTCTTCGCCCACGACATCTCAGAGAGATGAATCATCCCTTCAATACCGGGCTCCAGCTCCACGAACGCTCCGAAGTCGGTGACCCGCGTCACCTTGCCACGCACGCGCTCGCCGGCGGTGTACTTCCCTGCGACAGCGTCCCACGGATGCGGTTGCAGCTGCTTCATGCCGAGGGAAATACGCTTGCCTGCCGGCTCGACCTTCAGCACCTTCGCGTCGATCTGCTGCCCCACGGTCAACACATCGGCTGGCTTCTCGATGCGACCCCACGCGATATCGCTGATATGCAGGAGACCATCCACTCCGCCGATATCGACGAACGCTCCATAGTCCGTCAGGCTGCGCACCATGCCCGAAACTGTATCGCCCTCCCTGATCTCGGAGTAGCGGCGCTCCTTCGTAGACCGGTCTTCCTCTTCGGCGACGGCGCGGCGATCGACGACCACGTCCTCCTCCGCTGCATCCAGCTTGATGATGCGGCAACGGATCTCCTGCCCAACGAGCCTCTCCATCTCGCCAGCGTCGCGCGCCCCACTGCGCGAGCCCGGCATAAACGCGCGCACGCCGACGTCCACCGTCAGGCCGCCCTTCACCACACCGGTCACGGTGCCAACGATAATCGTCTTATCCGCAAACGCCTGCTCCAGCGCACTCCAGTCCTTGGGCTGCTCCACCCGCAGACGTGAGAGTTCGTAGTAACCCTCCTCGTTGCGTCCTTTCACCGACACCTGTAGCCTGGCACCCGGTTCCACCGTCTCCTTCGCATCGGCAAACAACGCTACCGGCAGAACACCTTCGGTCTTGTAGCCGATATCGACGAAGACAAACTCCGCCGAGACCGCGACCACAGTTCCCGATAGCTGCCTGCCGCCCTCTCCCGACCTATGCGAGTGACTCTGCTCGAACTGCGAAAGGATCGTCTGGAAGGATTCGTTCGACTCGGTTGCCGGTTCGAAGGTGGGGTCGTTCTCGGGAATGCCTGGGTTGGACATGAAAAGCTGCGTGCCTCGTTCTTACCGTAATTCGCCTAGAATATCACTGCGTCGAGCTCATTTTCCCTCGCGTGCCGCGCTGCGCAGCAGATAGATCGCAATTTGCTTCGCAGGAAATCTTCTTTCTGCCTTACGCTGTTCTCATGCTTTCCCCTGCAATCAGTAGACACTTGCGAGTCTTCGCGCTTGCAGCCATGACACTCTTCGCAGTGCGCCACGCTATGTGCAACGACACAACCGCCCGCGAGTCGGTTAGCCTGACTCCAGAATCGCTGTCCAACGGAGCGCCCTGCCTCATCACCGTCGCATTGCACGACGAAGCATCGGCAGTCACAGGCACCTGGCAGGGTCATCCGGTTGTGTTCTTCGCTAACACTGACCACCGAACCTGGTTCGCGCTCGCCGGTGTTGACGTCGAGGTGCACCCCGGCAACTACCCTCTCACGATCGACGCCACTCTGAAAGACGGCACGCACCGTACGCTGCACAAGGATGTCGACGTCGCAGAAGCGCCCTATGAAAAGGTGCCGTTGAGTGTGCCGGATAAATTTGTCGAGCCCAACGCTGCAGCTCTGAAAAAAATCGCAGCCGACAAGATCGTGAAGGACAAAGCGTTTGCCAATTCAGCCTCGAAGCCGGCGTGGTCCGGAAACTTCCGGCCGCCACTGCATCTGGCGCCACAGTCCGACTCCTTCGGCAATCAGCGCATCTTTAACGGCAAGCTTGACAGCGTCCATCGTGGCCTCGACTATCGGGCCAGGCCGCGCACGCCTGTGGCAGCTATCAACTCCGGTCGTGTTGTCCTGGCACGACCGCTCTATTACGAGGGCGGCTGCGTGGTCATCGATCACGGACTCGGCTTGATGAGTATCTACATGCACCTGTCGAAGATCGAAGTATCCGTGGGCAAAAAGGTTCGTCGCGGCCAGATCATTGCGCTCAGCGGCGCCACCGGCCGCGCTACCGGCCCTCACCTTCACCTGGGAGTACGGTGGGAGGGCAGCTATTTAGACCCAGCCAAACTGTTTCAAATCCAGATGCCGCAGACGCGCTAAAAGTAAGAACGGGCATCTCCGAATCTTCAAATCCAGATCCTCAGGTCTTCCCCGCATGTTTCACTAGATTAGAGGCTTAGGAGGCGCCTTGTCCTCTTCCAGCTCCATGTCGAAAAGCTTTCGAAGCGGTCTTTGTATCGCTCGCAGTAGCGCCCGCGCGGCGAAGATAGCTGCCGCCAGACAGACCACCGCGATCGAGGCTGCGATGACCGGGTGGTGCGTGGCAAACCATGTCAACCCAATCGCGGCGGCGTCTTCGGTCGTGCTCAATGCAATATTGGAAACCGGTTCAGGGCTCGGTGTGACGGCCGCGCGCAGAGCCGTCTTCGAGCCGTGCGCGGCCAACGCAATCGCTGCCCCGATCGCCGTCGCCAGAGCCTGCATCTGCGGTGTCAGTTGCGAGCTGGCGTGATACGCCACCAGCGCTGCGATGGGAACGCGAATTACAGTGTGCAGCGCATTCCACACCATGTCGAAGCCGGGGATCTTGTCCGCGACGAACTCCATTGCGAACATGACTCCGCAGACCACCAGAACCCAGGTGTGGCCCAGCGAGTCGAGCCCAGGAGGCAGCGCAACCCATTGCGTGCGCGCGAGGATGCCCAGCGTCAGAACCGTCGCATAGATATTCAGTCCGGCCGCGAAGCTGGCGGCAACCACGAGCGCCGTGATGTTGGCTGGGCTGAAGTTCATGTCCCTGAAAGTGTACAGCCGTTCCCAATCGGCCGTTCGCCATTATTCATGCGAAGGCCCGCTAGCGCCGAAGAGCGCGTTTGATCTGGGCGTACTGCAGCAGGATGAAGCTGTCCGTCATGCCGGCGATGTAGTCGGCAACGACGCGGGCCAGCCCTTCGTTCTCTACCTCTTCGAAGTGGCTGACGGGCAACTCCTCAGGGTCATTGATCCAGTGGTCGAAGAGCGCCGTAACCACCTCTTCCGCCTTTTCATGTTCCGTTTCGAGAGGTTCGCAGGTGTAGAGCGTGTCGTAGAGATAGCGCTTCTCCTGCAGGCGCTCCGCCTCAACCTGCGAAGAGAAAAGCGCGAGCCGCGTCGGATGACAGCGAACATCGGCGAGACATTCGGCCCCGATCGCCAGCGTATTTCGTGCCGTCGTCTCCATCAAATCGTCGGTCAGGATGTTCTGCATCAGCTGCAACGCCTCATTGAACAGCAGCTTTTCCTCGACCCCGACGTGCTGTCTTTCGACCTCGCGATAGCAGCGCCCGAGAATATCGACGTTCTCGCGGATGTGACCGATCTCGAGCAGGCCCGACTCCACCCCATCGTCGAGATCCGCCGTGAGATATGCGATCTCGTCGGCAAGATCGATCAACTGCGCCTCCAGTGGTGGCCGCCGATCCAACAGATAGTCGGCCAGCTCGGGATGCTGTTCGATGTTGTAGTCGCGCGAGTGCTTGATGATGCCTTCGCGAACGCCGAGCGTCAGATTGAGCCCGCGATGCGCGGCGTAACGTTGCTCGAAGTGCTCGACGATACGCAGTGCGTGGAGGTTGTGGTCGAAGCGACGCCCATGACGGCTGAGGCAGCGATCCAGTGCGCGCTCACCGGCATGGCCAAATGGCGGATGGCCAATGTCATGAACCAGCGCAAGCGTCTCCGCCAGATCTTCGTTCAGGCCAAGCGTGGCCGCAACGGCCCGGGCGATCTGCGCGACCTCAATGGTGTGGGTCAAACGGCTGCGAAAATGGTCGGAGGCTCGGCTGGTAAATACCTGTGTCTTCCCCGCGAGGCGCCGGAAGGCACGGGCCTGCACAATGCGTTCGCGATCACGCTGGAACGGCGTACGCGCCGAACGGAAGGGCGCGGGATAGACACGGGTCAAAAGGAGATCGTCCGGATCTCCAACGACCGCGCATCGATGAAGATCGATTGCCATAGTCAGATTTAAGTGTAAAGGC
>WNFD01000737.1_pt1 | contig 32414 bp, 27 predicted proteins | sample 5400491 | NCBI WGS metagenome assembly WNFD01 (sample SAMN13153343, study PRJNA577476) | soil metagenome | isolation source: 120 cm saprolite under Douglas fir tree site 2 hole 2 replicate 2 | place: USA:California | collected 2015-04-18 | reverse complement strand
CGCAGTTTCGTGCCGCTGGCCACACCGGTGATCGAGGCGAACTTCTCCGGGAGTGCCGACCACCGTATTGTCGGTGAGGGCGTCGCGGTCACCGCGATTCGTAACGATGCCTGCCGATCCGAGCGCACTTCCCGGCATATCGCCGCATCCAATGACGATGACGTCATCTTCGCCATGCAGCGCATGGGCGTCCTATACGCGAGTCAGCACGGCAGGACCGCCCAGGTCACCGCCGGGTGCGGGGTGCTCTACACGACGGGCCTGCCGTGGTCGCTGCACATCCTGGATACGAACGAGAGCTTGGTCATCCAGGTGCCCCGCGAGCGACTCGGCCTGTCACGGCGGTTGATCACTCGCCTAAGCGCGTGCACCGTCGATTCCACCGAGCCGGGATTGCGGCTCGTCAACAGATATGCCGCCGCGCTCTTCGACGAATCCGGCGGCGGCGACAAGAGCGCGTACGGGCGCATCGCCGTCGACCTGCTCGCGGTCCTGGTCTGGCAGATGGCCAACGACGGGGGCGCTCCGGTCAACGCGGCCGAAATTCACCTGGTTCGCCTTCAGCGGCTGGCCCGGGAGAATATCGCCGACCCACGGCTGGATGTCCCGCTGCTCGCCTCGATGCTCGGCGTCTCCGTACGCACGGTGTATTCGGCGTTCGCGACGATCGGCCTCACCCCCGCGGAATTCATCCGGCGCCAGCGCATTGAGGTAGCCGCGGTGCGGCTGAGTTCCTCTCGTGTGTCCATCGCGGACATCGCGATCAGCGTCGGATTCTCCGACGTCACCACTTTCGCCCGCTGCTTCAAGCGGCGGTATGGGGTCACCCCCTCCCAGTGGCGGGGCGCGGCCCGCTAGTAGGCACCGCGGGCTGCACAAACAGCCGAATCGGGGTTGCAGGCAGCGCCTCACGGTGTGAGGCCTGCGCTTCCTACTGTCGAATCACAGGCATCGCCGGTCGACGCGGCTTCCTTCGCCTGACGCGCCGCAAACCACGAAGACCGCCAGCCCTAGAGAACATAAGGAGTGATGCCCATGGCTCTTCCGGTGAACGAGCGGCAGGCCGCCACGATCAGCCCCGAAGCGACGGCGTTTCTGCACAGCCAGCCGTCGTTGAGCGGGCCGCCCTCCCTCTATACGGACATGGGGTCCCCGGCTCAGGTTCCTATCTTCCGTGCGCAGGCTGTCACGGGCCCCTGGATCGGGTGAGTACCAGTGACGACGCGAAGCGGAGGTGCGCCCATCCCGGCCGCCGGCACCATCGACGTTGTGCTGGTGGTCAACGGGACGGCCCGCGTTCTGCCGGTCGAGGCACGAGTCAGCCTGCTTGATGCGCTGCGCGAGCACGCGGGGCTGACCGGGACGAAGAAGGGTTGTAACCAGGGGGCGTGCGGCGCCTGCACCGTTCTGGTCGATGGCCGGCGGATCGTCAGCTGCCTGGGCCTGGCTGTGCAGTACAGCGGGCGGGAGATCACCACGATCGAGGGCCTCTCCGCGGGCGGCACGCCACACCCGCTGCAGGCCGCTTTCGTCCGGCACGACGGGTTCCAGTGCGGCTACTGCACGCCTGGGCAGATCTGCTCGGCCGTGGGCATGCTGGCCGAGCACCGGGCCGGTTCGGCCAGCGCCGTGACCGCCGACGTGGCGGCGTCGCCGCAGCTGTCCGACCCTGAGATCCGGGAGCGGATGAGCGGCAACCTGTGCCGCTGCGCCGCCTACAACGGCATCGTGGACGCGATCCGCGAGGTCACCGGCGGCCCAGCTGACGGGCCGGTGCGGTGATGAGGCAGTTCTCCTACGTCGCCGCGGCCGATGTCGGCTCGGCAGTGGACCTGATGGTGCGCACGCCCGGGGCCAGGTACCTGGCTGGCGGCACGAATCTGGTCGACCTCATCCGCGAGGGTGTGGAGAAGCCGGTCACGCTCGTGGATGTCACCTCGCTGCCGCTGACGGGGATCGAGGAGCTGCCGGACGGCGGCCTGCGGATCGGAGCGCTGGTGCGCAACAGCGACCTGGCCGCTTCCCCGCTGGTACGGATCCGCTTCCCCGTCGTGGCCCAGGCCGTCCTGGCCGGCGCGTCGGCTCAGATCCGTAACATGGCCACCACCGGCGGGAACCTCCTGCAGCGCACCAGGTGCGGGTATTTCTACGACCTCGCGGAGGCATGCAACAAGCGGGAGCCCGGCACAGGCTGCACGGCGCTGGGCGGCTTCAACCGGATGCACGCGGTGCTGGGCGCCAGCGACAGCTGCATCGCGGTGCATCCGTCCGACCTGGGCGTCGCGCTGGCCGCCCTCGATGCCGTGGTCGAGGTCGCCGGCCCGGACGGCGTCCGCCGGATCACGCTCGCGGACTTGTATCGCAGCCCGGCTGACTTGCCGGATCGCGAGACAGTCCTGCAGCCCGCGGACCTGATCACAGCGGTCGAGATACCGGGCCTGCGGGACGCTGCGAACTCGCATTACCGCAAGGTCCGCGACCGGGCTTCCTACGCCTTCGCGCTGGTCTCCGTCGCTGCCGTCCTGCGTGTCAAGGACAGTAAGGTGGCGCGTATCCGCCTGGCCCTCGGCGGCGTTGCGCCGCGGCCCTGGCGGGCGCACGCGGCAGAACGAGAACTGCTCGGCCGGCCCGCCACCGAGGGCTCCTTCCGCGCGGCGGCCGAGGCCGAGCTCGCCCCCGCCACGGGCCGCGAGCACAACGCCTTCAAGCCCGAACTCGCCCGGCGTACCATCGTCGCGACGCTGCGCAGGCTGACTACGCCAGCGAGTGCATCATGACCCAGACACAGGCTCAGAAGATGACGGAGCGTGTCACCCCGATCATGATCGGACGGCCTATCGACCGCGTCGACGGCCCGGCGAAGACCACCGGGGCAGCGCCGTTCTCCACCGACTATCCGCTGGTAAACATGGCCTACGCCGCGCTCACCTACGCCACTATTACCCGCGGCCACATCCTGGCCATCGACACGAGCGCGGCCGCAGCACGGCCCGGGGTGCTCGCAGTGATCACTCATCTGAATGCGCCCGCGATGAAGCCACCCCCGAGGCAGAACATGATGAACCTCGCCTCGCTGGCGCCGGGCACGAGCGTCAACTACCTCAACACCGACGAGGTCCACTTCAACGGCCAGCCCGTCGCCCTGGTGGTCGCCGAGTCCATCGAGGCCGCCGCAGAAGGCGCCGCGCTGATCGACGTCCGCTACCAGGCGAGCCCGGCCACCGTCGATTTCGCCGCGGAGCAGCCGAATGCCGTACCGCAGAAAAACACCATGGCGCAGGCCGGCTCGGCGAAGAAGGGGGACGCGGAGGCCGCGCTCGCTGCGGCGCCGGTCTCGGTGGATGCCACCTACACGACGCCGCAGCACCAGCACAATGCGATCGAACCGCACGCAACAACGGCACAGTGGGATGGCGACCAGCTGACCGTCTACGACGGGGTGCAAAACATCGACTGGACCCGCAAGCACCTCGCCCAGCGCTTCGACGTTCCGGTCGGCGGGGTGCGAGTGATCTCCCGCTTCGTCGGCGGTGCCTTCGGCGGCAAGACCATGGTGTGGGCGGGCACCGTGCTCACCGCGCTAGCCGCCTGGGTTGTGCAGCGTCCAGTCAGGATGACGCTGACCAGGGAGGGCGTGTACCGCACCGTCGGCGGCCGCACCCCGACAATCCAGCGTGTCGCGCTGGGCGCGGGCTGCGACGGACACCTCACCTCGCTCATCCATGCCAGCATCGCCCAGGTCGGAAGGGTCGGTGGCGGGCCGGAGCAGGTGACGTCGGTCTCCCAGGACATGTACGCGGTCCCGAACATGGCGATCCAGCAAAGCAACGTCACGATGGACGCGGTACCGAACACGGTGATGCGCGCGCCCGGGGAGGCGATCGGCACCTTCGCGCTGGAATCTGCCGTGGACGAGCTCGCCGTAGCCCTGGGCATGGACCCGATCGAGCTTCGGATGCTGAACGAGCCCCTGGCCGGACCGCTGCAAGGCAAGGCCTTCGCGCACCGCCACCTGCGAGAGGCCTATGCCGTCGGAGCCGAGGACTTCGGCTGGCGGCACCGCACGCCTCAGCCCGGTTCGATGCGAGACGGCCGACACCTGGTGGGGCAGGGCGTCGCCAGCGCATGGCACCCGTCCTGGCAGTTCCAGGCGAACGTCACCGTCAGCATGTCCGCGTCCGGGGAGGTGCTGGTGCGCTGCGGTTTCCACGAGATGGGTATGGGCGGGGCAACGGCCCAGGCGCAGATCACTTCCGACCTGCTGGGTGTGCCGTTCGACGCGGTTACCGTCTCCTACGGCGACTCCGAGCTGCCGCTGGGGCCAGGCGCCGGCGGCTCAGGGCAGACGGCGAGCGTGGCCGCGAGCCTGCTGACCGCTTGCGGCAAGCTGAAGGAGCGCCTGCTTTCGCTGGCCAAAGACTCGAAGGCATCGCCTCTGCGCGGTCATCCTCTCTCGGACCTGGAGGCCCGTGACGGGGGACTGTTCGTCGGCGACAGCACCGCCGGTGAGAGCTATCCGGCCATCATGCGGCGGGCGGGCCGGCAGACGGTGCAAGAAGCCGTCGGCTCCGAGTCGCGGGTCGGCAGCCTGCTCCTCCAAGCCAGGTTCATGACCAAATTTCTCAACGACAAACGACACTGGATCAAGGCCGCCTGCGGGGCGCAGTTCTGCGAGGTCCGAGTGGATGCCGATACCGCCGAGATCCGCATCTCGCGCTGGCTGGGTGTGTTCGACGTGGGCACGGTCATCAACGCCAAAACAGCCGCCAGCCAGCTCCGGGGCGGGATCGTCATGGGAATCGGCATGGCACTGTCCGAACAGACCCTGGTAGATCCGCACACCGGAAGGATCGCCAACCCCAGCCTGTCCGAGTACTACATCCCGGTCCACGCCGACGTCCCCCGGATCGATGTCCGCTACCTGAACCATCCGGACCCGACCATGCCGCTGGGGCTCGTCGGCGTCGGGGAGGTCGGCATCACCGGCACCGGTGCCGCCGTCGCCAACGCCATTTACCACGCCACCGGTAAGCGCGTCCGCGACCTGCCGATCACGCTGGACAAGCTGCTCTAACCAAAGCTGCCTTGTCAGTAGCGGGCGCCGACGACCTGATCGCCCAGGGGGTCGAGCACGGCAAGCTCGCCGGCGGTGAGCGTGACATCGAGCGCGGCCACGTTCTGCTCAAGCCATTTCACCCGCTTGGTACCCGGGATCGGGACGACGGGGACACCGAGCCGCTCACCCTGCCCGTGCACCCACGCGAGCGCCACTTGAGCGGGCGTGACGCCCTTGGCCTCGGCGACGCTGCGGACGGCTTCGGCGATGGCCTGGTTAGCCTCCCATGCGGCGCCCGCGAAACGCGGGTTGCGGCCACGGAAGTCCTTCGAGTCCAGCGTGTTCACGTCGACCGTGCCGGTCAGGAAGCCCCGGCCGAGCGGTGAATACGGCACAAGCCCGACGCCAAGGTCGCGGAGCGCGTCCAGCACCGTCGTTTCCGGATCACGGGCCCACAGCGAGTACTCACTCTGCACGGCCGTGATCGGGTGCACCGCATAGGCCCGGCGCAGCAGCCCGCCGTCGGCCTCGGACAGGCCGAGGTAGCGAACCTTGCCCTCGGCGACCAATTCGGCCATCGCGCCGACGGTCTCCTCGATCTCCGCGGTCTGCGGCGGGCGGTGCAGGTAGTACAGGTCGATCACATCCACGCCCAGCCGCAGCAGCGATGACTCGCACGAACGCTTGACGTAGCCGCGCTCGCCGCGCACTACCCGCTTCTCATCGCCGCCCGAACGGTCGATGCCGAACTTCGTCGCGAGCTGAACCTCGTCGCGGCGGCCGCTGATCGCACGGCCGACGAGGACCTCGTTGTGGCCAGCTCCGTAGATATCCGCGGTATCGATGAACGTCACGCCCAGATCCAGCGCGCGATGGATCGTCGCGATCGACTCGTCCCAGTCAGCATGGCCATACCACTCGCTCATGCCCATGCAGCCCAGGCCCTGCGCCGATACGGTGAGTTCGCCCAGTGAAACGTTATGCACGTTAGTTCTGCCTATCTCTGTTTGGCCGCAGCACGCGGCTGCGGTAGATGCCGATTTTGGTATCGAGCAGCTTCAGGCACTCCTGCTGTTCGAGCAGCGCGGCACGGACACGTTCCCGGTGGGCCTGCAGCAGTTCCAGCCGCTCCTGCTCGCCCGCTCCCGAGCGCACCAGCCCGGCATAGCGGAGCATGTCGCGCACGGGCATGCCGGTCGCGCGGAGCCTGCACAGCAACAGCAGCCAGTCGAGATCAGCATCGCTGAAGCGCCTGCGCCCGTCCGCGGTGCGTTCGATGCGGCCCAGCAGGCCGATCCGCTCATACCAGCGAAGCGTGTGCTGCGTCAGCCCGCACTTCTCCGCCGCTTCCCTGGTCGTCCAGCCCGTCACCACGTCATCGAGAGTAGATGTTAGAGCCCACTCCAACGCAAACCGCCGGACCAGCCCGGGATCCGGCCACGGCGGGGGGAACCGTGACTGTCACGCTTGTCAGCCCAGCGGTGGTGGCGTCGTCGGTGGTGGTGGTGGTGGTGGTGGTGTCGTGGGCGGCGGTGGCGTCTTCGGTGGTGGCGTCGTCGGCGGGGTCGTCGTGAGCGGGGTCGTCGTGGGCGGGGTCGTCGTCGGCGGGGTCGTCGTCGGCGGGGTCGTCGTGGGCGGGGTCGTCGTCGGCGGGGATGGAGACGGAGACGGGGAAGGTGGTGTCGGCGGCGGCGGCGGCAATGTCTGCGACTGCGAGGGCGACGGGGACGACGAAGGTGATTTCGACGGCGACGTCGAAGGTGACGGCTGGAGCGAGACCGGGTGCACCACCATGACCGGGGGGTGGTTTGGGATGCGGGGCGCGGGCGGGCCGCTCGCGGCGAAAGCCGTGCTTACCGCCACGATCGTGGCCACGGTACCGGCCACCATGACTGCCGTGACCGGCCTGATGTGCCTGAGGTGCTTGAGGTGCCGGATGTGGCGGACATGCCAGCTGTGGCGGCTATCGTCAAGCAGGGAGATCTGGTGCTCGGCGAATCCCTGCACCGCGGGCGCCGCGCTCGATGGCCACAGCGCCGCCAGCAACAACGCCGCTTCGCCCAGATCCGAACGGCCACGCTCTTCCCAGTCTTGGCCGTAAGCATCTGATGCCACCATCCGGAGTTCGGTGACAAAGGAGATCGCATCGGCCGGCCGGCGCCAGGGGTCCTTGGCCATCCCGGCGGCCACCAGCGGCCGCAGCGGCCCGGGCACCAGGTTCAGGGGCACCGGTTCGGAGCGATGTTGGCGGAGCAACTCGGCGGATTCTCCGCTGAAGGGCGGACTGCCCGCAAGGCACTCGTAAAAGGTGGCCGTGGCCGAGTACACATCGCCCGCCGGGCTGGCCGGGGCACCAGCGATCTGCTCCGGTGCCACGTACAGTAAAGTGCCCGCGGGAACCGGGCGGTCACCGGCGCGTACCGCGAGGCCAAAGTCGGTCAGCTTGCTCACGCCGTCGCCGTTGACGAGCACGTTGGCTGGCTTGTAATCCCGGTGCACCACACCCCGCCGGTGCGCCGCCGCCAGGCCCATCAGCGAGCCCTGCAGCACCACCAAAGCAGCCTCCGCTGTGGTACTGCCCTGATCAATCAAGATCTCCCGCAGCGAGACGCCATCGATAAGCTCCATGACGATGGCCGCGCCCGACGGCGATTCGACGTATTCGTACAGCCGGACGACGTTCGGGTCATCCAAGGAGGCCAGCACCACCGCCTCGCTGCGGAACATGCCGGCGAATTCCTGATCGGCCAGAAGGTCAGGGCGCAGGTATTTGATCGCCACCAGGACGCCTGACGCGTCGTGTACAGCCAGCACCACGTCGCCGAATCCGCCCGAGCCGAGTGCCTTCAGCCCGGTGTACCCGGGAACTTCCCACTCAGCCATAAAGACCCTTCCCCTTCGCGCGTCAGCCGAGCCCGCGAGACCGGGCCTCACCCCGGTAAGCGATAAGGCGGACTGCCGGCCCGTGACTGACGTTCATCAGCAGCTGACGACCACAGCGGTCGAAGCGGTCCACCGGTCAGGGCCGAGGACCTGCAATGTGACCGTCCGCGACGCACTGCCGTGGCCGCTGCCCTCGACGGCGACGGTCACATACACGGCATGCTGCCCAGCGGTGACCGACTGGTTCAATGGCTGAGGCGGTTGCCGGTCTGGCCGGAACAGCCACTGATATGAGACCGTTCCGGCAGAACCATTAGTGGTGATCCGCCCGGTCACGTTAACGCCGCACCCGGTTCGCGTCTGCTGCGAGATCACAACACCATTCACGTGGAACGGCGCATGATGGAAACGCAAGTACAGCACCACGCCGCTAGCCGCTAGCAAGATCACGGTGAGAGCTGAGCCAAACAGCCGCCGCAGCCTATGCGGGCGCCGATGCGGTGCGGGTGGACCGCTACTCCGCCACATGCGCTCCACCGTCGGCCCAGCCGGACCGGCGGACGACGGGGCGGGAACCCCCGGACCATGCCTCACGACCTCCGTCGGCGGCCGCGGCGGCGGGCTGGCTGGGTCAGCCAGCCGGGGCCGGGTATCCGGATGACCCCAGAAAGCCTGCGTAACCTCGCCGTCGCCTGCACCAATCGGCATCGTCGGACCAGGCATCGTCGGACCAGGCTCGGATGACCCTTCCCCCCATCTGGTCCACCTTCCGGCTGCCGACCTGGCGCAGCCATGGTGAATCCTGTCCCTGCCTGTCAGTAGAGCCGACGCCCAACCCATTGTCAACGTTTGGCCGCCCGCTGCCAGTCCATTTCCAGCCGCGCTCAGACAGAGGCGAGGTTAACGGCCAATCTCAGCGCCGGATGGAGCTGAGATAGCGCCCGATGGAGCTGAGATAGAGAGCATCGTCCAGCAATGATCACCCGCCTAACCACTATCCGGGCCGGGCGACGCCGCCCCTGGCCCCATTTCGCAGGCCGAAGGGTGGTTGCGCTCGGTGAGGTGGGTGAGGAAGTCCCGCGACCATCGGCTCAGCTCAGCGGCTGCAGCCGCGTCCGTTCGACGCGGGCGAGCTTGCGCCGGAGGCGCTTGTACTCTCGCTCCTGTTCGGGGGTGCGCCGGTAATGCTTATAGGCGAGGTTCGTGCGCTCGAGCGGGTCGGTCTTCAGGTCATACATCTCCCATTGAGGGCGCACCTTGCCGTGCACGTCGTAGTACCGGGCGATCTTGTAGCGGTGCTCGCGGATGCTGACGATGTGGTTCGGTGGCTTCGGGTAGGGACCGTGCGACTGCCCGGACTGCCAGTCATCGTAGGTGAAGACCGTGTAACTCTGCGGTGGCCTGCGTGTACGGCGCAGAATCTGATCGGAGTAATCGACTCCCTGCCAGTTGTCTCGGGCGTCCGCCGGTGCGCCGAGGAGACTCGCGAGTGTGGGCAGGAAGTCGACGTGCGAGACGATGGAGTGATTCGTCTCGGGCCTCTTGAATAGGCGGGGGTTTGAGTAGATCAGCGGCACTCGAGTCGTTTCCTCGTAGAAGTTGAAATTCTTCTGGCGCATACCGCCGTGGGCAGTGCCCATCTCTCCGTGATCGGCCGTCGCGACCACGAGCGTGTCCTTGCGCAGGCCGACCGCCTCAAGCGTGTCGAGGATCTTTACTAGGTAGCTGTCCGAGGCCTTCATCAGGTTGCCGTAGAAGTTCAGGTAGTTGCGCTTCATTTGCGGTGTCGGGATCGGCCCGGTGGCATTGAATATCCGCAGGAACTGCCTCTGGACGGTCGGCTTGGTCGACAGGTCTTCGTTGACGGTCGCCGGAAGGCCGATCTCGCCGTCCAGCCATGCGTTGTCATATCCCCCGTCCACGTAACTCGACGGGTAGAACAGCACGTCGTGCGGGTTGACCAGCGAGACGACCATGAAGAACGGCTGGCTCTGCGCGGCCGTGTCGCGCAGGTACTGAACGGCGCCCTCGGTCCCCGTTTCGGGCGTTCCCTCCGAGTTCATGAAGCGACCGTCATTATCGTAGATACCACCTCCCTCTTCCGGAAGGCTCTGGTCGGCGCCCGCGTCCGGCGGGTCCCACCGCGTGAAGCCGTACTTGTTCACGTCATTGGGGACCCAGGTCGAGCCGTCCGCGGGCTTGTTGCAGTGGAACTTCCCTTTGTAGACCGGCACGTAGCCGGCGGCTATCGAGACGCTCGCCAGGTTCTTGAAGCTGGTGGCCAGCTCGACCTGGGGATACTGCGGCGCGGGCATGTCCGTCTCCAGCGTGTACTTAACGCCGTGCTGGGCCGGGAAGTACCCGGACATCAGCGTGGAGCGGGCCGGCGAGCACATGCACGCGTTCGTGAAGGCGTGGTCGAACAGCATGCCGTGCCTGTGCAGGCGGGTCATGCCGGGCATGTTGCGCGTGCCCCATCCCGGCGGGAAATGCTGGATGGCGCGCTGTTGATCGGTCAGGAAGAGGAGCACGTTCATGCCTCTGATCCCGCGAGTCGGTGCGGGGCGCCGCGATGGGCTCGTACGCGCCGCGGCTGCGCCGGCGGACCGGCCGAGCAGGAGTCCCGGCACAGCGACAGCCGCGGCCTTCAGCAGTTCGCCGCGGGTCATCCCGCCCTGGCCAATGCCGGTTTCAGATTCTTCCATTGCCGTTCCTTTCATGTCATCCCGCGGCTTACCGGTCGCAGCGCTTGTCAGCTGGGCACGTTGTGGAAGTGATGCTGGATTAGTCGATGGCGGCCGGCAGATGGTGCCGCCGACGAGTTTCTCCGGATCCCCACGATGCCTTTGGTGGGAGTCTTTGAGACAATGATCGCCTGTGGGTAGGTCCTGTGCTTGCATCAACACCCCGGCCTGGCGAACTTTTTCCTGCTCCGGCGATGCAGTCCGACCATCCCGCTCAAATTCTTGGCAATCGGAAATTTACTGGCCAGCGCGCCTTATTCGTGCCTCATCCCGACCTGTTACAACTCTTTCTACATTTTCAGACGCGCATTTACAGATCGATCTCGGATGCCATCCGGCGTACACTTGCCCAGCGAAGGCCAACGGGTCAGGGCGGGTGGGTGAGGCTGTTGATGAAGGGAGATATGGGACCTGGTTTCGCATACTTGAGACGGCTCCGCCGCCTTTTAGATGTACGAAATTAGGTATGCCAAAATGAGGAAGATGACCCGGGGCGCTCGTTCTCCCGGCGTTGGAGGACTACCTCAAGGCGCCCTACAGGCGAGCGGGAGGCAGGTGAGCGATCCGGTGACAACGAACCCCCTGGGCTGCTGGCTCGTTCAGGCACTATCAGGGCTGCACCTGCTTGACACCACCCTGGCCGCCGCAATCAGGGCGGCGGCCGGCCGGTGACCGTCACTCCCGCGCCCCTTCCGGCGGGAGACGTCACACCCGCAGAGCGCAGCCCTCTGGAAGTGCTCCTGGCCCGCGGCCGCGCACGGTCGACCCTGGCCATGCTAGGCCCGGCGTTCGTGGCCGCCATCGCCTATGTGGACCCAGGCAACTTCGCCACCAACTTCCAGAGCGGCGCCCAGTTCGGCTACCTGCTGCTGTGGGTGGTGCTGGCGGCCAACCTGATGGCCATGATCATCCAGTACCTCTCGGCCAAGCTCGGTATCGTCACCGACCTGACCCTCCCCGAGCTGTGCCGGGAGCGCTTCCCCCGGCCAGTCACCTGGGGCCTGTGGGTGCAGGCCGAGATCATGGCCATGTCCACCGACATCGCCGAGTTCGTGGGCGCCGCGCTGGGTCTCAACCTGCTGTTCGGTGTCCCGATGGTCGCTGCCGGGATGATCACGGGGGTGATCGCCTTCGTCATCCTTGGCTTGGGGTCCCGTGGCTACCGGCGCTTCGAGCTGGCCATTACGGCCCTGCTGGGCATCATCTTCCTCGGATTTCTCTACGAGACCCTCAGCATCGGCCCCAGCGCCAGCAAGTCGCTGCGGGGCATGGTCCCGGCTTTCTCCGGCCACGACAGCGTGCTGCTGGCTGCGGGCATCGTCGGGGCCACCGTCATGCCCCATGCCATCTACCTGCACTCCGCCCTCACCAAGGGGCGCATGCCCTGCCGGGACGACGCCGAGCGGGCCCGGGTGCTCCGCTTCGAGCGCCTCGACGTGCTGGTCGCCCTCGGGCTGGCGGGGATCATAAACATGGCCATGCTGGCCGTGGCGGCCAAGCTCTTCCACAACCCCGCCCACGCCCGGATCGCCACGATCCAGCAGGCCCAGGCCGGGTTCGCCCAGCTGGCCGACGGGCTGGCCGCCCTGGCCTTCGCCGTCGCCCTGCTCGCCTCCGGGGCTTCCTCCTCCAGCGTCGGGACCTATGCCGGCCAGGTGGTAATGCGAGGCTTCGTCGGGCTCAACATCCCCCTCATGCTCCGCCGGGCCATCACCATGACCCCGGCCATCATCTTGCTGGGCATCGGCTTCGACCCGACCAAGGCCCTCGTCTACAGCCAGGTACTCCTGTCGTTCGGAATCCCTTTCGCCCTTATCCCCCTCGTCCTGCTCACCCGCAACCCCGCCGTGATGGGAACCCACGTCAACCGGCGGCTGACCTCAGCCATCGCCATGGTCTTGGCGGGCGTGATCACGCTCCTCAACGTCTACCTGATCTACCAGCAGTTTTTCGGCACCTAGGATGCAGGCGAGCGGCCGGGGAGTGGGAAGCCATCAGCCGGTGAGGACCTTGCGCAGGGTGGTGGCGAAGGCGTCCGGCTCGCCTGTCCTGCCGTATTCGCCGCCGGCGAATCCGTTGTGGCCGCCCGGGAAGGTGACCGGTGCCGTCCCGAGCCGTTCGGCCACGGCAATGCCCGCGCGGCCAGCTATCATATTGGCCGATTGGGCTCCGACGCCGACGACGATGCGGGTCGGTGCTGCGCGGAGCGCGTCGAAATCGTGCCGGTAGCCGGGGGTCGAAGGCATGTTCAGCCCGACGAGTGGATCGTCCCGGGAACCGTCGTCCCCGGCCGGCAACCCGAAATCGGCGGGTTCCGGGCCGGGCTGGTCAGCGAAACCGGCCGGGATCGGGCCCTCATAGCTGACGAGCGCGATGAATTTCGCCATCGCCGGGCCAAAGCCTTCACGCTGGTACGTCTGCTGGATGTCTGCGCACGCAGCCAGCGCCGGCTCGCGGTCCGGCAACTCCTGGAGGGCGGGCGGCTCGTGCGCCACGAGGGTGCGGACCTGCTCCGGGTGCCTGGCCACCAGGGCCAGCGCGTTGACGGCGCCACCGCTGCTGGCCAAGATGTCCACCGGCCCGGCGTCCAGCGCGGAGATCAGCCGGTGCAGATCGTCCGCGTGCTCGTCGGTCGTGGACTTCAGGGCGCCGTCGGTGCGCTTGCTGCGCTCCGCCCCGCGGGGGTCGTAGGTCACGACCGTACGGTCAGCGAAATGCCCGGCCAGGGCGCTGAACCCGGTGGCCCCCATCGGCGACCCGATGAGCAGCAGGACCGGCTGGGTACTGGCATCGTTGCCCCGGACGTCGTAGTGCAGCACGGCGCCCGGCACATCCAGGGTGTGAGTCTTCGGCTCGGTCATGGATGCCCCTTTCAGAGGGTTCTCGATCTCCACTCATGGTGACTCACCAGGCCGACAAAACTCATCGACCTGCCGCATCGACGTGCCCGGCGCCCTGGTCACCATCGAGCAACCAGAAGGTGACATCCGGATTCGGCACTACAGTTCGCCGCCCAGCCGCAAACCCTGCCTGGTCGATGTGCCGAGCCCGGCCCAGGGAGCGGAGGGGTGTGGCAAGCGAGCGCCACAGCCCTGCGATGGATGCGGCCAGCTCGCCGTGGCAAAAGTCGACCTCTCGCTGCTCGACGGACGGCTTACAGATCGAGTACAAGGTCGCCGCGTGGCTGGGAGCAGCAGATCAGTGCGCTGCCGTCGGCGGGATCGTCGACCGGGTCGGGGGCGTAGCTGACCGTTCCGGACATCAGGCCTGTCTCGCATGTGTGGCATACGCCGGTGCGGCAGGACCAGCGCACCGGCACGTCGCAGGCTTCGGCCAGCTCTAGCAAGCTGGCGTGGGCCGGGTCCCAGCGGACAGTCAGGCCGCTGCGCGCGAAGGCGATGAGCGGGCCTCCGCCCGGCTGGCCCGCTGGCGGGTGCGGCGGCCGGGTCGCCGCGGCCGCGATTCCTGGGGTTTGGGCCGGCGCGGCACCGAAGATCTCGGTGCGCACGCGTGCGCCATCCATGCCCACGTTGACCAGGGTGACGGACACCTCGGTCATGAACGCGGCCGGCCCGCAGATGTAGACGTCCGCGTTGCGCGGAAGATCGAGCGCGGTCAGGACAGCCGCCGACAGCCGCCCTGCCGTCTGGTAGTCGCGTCCTTGGACATCGTCAGGGCCGGGGCAGCTGTAGCAGACGTGCCGGTGCCTGCGCGCCAGCGCCGCGAGCAGGGACCGTGACTCGGCGGCGAACGGCTCCTCGGTCCGGCTGCGGGCGCTGTGCAGCCACCAGATGTCGCGGCCGGACCCGGCGGCGGCCAGGGCATGGAGCATAGCCATGACCGGGGTCGCCCCCACGCCCGCGCTGATCAGCAGGACCGGCGCCGCACCGGGCCGGAGGATGAAGGTGCCTCGCGGGGCAGCAGCCTCCAGCAGGTCGCCCGCGCGCACCCGGGTGTGGACGAACTGGCTGCCCGCGCCATGCGGCTCGCGCTTGACGCTGATGCGGTAGGTACCGGCGCCAGGGGCACCGGACAGCGAATAGCTGCGCAGCAGCGGCTGCATGCCTGGGCCGGGATGCAGCCGCAGGGTCAGGAACTGTCCGGGGAGGGCGGGCGGCACGGCGCCTCCTCCGGGGTCGGCCAGGTGCACCGAGACCACCGAGGCGCTTTCCGGTTCCACCGCAGTCACGGCCAGCGGGCGGAACCCCGGCCAGGCCGGCGGCGGGCTGACGGCGGTCAGCCCGGCGTTGCCTGCGGCACCGCCGGGCATCTCGGGCTGGCCGAGCATGGCCTGGAACGAGACTTTCCAGCCATCGGGAAGCGCTGGGATCCGTAGCGCGCGCAGCACCCTTCGGCGGGGATGCCCGGGCAGGTAGAGCAGGGCATCGACCTCAGCGACCGTCATGGCCTCCGGCCCGGCGGCCACCTGAACGATCTCGTCCCCGGCCCGCACAACGCCCTCGCGCAGCACCCGAAGGTAAAACCCGGGCCGGTGATGGGAAATCAGAAGCGCCGGGATGCGCGCGTCGTTCATCCGAATGCCGACCCGGTAGCAAGTGACCCTGGGCTGGGTCACCTCGAACACCGCCTCGCCGATCCGGTACCGATCGCCGATGCACACCTGGTCATCGGCCAGGCCCTGCACGGTGAAGTTCTCCCCGAACTGGCCGTATTCGAAGTCGCCCCGGCCCAGTTGCTCCTGCCAGTACCGGTAAGACTCGATCTGGTACACGAACACGGCGCGGTGCTCCCCGCCGTGCCCGGCCAGATCGCCCTGCCCATCACCGTCGATGTTCAGCCGCCGCACTAGCCGCCTGCCCTCGACTGGCCGTTTCCATACCGCCGTGTGCACCGTCTGGCCGTGCCAGGCGAGATCCTGCGGCAGGCCCACATTCACGGACAGCAATCGGCCCACCCGCCGGTCTGTGATCACCGCTCCTTATCCCCAGTTCGCGCCGCGCCCGTTCACTAAGGACCGGGGACTGGCATGGCCGTAACTCAGCGGTAGATACGCAGGTCGGCGACGCTCCACCATTGCGCGGCGGACGCGGTCGAGATGATGCGCACGTAGCGGAACGGATCCTCAGGGAGCGCGATGCGGGTCAGCTGTCCGGCGCCGCTGCCGGTCACCGGGGCCGACCAGGTGGTCCCGTCGACACTCGTCGAGACGGCGTAGCCGCGCGGGTAGTCGGTCAGGTCCGGTCCGGTGTCGAGGACGAGCAGGCGGGCCCGCGAAACGGCGCCGAGGTCGACCTGCAGCGTCTGACCCGGCTGCTGGGCGGTCCCCGTCGTCCATCGGGTGCTGGCGTCGTCGTCGACGGCCTTGGCGGCGTCCTGATCCTGCGGGCCGGGCGGCGTCGCCGTGGCGGTCATCCTGTCGGCGGGCAGCAGCCGCAGTCCGTTATCGAGCGCCGTCGAGGCAGGCCAGGTGAATGTCGCCAGAGCACCGCCGGGCAGCGTGTAGTCGAAGGACGCCTCACCTTCGGCGACGGCGAAGCGGGCCGGGTTGTCGTTCTCGTTGTGCACGACCAGTGCGGTCGAGCCGTCCGGGTTCCGGAACGCGACGTCCATGATCTGCCCGTTCCAGCCGGTCGTGCCGAACGATGTGCTGGCGATCCGTACTGCTCCCGGATGGACGAAGCGAGCCAGGTGCCCGAGTGTGTAGTACTCGGCGTTACGAGTGACCGTCTGCCCGGGACCGACCGTGATCACGCCGGTGCAGGTGCCGCAGCCGTTGTTGTGCGGGCCGCCGGACGGGTCGAGGGCGAGGTTCCAGTTGACGACTGACTGGCCCCAGTTCCTGGTGACGCCGAGGACGAGGTTGCGCGCGTGCCACTTGAGTGTGTCGGAGAAGACCTGCGCGGGCGGATCGGTCGGCCCGTGCGAGCCGGAGCATTCGGTGAACCAGATCGCCTTGTCCGGAAAGGCTTGGTGCATTTGGGTCTGCCGGGTCTGGTCGCCGAAGTAGCAGTGGAACGCGGTGCCGGCCAGCCATCGCGCGGCGCTGGTCTGCATGAGGTCGAACGGGTAGTTGATCTCGGGGTCCTGGCCGGGCGGGGTCGAGGCGATGTCGTTCGGATGCTCGGACCAGTTGTGGTCGTAGCCGAACAGCTTGGTGTGCAGACCCGCATCCTGCAGCGCCGGGCCGAGTGCGTTTATGAGCTTGGCCTCCTGGGCGACCGGCACGTCGGCGCCGGGGTAGCCGTTCGGGTGCCGGTTCTGCGGCTCGTTCTGCAGCGTGACCGCGTAGATCGGCACGCCAGCCCGCTCGTAGGCCTGGATGAACTTCACGAAGTACAGCGCGTACGCCTCGTAGATGCGGGGGTCGTCGATGAGCCGCCCGCCGATCAGCGACGCCGGCGTCTTCATCCACGCCGGCGGGCTCCATGGCGTGGCGATGATCTTCAGCGTTGGGTTGAGCGCGATCGCCTGGCGCAGCAGCGGCAGAATCTGCCTGCGGTCGTGCTGGATGGAAAAGTGGTGCATGCCGTAGTCGGTGCCCCCGGTTGGCAGATCGTCGTAGGTGTAGAACGGCCCGTCCACGAAATCCGAAGCGCCCATCGGCTGGCGCAGCAGCGACAGGCCGTCACCGTCGCTGGGGCTGAACAGGTCGCGCATCGCCGTGGCCCGCTGCTGCGGCCCGAGTCCGTACAGCACGTGCGCCGACGAGTCGGTGATCGAGGCGCCGAAGCCGTCCATGCGCTGATATGACCGGCTCGGGTCGACCGTCACGGTCAGGCTGGCCGAACCGCCCGCCCGGAAGGGAATCTGACCGCCGTCGGTCATCCGTTGACTGCCATCAGGCGTAGTGACCCACACATGTGCCGACGGCAGCGAGACTGCCACGGCGGCCGGCCCGCGACTCATGCCGGTCAGTGCCGCTAGCCCGGGGCTCAGCACAGCCGCGCCGGCGACCAACATCCACTTGCGCATTCCGCACCTCCTGGCCGAAAACCCCGCTATCACACCGTTGCCCCGGCCCGCCCATTCGTCAACAGTTCGCCGCCAGCTCCGTAGTGCACATGCCGCGATGGTGCTCGCTGGTCAGCCAGTCACTGAGATGGCAGCGCCCAAGGTGAGACGAGCGCACATTCTCGCCGTTATGGCGCAGCTCGGCCTAGCGCCGGCGCCTTGGCTGGAGCGTCCTGATGAATTGATATGGGTGGCACCAGCCTTTGAGGTTGGCCTCTTGCCGATTGGGCGGTTCGGTGTCAGCGAGGTTAGGCCCGGAGCAGGTGGTCGTAGACGGCCTGTGTGGCGGCGCATGGGGAGATCCCGAGCTCGTCGCGAAGGATCTCGCGCAGCCTGGCGTGGACGTGGAGGGCTTCGGCGACGTTGCCCTGGCTGGCCAGCGCGCGCATGAGCACCTGATACCCGCTTTCCCGAAGTGGGGCCAGGCCGACGAGCTGGCGGCCAGCCCGTATTGCTGCGGGGAGCTCGGTGCCGCCGATTCCCAGTGCTGCGACTGCGTAGGCTTCCAGAGCCCTCAGCCGGATGTCGGCCAGATGCTGGCGCTGCTCGCCGATCCAGGGCGCATCTTCTCCGGGCAGGAACTCCCGCTCCGCGACGAACATTGCTACCAGGGACGGACCCCAAGCGTGTTTCCAGTGACCGAGCGCGACTTGCGACTCGGCCCGGTGCGCGGCCTCCGCGGCCACCTCCACATCGATGCGGGCGTCCTCCCCAAGCTGCAGGCGCAGGGCCGCCCGGCCGTCGATGACTCCCGCTCCGAGAATCTTGCGCAGCTTGGAGATCAGGGCGTTGAGCCCGGTCTCGGCGGCGGTAGGGAGCTGTCGTGGCCAGATGGCCCCAGCCAGCTCGTCGCGGCCGGTGAGCCGGTGGCGGTTGAGGACCAGGTAAGCGAACAGGAGCCTGCCCTGGCGCCCTGGAAGGCGGTCGTCGAGGCGCTCACCGTTCCGTTCGACGACTGTCGGCCCGCAGAGCTGGATCCTGGTGGGCGGCACCGGCACCAATGTCACGCCAACATTGTGCCAATAACGTGGGCGTATACAACCAGGAGGAGGACGCGATGGCCAGGATCATCCAGTGCGAGTGCGGGTTCGTGGCCCGGGGACAGACCGACGTCGAGGTGATCGACGCGATCCGCGGGCACATGAGAACCGACCATCCCGCTTTGCTGGCCACAGTCGAGCAGGAGGACCTGCTCGGCTGGATCAAAGTGGAATAACCCAGACCTGCGGGAGGGCCAAGATGACCGTGCAAGACACCACGACGAAGTATGACGGATATGCGCGAGGTGGGGCTCTGGTCACCCCGCAGTGGCTCGAGGAACACCTCCTCGACCCCGCGCTGCGCGTGGTCGAGGTCGACGTGAGCCCGGCCGCCTACGATGCGGGGCACATCGACGGCGCGGTGCTGTGGAACGTCTACAGCGATCTCAAGGACAGCAACTATCAGCTCGCCAGCAAGGCGGCGATCGAAGACCTGGTCACCCGCTCCGGAATCAGCCCTGACTCGACCGTCGTGCTGTATGGCTATGCACCCGCCATGGGCCTATGGCTGCTGAAGCTTCACGGTCACGCCGACGTCCGCGTGCTCGATTGCGCGCGGGGCACCTGGCAGGACGAAGGCCGGCCGTGGACCAGTGCCGCAGCCAGCCCCGTCGCCACTCCGTATTCCCTCCCCGGCCAGGACAACCGGATCCGGGCCGATCATCGGAGGGTGGAAGCTGCAATTGGCGACCCGGCGTGCACGATCGTCGACGTGCGCACAGAAGCTGAGTACCGCGGCGAGCGATTCTGGCCATCTGGAGGCTCCGAACCCGGAGGCCGCGCCGGTCACATTCCCTCGGCGGTGAACCTCTCGATCGAAGATGTCCACGATGAGCGCGGGTCGTTCCGGACTGCGGTCGAGCTGCGGCAGCTGTTCTCATCGCTCGACCTGTCCAGCGATGGCGAAGTGATCACCTACTGCACGATCGGCGGCCGTGCCTGCACGGCCTGGTTCGTCCTAGAGCACCTGCTCGGCCGTAAGCAGGTGCGGGTCTACGACGGCTCATGGGCCGAGTGGGGGAAGCTGCCAGCTACACCCGTCGAGTAGGTCCAGACCACACACCTTTCAGTGCTGAACCGGCCGCGCCGCCACGCCCGGGCGGCGCCGCCGGGAGGGGATCAGGTGCAGGCGGTGCCGTTAACGGTGAAGCCGGACGGCGCGGTGTCGTTGCTCGTCCAGGTGCCCTGGAGGCCCAATGAGGTACTGCCGCCCGGGCTGATCGTGGCGTCGTAGCTGGCGTTGGTGGCGGTGACGCTTTTGCCGGTCTGGCTGACGGTGGCGTTCCACCCGTTGGTGATCTTCTGGTTACCGGGGAAGGTGAAGGCCAGCTTCCAGCCGCTGATCGGCGAGGTCCCGGTGTTGCCGACAGTCAGGCTGGCCACGAAGCCGCCGGCCCACTCGCTCGACTTGGTGTAGCTGACGTGACAGGCGCTGCCCGGGCCCGGGCTGGTCGGCGGCGGGCTGGTCGGCGGCGTGGTCGGCGGAGTGGTGCTGTCCAGGCCGAAGAAGTGGATGGCGTAGGCGGCCATGCCGCTCTGCGGCAGGACGTGCCCGGCGCCCGCGATGCTGTACGCCTCGACCTGCACGGTCCCGGCACTGCCGGCATAGCGGGTCCGGGTCCAGCCCGAGGCCGGCGTATCGGTCGCCGTGGGGGTCTGGCTCACGCTGAGGACGTTCGTCCACTGTTTGATCTCTTCGCCGAAATTCACGTAGCTGAGCGTGGTGTCGGCGGTTCCATGCCATAGCTGCACCCGGGGCCGTGGGCCCGTGTACCCGGGGTCGGCCGCCCGGACCAGGTTGCCCCACGCCTGGGCGGTCATAGTGGTGCCGCCGGTGGCGCACTGGCTGTTCCAGACGTCAACGCCGGGCCCGGCGAAGCAGCCGAACGGCACGCCCATGAACGCGGCGCCGGCCTGGAACACGTCCGGGTAGTCGCCCAGCATGACGTCGGTCATCATCGCGCCGGATGAGGCGCCGGTGACGTAGACCCGGCCCGGGTTGCCGTTGTAGTGCTGCTCTGTGTAGGTGATCATGGACATGATCGACACCGGATCGCTGCCACCGTTGCGGGTAAGCGCCTGTGCGGATGAGACGTCGAAGCACGAGCCGCTGCGGGTCACCGAGGGGTAGATGACGATGAACCCGTACTGGCTGGCCAGCGAGGCGAACTCGGTTCCGGAGAAGAAGGCGGGACCGGACTGGGTGCACTGGTGCATGGCCACCAGGATCGGCGCGCTGGCCTTCGCACTGTCCGGCACGTACACGTACATATGCAAGCCGCCAGGGTTATTGCCGAAGTTTGTTATCTGGACCAGCGAGGCGGCCGATGCCAGGGGCGCCATCTGCAGCCCTCCGCCGGCTGCCAGCGCAGCCGCGGCCATCACTAACAGCGCCCGCATCCGTTCCTTCATGGCACTCCTCTCGCTGCCGCCAAAATATTTCGTAGTATCTTGTGAACTATTTCAGCCTGTCAACCCTCGGCGGAGCTTGCTTGCGGCCCCGAGCCCGCGGTGTCAGCGTCCGCTCTCAGCTCCGGCCTTAATTTCAGAAATTCCTGATCAGGCGAGAGAAGATGACGGCGACTGGGGCTGAAAGCCGCACGCATTGCCTGCTTACGGAGCGGGCGCCGCTGCTGGACGGACTGCCGCTGGGGGAAGCAGCAAACCGCGGCACTGTCGGCGAGCCTCCCGGAGATCACAGCCGAAAGCTTTCTGATAATCACTGAAAGTTTCAGCTTTGCCGCGCCTTGCACGCGGCCCTAGGTAGCCCGATGACGTGCCAGATCAGCCGGTCCGGGGCGGCGCGGTGCTCTGCCGGATGACCAGCGTGGTGGCCAGCTCGATCCGGTTACTGTCCGGCTGCCTGCCGCTGGCCAGCTCGAGCACCAGGTCCGCCGCGGCGGCGCCCATCTGGACCAGCGGCTGACGGACGGTCGTCATCGGCGGCCCCGACCACTGCGTGAAGGACAGGTCGTCGAACCCGATCACGCTCAGGTCCTGCGGGATCCGGACGCCAAGCTGCCGGGCCGCCTCGTAGATGCCCAGCGCCTGCAGGTCGTTGGCCGCGAAGATCGCAGTCGGCGGATCGGGCCGCCGCAGCAGCTCGAGCCCGTCCCGCAGGCCGCCCTCTACGTACAGCGTGCTGATCCGCACCAGATCGGGACTGGCCGGCACCCGCGCGGCGTCCATGGCCGCCCGGTATCCGTCCAGCCGGGCGCGGCAGCACGGCCATTCAACCGGCCCGCAGACCATCGCGATCCGCCGGTGCCCGAGGTCCAGCAGGTGACGGGTTGCGGCCAGGCCGCCGTTCCAGTTCGTTGCGCCCACCGACGGCGTCTCATGCAGTGGCTCGCCGGTCGGATCCAGGACCACCAGCGGGATGGCCCGGGCAGCGAACTGCGACTGCTGCGCGATGGTCAGCTCGGAGAAGACCGCGATGACGCCGGTCGGGCGCCTGGTGAGGACCTGCTCGGTCCATGCCTTCCCCGGGGTGAGACGACCCTCCATCTCGGTCAGCACCACAGCGAGCTCATGCCGCCGGGCGACCTGCTCGACTCCGCGGATGATCTCGATCGCCCACAGGCTCTCCAGCGCGTGGAAGACCAGCTCGAGGATGGCCACGGGGCCCCCGTTAGCAGCCCGCCGGTAGCCATGCTCGCGGATGACCGACTCGACCCGTTGCCTGGTGCTCAGCGCCACCCCGGACTGCCCGTTAATCACCCGGGACACCGTCGGGGCCGACACGCCAGCCAGCCGCGCGATCCCGGCCACGGTGAGCCCGCCATGCCGCCGCCGGCGTGCCGACATGCCGGGGCCCGCAGCGATCATTGAAGTAGTTTACGCTGGTTTATCCAGCTCAGCCTGGATAGAACGGTCATTCCCAGGGCGTCCTAAGTGAAATATTCCGAAACGGGCGTGTGCGACGAGATCGCGTCCGGCGCTGGCCGGTCCGCGGGAGTGCTCCCGCGAACCGCCGGGCTGCGAGTGCGAGCTTGTCGCCGGGCCCAGTCCGGTTTATTTCAGAAGCTGACTTACTGTCCCGGCCTCGATGCGGCCAAGTAGATGACCGCTTCCTACGCAGCCGCCGCGTCGGCTCCCTTGAAGACCTGCCGATCATGCCAGCTTGAGCATCGGGCGCGTCCAGCAGGTCGATGCCCTCGTACAGGTGGTCGTAGCCGGTGGACTTGGCGATCGCGTTATCCCGGGCCAGTTGAGTCATCCGGGTTCAGGGTCGCCCATAGGCGGCGAGGAACACCTCGGCCGCTCGGTCGGCGATGTGTTCGAGTTCGTCGGCGGCCGGCCGCGCCCTGGTGCCGGCGAACATCACTTGGTTCATTGGCTTGTACATGACGAGTCCGGCGAACTGGTAGGCGGCCAGTGTCGGGTCGGGAAGGTCACGCAGCATCCCGCGGTCGGCCAGCCGCGTCATCGATTCGCCCAGCAGTACCAGCGACCGGTGGAAGGCGCCTTCGAACCAGGCTGCGGAGATGTCGGGGAATCGATCGGCCTCGGCGAGGACCAGGCGTCGCAGCTGGAGAACGTCCGGCTGCGTGAGGTTGTCGAGAAAGCGTCGAGCGAGGTCACGGAAGGCCTGCCGCACGTCGGCGGCCTCTTCGAGGGTGTTCGCGTAGGCCCGCGCGAGTTCGTCCACCACCTGGACGGTGGTACCGAGGATGATCTCGGCGAAGAGATGTTCCTTGTCCTCGAACTGCTTGTAGACGGTCTGTTTGGAGACCGCGGCCCGGGCGGCCACCTCGTCCATGCTGGCGCCGAGGTAGCCGTGTTGCAGGAACACCTCGATGGCCGCATTCAGGATCGCCCGCCGTTTCCGCGCGGTACGACCCTCCTCCACGCCAGCGCTGGACGCGCCAGGCGCCGGCTGGCCGGCCCCCGGCTGGACGGTGCCCAGTAGTCGGTCCACGACCCCTCCTCAAACCCCACGAGAAATCATACTAGACAGTCCAGTACCCAAAAGAGTACTGTACCGTCTAGTTCCGGCACGTTGAGCCGAGATGACGAGATGAGGAGAACGAAGATGGGCACTGTCAGGTCCAAGGACGGCACCACGATCGCTTTCGACGCGTGGGGCGACGGCCAGCCGCTGATCATCATCGACGGCGCTACCGCCTATCGCGGCGTCAACCCGACGAACGCCGAGGTGGGGCAGTTGCTGGGCGACGACTTCCGGGTGTACGCCTACGATCGTCGCGGCCGCGGGGAGAGCACGGACACCGCGCCGTACGCGGTGGAGCGCGAGATCGAGGATCTTGCCGCGCTGATCGCCGACGCCGGCGCACCGGCTACGGTGTTCGGCTGGTCCTCCGGCGCGGTCCTGGCCCTCGACGCTGCGGCGGCCGGCCTGCCGATCACTCGGCTGGCGCTGTTCGAACCACCCTTCGTGGTCGACGACAGCCGCCCGCCATTTCCGGTCGACTACGTTCAACAGCTCGACGCCAGCGTTGCCGACGGCCGCCCGGGGGATGCGGTGGAGCTGTTCATGACCGCGGCGGTCGGTATGCCCGCTGACGCCGTCGCCGGGATGCGACAGAGCCCGTTCTGGCCCACCCTGGAAGCGGTCGCGCACACCATCGCCTACGACGGGCGGATCTTGGGCAGCACGATATCGGGCGCACCCCTGCCCGGCGATCGCTGGGCCGCGGTCACCGTGCCCGTCCTGGTCATGCACGGCACCGGCACCATGCCGTGGCTGATCACCGCGGCCCGGGCACTGGCCGACCTCCTGCCGACCGCGACCCTGCAGGCCGTGCAAGGCGAGCAGCACAGCGCCGCAGCCGACGTGCTCGCCCCCGCGTTGCGGCAGTTCGCCCGAGGGCACTAGATACACGTGAGCAACGTGTGGCCAGACACGGACCACCAAGATCCACTAAATCGCAAAGTAAGTCTGACCAACTTCCAAGCGCGTCGGTCAGCTCTACTTCGCGAGCCTCAGTTCGACGCGCCGAGCGTTCGCAACCATCAACTGGATCGGAGGGCCGCTCGGACGGCGCCCGGGCGGCCGGCGGCGGTCAGTCCTCGGTGGCGGCCGCCGTCTTCGTGCAGGTGTCGGTCGCCTTGTTGGTCTCGGTCCGGGGCGGCCAAGCGACGATGAGGAGGGCCATGGTTTCCGGCGAGGCGTCGAAACCGATCAGGTAGTACGCCTGGCGGGCGAGCAGCAGCCCGCGCGTCGTGCGCCGGTCGGCGCGCTCGGCGATCGCCTGCATGTGGGTGATGACGTGCCGGCGCTCGTCGGCGCCAAGTTCCGGACCCGCCGGTACCGGCCCGCGCCGTGAGGCCGTGCGGGCGGTGCGTTCAAGACGGCATGGCGACTTCCCGCCGATGCCCTGGGAACCTCCGGTGATGATGGCGACCCGCTGGCCGGCTCCGGTCATGGCGTCGGTCACGTCTTGACTGTCGCCGGGTCGCTGGGGTGCCGGGTGAGCGGCCTGGTCTGAGCGGTCATCCAGGCATCCAGCGGGAGCGATTTCAGGATCGCCTGCATCTCGGCCGCGTCCTGGGCTCGCCAGAGGCCCAGCGAGCGCCCTTCGCCCGGCAGCGCCCACAGCCGCAGCAGGTGTCCCTGCCCGGCCAGCTCGTGCGCGCGTTCTGCCTCGCGCGCCTTGGTGTCTTCCACGGTCTGGGCGGGCGTGCCGTCCGGGATGGTGACGGTGAAGGTGGTCAGAAATTCCGTGGCTCCCGGACTGGCCTCTAGTGCCGGGTCGTTCGGGTGCCGGGAGAGCGGGGTGACCTCATCGGTACGCCAGACGCGCAGCGGCATCGAGGCAAGGACTCTCTCGAGCTCATCGCCATCGTCCGCAGCGAACAATCCGAGGCTCCGCCATTCGCCTGGCTGTAGCGGCGGGCGCCACAAGCGAAGCAGGTGGCCTTGGGACGCGAGTTCACGCGAGTGTGCGTCCTCGCGGGTGCGGATGGCATCGATGGCTTCCTCTGAAGTTCCGTCCGGAACGCGGGTGGTCATGGTGACGAGGTATTCCATGGTGAGCGCCTCCTGAGTCGGCAGCAGTGCTGTGCGCGTTTGTGTTTCACCCTCTTTGTGCTTGCCGCCGGCCCCGCGTGCCGGGCCCGGCCGGCACGCGGGGCAGGTTCTCTGGTGCCCTGGCGGCTGGCGCGGGGGATGACCGGCGCCCGGCGGCTATGGGTTAGGGAGGCCGAGGTAGGGGAACTCGTTCAGCAGGTCGTCGTGCGGCTTGAGGCCGGTCGGGCCGACTTTGCCGTGGGTCAGCCAGGCGAAGCGCATGCTGTAGACATCGTCGGTGAGGATGCGGCCGTTGGGGTAGGTGGCGGGCTTGGTGCGGTCGTAGCGGAGGATGTCGGGCAGCACCGTCAGGGCTGCCGTCCTGGCCTCGTCGGGTGGGTAGCCGCCGTTTTCCAGGATTTTGGACCACGGCCCCAGATAGTTGGCCACGTCGTCGGCTGGCTGCCGGGCGTTATAGGTGTTTTTCTCGCCATCGGGGTTGATGAACGGGTTGATCGTCGGGTGCCCACCGCGGTCCATCTGCACCAGGGTGCCGTCGCGGCGCAGGCTGATGGTGGCCCACACGCCGATCTCCGGGCCGGGGCCGAGCATGTCGTCGGGCACTTCTAGCGCTATGGAGTCCACGTTGTTCTCGGCGAAGTCGTCGTGCCCGGTCCACTGGAGTCCGTGCAGGGCTCCCTCGACGTCGGCGAAGAACGGGTCGCTGCGCAGCCCGGCGGACAGCCGGATCCGGCCGGCCTGGACGGGCTGGGCCGTGCCGTCGAAGCTGACCGGGAGGGAGTCGGTGAGCTGTTCGCCGGCTGGCTCGGGCTGGCGGGCCTGGGCGCCGGTGGCGTACCAGGCGCTCCCGGTTTGCGTGCCGTTCTCGTACTCGGAAAAGGTGAAGGTGAACGCGACGTCGGCGTGCAGGTCGCCGTCGGTGTCGATGTTGATCCGGTAGACCGCGTCGGGGTGGAACTCCGGGCCGGTCGTGGGCGCGGGTATGGGGGGCGGGGCGCTCGTCGGGTTCGAGTCCATGATCAGCACCGTCTTGCCGGGCTGGTGACGGTACAACAGCCCGTGGTGATGCTCGCCCCCGGGTGCCTGGAACACGAACACGTCGGTCAGGTCCAGGCGCCTGTCGTCGCCTGGAAACTTGAGATTGTCGGCGCTGAAATGGTTAGACATTGTGGCTCCTTGGGTGGTGATTGCGGGGACCGGCGGTACTGCGGCCGGGCCGAGGCAGGCTAAGGTCCGGGCCGTGATGGCGTGACATGGGCGGCGGCGGCCATCTGTTGTTGCGGGACGCTCCGCGTGGCCTGCGCGCCCGGGCGGTTGGGTGGCCGGGGTTCAGGTGCGCAGGAAGTCGAGCAGGGCAGTGTTGACCTGGTCGGCGTGCGTCCAGGTGATGGCGTGCGGGCCACCCTCGACCACGACGAGGTGCATGTCCTTGATCAGGTCCGGCAGTCGGCTGGCGGTCTTGTCCAGCGGCAGGACCAGGTCCGCGTCGCCATGGATGACCAGCATGGGCACGTCGATCTTGGGCAGGTCGTCGCGGAAGTCGGTGGTCCAGGTGCCGATGCAGGCCACCGCGGCGGTGGCCGATGCGGTGACGGCGAGGTTCCAGCTGGTCTGGTAGGCCTGGTCGCTGACCAGGGTGCCGCGCAGGGTGTCGATGTTGTAGAAGTTGTCCAGGAATCCCTTCATCCAGGCCGGGGTATCGGCCCGGGCGGCCTGGGCGAACCCGTCGAACAGGCTTTGCGGCACCCCGTCGGGGTTGTCGTCGGCCTGCAGCAGGTACGGCGGGATCGGGGAGACGAGCACGCCCTTGGCCACCCGTGCCGACCCGTAGTTGCTCAGGTAGCGGGTGACCTCGCCGGTGCCCATCGAGTGCCCGGCCAGCACGGCGTCGCGCAGGTCCAGGTGTTCCAGCAGGGTGTGCAGGTCGGCGGCGAAGGTGTCGTAGTCATACCCGGATGCCGGCTGGCTGGACTTGCCGAACCCGCGCCGGTCGTAGGTGATGACCCGGTGCCCAGCGTTCAGCAGGACCGGGACCTGCTTGTCCCAGGCGCGGCCGCTGAGCGGGTAGCCGTGGATCAGCACGACGGGCTGGCCGGCGCCATGATCCTCGTAGTAGATCTCGATGTCGGCGTTGTTCTCCTGGCCGACGGTGACTGTGGGCATGGGGCTTCCTTCCGCTGGCGGGGATGGTCGGCGCCTGCGGGGCCAGGCGCCGGCTCATCGATCTGCGGGGTGGTACTTTTGCCTCAGCGTCGCGCTCCGGGGGGCGCGTCGCGCCCGTGGTAATCACTGGCCGGTGCTCTGGTTTGCGGTCCGGGCCACGCCAGTACTCGCTCGGAACCATCTGTTGAGCGTTCATCTGCACCACGCTGAACGAACATTCTCTGGCTGCACATGCAGCACGATCACCGAGGACACCGGCGAGTAGCGGCCCTGCTGACGGCGACCGAACCCGACCACACGGTGGGTGGCGTGGGACGAGCTTCCGACGACGATCACCACGGTCTAGTTGGCGGAGGCGCGGTCACGCCGCCAACCGCCGAGCCTGGGGTAATGGCGCAGATCCCCCATCAAAGAGCGGCCGGGCGCCTGGTCTCCGGGTTCGGTCCCCCCGGGTAGGCTGACGGGCGGGCATCAGTGGTGTCTGGCTGGGAGGCCGTGTGAGCGTTCATGCCTGGCCGGGCGACCGCAGCGCGGCGTTCCGGTGTCGCCTTGCCGCAGTAGGCGGTGCCGCCACCATGGTTGCTGTGTAGCGTCGGGCCGATGACGGCACATTCTGGTATCAGGGGGCCCGCAGCAGGGCTAACGGACCGGCTCAGCGAACGTGGCGTACTTGATCGGTTCGTTGCTGGCGTGCGGGCCGGTGAGGGCCGGGCACTGGTGGTGCGCGGTGAGCCCGGCGTGGGCAAGACCGTGCTGCTTGACTACCTGGCCGGGCGGGCCTCGGGGTGCCTGGTAGCGCGGGCAGCGGGAGTGCAGTCGGAAATGGAGCTGGCCTTCGCGGGGCTGCATCAGCTGTGCGCGCCGATGCTGGATCATACTGAGTCTCTTCCGGTTCCGCAGCGTGAGGCGCTGCGGACCGCGTTTGGCCTCAGCGCCGGTCCAGTGCCAGACCGGTTCTTGGTTGGCCTGGCCGTAGTGGGCTTGCTGTCCGGGACGGCGGGGGAACGTCCGTTGGTGTGCGTGGTGGATGACCAGCAGTGGCTGGACCACGCCTCAGCGCAGGCGCTGGGGTTCGCGGCTCGGCGGCTGGCGGCCGACCCGGTGGGCCTGGTGTTCGCGGCGCGGGTTCCGGGCCAGGACGTGGCCGGGCTGCCAGAGCTCGTGGTGGAGGGCCTGGCCGAGGACGATGCGCGGGAGCTGCTGGAGTCGGTGCTGACCGGGCCGCTGGACGCGCGGGTCCGGGACCAGATCATCGCCGACACGAACGGGAACCCGCTGGCGTTGCTGGAGTTGCCGCGAGGGCTGACGCCGGCGCAGCTGGCGGGCGGGTTCGGGCTGCCCGGCGCGGGACCGCTCGCCGGGCGGATCGAGGAGAGCTTCGGGCGGCAGCTGGAGACGTTGCCAGCGCAGACCCGGCGGCTGGTGCAGCTGGCGGCGGCCGATCCGTCCGGCGATCCGATGCTGGTGTGGCGGGCGGCCGGGCAGCTCGCGATCGGCGCCGGGGCGGCGGGGCCGGCGGTTGAGGCAGGGCTGGCAGAGTTCGGCGCGCGGGTGCGGTTCCGGCATCCGCTGGCGCGCTCGGCGGCCTACCGGTCAGCATCGGTCCAGACGAGGCAGGAGCTGCACGGCGCGCTGGCCGAGGTCACCGACCCGGCTGTCGATCCTGATCGGCGGGCCTGGCACCGTGCCCAGGCCGCACCGGGCCCAGATGAGGAAGTTGCTGCCGAACTTGAGCAGTCCGCAGGCCGGGCACAGCGCCGCGGTGGTCTCGCGGCCGCGGCCGCGTTCCTGGAGCGGTCCGCCGGGCTGACGCTCGACCCGGCGCGCCGCGCACAGCGGGCGCTGGCTGCAGCGCAAGCCAAGCACCAGGCTGGCGCACTTGACGCCGCGCTCGGCCTGCTGGCCATGGCACAGGCCGGGCCGCTGGATGAACTGCAGCGTGCCCGCGGCGACCTGTTGCGCGCGCAGATCGCGTTCGCCTCGAGTCATGGCCGTGACGCGCCCCCGCTCATGCTCAGCGCGGCCAAGCAGCTCGAGGCACTGGACGTCGGGCTGGCCCGCGAGACCTACCTGGAGGCGTTCACCGCCGCGCTGTTCGTCGGCCGCCTGTCTCCGGCGGTCGGGGACGTGGCGAGGGCAGCCCGTATGGCGCCCGCGCCGCTGGCCCCGGCACGCGCCCCTGATCTGCTCCTGGACGGCCTGGCGCTGCTGGTCACGGAGGGCTATGCGGCCGGGACACCCGCCCTGAGACGGGCGCTGCTCGCCTTCCGCGGCCAGGACATCTCGGCGGAGGAGGGGCTGAGCTGGCTGTGGCTCGCCGAACGGGTGGCCATGGCGGTGTGGGACGACGAGACATGGCACATCCTGGCCAGCCGTCACGTCAAGCTCGCGCGTGACGCGGGGGCACTCAGTGAGCTCCCCCTCGCGGTCCGGTCCCGCATCCTCCTGCACGCACACGCGGGCGAGCTGGCGGAGGGCGCGGCGCTCATCGCGGAGGCGCAGGCGGTCGCCGATGCGACCGGAAGCCAGCTCGGGCCTTACGGTGCCCTGGGCGTCGCCGCGTGGCGGGGCCGTGAGGCCGAGACCACCGAGCTCATCCAGGCCACTACGGACGGCGTGACGAGCCGTGGTGAGGGGAGGGGAGTGACCACCGGGTACGCCGCCGCCTTGCTGTACAACGGCCTCGGCCACTACGACAAGGCCCTCGCCGCCGCCGAGCTGGTGTGCGAGTACGACGACATAGGCGTCCTCGGATGGTCGCTCACCGAGCTGGTCGAGGCGGCCGTCCGCAGCAGCCACCCCGCGCGCGCATCCGACGCTCTCCAGCAGCTTTCCGAGACGACCCGCGCCAGCGGCACCGACTGGGCGCTTGGCACCGAGGCGCGCTCGCGTGCCCTGCTGAGTGAGGGTGAGACCGCCGAGAACTGCTATCGCGAGGCGATCGAGCGGCTCGGCCGTACCCGCATGCGCCCGGCCGTGGCCCGCGCCCACCTCCTGTACGGCGAATGGCTGCGCCGCGAGAACCGGCGCCGGGACGCCCGCGCCGAGCTGCGGACCGCCCATGGCCTGTTCACCACGATGGGCATCGAGGCGTTCGCCGGGCGGGCCCGGCGTGAGCTGCTGGCCACCGGAGACACGGTGCGCAAGCGGACGGTCGAGAAGGTCAGCGAGCTCACCGCCCGGGAGGCGTACATCGCCCGGCTCGCCGTCGACGGCCGCACCAACGTGGAGATCGGGGCCCAGCTATTCCTCAGCATCCGGACCGTCGAATGGCATCTCAGCAAGGTCTACACCAAGCTCGGAGTCGGCTCACGCCGAGAGCTGCGGCGGGCCCTGGCCAGCCTCGGGCAGGCAGACCCACAGGCCTAGCGACCGGCGACTGCGGCGCAGCTGGTCGCCGTCGTCGCTGCGCCGGGGCAGCCGCCCATAGGGGATGCGGGCGGCGCGGTCGTAGGAATCGGCCGCGCAGCAGTAGTCGTGACCGGTGAGATGGCGGGGATGAGAGTAGACCGGACACGAAAGGTGCCCATGCCGAAGCCGAAAATGAATCCTGACGAGATCGATATCGACCTTCCGATCGTCAGCCGACTGATCGGCAAGCAGTTCCCCCAGTGGGCTGACCTGCCCATCACCGCGGTTCGCTCTGCCGGCACTGACAACGCGATCTACCGGCTTGGTGACGACATGGCTGTGCGCCTCAAGCCCTCGGCTACAGCCAGGGCACCGCCAGCAAGCATCTCGCCCACGCAGGCGGAACCTGGTACCAATGCCCCCGGCTCCACCACACCGAGTAACCGGCGCGCACACACCGGGCACGGCACACTGAATCAGTGCGGCAACGGGCGTGACGGCCGGCCAGGAGGCGGCACCTGATGCTTATCCTGCCGATGTGGAACCACTGCTGGAGCTGCCTGATCTACCGCACAATGCCGCGCTCCTGGACTACCTGCGAGGGCAAGCCAGCCCGCCCAGCGACCCCGGTGACTACACCCTCGGATCCTGGCAGCTGCACACCCACCCCGACCTGATAGCAGTACTTCGCGAACTCGCTCCCGGCTGGCCGCTGACCGCAGCCTACGGAGTCCCGCTACTGGCCGGCGAGGGCATCGCCGCGGTCGTCGCGCTCGGCACGGACTGGCTGGCCGTCCGGATCGGGCACCTGCCACCCGAATTCGAGACCGAGGACTCAGATCATCCTGCGTGGTCATTCGTCCGTGGCGACTGGCATGTCATCCCCATCTGGCAAAACCAGCTCGGTGAACTGGTCACTGCGGCCCTCACATACACAGCCAGCCTGGCCGCCAAGTAGCAGACAGCCGACCTTAGGACCCGCCTCGGAACAAAGCGTTGTTCATATTCACGAATTCGGGCCGTGGCCTGGGCGCCTGGGGCGTCAAGCCGGCGTGTTGTTCCTCTGCGCGCCCTTACGACGTGGTGCGCAATTGGGTGATCATGGACGAGACATGATGATCGTGGCGTGTCGGTCGCCGGATAGCGAACGGCCGCACAAGATCATGGGTCGGTGTCTAAGCGATCATGGGCTCGTGCGGCCTTGAGTCATT
>WNFD01000735.1_pt1 | contig 32436 bp, 27 predicted proteins | sample 5400491 | NCBI WGS metagenome assembly WNFD01 (sample SAMN13153343, study PRJNA577476) | soil metagenome | isolation source: 120 cm saprolite under Douglas fir tree site 2 hole 2 replicate 2 | place: USA:California | collected 2015-04-18 | reverse complement strand
TCGACATGCTTTATCTCCTCCTGCGTCCAACAGCCCGGTGTGAGCCAGGATGCATTAACTAGAAGCGTGGTCGGCACGCCGAGATTTGAACGCAGGGACCCCAGACTACGTGCTAATCGCGTGCTAGCCGGCCTCTGACCCTCGCTCAGAGGCCGTAGTCCCGTTTCGCCGCCGCGCCGGTCACATATCCCTCGGCCAGATCGCGGGCAAGCGCGGCGCCATCGCGCCGGCGCGGATCGCCGCAGCCGCCGCCGCCCGCGCTCTGCAGCAGGAAGCGCTCGCCGGCGCGCATCTCGAAGCGGCCCGACGAGGGCGTTGCATATTCCCGGTCGGTGCCGAGCCTGATGACGAAGCGCGCGCCGCGGCCCGATTTGCCGCCCTCGATGCCGCCCGGCGGAAAGCGGCTCTTGTCGTAGCGGCGAATGACGGTAGCGTCTTCCAGGAGCTCGTATTCGCGCTCGAGGCTCAAGCCCCCGCGCCATTCTCCGGCCCCGCCGGAATCCGCGACCAGCTCGAAGCGGGTGATGCGGCAGGGAAACTCGGATTCGAGAATCTCGATCGGCGTGATGTGCAGGTTGCTCAGATGCGTGGCGGTGGCGGAGGCGCCGTCGTGGCCCCGGCCGCCGCCATAGGCCGAGCCCATGATCTCGTATTGCATGGTGGACTGGCCCGGCCGTCCCTTCGCCCAGGCGATGGTCAGCGCGCTCGACGAGCCGGCATTGGCGATCGCGCGCGCGGGATGAAAATGCCCGAGCGCCTCGAGGATCACGTCGACCAGCTTGAGGTTGACCATCTGATAATTGGAGACCGGGGCGGGCGGCTCCGCATTGGTGACGGTCCGCGGGGCGAATTTGAGCCGCACCGCGTCGCGCATGCCGTCGTTGAAATGCAGGTTCGGGCCGAGACAGCCGATCAGCGAATAGAACACGCAGGCCTCGACCATGGACGGCCGCAAGTTGACCGGGCCTTTGGCCTGGGGATCGCTGTCGGAGAAATCGAAGCTCGCGACGCCGTCCTCAATCGCGACGGTGACGGCGAGCTTCACGGGCTTCTCGATCTCGACGCCGTCGCTGTCGAGCAGGCCTTCGGCCGCGGCTCGGCCTTCCGGCAATCCGGCGATGGCGGCGCGCAGCTCGTCGGCCGCGCCCTTGAGGATGGCGGCGAAGGCGTCGGCGAGCGTGCGCGCGCCGAAGCGGCCGCACAATTCCTTCACGCGTGCGGCGCCCATCCGGGTGACGGCGATCTGGGCGTGCATGTCGCCGCGCATCAGCGCCGGCTGGCGGCTGTTGGCGAGGACGATGCGCTCGATGTCGGTCTGCGCGCGGCCCCCCGCCACGATCTTGATCGGAGGGAGCAGCAGGCCCTCCTGGAACATCTCGGTGGCATTGGCGGAGGTCGAGCCGGCGACCGCGCCGCCGACATCGGCCTTGTGGGCGATCGAGCCGGCAAAGGCGACGATCTCGCCCTCGGCGAAGACCGGCGCGACGAACGCCATGTCGGAGACATGGGGCAGGCCGCCCTCGTAGGGATGGTTGGAGACGAACACGTCGCCCTCCTCGATCGCCCGCGCCGGGCGGTCGTTGCCGTAGACCTGCAGGATGCGGCCGACGAGATGCCGGTAGACCGGGGCATGGAAGAACATCGGCGGCGACACGATCAGGCGTCCCTCGCGGTCGAGGATCACGCAGCTGAAATCGCGCGATTCGCGGATGATGGTCGAATAGCCGGAGCGATAGAAATGATAATGCATCTCCTCGACCAGGCTCGCGATCTTGTTGCGGAGAACCTCGATGGTGATGGCGTCCATGTTCACGTCTGCCGTTCCAGGATCAGATTGCGCAAGCCGTCGACCTGTCCGCGCCAGCCCGGCGGAACGATGGTGGTGGCGTCGAACTGCTCGACGATGGCCGGGCCGGCGATGACGGCGCCGATGCCAAGCCGGTCGCGCTCGTAGATCGTCGCATCGGTCATCGCGCCGCCGAGCGATATCGGGCGGCGGCCCTTGATCGCGTCGCCGGCGGCAGCGGGCGACGGCGGCTCCTCGCGCGGCTCGTATTTGGGCACGCGCACGCGCAGGCGCAGCCGATAGCTCACCACCTCGACCGGCCGCTCCTTGGCCGCATGGCCGTGGATCTGGGCGTGACGATCGTCGAACCGGTCGCGCGCCGCCGCCAACGAATCCGCGGTCAGACGCTCCCTGAACAATCCATCGAGCGGAGTGCGCAATTCATAGCCCTGGCCGGTATAGCGCAGATCGAGCTCGCGCGCGAAAGCGGCTTGCGCGGCGCTCAAGCCTTCGGCGACCAGCTCCCGGCGCGCCTTGTCCTCGAGCCCGCGGAAAATGTCCTCGGCATGGTCGGCGGCGACCGTGGCGAGCGGCCGCAATTCCGAGCGGATGTAGTCGTGCACCACGTCGGTGCAAAGCAGGCCGAGCGCCGAGAACGCGCCGGGCCGCGGCGGCACCAGGATGCGCCGCATCCCGAGCTCGTCGGCGACCGCGGCGGCATGCACCGCGCCGGCTCCGCCGAACGGCAGCAGCGTGAAGGCCGAGAGATCGACGCCCCGCTTCGCCGCGAACACGCGCACCTCGTCGGCCATGCGCATGTCGACGATGCGCTGAATGCCGGCCGCCGCCGCCAAGCCGTCCATCCGCAGGGGGTCGGCGACCTGCGCCTCGATCGCGGCGCGCGCGGCCGCGACGTCGAGCCGCTGCGCCCCGCCGAGGAAATAATCCGGATTGAGATAGCCGCACACGAGGTCCGCGTCGGTGACCGTGGGCCGCGTGCCGCCGCGGCCGTAGCAGGCGGGTCCGGGATCGGCGCCGGCGCTGTGCGGGCCGACGTTGAGAAAACCGCCGCCGTCGACCCAGGCGATCGAGCCGCCGCCGGCGGAGATCGTGGTCATGTCGAGGGCGGGCACGTCGACCTGCCGGCGGGCGATGACGCCCTCGGTGACCTCGAGCGGTGCGCCGCCCTCGATGAAGGCGATGTCGGCACTGGTGCCGCCCATGTCGAGCGTGACGAGGCCGTGCCGCGCGTCCTCGCGCGCGAGATAGGCGCTCGCCTGCGCGCCCGCGGCCGGGCCGGAGAACAGCGTGTGCACGGTGCGGCCGCCCGCGATCGCCGCCGAGAACGGCATGACGCCGCCGTTCGACTGCATCAGGAAGCGCTGCCGGCTCACCACCCCCGTCGCGTCGAGCTCGCCGTCGAGATGGCCGATGTAACGCACCATGACCGGCTCGAGATAGGCATTGAGCAGCGTGGTCGAGAGCCGCGGCCACTCGCGAATGCGCGGCAGGACCTCGCTCGACAGCGAGACCTGCACGCCGGGACATTCGGCCTCGATCAGGGCGCGGCTCGCCTCCTCGTGGGCGGGATTCATGAACGAGAACAGGTAGCAGACCGCGATCGACTCGACCCCCGCCGCCGCGAGCTCGCGGGCGGCCTGCCGCACGGCGTTCTCGTCGAGCGCCAGCAGCACGTTGCCGGCATGGTCGCAGCGTTCGGGGATCTCCTTGGTGAGGCTCTGCGGAGCGATCGCGGCCGGCTTGCGATAGAAATAGTCGAACAGATTGCCGTCGCGCGCCTGGTTCTGGATTTCCTGCACCGCGCGGTAGCCCTCGGTGATGAGGAGGCCGACCTTGGCGCCGCGCATCTCGAGGAGCGCGTTGGTGGTGATGGTGGTGCCGTGGGCGAAAAAGCCTATCTCCGCGGGCGCGACGCCGCTGGCGACGAGCTTGCCGATCCCGTCGAGCACGCCGAGCGCGGGATTTTTCGGCGTGCTCGCGACCTTCTCGACCCGGAGCTCGCCGGTCCCGGTATCGAGCAACACGAGATCGGTGTGGGTGCCGCCCACGTCGACGCCGAGCCGGTAACGGGAGGGGGTCATGCGAGCTTGCCGACGACGTGCTCGGTCGTCATGGCCGGACTTGTGAGCGGATTTGCAAACTACTCGTCGCGGTTCAGGTGATAGTCCGGCGTCGGCGGCGGGCCCCAGCCGGCGAGCGCGCGGTTGTCGCGGGTCCAGCCCTTCGGCCGCTGCGGACGATCGGCATGCCACGGCCGCGGATCGAAATAGCCGAGCTCCTCGTCGAGCAGCCGGTCGAGCTCGGCGAAGAACTCGATGACGTGCTGGTCGGGATTGCGGTGATAGATCGAGACGTTGTGGCCGGGGCCGTGGCGCAGCGGCCCCCAGATGATCGGGATATGGTGGTGCGAGAGCACGTCGCAGCCGTGCTCCACGGCCGAGAAATCGCGCACCTCGAAGGCGATATGATGCATCCGGGTCCGCTTGCCGCGCAGGAAATTGACGGTGTGGTGATCCGGGTTGCAGCGCATGAACACGAAGAAGTCGCCGTTCCAGTCCGATACCTTGAAGCCAAGCACGCGCGCGTAGAACTCGCAGGTCTGCTGCACGTCCTCCACCACGAAGGCGCAGTGCCCGAGCTTGACCGGGCCGACCCCGACGACCTGCTGGTTGGGGGCGAGATAGTCCCACTCCGGGAACAGCTCGATCGTCGTTCCCTTGTTGTCCTCGAAGGCGAGCAGCTTGGGCGTGCCGGGAAGATCGTCGCTGCGCAGCTCGCTCTTGATGCCCTCGCCGGCAAGCCCCTTGGCCAGCTCCGCGAGGTCCGACCCGGGCGCCACCTCGAAGGCGAGCTTCGCGCAGCGCGGCTCGGCGCCCTTCTTGAGCTGTACCACCAGCTGGCCGATCCTGGAGGCGAGCAGCGCCCGCTCCTTCTCGCGCGCGGCGAGCACGAGGCCGGTCACCCGCGTGAAATGCTCGATCTGCTTGTCGAGGTCGGGCGTCTCGAAGGTGGCGTGTCCGATGCGTCGCACTTTGATCATGGCGTGTCCTCGCCGGGCTTCAGCCGTAGGTCTTGAGCACGTGGCGCGCGATGACCATCTTCATCACCTCGCTCGCGCCCTCGGTGATGCGGAAGCTGCGCTGCTGGCGCCACATTTTCTCGATCGGCAGGTCGGTGGTGAGTGCAATCCCGCCGTGGATCTGCATGCACTGGTCGGCGGCCTTGAACGCCATCTCATCGGCGAAATATTTCGACAGATAGGCGTCCTCGCGCGCCTCCTCGCCCCGGTCGAGGCGGGTGGCGGTCTTGTAGACGAGGAGCCGCGCGGCCTGCAGCTCGATGAACATGTCGGCCAGCATCCACTGTACGGCCTGGCGATCGGCGAGCGGCCGGCCGAAGGTCGTGCGCTGCTTGGCGTAGGAGGTCGCCATTTCGAGGCAACGCTCGGCGACGCCGAGCGCGCGTGCGCCGTGCTTGACGCGGCCGATATTGAGCCATTGCTGGCCGAAGCGCATGCCTTCGCCCTCCTCGCCGACCCGATGGCTCGCCGGCACCCGCACGTTGTCGAGCACGATTTCCCAGGGCCGGTCGCCCATCATCGTCTCGTAGCAGGCGCCGAGCTTCACGCCCGGCGTATCGATGTCGACGATGAAACAGGAGATGCCGCCGCGCGAGCCCTTGGCGCGGTCGGTCGCCACCATCAGCTGGATGAAATCGGCGTCGCCGGCGCCGGTGATGAAGCGCTTGACGCCGTTGATCACGTAATGCTCGCCGTCGCGCACGGCGGTGGTGCGCATGCTGCCGGGATCGGAGCCGGCGTCGGGCTCGGTCTGCGCGAAGCAGGCCTTCTTCTCCCCGCGCAGCAGCGGCAGCAGGTACTTCTCCTTCATCTCGCCCTTGAGCGAATACAGAATCCCGCGCGCGGACGGGCCGGTGATCCCTTCGCCGCGCGCGGGAATGGCGATCGTGCGGGAAAGCTCCTCCCACACCACCGCGCGCGCCAGGATCGACATACCGCCGCCGCCATATTCCTCCGGCACGTCGAGCTGCCAGATGCCGAGCTGCTTGGAGCGCGTCTCGAAGCGCTCGAGGTATTCCGGCTTGATCGTCTCGCCTTCGGTCGTGTGACGCTCGATCGGAATCAATTCGTTGTCGACGAAGCGCCGCAGTCCGGCTTTGAGGATGCGCAGCTCCTCCGGCAGCTCGAAATCCATGCCTTCACGCTCCCTGCCCCTACTCCCGCCACGTCGTCCGCAGGTCGACGGCGACCGCGCCATGCCCCGCTCGACGCACGATGAGCGGATTGATCTCGATGTCGCTCAGCCTGGCTTGATGGTCGAGAAAGAAGCGGCCGAGCGCGAGCGCCGCGGCTTCGAGCGCGGCGCGATCGGCGGCCGGTCGCCCGCGAAATCCGGCAAGCAGGGTCGCGAGCTTCAGGCCATCGACCATCGCGGCGACGTCGTCCGAGCCCAGCGGAAGCAGTCGCAGCGCGGCGTCCTTGGCGAGCTCGACCAGCACGCCGCCTGCGCCGATGAGCAGCACCGGCCCGTAAAAGGGATCGCTGCGCGCGCCGACGATGGCCTCGACGCCGGCGACCATCTCCTGCACGAGGAAGCCGTCGATGCGCGCGTCCGGCCGCGCCGCGCGGGCCGACGCGGCGAGCGCCGCGGCCGCCGCCCCGACCGCCTCGCGGTCATGCAGGTCGAGCGCCACGCCGCCGGCCTCGGTCTTGTGCAAGATGTCGCGCGAGCGAATTTTCAATGCGACCGGGAAGCCGATGCGCTCGGCCGCGGCCGCGGCGTCGCCGGCGCCGGCGACCGCCTGGCTGTTCGGCAGCGCGAGACCGTAGCGCGCGAGCGTCGCCTGCAAATTTTCCGGCGAAAGATCGCTGAGCGGGGCGGGCGGCGGCGCGAGCGGACGGCGACCGCGACGCGCGGCGTGGAACCACAGGCCGTTGAGCGCGCGGATCGTCGGCTCGATCCCCTGCAGGAACGGGAAGCCGGCGGCCTCCTGCGCGGCGATGTGGCTTTCACCCACTTGGTGGATCATGCGGCCGAAGCCGACGATCGGCTTGTCGGTTCTCCCGAGCACCTGCCGCAGCGGCGTAAGGTCGCCCCAAGCGTCCGCCTTGCGCGGCATGTTCGAAGCCCAGGCCACCATGTCGATGTTGGGATCGCCCGCCGCGACGGCGCAGAGGTCGGCGGCGACCTGGAGTGTCGAGGGAATGCCCACGTCGAGCGGATTTTTCGGCGCGATGCCGTCCTGCATCATGGGACGCAGCGCCGCCTTGGTCTCGTCGGTGAAGTCGGGCACTGCCGCGCCTTCACTCTCGGCATAATCGTGGAGCAGGTCGACCGTTCCGCCCGAGGTGGTGACGAAACCGATGCGGGGACCCTTCGGCAGCCGTCCGCCGTCGAAGGCGAGCGCCGTCTCGACCAGATCGTCGAGCGAGCGGCAGTTGACGACGCCATAGCGCTCGCACATCGCGAGATAGGCGGCATAGTCGCCGGCAATCGCTCCGGTATGGGACTGCGACGCCGCCTGCGATTGCGCGGTGGCGCCGGTCTTGATGGCGAGGACGGGCTTGCCCGTCGCCAGCGCGCGGCCGGCGGCATGCATGAAGGCGTCCGGCCGTCGGATGCCTTCGATGAACAGCACGACTTGGCGCGTCGCGGGATCGTCGACGACGAAATCGAGGTAGTCGGTAAGGCCGAGATCGGGTTCGTTGCCCGACGTGATGCAATAGGAATAGCGCAGCCCGCGGTCGGCCCCCGCTTTCATCCAGAATTGCAGCAGGCCGCCGGACTGGAAGATGCACGCGACCGAGCCTGGCGCGAGCCGGCACAAGTCGGCATTGGGGTAGCCGAACAGGCGCTCGCGGAAGGAATAGGCCCCCATGCAGTTCGGGCCGGCGACGCGCAGGCGGCTGTTGGCGACGAAGCCCGCGAGCCAGGCGCCGCGCGCCTTCGATTCCGGCGCATCTCCGTCGCCGATCATCGAGGCGTAGACGGTGGCGGATTTGACGCCGGCCGCCTCCGCGTCCGACAGCACGTCCGGCACCGCCGCCGCCGGCACGATCACCAACGCGTGGTCGACCGGCTCGGAGAGGTCGCGCAGCGACGGATGACACGGCTCGCCGAACACCTCTTTCTGTCGCGGATTGACGAGCGCGATCCGTCCGCGATAGCCGAATTCGCGCAGGTTCCTGAAAATCTCGCTCGGCCAGCGGGCACGCTCGGACGCGCCCACGATCGCGAGCGACTTGGCCTGCAGGGTACTGACCGCCGAGCGAAACAGAGTCTTCCCGGCCTTCGCCGCGCCCGTACCCGGCACCGCCCGCTCCCACGCCTGCATGGGTCTTTCTTAGGACGCTGCCGCGACCGGGTCAAAGCTCCCCGGGAGACGACCCCGCTACACCGACGGGATCGCCTTCAGCGCCGGAAACCAGCTGCCGACCAGCGTCGGCGGCCACGGCACCGCCATGAAATAGTCGAAGGCAAGCCAGATGAAGAAGACCAGCACGACGGCATAGGGAACGACGAGGGACCAGCGCTCGCTCGCCTCGTAGCGCATGAAAAAGACGACGAATATCGCCACCGTCGGAATGAGCCCGATGACCGCCATCACCCCCATGAAGCCGACGAGATAGCCGAAGAACCAGGCCGCGCGCACGATGATCTCGCGCACCGGAAGGTGGCCGGTATCGGAGGTCAGATCCATGTGGATCTTCTCCTCGACCTCGTGCTGGGCCTCCTCCGCCAGGCCTTCCGTTGCCGCCGCGGCCGGCTTTCGGCACATCTCGTTGAACAGGCTGAGCGCTGCCGCCGACAGGCCGACGACGCCCACGACCAGCGGCACGATCTTGGCGCTGAAGTCCCAGTTGAGCGAGGCCGCCACCGCCGCGCCGATGAGCACGATCATGAACGCCGTGAACAGCTGCGCGGGACGCAACGTCGGGCGCTGGAAGCTCATCAGCATCCGCTGCACGCCGCCTTGGCCGCGCACGTCCTGCAGGAACGGCCGCACCAGGCCGAGAATGGCGAGCGCGAACAGGCCGAACACGATCGGACGCAGCATCCAACTCAGCCCATAGCGCTCGATAGAGATGAACAGATAGCGTTCGATGGTATCGCCAAGCACCACGCCGAGAATGAGCGGCGGGCGCGGCCACTTGAACTGTTTCATGATCCAGCCGACCAGACCAAAGAACAGCAGGGTGAAGAGATCGCCCCACTGACGCGTGGCTTCGAACGCGCCGATATAGATGATGCCGAGCACGGCCGGCAGGATGAGCGAATAACGCAACGTCGCGAGCTTCGCGAATTGCGGGCTGAACGCGTAGCACAGGCCGGCGCCCAGGACGTTGGCCAGCGCGATCGACCACACCATGGCGTAGGTGACGCTGAGATGCTTGGTGAGCATGTCGGGGCCCGGCACCAATCCGTGGATCAGGAACGCGCCGAGCAGGATGGCCATGGTGGCGCTGCCGGGGACGCCGAAAGCGACGGTCGGAACGAGCGCCCCGCCCTCCTTGGCGTTGTTGGAACTTTCGGATGCGATTACGCCCCGCACGTCGCCCTTGCCGAAGGTCGCGCTCGCGCCCTTCTCGGTCTTGAGCGCGTGTCCATAAGCGAGCCAATCGACGACCGAGGCGCTGATGCCGGGGATCGAACCGATGCCGCCGCCGATCCATGAGCAGCGCATGATCAGCCACCAATGCCGGAAGCAGTCCTTCACGCCCTGCCACTGGCCTTTGTAGATGTTGGCGGTGCCGGTATCGGCCGAGATCGCGACCCGGGCGATCAACAGATCGCACAATTCCGGCAACGCGAACACGCCGAGCAGCAGCGGCGTCAGCGGCAAGCCGTCCCAGAGATAGAGGCTGTCGAAGGTCCAGCGCAGCGTGCCGGTCTGCGGATCGGTGCCGATCATCGCGATCATGACGCCGAGGCAGCCGGCGGTGATGCCGCGCAGCGGCGCGTTGCCGGACAGAACCGCGACCATCGATATGCCGAGCACGGAAAAGGCCAGCAGCTCCGGCGACCCGATGAACAGCATGACCGGGCGCAGGATCGGAATGCTGACCGCCATGAGCAGCGCGCCGAACACGCCCCCCATCAGCGACGACATGTAAGCGGCGCTGAGCGCGCGGCCGGCCTCTCCCTTCTTCGCCATCGGGAAGCCGTCGAGCACCGTCGCCGCCGAGGCGGCGCCGCCGGGCACGCCGAACAGGATCGCCGGAATCGGGTCGCCGGTGGCGGTCGTCGCGCCGAGGCCGAGCAGGAGCGCGAAAGCCGAGTACGGATCCATGTTGAACGTGAACGGCAGCAGCATCGCCGTCCCGGTCAGGCCGCCGATCCCTGGGATGATGCCGAGCACCAGGCCCATGATGCAGCCGAGCCCGAGGAACATCAGGCGCTGCGGCTCCATCAGCAACAGGAAGGCGTTGCCCGCGGAGACCGCCATGAAGCCGATTTCCGCCCCGATGCCGTCCATTCCTTCCCCTCCGCAGCATCCGCTCCGCGCGCGATCCCGCGACGAGGATCTCGCGCGGGCACGCTCGCTCCTGCCTGTGCAAGCAGGGCCAGATTGCGGCGGCCGGCGCTCGGGACCGCGTGGCCGCCCGGTTCCACTTCTTTTGCTTGTCATGTAAGCAGAAGATACGACGACGGAAAAGTCGTCCCGGGCGGTCCGCGGGCGGATACATTGACGCAGAGTCCCGCAACCAGCGCGCGGAGATTTCGACGAGGTGGAGGATGCAGCTCGACCGCATTGAGGGAAAGCCCGACGAGACCGTCGCCTGGGGCAGCGACGTCGCGGCTCAGATGCTGCGCCGCCTCGGCGTCCCGTTCGTCAGCCTGAATCCCGGCGCGAGTTATCGCGGGCTGCACGACAGCATGGTCAATCATCTCGGCAACGAGCGGCCGGGTATCCTGCTGTGTCTGCACGAGGACCATTCGGTCGCGATCGCGCACGGCTATGCCAAGGCGACCGGCGAGCCCATGGCCTGCGTGCTGCACAGCAATGTCGGGCTCCTGCACGGCATGATGAGCCTGTTCAATGCCTGGTGCGACCGCGTGCCGATGATCGTGCTCGGTGCGACCGGCCCGCTCGACGCCGAGAAGCGTCGCCCCTGGATCGATTGGATCCATACCTCACGCGACCAGGGCTCCTATATCCGCTCGATCATCAAGTGGGACGACCAGCCGTCCTCGCCGCAGGCGCTGGTGGAATCCATGTGCCGCGCCAACGTCGCGACGCGGACGGCGCCGACGGCGCCGGTCTACATCTGCCTCGACGCCGGCTTGCAGGAATCGCGGCTCGACCGGGAGCCGGAATGGCCGGAGGTCGCGCGCTTCGTGCCGCCCGAGCCGCCGCGGCCTGGAAAACGCGCGGTCCGGGAGGCTGCGGCGCTGCTGTCGCGCGCGGAGCGGCCGGTGATCATGTTCGGGCGCGGATCGCGCAAGCCGGAATTCTGGGGGCCGCGCATCCGCCTCGCCGAGCAGATCGGTGCCTGCGTGGTGACCGATCTCAAGCAGGGCGCGATGTTCCCGACCGATCATCCCGCGCATCACCTGCCGCCGTTCAACGTTCTGCCCAAGCCGGCGCGCGAGCTTCTCTGCGAGGCCGACGTCATTCTGGCCTTGGACTGGGTCGATCTCGGCGGCGCGTTGCGGCAGGCCAAGGCGGCGGGAAAGCTGGCCGCCAAGGTCATCGCCGCGACCCTCGACCAGAACCTGCATACCGGGGCCAATATGGAATATCAGGCGCTCGCGGCGCTCGACGTGTCGATGGCGACGACCGGCGACCTCGCGGTCGAGGACTTGCTGGAATCGTTGGGCTCGGATCGTCGCAAGGAGCCATGGAAGGCGCGTCCGCCGGGGCGGCCGACGCCGACCGATGGGCCCGGCATCACCATGGAGCAGATCGCCTCGGCGCTGCGCGCGGAATTCAACGACCCCGAGAACGTCAGCTTCTGCACGCTCGGCCGCGGCTGGCCGATCGACATCTGGCCGCTTCAGAACGGCTTGGCCTATCTCGGCAAGGACGGCGGCGGCGGATTGGGCTCGGGGCCCGGCCTGTCGGTCGGGGCGGCGCTCGCCCTGCAGGGTCTCGGCCGCCACGCGATCTCCATGCTCGGCGACGGCGATTTCTGCATGGGTGCGACTGCGATCTGGACGGCGGTGCGCCATCGCATCCCGCTGCTCGTCCTGGTCAACAACAACCGCTCCTATTTCAACGACGAGCTGCACCAGGACACGGTGGCGCGCAGGCGCGGACGCGAGGTTAAGAACCGCTGGATCGGATTGCGCATGGAGGACCCCGCGCCCGACATCGCCAAGCTCGCCGAGGCGCAGGGCGCGGTCGGAATCGGACCGGTGCGGACCGCGGCCGAGGTGAAGGCGGCGATCGCGAAGGCCGTATCGGTGCTGAAGTCGGCCGGCGTCTGCGTCGTCGACTTTCACGTCGATCCGCCGCCCGACCGCTCGGACGGCATCGCACACCGCGCCACCGGGGATTGACGGGACGCGGCACTCGGCGCCGGAATTCAGGGGTATCGAAAATGAGTGACGACCCGCCATGGCCGACCGAGCTGCGGCTGCACAAGGACCGCAAGGCGCTGACCGTCGCCTTCGACAATGGGGAGACCTTCGATCTCGGCGCCGAATACCTGCGGGTCAAGAGCCCGAGCGCCGAGGTGCAGGGCCATTCACCCGACGAGCGCAAGACCGTCGCGGGCAAGAAGAACGTGCTCATTCTCGAGGTGAACCCGATCGGCAATTATGCGGTGCGGCTCGTGTTCGACGATCTGCATTCGACCGGCATCTATAGCTGGGACTATTTGCTCGCGCTCGGCCGCAATCGCGCGGCTTATTGGCAGGACTACCTCGACGACCTCGCCGGAAAGGGGCTCTCGCGCTGAGCGTCCGTCGGGCGCGACAGAACGCGTAACGCTCCGACTGGTCGATCGAATCGGCCGATCTCGAGCACCTTCTCGCCTGATCGTCCCGTCGACGGTCGAGGTCGTGCGGCTCACGATCCGCGGGCTTTCCCGCCGTCTTTACGATGTCTTTCCGATTATTTTACCCGCGATCCGGGAAACCCCGGGGATTTCCCGGGGTTTTCAACATAAGTATATGTTGCCGACGCGTGCCACCTTTGCGTGCTTTGCGCTTTCGGTTGAATAGTTCTATCAAGCCGCGAGCCGCACGACGAATAGGAGGCCCTTATGCCGGCAATCAACTTGAAAAGCATGGATGTCGATGCATTGCTTTCGCTGCGCGCCGATATCGATAGAAAGCTCCATCAAAAGCGCGGCGAGCTCGAGCAGCAGCTTTCCCGCCTGGGTCCCGGAAGTGCCGTCGACGGACGCGGCGGTTTTCGAAAGGCGCGCGGATGGGGCCGCGGTTCTGCAATGAAAGGGCGCAAAGTGCCGCCGAAATACCGCGGGCCGGCCGGTGAAACTTGGGCCGGCCGCGGCGCGCGGCCGCGCTGGCTCGCGGCGCTGCTCAAGCAAGGCCATAAGGTCGAGGAGTTCGCGATCAACAAATTGGCCGCGGCCCGCAAGGCAACCGTTACGAAAAAATCCCGCCGCAAGCGGAAATGAATGCGGACGACGGCGCCGGCCAAACCCCATCCGACACAGATTCGTACGGCATGGCGCCGCCATCAATGACGGCGGCGCACGGCACCTTGCTTTCCTGAAAACGATATTGCAGGGTCCAAAGCGGCATCTCGACGAATCGGCTTTGGCTGAAAGGGTCAAGGCGCCGATTCGCGTTCGCCAATCGGACACCGATTATGACTATTCGCTTCATTGGAATTGCATGAGGGATTTACGAGGAATTTAGGGGAACCCGACTTTTCAACAATTCCACAGGGCCCCGACAGGCGGGAGGCCCGTGGAGGTATTGCGGTCCGAACCGGACATGGATTTTGAAAATTAACGAGCGACGAGGCGATTGCTGCATTGCAAGGGGCTATGGCACCAGCCAATCGTTTTCCTTACCTGCGGTATCTCGGTAGCATCGGACTGCAAGTACAACCGAAGTCAACATTTTGCACGTGCAAAGATTAGGTATTTTAGGCTAAGCCGGTACAACTTTCTCCAGGAGCTGGTCATGGCCAAAGCGAATCTTACATCGATGTCAGTCGATGCCCTTCTCAAGCTTCGAGATACTATCGGGAGTGTCCTCGGCCAAAGGGCCGACGAATTGAAGTCGCAGCTCTCGCGGCTGGGCGGGGATGCGGTCGGTAACGGCCGGCGAGGCCGGCGAGGCCGGCGGGTAAGCGCGATGAAAGGGCGGAAGGTCCCCGCCAAATACCGCGACCCGGCGAGCGGGGAGACCTGGGCAGGCCGCGGCGCGAGACCGCGCTGGTTGGTTGCCAGGCTCAAGGCAGGCAAGAAGCTTCAGGATTTCTTGATCGATAAATCGGCAAAGAAGGCCCGCAAGAAACGCCGTAAGAAGAAATAACCTGCGGGCGGCGGACCCGCCTCCAAAAGAATCCTCTGCGCAATCCTGCGTCTAACAAGCGCAGGCAATGTGCGGCGTCTGAACCGGCGCCGGGCAGGTGGTCGCCGGGGTAGCGACGAATTTTTCGCGCCGCCTTGTTGTGGCGCGGCTCGCGCCGCAACCTTCATCCATTCGATGGCGAGCCAATGGCGACACTATGATCACGGTAATCGTTGAAACCCATTGCGTTATCCCTTTCGCGGCAGATACGGGCTGTGCCGATAAACCGTAGGCGGCAGCAATTTCTGCGGAAAGTAATTGCAGAGAACGGAACGGAGACCGTCTGCTGCGAAAGTCGGCGCTTTGATGCGCTGTCGCGACGATTGCTGTTCGATCGACTGGACGTCAGGCGCCGGCACGCACCACGCGCTTGATCTTGTCGAGCGTGAAGGTCTGCCCGCCGATCGAGAGCGCCGGTGGGCTTTGGGTGAGGTCGACCGAATCGACCCGGCCCTGGACCTCGCTCGGGATCGAAACCGCCTGGCCGCTGGCGTCCTTGGCGCTCACCGAGATCGTGTAGTTGCCGTCCGGCCATTTTACGCCGTTGTTGTCGCGGCCGTCCCAGGCAAAGTTCTGGGTGCCCGCCTGCAAGGTGTAGCGGCCGCTATAGACGGTCTGCCCGGTCGAGCTCGTGATCGTGACGGTGGCGGCCGCCGGCTTGGGCGCCTGCAGGCTCCAGATCGCCTGGCCGCTGGCGAGCGCGGCGGTCTGGCCGTTGACCGCGACGGTCTGGCCCACATAGGCGAGCGCGGTGGTCGCCTGCGCGTTCTTCTCCAGCGATACCAGCGTCGCCAGTTGATCGTTCTGCTTCAGCTGTTGCTCCACCTGCGCGAACATCACGAGCTGCTGGGTGAACTGGTTGGTGTCGAGCGGGTCGAGCGGATTCTGGTTCTTGAGCTGTGTCGTCAACAGCGTCAGGAAGGTCTGGAAATTGTCGGCTATCATGTGCTGGCCGACGCCGGTCGAGCCGGTCGAGGAGCTGCCGCCGGCGGTGGCCGCCGTCGCGGCGGTGATCGACGGGGTGACGGGATTGAGAACGGGGTCGGCCATTTGGGTCCTCACACGCGAATATCGATGCCGGTGCCGAGCTGCAACGAGCGGTCACGGTTTCCCGGCAGGCTGTCGACCGCGTCCATCTCGGGATCCTGAACGACGAGCTTGGCGGCGGCGCCCCAATAGCTGTCGCGGGAGTCCTGGTTTGCGCCGCCGAACGATTGGTCGCGCAACGTGAATTGCATGCCGTTGTCGCTGGTCTTGAGACCGGCCTGCTGCAGCGCGCGCTCGAGCTCGGGCGCCTCGCGCCGCAACAGCTCGAGCGTCTCCGCCTTCTCGGCCACGAGGCGCGAGCTGACCCGGCCCTCGCGATCGACGTCGAGGCGCACGTCGATCCGTCCGAGCTCCGGCGGATCGAGCCGGATCTCGAAGCGGTTGCTGCCGGCTTGCGCGCGCGCCGCGATTTGCAGCGCGAGCCCCGCGATCGGCACGGCGGTGGCGATCGAGCCGGCGGCATAGCCCCCGGCGGGAGCGGCGGCCGCGACGACGTTCGCCGCTCGCTCGCCCGGTTGCTGCAGGACGGCGAGCTGGGTCACGGACCTGTCGGCTGCGCCGTCCGCTTGCGTCTCTGCCGGCGGGCGGATCGAGGTCTCGCCAAGCTTTTGCTCGGCCTCAGCGCCGACCGGACGCACCGGACGCGCGCGCGCGACCTCGCTCTGGCCGGAGGGGGGCGCGTTCGGTCCGGCTTTCGCCTCGACTCGCGGATCATCTTGTTCGTCGCCGCCCGCGGCCGGCGCGGCATCGTCCGTGCCGCCGCCCGGCTTGGCATGGACCGCCTTGGTTGCATTGTTGCCGCTGCTGGGCGCCTCGATGCCGCTGAGCCCGGCTGCGCCCTTGCGCGGCGGCTGACCCTTGCCGTCCTCGGCAGCAGGACGCCCGGCGCCTTCCGGCGGCGCGCCGCGGGTGCCGGCAGCTGCCGCGGCATTCGACGGCGCGAGCTCGGCGATGATCGCCGCCCGATCGGAGGCTGGCTCCCCGGCCGGGATGACCGGCCCATTGGCGACTGGCACGTCCGTGATCGGCACGGCCGCAGGGGGCGGCGCGGCGATCGCGGCGACTTGTGCCGGCGCCACCGCGACGACGACCGCCTGTGCCGGGGCCGTCCCGTCCGAGGTAGGGGCGGGCGGGCCGGTATCGGTCCCCGCCGGCTTCACGTCGTCGATCGCCGATATCGTCGCGTCCTCGAGCTTCGAGGCCTTCTCCTTGACTTCGGTCCCGCCATCGGTGTCGGCGGTCGCGGCTGGTGCCGGTGGTGGCGTGGCCGCCGATTGGTCCTCGCTTCCGCAGTCCGTATTCTCCGCGATTTGCGGGACGATGCTGGGTTGCGCGTCGCCGGTCGGTGCGTTGGGCTGGATGCTGGCCGGCAAGCCGCTCGCCGCGGCGAGGAGGGAGCCTTGAGGACTGGGGGACGCGGTCGGGGTGTCGTCGGTCTCGCCGAGGAGCGCGACGAACTCCGCCGGCTTGGCCGTGGCGGCGGCGTGGTGGCGCGCGCCGACGCCATGGCGATGCGGCTGGATTACGCTTGCTTCAGGCGCGACGCGCGGCACGAATAACCTCCCGCAAGGGCTCGACCAGCCCCGGGGTTGCAAGCCATGGGCCACCCCCCGAACTCTCGGCCATCCTCTAGAACTTCATTTGTTTCAATAGCTTGAGGAATGGCTCCGGAGTCGCCGCGGCCCGCGCGCGGGGCTTCTTCGGGCGCGACCCCGGCAAGAACTGCCGCGTCGACGCCCGGTCCCGCCGCGTCCGTCGCCCCGTGCGGTCCGCCGCTCGAATGCCTATAATAAGGCCGACGTAACTGGGCGACTTGAGCGCGAGTTGGCGCGCGTGACTGAGTTTGTGTGCGCGCGATCGCGCTTGTGGCCGCGCGGATGATGAGGCCGGAAATGATGCTCAACAGCCTCGATGTCGAAGGCCGGCCGCGGGACACCCGGGTGGTCGTCGCGATGTCGGGCGGCGTCGATTCCTCGGTCACGGCGGCGCTGCTCGAGGCCGAAGGTTACGACGTCGTCGGCGTGATCCTGCAGCTCTACGACCACGGCGCCGCGACCCACCGCAAGGGCGCCTGTTGCGCCGGCCAGGACATCTACGATGCTCGCGCGGTGGCGGAGCGGATCGGCATTCCCCACTACGTGCTCGACTACGAGAGCCGCTTCAAGGAGATGGTGATTGACCGCTTCGCCGAAAGCTACGTCGCGGGCGAGACGCCGGTGCCGTGCGTCGAGTGCAACCAGTCGATCAAGTTCCGCGACCTGCTCGTGACCGCGCGCGAGCTCGGCGCCAAGGTGCTGGCGACCGGCCATTACGTCGCGTCGCGGCCGCTGCCGGCCGGCGGCCGCGGCCTCTATCGCGCCCGCGAGGAGGACCGTGATCAGAGCTATTTCCTGTTCGCCACGACCCGCGAGCAGCTCGATCTCCTGCGCTTCCCGCTCGGCGACAAGTCCAAGGCGGAGACGCGCGAGCTGGCGCGCCGGTTCGACCTCCCGGTCGCCGACAAGCACGACAGCCAGGACATCTGTTTCGTGCCGTCCGGCCGCTACAGCGAGGTGATCGAGCGGCTCAAGCCCGGGGCCGCCGAGCCCGGCGACATCGTCGACCTCGACGGCCGCGTGCTCGGCCGCCATTCCGGCATCATCCATTTCACCGTCGGCCAGCGGCGCGGGCTCGGCATCGCCGCCGGCCATCCGCTCTACGTGGTCCGGCTCGATGCCGCCGCGCGCCGCGTCGTGGTCGGGCCGCGCGATGCCTTGCGCACCAGCCGGATGCGGCTGCGCGAGGTCAACTGGCTGGGCGAGGGCAGCATCGACCATGCGCTGTGCGCCGGCTGGCACGAGGTCTTCGTCAAGGTGCGCTCGACCCGGCCGCCGCAGCCGGCCTGGCTGAGCCGCGGCGCCGGCGGCGTCGAGGTCGATTTCGTCGCCAGCGAGGACGGCGTCTCGCCCGGGCAGGCCTGCGTGTTCTACGACGCGGCCGACGGTCAGGCGCGGGTGCTCGGCGGCGGCTTCATCCAGAGCGCGGTGCCGGCGGCGCCGACGCTGCCGGCGCGCGAGGCTCGCGCGCTGTCCCGCGCGAGCGGCCTGTAGCCGCAGCCCGGATGGAGCGAAGCGGAATGCGGGCTGCGTGCCGCGCGGCATCAATCCCGGCTCCTTCCGGGCTGCGATCGATGCGACGGCCTGAGTGACGGGGGTGATGGCTGGCGAGATCGACATAAGCACGGTCGCCAAGGCCTATGCGCGCTGGGCGCCGATCTACGATTTCGTGTTCGGCGCGGTGTTCGACGCCGGCCGCAAGGCCTCGATCGCGGCAGCCGAGCGCGTCGGCGGACGCATCCTCGACGTCGGCATCGGCACCGGCATTTCGCTGATGGACTATTCGGCCGCGAATCGCATCGTCGGCGTCGATTATTCCGAGCCGATGTTGCGCAAGGCGCACGGGCGCGTCGCCGGCCACCGGCTCGCGCACGTGGATGCGCTCGCCGTGATGGATGCCCGGCATCTCGGCTTCCCCGATGCCTTTTTCGACGCGGTGGTCGCCCAATACGTCATTACCGCGGTGCCCGACCCGGAGGCGACCCTCGACGAGTTCGCCCGCGTCACCAGGCCGGGCGGCGAGATCATCCTGGTCAACCACCTCGGGGCCGAATCCGGGCCCCGCCGCGCGTTCGAGCAGGGCTTTGCGCCGGTGGCGCGGCGGCTCGGCTGGCGGCCGGAATTCCGCTGGGAGCGGCTGGCGCAATGGGTCGGGCGGCACGGCGGCGTGCGCGTCGTCGAGCGCCGCCCGATGCCGCCGTTCGGGCACTTCTCGCTGATCCGCTTCGAGCGGGTGGCGGCGCGCAAGGCGACCGACGGCGGCAACGCGCGTTAGGCATCGCCGTGGGCCGCATCCTACGTGCTAGCGGCCATCGAGCGCGCGGTTGGCCAGCAATCCGATGAAACTCTCCGCGTTGATCTCGCGCCAGACGGTGCGCGCCTGGTCGTCGTCGCGCGGATATTCGACCACGAATACCGGCTTGCCTTCGGCCGCCAGCATCTTCAGGCGCCCGATGTTCCGGCGAATGCCGTCGGCGAGGTTGCGCTTGCCGTCGGTGTTCTCGCCATAGAACAGGTCCTCGCGCGCAAAGGCATCGATCGCCCGGCGAAACTTCGGATCGGGGATCAGGGCGTCGCCGTTCTGCGAGACCACCAAAGAATCCGCGCGCTTCGACTTGGCCCGCTGCGAGACGCGATTGACGAGCTCCACCATGTCGTCCCGGTGGCCCATGGTCTCGAACGCGTCGACCCGGTCGAGGTAGACGCCGTCGAATCCGGCGGCAATGATCGTGTCGACGTATTGGAAGACGATCGCCTGCCAGTCCGGGTGCCAGAAGCGCACGTTGTAGTTTCCCGGCCATTCCGGATCTTCGCGGCCGAGCCAGGCCCGCGAGCGCAGTGGCCAGTACCAGCGATAGTTCTCGGCCTCCCCGATGCTCATGTAGGCGAGCACGATGCGGCGCGAGCCGTCGGGCTTGTGGTGCATCGCGTCGACCTCGTCCTTGGTGAACGGACGTTCCTCGCCGCCATAGTCGATCACCGCCATGTCGGCGGACGAGGCGGCGATCGCGCCGGGATCGATGTTCTGCAGCTGATAGTGCCAGCTCTTCACCGCCGACGGCGCCAAGCTGGGGCCCGAGCGGCCCATTGTCTGATCCCGGTCGGGCGCGCTCGCGGGGCACTGGGCGCAAGGCGTCGGCGGTCGATCGCCGGGCTGCTCGGCGGCAAAGCCGTGGATTGCGCTGCCGAGGAGCGCTAGCAAGATGAGGCACGTTACGGCAAACGCACGCGCGCGGGCTCGATCCGGTCCGGTCATCGGTTCTCCTCTTGGCGGCAGCCATCGCGTCCTTGTTCCGGCACGCACGTTCCCCTCCTGCGCTTGGACCCTCCGATCCGAACGCAGCGACGATCCAGCAAGGGGCGTGGGAGGCAGTGTTGGCGGAACTTGCTTTCCTTGGCCCGTCCCTCGACCACGAGAACTCAAATCCCGCGCGGACGTTCCGTTTGGGTCGACGGGAACAAGACGGCCGGTACCCGGCGGCGCGGCGCGGTCAAGCAGGCAATCGCCGCCGGAACGCGGCTCGGTCTAGCGACGTCTCAACGCGTGCGGCGTCGATGCGCTGCGACCATGTCCGGGACCGGAGCCGGCCGCGGCCGCACAAGTCGTCAGCGTGCGCTCATCCTGACCGAGGCCGGGTGGCCGGGCAGCTTGAACCGCTTGCCGGTATCGGTGACGGTGGTGCCGTCGACCTTGAGGATGGAAAGATCCTGGTCGAGGTAATTGCCGACCAGCAGATATTTTCCGTCGGGCGTGAACGCCGCCCCTTCCGGCAATCCGCCCAATTCGACCTCGCCGACCTTGGTGACCTTCTTGCCGTCGATCCGCAGGACCGTGGCGTAGCCGTTGCGCTTGTGGAAATAGGCGCTCTTGTTGTTGGAGCCGGCCAAGATGACGGCGACCGCGACGTCGCCCTTCGGCGAGATGGCGAGCCCTTCCGGCCCGTCGCCGACCACGACCCGGTCGGTGATGCGGATCGGATCGAGCTCGAGGTCGACCACGCTCACGATATCGACGCTGCCGTCGGAGGAGCCGGCGCCGCCATTGTCGGCGGTGAGGGCAATCTTGCCGCTCGGCGCCACCGCGACGTTGTAGGGCCATTGTCCGGTCGGCAGGTCGAGCTTGCTGTAGGTGACCTTGTCGCCGTCGACGTTGAGCAGCGAAACCTTGTGCGCGTTGAACTTGGTCGCGAGCGCGCGCTTGCCGTCGGGCGTGAACTCGACGTGCGAGACTATGTCGCCGACGTCGACCGTGTCGAGGACTTTCACCTCGCTGCCCTTGACCGACAGGACGCTGATCGACTTGTCGAGCCGGTTGGCGACGAGCGCGAGGTTGCCGGCAGGATTGAAGCTCAGGCCCGACGGCTGCTTGCCGACCGTCACCGTCGCGGCAAGCTTGGCCGGGTTCGACTTGAGGTCGATGACGTAGACCTTGTTGTCGGGGACCATCTTGAGGGCGTCGCCGTCCTTGGTGACGTCGATCGAATCGGCGACCAAGGCGATCGAGCCGGTGGGGTCGATGGCGACGTTGACCGGAGGACCGACGACCGAATTCTTCAGCGGCAGGTTGGCGACGATCTTCGGGCTTTCCGGATCGGCGAGGTCGAGGATCACCACCGAATCCTTTCCCGCCGGAGAGACGATCGGTTTGCCCTGATCGTCCCAGAGGAGCTTCTCGTCGTTGCCGACGATCAGAAACGGCGCGGCCTCGACGCAGCCGAGGCTGGCGATGGCCAGGAACGTCGCGCCACCGAACGACGAAAGCAGCCGATGTTTTGCCTGCATGACAGCGTTTCCCCTTGCTGACCGACATGGTCATCCTGCTCCCGATATATCATCACGGGCCGGCCTCGCAGGCAATCCAGGGTCGCGGGCGACGAGGATCGTCGGCAGCGATCTTGCGCCGGCGGTGGCGGGAATTTCCGTCGCGCGATCGCCTCGGCGCAGGCGCGCCGGATCAGCCCTTCGCAGTTGGCGAGGCGGAGGAGAATGTCCGCGACGGACTCGGGGGCCACCGCCCGGCGGCCTCCGCATCGCCACAAGCGAAGCCGACGTTCCAGTTGATCTTTATTCGATCACCTCGTCGGCGCGGCCGACGAGCGGCAGCGGGACGGTCAGGCCGAGCGCCTTGGCAGTCTTGAGGTTGATCATCAACTCGACTTTCGTGGCCTGCTGCACCGGCAGGTCGGCCGGCTTCTCGCCCTTGAGAATGCGGCCGGTATAGATGCCGGACAGACGGTATGAGTCCGTGACGCTGCCTCCGTAGCTCATCAGCCCGCCGGCCGTGACAAACGCGCGATATTGGAAGATCGCGGGCAGCGCGTGGCGGACCGTCAGGGCGGCGAGCTGTTCGCTCCGGCTGACGAAGAAACCATCGCTACCGATGACGAGCCCGCCCGCTCGCAGCCGGATCAAGGTTGCGAATACCTCGTCGAAATCGCGTTCGGTGCTCGCATGCAGGACGCGCAGCTGCAGCCCGAGCGTGCGCGCCGCCGCCTGCAGGTCTTTCGATTGAATCTCGGCAACCGCGTTGGTCGGGTTGAGAAGGAGGCCGATCGTGGTCGCCGTGGGCACCAGCTCGTGGATCAGCTCGAGCCGCTTCTGCCCCAGTTCCGTGTTCAACGTGACCACCCCCGTGAGATTGCCGCCCGGCCGATTCAGGCTGGCGACAAATCCGGCTTCGACCGGGTCGAGGCTGCCGTGAAAAACGACCGGAATCGTCGCGGTCGCCGCCTTTGCCGCGGATGACGAAGCATTTCCGCCGATCGTGGCAATCACCGCCACCTGACGGCGAACGAGGTCGCCGGCCAACGCCGGCAGCCGATCGTATTGGTCTTCCGCCCAGCGATATTCGATAGCTACGTTGCGGCCCTCGACGAAGCCGGCTTCGTTCAAGCCCTGCCGAAACGCTGCCAGCTGCGCCGCGTATCCTCGCGCGGTTGTCGCTCCGAGGACCCCGACGACCGGCATCGCCGACTGCTGCGCCCGCGCCGCGGTGGGCCATGCCGCCGCTGCGCCGCCGAGCATCGTGATGAAGTCGCGCCGTCTCAATCGATCGTGCTGCATTCGCTCCCCTGCCGGCCAGGGCCGAATGGCAGGATATCGAACTGGCGGCGAATAGTCAGCGGTTACCGACGCGACTGCGCAACCTGTCGGCCGCCGGGGGGCTCACTTCCCGTTTTGCCCATTCACGTCGGGGTCGGCCGCGACCGCGAACGATCGCAGTGCGGCGGAAACCGACATTGCAGGCCGCCCCTTCCGAGCGCTCGGCCGAGTGGTGTAGGCTCGTTTGAATCGAGACCAATCGGGAGGGAGGAATGATCGCACGTCGCACTTTCATCAGGGGAGCCTCGATGGCGGCGATCACGGCAGCCGCCTCGGGAATCCACATTGGGAAAAGTCATGCCCAGCAAGTGCCGAATTCGGTCGGGACCGAGCCGCCCAAGCTGAAGGCGCCGGCCAACGCCGCCGACTGTCACATGCACACCTACGACCCGGCACGCTTTCCCATGCCGTTCAACCCGCGGCCGGCACCGACCAACGCTACCTTGGAGGATTACCGGCTGCTGCAAAGGCGGATCGGGACGACGCGCGTCGTCGTCGTGCAGCCGCGCAACTATGCCACCGACAATCGGGTGACCCTCTACGCGATATCGCAACTCGGGCCGAATGCGCGCGGCGTCGCCGTCATCACTCCGGCGATCACGGACGCCGATCTCAAGGCATTTCACGCCGGCGGCATCCGCGGCATTCGCTTCAGCCTCTCCGACCCGAGCTCGCGTGCCGTCACGCCCGACATGGTCGAGCCGCTGTCGAAACGCGTCGCCGATCTCGGCTGGCACGTGCAGTTCAACGTGGACGGCGACATGATCGACGAGATGGCCTCGATGCTGCGGCGTCTGCCCACGCCGCTGGTGTTCGATCATCTCGCGCACCCGCCGCTGCCGGCCGGCATCGAGCATTCATCGCACGGAATCGTGCGCGAGCTGATCGACAAGGGCCGCACCTGGGTGAAAGTCTCGGGCGCCTATTCGAACAGCAAGATCGGTCCGCCGTCCTACCCGGAGGCCACCAGGATCGCGCAGGCGTTCGTCAAGGCGGCGCCGGAGCGCCTGGTCTGGGGAAGCGACTGGCCGCACCCTGGCTTGCCCGACACCAACAAGCCGAACGACGCGCTCCTGTTCGACCTGCTGACCGAGTGGGCCCCCGACGAGGCCACGCGCAACCGCATTCTGGTGCACAATCCCGAGGCGCTCTACGGCTTCGGCAAGCCGGCGTGACGCAGCCAGCGTGGGCTGAGCGCCGCGGGCCGGCCCCCCGTGAGCATCAGGCGGGCTTCGCGCTCTCCTTCGGGACGGCGGGCGCGAGCGCTTCGCGCAACCGCTCGGGATCGACCGCGATCTCGACGCCGGCGCGTTCCTGCTGCAGCAGCATCACCGCGCGCGAGTCGCGGCCGCCCCATCCACGCCCGAGCGCTTCCGTCATCTCGGCGAGCGCGAGATTGCACATGCGCATGGGCACGCCGAGCTCGCGGCCGAGCGCGTTGGCGAGCGAAACGTCCTTGTGGGCGAGCTTGAGCGCGAACGCCGGCGGATCGTACTTGCCGGGCAGGAATTGGTCGATCAGGGCGTCGAACGTGAAGCGGCGTCCGGCCGCGCCCTGGCGGACCGCCTGCCACAGCGCGAGCGGCTCGACGCCCGCCTTCACGCCCATGGTGAAGGTTTCGGCAAGCGCGCAGACGATCGCGTAGCCCGACATGTTGTGCACGAGCTTGGCCACCGTGGCGCTGCCGATCGGCCCGATATGGGCGGCCTTGTCGCCGATCGCGTCGAGCACGGCCTTGTGCCGGTTGAAGACGTCTTCGTCCCCGCCGACCCAGATCGCGAGCTTGCGGGAGGCCGCGCCGGCCGGGCCGCCGCTCACCGGCGCGTCCAGCATGTGCGCGCCCTTCTCGGCGAAGGCGGCGTGCAGCTTCTTCACCACGCCCGGCGAATTGGTCGACAGGTCGAAATAGGCGGCGCCGGGCTTCATGCCGGCGATGAGCCCGTCCCGGCCGAGCGCGACCGCCTCCACGTCGGACGGCTCCGGCAACGAGGAGAAGATCACGTCGGCCTCCCTTGCGAGCGCACGCGGGCTGTCCGCCCAGACGGCGCCGGCATTGAGATGATGGCTGGCCGCCTGCCTGCGCAGGTCGTGAACGACCAGCTTGAAGCCGGCCTTTTGCAGGTTGGCGGCCATCGGGCCGCCCATGGTACCGAGCCCGACGAACCCCACGACCACGTTGTCCTTGGACATCCTCGGCGTCACTCCGGTTTCTGATTTTCGACCAGCACCGATAGGCTAGCCGTGCGGCCGACATGGCGGAAGCGCAGGTTTCCGCCTCGGCCCTGTCGACATGCGCCGGACGCCGGTGCACCGGTACCGCCCCGCCCAAAGCGGCAAGGCATTGATGGAGTTGGGCGTCAATTCCGGGTCAATCGCGATCGAGCCCATCCCAAACCGCCTCTCTCACCCAGACACGTGAGACCAAGCTCCGATCGCAGGGCGAACCGCGACTTGGCCAATCTGGCCATCGACGGCACGACGACGTTGCGCCGAACGGCCGAGCAACGCCCATGCTCTCACTTTTTATGGAGAATTGACTGGCTCGGTTCCATTTCTTGGGGCTAGCCTGTCAGCAACACCGCAGAGGGGCGACTCCCCGGGTGTTCGATGAGCAAGAAATCCATTGCGCTCCCCCTTGCGAACGAAGGGAGCGATGGTGTGATTTGCCGCCAGCGGCCGTTTTGGGCGGAGGTCATTCTTGCTCTCGATCGTTGGTTGCGACGGCGGCAGGGTGTGTTCGAGTACAATCACGAGCCGGACTGCATTTTTCGGGCTCAGCTCAGCCGACTGTACGGTGAGGTTCTGCTTTCCGATGGGACGTTCGGCCGCCCCGGCGACCGGGCGATTGACCTGCATCTGTGGAATGAGCACATCCCGTTCACGCCTTTAGCGGGGTGTTCCCTGGCATGGGGATGCCGCTTCAACCGGACCGTTGCGGAGTCCCTTCGCGAATTAAGCCGATTTCTGACAAGTAAGCCCGAACTCTTCGACATAAATATCATCCGCGCGGATATAAACCTCGACAGGCTTGCTCGTATCGCTGCCCGACACGGATTCGAGTCCATTCTCGACCCGGTTGAGCGTTCACCTCGGGAGTGCGTTCACCGGTTCGGCGAAAACATTCTGTATTGGCTGTTGACGCTTGCGTGTAATTCCGCCCGCGCTGAGCCGAATAAATTCTGGCGAACGCGGCAGTTGATGTATCTCTCTCGCAGCGTGCTCGAAAGCAAACACATTGCCGCTACGAGAGGGCATCTGACTCTGGTCCAGCACGAAGATGCGGGGTGCGCGCGTCTCGCATGACCCTTACTCGATCACCTCGTCGGCAATGGCGAGCACGCCCGGCGCAATGGTCAGCCCGAGCGCCTTCGCGGTCTTGAGGTTGATGACCAGCTCGAACTTGGTCGGCCGCACGACCGGCAGGTCACCGGCCTTCTCGCCCTTGAGGACCCGACCGACATAGGTTCCGTTCTGCCGATACGCATCGGCGATGCTGGCGCCATAGCTCATGAGGCCGCCGGCGAAGGCGAATTCGCGCAAGTGGTAGACGGTCGGCACCGCGTGCTGCGCCGCGAGGGCGATGAGTCGATCGCGACGCGTGTCGAAGAACGGGTCGGCCCCGACCATCAGGGCACGGGCACGCCGTTCGACCAGCGCGGCGAAGGCCGCTTCGATTTCGCGATCCGTGCCGGCTTGCAGCACGACTACCTGCTGCCCGACCTCGCGCGCCGCCCCCTGAACGTCTCTCGCCTGCGTCGTCCCTTCGCGGGTCGAATTCACGAGCAAGCCGATCAATTCGGGCTTCACGAGGTCACGCAACAGGCCCAGCCGCTTTGCCCCCAGCAGGGTGGTAAACAACGTCACACCCGTAACGTTGCGGCCCGGACGGCTGATGCTCGCGACCAAACCGGCCTCGACGGGGTCTTCGCCGGTCTCGAAGACGATCGGGATCGTCATGGTCGCCGCCTTGGCCGCCGATGCGGCCGGAGGGGCAAACGCGGCAATCACCGTGACCGGGCGCCGAACGAGCTCCGCGGCCAGCGCCGGCAAGCGATCATACTGACCCTCGGCCCAGCGGAACTCGATCGCCACGTTGCGGCCTTCGACATAGCCGGCTTCGGCGAGAGCCTGGCGAAAGGCGGCGAGGACCAGTGTGGAATCATGCGGCGACCGGCTGCTCAGGAACCCGATCACCGGCATCCCCGGCTGCTGCGCGCGGGCGGCGAGGGGCCATGCGGCCGCCGCGCCGCCGAGCGCGGCGATCAATTCCCGCCGTCCGATGGTGATGGCCATGCCCCCCTCCGCGCGAGGATGCTCAACAGGGTCGATGCACAACGGGCCACAAGCTCGGTGGGGCTCCCTCTCGCCGGTTGGGGAGAGGGAGCAGACCGAGTGTGCTGCCGCGCTGATCTCACCTGACCGAAACGTGCTATATGCCGGCCGGTTTCTCAAGGGCGACAAGCCGGCGACCTGCCGGTCCCGCAGGCCGCTAAAGTCGAGCTGACATCAACCTCAAGCGGCGATTGCCGGCTCCGTGCCGCGCTTCCTGCTTCTTCACCCTGCCGGCGGGGCCGCGGGAGAGAGCCGCGCGCCGATGGCGTCGAGAATGAGCGCGTGCGCGCGGTCGACGATGACCTCCATCGACGGGGTGCTGGCATACATGGCCATCGCCTGCGCCAAGATGTCCTGTCGGGTCGGAAGTTGCGGCAGATGAAGGCTGCCGAGAAGATGGGCGGCACGGTCCTGCGCCGTCGCCAACTGGTCCTGCAGCGCCGAAAGGCGCGAGCTGCCGAGCGCCGAGGTGACGACGGTGGCGATGCAGTCCGCATTGAAGCTGGCGGCAAGCTGTCTTGCCGCGCGCTCGATGACGCGCGAGCCCAAGCGATGCTCGTTCCGTATCACCGCCTCGGGCGGAGTCTTGAGATCCCAGACGAGCCGCAGCCACGATAATCCCTTCAGGATGTAAAAGGTCGGATCGACCTGCCAGCTGCGAAATCCCTGCCGCACGCTGCTCTGGTAGGCGTGATGGTTGTTGTGCCAGCCCTCGCCCATGGTAATCAGCGCGAGGAACCAATTGTTCCGGGAATCGTCACCGGTGACATAGGACTGGTGCCCATGCACGTGCGCGAGCGAGTTGATGCAAAACGTGGCGTGGTAGACCAGCACGGTGCTCCAGAAGAATCCCACCACCAGGCCCGGCCAGCCGCCGATAAGCCAACACAGCACGGCGAGCGCGACCGCCGGCACCAGCTCGAACCTGTGCAGCCACGCCAATTCGGGATAGCGCGCAAAATCGGCGACCTTTATGAGATCGGTCGCGCCGTGCCTGCGGGCAAAGATCCAGCCGACGTGGCTGTGAAAGAATCCTTTGTGGCGCGGCGAGTGTATGTCCTGCTCGGTGTCGGAATGTACGTGGTGGTGTCGATGCTTGGCCGCCCACCACAACACGCTCTTCTGCGCGGTACTTTGCGACAACAGGGCGAGAACGAATTGGAACGCGCGGCTGGTCGAGTAGGCACGGTGCGAGAAGTAGCGGTGGTAACCGGCACCGATCCCGAAAATGCGCAGCCAATAGAGCACGGTACAGATCGCAACCGCCTGCCACGTGACGCCGGTCCAGATCACGGCAATGCAGGCGAGGTGCACCATCACGAACGGGATGGCAGACGGATAGATGATGTCGTCGTTTTCGCGGTCGCTCACTGCAGTTTCATATCAGCTGTGTCCGGGTACTCGAGCGGCAACAAGTCGTTCTCGACGAGGTCCGTTGCACGCGGATCTTGATTCCTCGAGCATACTTGCGGGTATTGATGGGCGCCCTATTCTGATCAGGTCCAATCGATATCATGGGTTGAGGAGCTGTTCGGTGGCGCGCCGGCGCCGAATCGGCTGTCCGTGTGACTGCCGGGTGATGGATCGCGACGGCGAGGAGCCGCAGCGGGAACGCCTCGACCTCATGCGGCGCGGGGTCGAGCGTCGCGCGCGCGGCCATTCGCTGTTCAGCCCGTTGCGGCAGGCTCCTCTCGGCGAATCGGCTTCAAGCGCCAGAGTTGAAAACCCTGGAGATCGATGGCTGTTTCGATCTCCTTGCGCGGAAGGGCGTGCGGAGGGTCCTTGTCGGGTCCGACGACGCCGATCGCATGCCAGGGACGAAATTGATCCGGCAATTTCGCCCCCCCCGGGTCGCTGGCGAAGGCGCGCAATCCCTCGTTCACTTCCGACTTGAAGATATAGATTCGCATGGTCTTGCCTCATCATGGTTTGTCTAGGTCAATGCTTGCAGCCGAGGTGCTGCGGCAATTCACCCGATTTCAACCCTTTGATATTCCGCGGCGATGTGACTGATCAGCGCGGCCTCTCACGCGCGAACATGCACCACGGCGATCCATTCGTGACCGCAGGAGCGGCATGACCAGTGATGGTGAATGATCCCTTTGCCGCGATAATCGGACGCCCTCGGCGCGATCGACGCCCGCGCGTTGCAAGCCGGACAGTGTCCGCCGGCATGATTATCGTTGCGGGCGGCCGGCAGCATGCTGGCATTCGGCCGGTGGTGCCCGCGCCGCTCGATGTCGCGGGCAGCGTGGTCGGGACGGGTCTGAGTCACGGCGATCTCCCTTTTGCGGCGGGAGCACGACCGGTCTCTCAGCCACCGGCGCCTGTCGTAAATGCCGATGATCGAACCAATATAGCTCTCTTGATCGAATTGGCCAGCTTTTTCGTCGACCGCCTTTGGTCGACGGCTTTTTTCCGACCTTTCGGAGGCCGATGCTTGAACCACTTGCGGATCGGCCGACAACGGCTTATGTTCGTGCATCGAGTTTCGGCCGAACGACTTGGCCTCGCGCGAACAGCGCGCCTGACTGACGACATTCTCCCAAATCTCGATCTAACCGGCTGCGCTGGCGCGCAGTCTCTATTCACGCATCTAGAGGAAAGGCTCCCATGAGCAAGGGAACCGTAAAGTGGTTCAACGGCCAAAAGGGCTTCGGCTTCATTCAGCCGGAGGATGGCGGCAAAGACGTCTTCGTGCACATCAGCGCGGTCGAACGCGCGGGCATGCAGAGCCTCAATGAAGGACAGACGATTCTTTTCGACGTTGTCGCGGATCGCAGGACTGGCAAGTCCGCCGCAGAGAATCTGCGCACCGCCTGAGGGCCGCGAACGCGTAACAGCTTGCCTTGACCACGGATGTACTGGCAAGGCTTGTGGTTCGGGGCCCCGCGTCTGGTTCGCCGGTCGCGGGGTTCTAGAGCATTTTCAGGAAAAAGCCTGCCCCGGGCTTGATCCGGGGTGGGAACCGGTTTTCCCTCTGAAAATGCGACCACACAAAAGCTGGAGCGCATTCGGCTTCTCGCTGAAGCTGAATGCGCTCCAGCCGATCGCGGCCCGCGCACGCTACTTCGGCCGGGACACGCGCGAGGCCGGCGGCTTCCGAAGCACACAAACGCGAACCATGACGCTCAATTTTCCAAATCAATGCCGCTATTACGACGCAACACGGCGCGCCGTGCAGTTCTGGGGACACGACAGCGCCATGGAGGCTGCATTTTTCGTGACCGAAGAAGCGTTGAAGCGGGTGCAGCCCAACATGCAGCTCGACGAGGCCGGACTGCTGCGTGCCTTCGATTTGAATCGCGACACGATCTACGCCGTCGCGGCCAAAGTCTATAAGCGCGGCAAACGCTCCTATGATCTCGTCAGTACTGATTTCTAAGCCGCTTTCTAAGCCGCGGGGCGGCCAATTTCGCCGTCGGCAAATTTCTTCCGAGGAGGATCGTGAATGATCGCACGCAAGCAGACCGGCAAGATCACAATGAAGCAGAGCCAAGAGGAACCCGTCGGCGAGCAAGCCGATCAGCAGGTCCGGCAGCAAAAGCGGCCGGAAAGGGGCCAGTTTCGCCTGCAGGTGGACAGTCAAGTAAAACAGTCATATGCGACCTACGCGGCCGCCGAGGAGGCGGGCATGGCGATCAAGAAAGGCTACCCGCTCCTTCAGGTGGCGGTGTACGATCTCCTCGCAGGTGTGAACAAGATCATCGAGTTGCCGAAAGTCGAAATCGAGCAACATTGTTGACAACCGTCTCGCCTGTCCATCCGCGCCTCGGTCGGCGTTCGGGCCGGTGCGCCACATCCTTCTGAACGCATCTCGATCTCATGACGGCAACAGCACGATTGGAAAGCATTTGCAGGTATTCGTTCGCGATAACAATGTCGATCAGGCCCTCAAGGTTCTCAAGAAGAAGATGCAGCGTGAAGGCGTCTTTCGTGAGATGAAGCGCCGCAAGGCGTATGAAAAGCCCTCCGAGCGCAAGAATCGCGAGAAAGCGGAAGCCATCCGACGTGCGCGTAAGGCCGCCCGCAAACAGGCCCAGCGCGAAGGCCTGATTCCCGCTCCCAAGCGTCGGGAGGATGTTCGGCGTCCTTTTGCACGGCCGGCGGCGTTTTGAGCGTTCTGCGAAGACCGGACGCCCCGCGGAGCTGGCGGGGAGTGCTTTGATCAATGCGATTTTCGCGGCGGCTGCACCCGACAAGGTTGCTCGCGCGAGGCAATATCGCGATTCCGTGCGTATTTGGGCGAAACTCGTCGGGATGTCGGTTGGCCGCAAGTTTTAAATAGTCACAGCCGCCGCTTTGGGATATCGCCTGATATGATCGGACGCCGGCCCGGCGGCCGCGGTGTGGGGATTCATGGCAGGCAGGACCGCGGTGACGCCACAGAAGCGGGAGCGCTCGGAGGGTCATGACACCCCGCCGGACGGACCGCTGCTCGAACTATCGGACGCCGGCATCGAGCAGCTGATCCACGGCGCTAGGAAGCGCGGCTATGTCACCCATGAGCAGGTCGAGGTTCTGTCGAAGGAGCTCGATTCCGAGCAGGTCGAAAACGTTCTCGCGATGTTCAGCGAGATGGGAGTGAACGTCGTGAAGGCCGCTGAGGCAACCGAGGAGGATGGTGTAGTCGAGAGGCCCGACGAGGAATCCGAGAGCAAGAGCGGCGAGCTGGTCGAGGTCCAGCGCACGGTCCCGGCCAAGGCCCAGGCCAAGGAGCCGGCCGAGCGCACCGACGACCCGGTGCGCATGTACCTGCGCGAGATGGGATCGGTGAAACGCTTGTCCCGCGAGGGCGAGATCGCGATCGCCAAGCGCATCGAGGCCGGCCGCGAGGCGATGATCGCCGGGCTGTGCGAGAGCCCGCTCAGCTTCCAGGCCATCATCATCTGGCGCGACGAGCTCAACGACGGGGAGGTTTTCCTGCGCGACATCATCGACCTTGAGGCGAGCTATGCTCGTCCCGAGGCCGAGACCCTGCCGATGCCGGCGATCGGCCCGGACGGGCTGCCGGTCGTTGCGGCGCCGGCGGCGGTGC
>WNFD01000734.1_pt1 | contig 32442 bp, 26 predicted proteins | sample 5400491 | NCBI WGS metagenome assembly WNFD01 (sample SAMN13153343, study PRJNA577476) | soil metagenome | isolation source: 120 cm saprolite under Douglas fir tree site 2 hole 2 replicate 2 | place: USA:California | collected 2015-04-18 | reverse complement strand
TCCCGCTCATTAAGGCGAGGCAAGAGATCCGCCAGTCGGGCGACCATTGCTGCGAACTCCGTGGACCGGCTGTTAGGCATATAAAGATCATACAGGAATTGTGTTAATAATACAAGTTATTTAATTACGGTTTCTAAGGCTCTTGTAACGGTCAAGCAACCGTGTTGTCCTGACAAATCCTGCTGTCCGACTCGTCAACAGGCTCTAACGGAGCGGGCTGCGCGAAGGGCGGTCCCGGCGGGCGAACACGCCAAGCCAGCGGCCACGGCGCGGCGTGCGCGCCCGCACCTGGCCCCACAGGACGAAGGCGCGCACTTCGATCACCGGCATGTCAGCCTGCGACGGCAACACCGTCCCGCCGAGCTTCCTGCCGAACACGGCCCGGCCCGTCATCTCGACGGCGACCCCGTCGGGCACAAGCAGGTGCACCTGGCCGCCGATCGCCGTGGCGTACACCGTGATGTGCCGGCTCTGCAGCAGGGCCTCGCGGAAATCGAGCACGACCTCGCCGAGCACGGCGGTGGCCGTGAGGCTGTCGGGGACGACCCACCTGCCCTCCCGCCGCTCCTTGCTGAAGATCCCGGCAACCGACCTGCCGCCATCCAGGCGGAGCGGCTGCGCTCCCGGGGCGGCAAGGTCCGTCGTCAGCCCCGAGAGCTCTCCCAGGGTCCGGGCTGAGTATGCACCCCGTACCCGTTCGGCATGCTCGTCTGTAGTAAGCCGCCCGTCGCTCACCGCATCAGAGAGCAGCGTCACCACGCGTTCGCGGTCCGCGTCGGATGCGCGCAGGTCGCGGGGTGCAGGACGGGAGGTCACCTCTCCGAAGATATCCGCTCTTGACCGGGATCGTCACCGTCCCTAGCCTGACGCGAAGCATTTCTCGCGCTCACCGGGCATGGGAGGACGGCAGGACCATGGCCGAAACCAGCAGGCAGCCCATGAGCGACCGCGACCGGCAGGGACGGCTCGCCACGTCGGCCGCCTTCGCCGTCCAGGGTCTGTGCTTTGCCGTCGTGGTGACACGAGTGTCCGTGCTGCAGGACAAGTTCCACCTCTCCAACGGCCAGCTCACCATCGTGCTGCTCGTCGTCCCGGTGATCGCGGGGGTCGGCAGCGTGCTGGCCGGCCCGCTCGCGGCGCGGCGGGGCAGCGCGGCCGTGCTGCGCGTCGCCCAGCCCGCGGTCTGCCTCACGCTGCCCGCCATCGGATTCGCCGCCACGCTGGCCGAGCTGTACGCGGCGGTCGCGGCATTCGGGCTGTTCGTGGGCGCCGTGGACGCGACGATGAACATGCAGGGCGCCGTCGCGGAAAAGCGCTACGGCTACAGCATCATCACCGCCTTCTACAGCGGCTGGAGCGCCGCCGGGATCCTCGGCGGGCTGTGGAACGCCGCGGCGGGAAAACTCGGCCTGCCGCTCGGCGTCGCCTTCACGATCGCCGGGGTCGTGGGCATGGCGGGCTCGGTGGCCGCGGGGCCGCGGCTGTTCGCCAGGGCGCAGGACGTGGCGCCGGTCTCGGAGGCGGCGGCGAAGGCGGCGGGAATCCGGATCCCGTGGCGGCCCATCATGCTGATCGGGATCGCCATGGGATGCATGTATATCGGCGACGCCGCGATCTCGAACTTCAGCTCCGTGTACATGGACAAGGTCCAGCACAGCGCCAAGGCGGTGACCCCCCTCGCGTACGCGGCGTACCAGGCGATGATGGTGCTCGGCAGGGCGATCGGGGACCTGACCGTCCGGCGGTTCGGCGCGGGGCCGGTGGTGAGGGCGGGCAGCGTGGTCGCCGCCGGCGGGCTGCTCGGGGTCATCTTCGCGCCCTCGCCGCAGCTGGCGATCGCGGCGTTCGCCCTTACCGGGCTCGGGTACTGCGTGGTGCCGCCGCAGTGTTTCGCCGCGACGTCAAGGCTCGACCCGACCGGCTCGGGGATCGCGATCTCCCGGGTGAACGTGTTCAACTATGTCGGCTTCGTGCTCGGCGCCGGGCTGGCCGGGGGCATCGCGGGGGCGGCCGGCGGGCCGGGGGGCTGGCGGGCCGCGTATGCCGCCCCGCTGGTTCTCACGGCCGTCATCGTGGCACTGGCGGCCGGCTTCGACCCGAAGCCGACGGCCGATGGCGGCCCCTCGGGCGGCCAGGCGGGCGGCAGGGACGAGAGCGCCGCGGGCACCTCGGCGCCGGACGTCGGGGCCGATGCGGAGGCCGACACCGCGCCGGCCTGACAAGTACAGCGGACGGTTGCGGCCGACCGGGATTCCGCTCGGCCGCATCCGTCTCATCTGACCCTGGACGTCATGCCCTCAGCCGTCACCGCCGCCGCCACCGATGCCACCCCCGCTGTCCGCGACCGAGATGCTGCCTAGACCACTGCCAAGAGACGAGCCGACCCCGAGCGACGCGTCGCTGTTAACGCCCAGGGATGTGCCGATCCCGCCCAGGGATGAGCTGGTATCACCAAGGCCGCCGGTGATGCCGGTGTCGAGGTTCGCTGAGAGCCCGGTGCCGAGGCCCGTGGTGATGCCGGTATCCAGATTCGTCGTGGCGCCAAGGCCGCCGGTGACACCAGTAATGCCGGTGTCAAGGTTCGTCGTGGGCAGGCCGGTGATGCCGGGGTAGGGGACAGCGGGAACCGCCGGCAGGGTCGTGTCCAGTGGCTGCAGGCCGGCCATCGGGTCCGTAACGGCCACGGGAGTGACCGGTGCTACCACCGGAGCCGCAGGGTCCGCGGCCGACTGCCCGGCCGGGGCGGGGGCGGGCGCCGGAGCCACCACTGGGTCAGCCGGCTGCGCCGCAGGCGCCGGAGCCGACGGCGCACTGTCAGATCCCGCCGCACCAGCCGATGCCGCGGTGCCACCGGATCCGTCGTTCGCGGCGACCTGAACCGTCCCCGCGCCTGGCAGGCCCGGCTGGGCGTTGCCGCCGGGCTGCTGGGCGGGATCCGCCGCTGGTGTCCCCGCGGGTGCCGTGTCACCGGAGTCCGCCGTGTTCGCCGGGGGAATGCTGGGCAGCGCTGGCGCTGCCGGGGCCAGCTGGATACCTTGCTGGCCAGCCGGAGCGCTCAGCGTGACGCCTGACGGCGTAGTGAAGGTACCGCCGGGCCGGAGGATGTACCCGATGTTGTCAGACGTGGTGACAAGGGTGCCGGGGGGCACGGTGTAGGCGTTGCCGTTGGCTAGAGGCGCCACCGCACCGGAGGGCAGGGTGGCCGATTCCATCGCGGGTACGGGCTGGCCATTGATCGTGGTGCCGGACCTCGTTATGTAGCTGGCACCCGTGATCAGGGCGACCGGAGCGCCCTGGGCGGAACTCCCGGAAGGCACGCTGAAGAGGTTCCCTGAGCCCGGGGGGAGGCTCAGCGGGACACCGTCGGGCGTGGTGACGTCGATACCCGGGCCGCCAGCCGCCGGATCCGCGGCCTGATCGGCGGAGGGCACCGTGATGTGACCGTACGGCGTGTTATAGGTGCCGGGGTCAGGCAGGCCAATGGTGGCATCGCCGGGGAACCTCAATGTGGTTCCCGCAGGCACGCTGAACGAATTGTCGGGGTTCGCAGGCACGAGATAGGAGTTGTCGTTGCCGGGCTCGAGCACCACTGCGGCACCAGGAACCGGCTGATCAGGTGCCGCGGGCACTTGTGCCGCCTGTGCCGCGGACCCCGGAGCCTGGGACCCCGGAGCCTGGGACCCCGGAGCCTGGGCGGCCGAGGGCTGGCTGGCATCAGCCACCTGAACCGGGTTCGTAATGTCGCCCCTGCTGCCCGGCTGGACAGCCCCGTCTGGCTGGACAGGCCCGTTGCCCGGCTGTACGGCGCCACCGTCCGGCTGGACGGCGCCGCCAGTCCCCCCAGTCCCGCCGCCAGGCTGGACGGCGCCGCCCGTCCCGTCGCCCGGGGCAGCCGTCCCGCCACCGCCCGGCGACTGAGCCCCGTTCGCGGGGCTGTCGGGCCAGGCTGGTGACGGCTGCCCGGACGTGCCCGCCTGATCCGCGGGAGCCTTCGGGATCCCGGTCAGCAGGTAACCCAGTTCCGTCGGGGTCCCATCCGGGTTCACCAGCTGCCAGTCCTGGACCTGCCGCGCCAGCTGCTGCATCCGCCCGTCCGCCCGCATCTGGGTCAGTGCGATTTCCTGCGCATGCGCGTCGGCGGCATTCTGCTGGGCGGCGGGCGTGCCCGCCGCGGGCGCGACGCTGGTGTTCACCGCGGCGCCGTTGGCCGCTGCCCACTCGCCGAACGCCATGTTCAGGTACGGCTGGAGCCCTCCGGACATCATCCGCTGCCCTAGCGGGTCTGGATGGAAGGACTCCTGGTACAGGGTGTTCCCGCCGGGGGTGCTCAGGGTGAAGCCGTGCACCGCCGGCTGATCCGAGAGGAGCCCGTGGCCCTGCAGAGTGGTCGCCTCATCCGCGAAGTAGAACCTGTTTCCCGGGTAGGCCGCGTTCGCGATCAGCGCGGCGGATCTGGCGTCCGTATTCAGGTACTGGCCGAACAGGTTTGAGTACGTGATCGCATTCTGGCCGAGGGACGTGACGACGGGCGAGCCGGGGGACCAGCTGGAGGCGGCCTGGTCGCCGAACACAGCCGGGTATCCAGGCGTGATGATCGTCGCACCCGGTGCGAGCTGCGCGAGCTTACCGAGGAAGGACACCTGGTCCGCCAGGTTCGAGCCGCTGTTGAAGGCAGGCGCGAATGTGGAATTGAATTCGGCTGGTACCGATGAGTCTTTATGAGTGATCACATATTGTGCCCAGCCGGGGAAATTGTTGTCGTTACCTCCGGCGAAGCCACTGATTATGATATCAGCGTTCCTGACGGAATCCAGCTGAGGTGGCAGCGTAAAGACCGGATTATTCGACTCCGATGGCTTCGCGGCGTCCGCCCTGGTGGCACCGGAGACCGCGACATTAACCACATCGAAGTTGACACCCGGGTTCGCCGCCTGCAGGGCGTTGACTGCCTGCATCGCGGGCGATTGACTCGAGACATGCTGCGGATAGATCATCGGCTGCTGGATCTGATTACCAAACTCATCATAAGTTATCTGCGGCGGACCCTGCTTATACGTCGTCCAGCTGGCACCCTCGCCGCTGGTGTATGAGTCGCCAATGATGACGATCCTTACGGTGGGCTTCGCCTGGAACAGGTACGGTACCGGGGCTCCGGAGCCGAACGACGGCGGTGCCGCCGCGGCCGGGCCGGACCCGGAAGCCGCCGGCGCCGTGTCCGCCTGACCGGCAGATGGCGGCGGGACGAGCACAGGGCCGCCGGGGGTAGCTGCCGGACCGCCGGGCATCCCCGTGCTGGCCGGGCGTCCCGGCGCGGCCACGACGATCGCGGGCGGGCTGCCCGCCGCGGGGCCGCCGACCGTCGCCGCGGACGCGGCCACGGGCAAGATCACTGCCGTTGCCGTTCCCACGACGCCCGCCGCCGCGAGCTTCGCTCCGGCACTGGCTGGTACCGCGACGAGCTCGCTGACCGTCAGCGCGGGTTCCCTGTGCCGCCCGTGCGCCTTCCGGTGCTGCGGGCCACGTCGCTTCCTGGTAGCGGACCGCTTCTTGCTGCCTGACACGCTGGTGACCTCCTTGTAACCGATAGCTGCCCCCCGCGAGCGCAGTCAGGCCCGGCCCGCAGTGCGCGATGGCCACCGCAGCAGGATCCGCCCGCCGTAAGAAGGATGGCGACCGCGGGTCCGATTGTGGTGACTTTCCGCCAACACGTAATAGACCTACCGTCGCGGACGATTCACCCTGCGTCGCCTCGCCGCCCGCCTCGCCGCCCGGCCAGAGCATCGCGGCGGCACACGCCCAGCTCGGGTGATGATCCGGCCGAATTATGGACAGCACGGATCATCAGTTAGTTTGCTTATAACAAGTATGAGGATCGCGATGGGGAGGCTGCCCGATGGACGAGTCTTCGGCCGACAACGCGAGCAGGACCCGGCTGCGCGGCACGCACTACAAGTGGGTGGCGCTGTCCAACACCACGCTTGGCATGTTCGCGGCCGTGGTCAACGGATCCATCGTGATCATCTCGCTGCCAGCGATCTTCCGCGGGATCAAGCTGAATCCGCTCACCCCCGGCAACATCAGCTACCTGCTCTGGATGCTGATGGGCTACCTGCTCGTGACCGCGGTGCTCGTGGTAACGCTCGGCCGCCTCGGCGACATCTACGGGCGGGTCCGCATGTACAACGTCGGCTTCGCGATCTTCACCGCGGCCGCGCTCGCCCTCCCGTTCGACCCCCTGACCGGGCCGGCCGGCGCGCTCTGGCTGATCGGCTGGCGGGTCATCCAGGCCGTCGGCGGCGCCATGCTGATGGCCAACTCCCCCGCGATCCTGACCGACGCGTTCCCCGCCAGCCAGCGCGGCACGGCGATGGGCATCAACCAGGTGGCCGGCATCACCGGCTCGTTCCTCGGCCTGGTCATCGGCGGCGTTCTCGCGGCGGTGGACTGGCGCCTGGTGTTCATCGTCTCGGTCCCTGTCGGCGTGATCGGCACGATCTGGTCGTACCTGAGCCTGCGCGAGATCGGGGCCAGGACCAAGGCTCGGATCGACTGGCTCGGCAACGTCACGTTCGCCGTCGGCCTGATCGGGCTGCTCGCCGCGATCACCTACGGCATCCAGCCGTACGGCGGCCACGTGATGGGCTGGACAAGCCCGGTGGTGCTGACGGGCCTGATCGGCGGCGTCGCGCTCCTCGTCGCGTTCTGCGTCATCGAACTGCGGGTTGACGAGCCCATGTTCAACATCAGGCTGCTGCGGATCCGCGCGTTCGCCGCCGGCAACGCCGCGACGCTGCTGGCCTCGATCTCCCGCGGCGGCCTGCAGTTCATGCTGATCATCTGGCTGCAGGGCATCTGGCTGCCGCTGCACGGCTACAACTACAAGGACACCCCGCTGTGGTCGGGCATCTACCTGCTGCCGCTGACGTTCGGCTTCATCGTCTCGGGGCCGGTGTCCGGCTGGCTGTCCGACAGGCACGGCGCGCGGGCGTTCGCCTCCGGCGGGCTGCTGGTGTCAGCCGCGGCGTTCGGCGGCCTGCTCGTCATCCCCACGGACTTCAGCTACCTGGCCTTCGCGATCCTCGTCTTCGTCGCCGGCGCGGGAATGGGCCTGTTCTCCGCGCCGAACGCCGCCGCGATCATGAACAGCGTGCCCGCCCGGCAGCGCGGGGCCGCGTCCGGGATGCTCTCCACGTTCCAGAACTCCGGCATGGTGCTCTCCATCGGCGTCTTCTTCTCGCTGATGATCGCCGGCCTGGCCTCGGCGCTGCCCACCACGATGACCCGCGGGCTGGCGTCCCAGGGGGTGCCGCTCGCCGTCGCTCACAAGATCGCGGAGCTGCCGCCCGTCGGCAGCCTGTTCGCCGCGTTCCTCGGCTACAACCCCGTCGGCCAGCTGCTCGCCCCCACCGGCGTGCTCGGCCGCCTGCCGCCCGGCCACGCCGCCGCGCTCACCGGCAAGACGTTCTTCCCGCAGCTGATCTCCGGGCCGTTCCACCACGGCCTGGTGATCGTCTTCATCATGGCGATCGCCGTCCTCGTGATCGCCGCCGGGGCCTCCCTGATGCGCGGCAGCCGCTACGTCCACGACGAGCACGCCGCCCAGCCCGAGGACCCCAGCAGCGCCGACCGACCCGAGGTAGCCAAGCGCGCTTAGCGCCCCGGCAGGCGTCACTACTGCACGCCATGGCAGCACAATATTTATCCCGAACGGGCTCCGCAGTGGTGACACTGCCAGCCATCCCCCTTCCCCGCGCGTAGCGACACACCGTCGCGACTGCGGGCTGGCCTGCCCGGATAGGCTGGCATACGCTGGCTGGCCTGACGTCTTCGTGGGGGGAAGATGAGGGATGCCTGGTGTCCGGGCCTGCCCGGCGTGCCCGCAGAGGCGGCGGACGAGTCACCGCGAGGTTCCGCTGTGCGCGGTGTGCATGCCGCAGGCGGGGCTTCGGCGGCCTCGCCGCGAGCGCCGCCGTGGCCGCCATGTTCCCGGAGGTGCCTGTCCCGTCCTGGGTGACTGCCGCGCATATCCGGTACCTGCAAGTGTCTGTGGACACCCTGTACCGCCAGGATCGGGCCGTCGGCGGCGGGGCGCTGCTGCTGGCCGGGCTGCGCTCATGGCAGCGTGCCCGCCGGATGCTGAAGGAGTCCGGCTGCACCGGGGACATCAAGCAGCAGCTGTACACAGTGACCGCGGAGATGGGGGTCTGCGCGGGCTGGGTCGCGCTCTCCGCGGGAGACCACGAGCAGGCGCGGCGCCTGTACGCGGAGGCACGGTCGCTGGCTGAGGAGGCTGGAAAGGAAGCACGGTCGCCGGCTGAGGAGGCCAGGATCCGCGTGCTGACGGCGCACGTGCTCAGTGACTCGTCGATGCTTGCGAACCACGTGGCACGGACCGGCCCGGACCGGGATCCGGCCCGTGCGGGACTGCGGCTTGCGTGCCAGGCAGCCGACGCCGCGCGACGCGAGCATGCGCCCCAGCTGTGCGCCCTGATCGCAGCCCGTCACGCCAGAGCTGCGGCGCTGCTGGGTGACAAGGCCGCGTTCCGGTCCGCGATCACCCGGGCGCGGCGGGAACTGGACCGGGGCATGAGTGACGGCGACCCGGAATGGTCCCGCTTTGTCGATGAGGCCGAGATCAACGCTAATGAGGCTGGGGGGCACGTGGACCTGGGGGAACTCGCTCGCGGGGAGCGGCTGCTCCGCCGCGTGCTCGACGACGGGCTGTCGCCGCGCCACCAGGCCAACCATGGCGCTAACCTCGCTATCTCCCTGCTCGGGCAGGGTGCCCGCATGGACGCGATCGATGCGGCTACGACGGTGCTGTCCGCGCTTGAGAGCGGGGTAACCTCTGGCCTGGCGCTGAGCAAGCTCCGCCCGGTCCGCGTCGCGGCAAGGAGAGCCGACCACGACGAATTCTGCACCCGCTACGACGCGATCAAGCGATCCCTCACCGCCGCATAGTTCCCTCGTTCCGGGCAGACGTACCAACAGACCGCAGGACATTAGGCGACCTCCGTGGCCAAAGCTTCGGCTAGCTCGACAATCTGGTCTTTCGGAAAATAGATCTGGATGTACGGCGTAGCCGTGAACCTGCCACCTTGATGCACTACCGGGATATGCATTCGCCAGGATCCCCGCTGCCAGCGGACCTTGACCCGTGCCCCGAACGTCTCGTGGTCGCTCAGGTAGGTCAGCAGGGTGAGCGCATCGGGCCTGGGCATCTTGAGCCAGGCCCATCCCCGGTAGTACGGGATGAAGCCCTCGTGTCCGGTCGATTCTCCGGGTTGGCCATGGGCGCGCTCGGCCTCCGTCGCTTCCCCTGCATCCTGGCAGCATGCCGTCGTCTGCCACCCCCGTGCCCAGATCGCTCGCACGAGCGCCACCATGTCGTTGTCGATCTCGACTGCTTCCCCTGAGTGCGGAGCAACGAGCCTGGCGGATGCGTGGAGCTGGAACATCTGCTGGCCTCTCGTCAGTCGTGTTCCCTGTACCTGTGCCAGCCGACTGCCGCCGCTGCGAGGCCGGGGTGCGGTGCTTCCTTCCCGATCTCGTCCCACATGGCTGCCTGCGCCGCTGAGAACGCGGTCATGGCTCGTCCGGGGGCCTGCGCGAACGCTGGCACCCTGGCCGCGTGACTCTCCGCCTGGGCCGGGCTGTGTCCGCAGGCGATCAGCCAGACGATCCAGCAGGCCGGGTCAATCCAGGCAGTTCCCCGCGTTGGCCAGGCCCAGTCGACCAACCGGGCGTCGTCAGCGACCAGGACGTTGCCCGGTGACCAGTCGGTATGTGACAGGTGATCCCCGGCGAACAGCCCGGCCTGCTCGCTGTACCCGGACCAGCGTTGTTCCGCTCGCTTCAGGTCGAGATTCCCGGGAGCGGCCGGCAGCTTTGACATCATTTCCGTGATCAGTTCAAGGTCCGGGCTGCCGGGCCGGTAACTGGCTTGCCGACCCGGCATGTACCCGAATCCGAGAAGACTCCAGCCGTCCGCGACCACACCCCATTCGAGGGGGGCGGACACATGACGGACGTAGGGATTGACGGCTTTCTCCTGCTCCTGGGTCCAGACGCGGGGGTGGCCCTCGCGAAGGCCTTTCACGAAATAGCGATCGTTGATGATGACGGCTAGCTCGGAGTTAAGGCCGCTGCCCACGGGCCGCGCCGACAGCACAGGCCCGGCGGCCTTCTCGATGATTGCGCGTGCTTGTTCCCATTGGACTCTTTCCGTCACACGGGGAGGCTATACTAGCGGCCATACCTCCCCGTGCGCTCAGCTGTCAGCGGTACGGGTTGTCGTCCCCGCACCCCAGATCGATCGCGGCCTCTGCGTACTCGTCCACGTCCTCGATGATCTCGATTTCTTCCATCCCGGTCATCCGGCTACCTCCTCCCTCGGCTCCTTGTGCTGGCAGTAGATGGCCAGGGGAGCCCTGGCCCGGCGGTAAAGCTGAACCAAAGGCATGCACGTGCCGCAGGTTCCTTGCAGGGTGCAGCCGGTACAGCCGCCCTGTCTCAGCAGCAGGCCATCAGCGATCCCGCCAAGGCGGACCAAGCCACCAGCACCTTCGGTGACAAGGTCGATGCTGGGCTCTCGTCCGATCTTGCATATGGACGCCTTCCCGAAGGGATCAACATGGAACGAGGTATGTCCGGCATCGCACCCCCTGAAGATCTTCCGCTTCGTCAGATATTCGGGTGACTGACTCGGAAGGCTCCCGGCGCCCCCGTAGATCGTCGGGGACATGGTGCCATACTCGCCGGAGATCCGTCCGAACCCGTGGGCAAGCTCGGTCATCTGGTCTTTCTCGTGAGCGTTGCGAGTGGTGATGATCAGGCTCAGCTCAAGCCGTATACCGGCCGCGCGGGCAGCGTCCAGCGCCCGCATGAATATCTTGAAAGCGCCCTTCCGCCGGGTCAGGCCGTCATAGCTTTCCTGGGTGGCGCCGTAGACGCTGACGATCACCCGGCTTGGCCTATGTTTAGTGAGGAGATCAAGGATCTTGGGATTGGCCAGGCGAGAGCCGTTCGTCAGAATCTCGATCATCATGCCAAGTTCGTACGCCTTCGTGTAAACAGCGGCGAAGAGCCTGTCCACCATCGGCTCACCACCGGTGAGCTGTAACCAGAGCACGCCAGCATCACGGATGTTCTCTAATAGGCGCTCACGTTCAGGCCAGCCCAGGCTCTCGAACTTCTTCAGTCCCAGGTAGCAATGTTCGCAATCGTAGTTGCACCCAAGGTTGAGTTCATAGGTAGCTTTCCCGTAACCGAGAGCTGATTCCTGCCGGACCAGGAGATTCCCGGGCTCGGTGTCCCATGCCTTCCAGGAGATCTCAGTCAGCCACGCGGGGACAGTCCCCTCCGGGCTGAGTTCCCGGTACTTCTTGGCAGGAATCTTGATCCCGTTCGCATAGCCTGGACGAAGGACGAGATACTTTCCCAGGAACGGACTGGCGACCAGATCATGCATGATACTCTCCCAAAGAAGCCGGAACGAGCACGAACAGAACGGCTGCGCCATCGCCACATGGTCATGTAATAGATGTTAGGGCGTCCGTCGGCACAGGTCCATGTTGTTGCGAAAGGTTGCGGCTAGCCCAGTTCGCTCAGCGCCTTCGTGATGAGTTCACGGGCAGCAGGACCGTGAACGGCATCCTGCTTTAGCTGCTCGAACATCCGGGCGTACAGAGCGACCTCCCGTGGCCTAGTGACCTCGATACTTGCCGTCGGCGTCTCAAGACGCACCAGGCTGTCGTCAAAGATCCAGTAGCCGATCGAGCCGATAGCGGCACGCTCGATCATCATGGGGACGATCCCGAGGGACACATTCGGCAGGGGCAGCACGGCAAGCAATCGGTCAAGCTGACCGGCCTGTGTCTCTGCCGTGCCGAACCATGTCCGCAGCGCCTGTTCTTCGATCACGACCACGAACCGCTTGCTTCCGTGGTAGACGAACCGCTGTCGTTCCATCCGGGCCGCTACAGCCTCTTCAAGGTCGTTGGGGATGCCCAGGAAGTTGATCCAGAACGCGAGCATGGCAGCGGAGTACTCCGCCGTCTGGAAAAGGCCAGGGATCACGTTGTGCTCATAGATCCGGAACCAGCTCGTTCTCTCGTACAGGGGCACGAGCGAGAGCATCATCCGCTTCATTCCGGCGCGCGTCTGCCGCCGGAATTCGAGATAGGCCGACGCCACGCTCCGTGCTGTGGCAATCAGATCAGGGACCTGATCCTCCGAGCCACACACGGCACACCAATTTCGAATGTCGTCATCAGTCGGAACCTGCACGCCGTGTTCGAGCTTGCTCACCCGGGTGTAGTGCTGTCCAGTTGCCTGTGCCAATACACGCGCGGTCAGGCCCGCTTCTTTCCGTATCTCACGTAGGCGGGCACCTAGCGCTTCCCGCGCCTGTCCGGCAGAGCTAGGCGGGGTTGTACTCACGGTGCGGTATCGCGAGCTTCCAGACCGCCTCAAAGGAGGACCGGCACAGCTGAATATCGGCAGCCTCGGCCGATGGAACGAAATCGGAGTTCTGCCCGGTGCCCGTGTAGATCAGGAACACCACAAGCCGGTCATCGAACATCCAGAAGTCATTGCCGGGGAACGCGATGGACGAGACGAGCCGTCTCGGCACCCACCGGATGTCTTCGCCGACTTCCAAGTGGGCGTGCGTGATGCTGCGCGACCAGCGCTGGTATTCGCTCAGCGGCTCAGAGACAACGCATGCCCGCCGGTACGACCTGCCGGAAGCGACGCCCTTGCGAACGTCGTCACACCACTCCCGCAACCATTCCAGGTCGTCAGGCTCGCCTGCCGCCCATCTGGCCATGTAGGGAAGCTCGATAGCCGTCCCGTAAGAGTCGCGCATCTCCAGGTGGACCGCTTCGCGCTCGACATTGGCGAACAGCGCGTTGAACTCGTCGTAGGACAGGCCCACGTAACTAGCCCTCACCCCTCCTGAAGAACGGGATCATCCTGTCAGGGATTTCGACGGTCGTCTCGCCTGGCGGGACATTCATCTGCGCGAGCACTTCCGGGTCCGTGACAACCCAGCCCTGAACGACCCAGCTCCCCCGGTCCGTCCGGTAGACGGTCGGAGACCCGTTCGGATGTGACTCGGGGTCCTTGCCGATGAGGGTGAGTCGCATGGCTACTCCCAAGTCGACGGTACGCGACGTTATGTTCCTTCACCTTCTTGCCAGCTCGTGCTGTTAGTCAACGAAGTTGCGGCAAGTTGCGAGTGATGCACGTCACGCCGGTGCAGGACTTCGAGCAGCGCATCCGGATCGAACCCGGTCACGGTACATTCCGGAGGGCGGCCCGGCCGGCCTGAACGAACCTCACATACGCCTTCAGCCGTTCCAGCCGCTGATCGACGGTCATCGCCAGAGTTGTCTCAAGCAACCCGACATCGTGCGGATCGGGTTCGGGCTCCGCGAGAACCTTCGCCAGATCGATGGAACACGCGCGTGCGACAGAGTCCACCACGCTCAGCGGCGGATCACCCCGCACCCAGGCACCAACCTGCCCTTCCGCTATCCCCAGCCGCCTGGCCAGTTCACTAGCCGAGACGCCAGAACGCCGCAAGATCCTGCCTATCACCGCACCACCAGTCACGTTCTGATCGTAGCTGTCAGCAGACCGCACGGCAGCAGCGACATGATCTGACAGCCGCCCTGGTCATGGGATCAGTACAGGGCTGGTGGCTAATCGCGGCCTCGGTGGCGGCATTGCGCCGGGTGGCCGCCGGAGGATGGCTTGGCCGCATGATCGGTTATGGGCGCCTCGGCAGGGTCGCGAGCGGCCGCGGGCTCCAGCTACGGATGGTGCCTGGTCACCCGGATGGCGCGGCGGGACTCAAGCCGATCGGCGACTTCTACCTCTATCAGTCGTTAGTCGCGAGCCTTCCCGCTGCTTTTCTCGGGTGCTGGGTGCTGGTACTTTCACTGGGCAGGCGGATCCCGGGCGTGGGTCACTATCGCCCGTTCCTTGACCAGTACCGCTGGCTACTGCTTCTCGCGATCCTCGTCGGCGTTCTGGTCTTCGTTCTTCCGCTCCTCTCCGTCCACGGCATGATGAAAAGCCACAAGGAAGAGACCCTGCTCGCCGAGGCAGACCGGCTGGTGCCCCAGATCGAGGACGCGCGGAGCCGACTGGACGCGCCGGAGGCTGTGGAGCAGGACGCGGCCGAACGTCGGCTCGCCGCGCTCATCAAGCGCTACCACGAGCTTGAAGCGGTGCCGACCTGGCCAGTCGACACTTCGATCCGTCGGCGGTTCACGCTGCGGAATCTCAGCCTGCTGATGCCGTTCGCCGGATTCCTCATCAGCAACTGGCAGCACATATCACGCCTGTTCAACGGCGTACCGCGATAGGGCACCGGCAGGCGGCTAAACCGGGTCCGACGAACAAGGCCGATGACTGTACGGGCACTCTCTCGACGTGTTACTCCTGACGCATGAGTGACAGCCTGGCGCCCGGCCCGGAAGATCGCAGCGCGGACGATGACCTGATCCGGACGGTCGTGGAGCGGGCCTGGGCGGAACGGGTGTCGCTCGTGTGGCTGCTCTACGCCGACCACGGCGGCATCATCCGCGGGAAGTCCACATCCCGCGCGATGCTGGCGGACCGGATGGTCAGCGGCATCGGGCACACCGTGGCGATGATGGCCATGTCCATGCTCGACACCCTGCAGCCGGTGGAGGGCATGGGCCCGGTCGGCGAGGTCCGCCTGCTGCCGGATCCGACGACGTTCGTCACGCTTCCCTATGCGCATGGCGCGGCCGCGATGATCGCGGACCTGACGCTGCCCGACGGACAGCCATGGGACGCGTGCCCGCGGACATTCCTCAGGCAGGCGATCGCCACGCTGGCCGCCGAAGGCTACGCGCTCTCGGCCGCGTTCGAGCCGGAGTTCACCCTCGGCCGCCGCGAGGCCGACCCGTCAGGAGGCCCGGACCGGCTGCGGCCGGTCGATGACAGCCTGTGCTACTCGGCGACCGGGTTCCATCTCGCGCACGACTACGTCATGAACCTGGTGCAGGCGCTCGATGCACAGGGCCTGGAGGTCGAGCATTACTACCCCGAGCTCGGGCACGGGCAGCAGGAGGTGTCGATACGGCACGCGCCGGCGCTGCGCGCCGCCGACAACCACCTGCTCTACCGCGAGACCGTACGCGGAGTCGCCTTCCGCCGGGGCCTGTGGGCGAGCCTGGCGCCCAAGCCGATCCCCGACCAGGCCGGGAACGGCACGCACCTGCACACCTCGCTGCGGGACGTCCGGCCGGACGGCAGCGCCGGCGACCGTGCGGTGTTCTACGACGCCAGCGATCCGTACGGCCTGTCCGAGACGGGCTACCACTTCATCGGCGGCCTGCTCGCCCACCTTCCCGCGCTGACGGCCCTGACCTGCGGGAGCGTGAACAGCTACCGGCGGCTCGCCCCGCAGATGTGGAGCAGCGCCTACACCGTGTACGGGATGGACAACCGCGAAGCCGCCGTGCGGATCTGCTCGCCAATGCGTACGGACCCGGCGGGCTCGGTGAATCTGGAACTGAAGCCGTCCGATTCCAGCGCGAACCCGTACCTGGCACTGGGCGCCGTCATCCATGCCGGCCTAGACGGAATCCGCCGCAAACTCGACCCAGGTGACGCGGTCAACGTGGATCCTTCAACGCTCACAGATTCCGAACGGGAGCGCCGTGGCGCCCGCCGCCTGCCCGTTTCCCTCGACGCGGCGCTCGACGCGCTTGCCGCTGATGACCTGCTGATGGAAGCTCTAGGCCCGCTGCGCCGCACTGCCTACCTGGCAGTCAAGCGCGCCGAAGCGCAAGCATTCGCCGCCCAGGACATCGCCTACGAATGCTTCCACCATTTCACCAAGATCTGAAACCCCGGTCCCCCGGCGATCTCCCGATTCTGCCGGAAACCAGCGGCGGCGGCACCTGTACCCTCCACTCCCTCAGCTGGGCCGCCAGATCGGGCGGCACGGTTTCCATCCAGGCCTGCCCCGGCGTCGGCAGGCCAGCGTCGACGAAGATGTAACCCCGGACCTGACCGATGATCGCCCCCGCCGCGGCCAGGAGCGGCCCCGCACCGCTATGACCGATGAGGATCGCGGGCTGGCCGGATGCGCTGCGGGCTATCACCTGGGCCTGGCGCAAGCAATACGGTGGCCCTGCCATGACAGTGCCAGTAAGGTCAGGGACGCCCAGTTCGCAGCCACCCCCGGCCAGGTCAGCCGCGACCAGATCCCACGTCGCGCAACCGGCCAGCGGGCTATGGACGAGCAGCAGCCGAGCAGCCACGCCCTATTCGTATCAGCCACGCCGGACACGCTGGCGCTCCCCGCCGGGCTACCAAGGGCCACCACCAGCGCGGGGACGATCCCGGTCAGATGGCCGCCGATTCCGGTGCCGCCGCGCCGGCGTGGCGTTAGCCGCCGACGCGGCGGCGGCGCACTACCTTACTGACGCATGCTCGGACATACTCACGCGCTTTCCGGCGCGGCCACCGGGGCCGCGGCCGGGACCGTGCTGCACGCCGGGTCTTCCGGCGGAGCCGCTCTCGCCCTCCTCTGTGCCGGGTTCGCCACCGTCCCGGACCTCGACCACTGCGGTACCACGGCCAGCCGCTCGTTCGGCTTCCTCACCGAGGCATTCGCGTGGCTGGTCAGCAAGGCTTCCGGCGGCCACCGGCACGGCACGCATTCCATCCTGGGCGTCGCCGCGTTCACTGCCCTGACCTGGCTGGCCTGCGTGTTCCGCCGTGACCTGCCCGGCCGGATCGGCCTGGGCCTCCTGCTGGCCATCGCCATGGCCTCCGGGCTGCGCGCGCTGCGGCTCGGCGGCCACTTCGCGGACCTGGCCGCCATCGCGGGAGCCGTGGCCGTCTGCGCCACCGGGTGGCACCTCACTCTCATCCCGGTGGCCGCCGCCACGGGAACGGCCACCCACATCCTCGGGGACATGCTCACCACCGAAGGCTGCCCGCTCGCCTGGCCGGCCAGCACCCGGCACGCCCGCCTGCTGCCCCGTCCGCTGGCCTTCACCACCGGCACCTGGCGGGAGCACTACATCGTCACCCCGGTCCTGATCGCCGCCCTGGCGTGGCTCGGCTACCGGGCCGCCGCGGGGATCCACGCCCCCGCACTGTACGCCCGCCTCGTCTCCCGCTGAAGCCAGGAACCCGCGGCCGGGTACGCCATCACCGCCGTCACGATCACTGGGTCTGGATGCTGGCGCTCCACGCGAACCCCGAGCCGGGGACGTAACCGTAGCAGGGGACGGACGAGGTCGTGACAGCCGTGGCGCTGGCCTGTGTCCAGGGGCCGTATGTGATGAAGTAGCGCAGGCCAGGACCGGGGGTAGCCGGCGGCGCAGGTAGCGAAGACGCGGAAACCGCGCTCAGCCGTCGCGGGGCGGCCTGCCGGGGCCCAGGGCGGCCCGCAGCACGTTCTCGGCCGCGTCGGCGGCCGCCCTTGCGGTGATCGCATGGGTATGCGCGCTGTCGAGGTAGCCGAGGCCGATGCAGTCATAGGCGACCCGGGCGTCATGCGCAGCCTGCTGCAACTGGCGTGCCGCTTCGTCGACGCTGACGCCGCCCGTCTCCGAGATGCTCACCCCTGCCTCCCATCCGGCCACCAGCACCAAGTCTGCCCGTCGCACCAGCCCGATTCAATCAGCCGCACTGGCGCGCTGCCCGCCTGCTGCGGGCACAAGGCCGGAATCCCATCGCGCGAGATGCCTCGCTGGTGTAGCCAGGGCCGCACAAGGGCACCTTCCCGTGCCGGGGGCCTGCCGGGCCAGGAGCCGTCCGTCCCGATGAAGGGCACCTTCACGCGGCCAGGACCGTACAAGGGCACCTTCACACGTCGGGAGCCGGCCAGCACACGTCGGGAGCCGGCCAGCACACGTCGGGAGCCGGCCAGCACACGTCGGGAGCCGGCCAGCACACGTCGGGAGCCGGCCAGCACACGTCGGGAGCCGGCCAGCCACCCGCCCGCCCCCCGTGAAGGGCACCCAGCCGCAACTACAGCAGTGGTCCATTCACGCAGTCAGGTGTCTGTGAATGGACCACTGATGTAGTTACGCAGGCCCGCCCGGCGGAGCCGTGGCGCCCGGGACAACGATGTCACAAGGGGAAGCTGCTGACAGAACTACACCAGCGAGGCATCTCGCGCGATACCGGCCTGGAGCGCTGGGCACAAGGCAGACGCGGAATGATGGGCGCGGGTGGATCCGTGGGTTCGGATGACTGGACGGGCGTACAGGATCGGACGATCTACGATGGAAACGCCGCTGCAGTCACGCCGACGAGGATCTGCCACGATGCCTGAATTCAGTTACACAGAGCTTCTTCCGCGCGGGGAGGACGCCGACGACACCATTGGCGAGTACCGGCTGCTTACGGCGGATGGTGTCACCATCCGGCAGTCGTTCGGCCGAAAATTCCTGGAAGTGGACCCGCAGGTGCTCACCCTGCTCAGCCGGGAATCCATGCGCGACATCGCCCACCTGCTCCGGCCCGCCCACCTGCGCCAGCTGCGGTCCATCCTGGACGACCCCGAGGCCAGCCCGAACGACAGGTTCGTCGCACTCGACCTGCTCAAGAACGCGTGCATCGCCGCGGGCGGCGTGCTGCCGATGTGCCAGGACACCGGTACCGCCATCGTGATGGGCAAGCGCGGCCAGCACGTGCTCACCGACGGGCGGGACGAGGAGCACATCGCCCGCGGGATCTACGACGCCTACACCCAGCTGAACCTGCGCTACTCCCAGCTGGCGCCCCTGACCACGTGGGACGAGCGCAACACCGGCACCAACCTGCCCGCCCAGATTGAGATCTACGCGACCGGCGGCGGGGAGTACGCGTTCCTCTTCATGGCCAAGGGCGGCGGCTCCGCGAACAAGTCGTACCTCTACCAGGAAACCAAGGCCGTGCTGCGCCCGGAGCCGATGCTCGCCTTCCTCGAAGAGAAGATCCGGTCGATCGGCACGGCCGCGTGCCCGCCTTACCACCTGGCCATCGTGGTCGGCGGCACGAGCGCCGAGTACGCCCTGAAGACGGCGAAGTACGCGTCCGCCCGCTACCTGGACACGCTGCCCGTGACGGGGTCGGCGGCCGGGCACGGGTTCCGCGACCTCGAGCTCGAGCGGCAGGTGCTCGGGATCACCCGGCGGATCGGCATCGGCGCGCAGTTCGGCGGCAAGTACTTCTGCCACGACGTCCGGGTGATCCGGCTGCCCAGGCACGGCGCGTCCTGCCCGGTCGCGATCGCGGTGTCCTGCTCAGCCGACCGGCAGGCGCTCGGGAAGATCACGCCGGAGGGCGTCTTCGTCGAGCGGCTCGAGACCGACCCGGCGCGGTACCTCCCGGAGACAGCGGACCGCGACCTCGGCGACGACGTGGTGCGGATCGACCTGAACCGCCCGATGGACGACATCCGCGCCGAGCTGTCGAAGTACCCGGTGCGGACGCGGCTGGCGCTGACCGGTCCGCTCGTCGTCGCACGCGACATCGCGCACGCCAGGATCGCCGAGCGGCTCGACGCGGGCGAGCCGATGCCGGCCTACCTGCGCGACCATGCCGTCTACTACGCGGGACCTGCCAAGACGCCGGAAGGGTACGCGTCAGGCTCGTTCGGCCCTACGACCGCGGGCCGGATGGACTCATACGTGGCACGGTTCCAGGCGGCGGGCGGGTCCTACGTGATGCTCGCCAAGGGCAACCGGTCCGCCCAGGTCGCGACGGCCTGCGAGAAGTACGGCGGGTTCTACCTCGGCTCGATCGGCGGCGCCGCGGCCAGGCTTGCCAGGGACTGCGTCACCAGCGTCAGGGTGCTCGAATACCCCGAGCTGGGCATGGAGGCGGTCTGGCGGATCGAGGTACGCGACTTCCCCGCTTTCATCATCGTCGACGACAAGGGCAACGACTTCTTCGCGGACACCGCGGGCCCCCTGCTCACCATCGGCGCAGCCCCCTGAGACCAAGGCAAGACCCGGCCGTTTCTCACCTGCTTCACAGGAATCTACGTATTGCCCCCGTGTATCGTCCGGCTATGCAGGCTTCGACGGGGGCTGGACGCGTCATCGCCAGGCGCTACCGTCTCCAGGCTCCGATCGGACGCGGCGCCATGGGGACGGTGTGGCGTGCCTGGGACGGGCTGCTCGACCGGGAGGTCGCGGTCAAGGAGGTACAGGTCCCTGACACGCGGAACGGGGGCGACCGCGGCAGCGCCTACCAGCGGACGCTGCGCGAGGCGCGGACAGCCGCGAGGCTGAGCCACCCCGGGGTCGTCACGATCTACGACGTGGCCGAGGAGGACGGCCGTCCCTGGATCGTCATGGAGCTGGTGCATGCCCCCTCGCTCGACCAGGTGATCGCGGAAAGAGGCCCGCTCCGGCCCCAGCAGGCCGCGGACGTCGGGCGCCAGCTGCTCGCCGCGCTCACGAACGCGCACGCGGCGGGCGTGCTGCACCGTGACGTGAAGCCGAGCAACGTGCTGCTCACCGCCGATGGCAGGGCGGTGCTTACCGACTTCGGCATCGCGACCTTCCAGGGCGACGTGGGGCTGACCCAGACGGGCATGGTGATGGGCTCGCCCGGCTTCACCGCTCCTGAGCGCATCCGCGGCGAGCCCGCGACGCCGGCGTCCGACCTGTGGTCGGTGGGCGCGACGCTGTTCGCGGCGGTCGAGGGGCGAGGCCCGTTCGACCGCCGTGGCGGGCCTATGACGACCATGACCGCGGTGATCCACGAAGATCCGCCCGAGGCACCGGCCGCGGGGGCACTCGCCCCGGTCATCCGTGCGCTGCTGCGCAGGGAGCCGTCGGCGCGGCCCGGTGCCGCGGCGGCCGCCAGGATGCTCGCCGCCATCATCGCCGACGTTCCCGGCGATGACAGCGGCCCTGCTACCGAGGCAGCCGTTCAGGGCGCCGTGGCCCGCCGCGACGCGTCGTCTGCCGCCAGCGGACGGGCCGCGGACAGCGGCAGGGCCGCGGACGGACTGGCGATCGCGGACGGCATAGCCGCGGATAGCCCTGCCGCCACGACGTTCGCTGACGCGGCCCTGCCGGACCTGCCGGGCACCGACCTGGCCGGCACGGCCAGGCTGCCGCTGATTCCCCCGCAGGCTCCGCCGCGCGATGTCGGGCAGGCGGCTGGCGCGCAGGCAACCACCGGCCGGCCTGCCCCGGCGGACGCGTGGCCTGCGCCTGTGTCCCCTGATCTCCCCGCCCGGCTCGATCTGCCGGCTTCAATGGATCTTCCCGCGTCGCTGGACATGCCGGCCACCCTGGACGCGCCCGCCTGGCCGCGGCACCCCGCCGAGCGCACCTCCGCCGGCGCCTTCGGCAGCTTTGCCAGGGGGGACGACGCTTCGCGCCCCCCCACACCCTCCCGCGAGAACGGCAAGGGAACCGGGGGCGCCGACGCTTCGCGCTCCCCCGCACCCCACCGCGAGAACGGCGGGAGAGCCCCCGGGCCGGGCGAGGGGGGCCAGGCGACGGTCGGGGCGGGCAGGGTGCCGAAGCGCCGACGGCCACTCGTGCTTGCCGGGATCGCTCTCGCGGTCATCGCGGCGGCGGGCACCCTCGCCGCGACGCTCCGATCCCCCGGGTCCGGTGCCAGCCCGACGCCGGCGGGAACCTCATCCGCTGCCCCGGGCAGCCAGGCCGCTGGCCTTCCCCCGCTTCCGCGTGGTTACCACTGGTACACGCGGTTCGCCGCGAGCGCCGGTACGACGGCCGGTTTTCGCATCGCCGTGCCGGATGGCTGGCAGCCAACCGCGAAAGGACGGACAACGCTGCTGCGAAACGGGACCGGGGACCAGTACGTGGAGGTCGACCTGACGCCGCATACGTTCCCGGACATGATCACGGAGGCACGCTGGCTGGAACGCCAGACGCAGAAGCAGGGAACGTTTCCCGGATACCAGCGCGTCGCGATCAGGCGGACCAAAACCCGCGGCGCGGCTGCCGCCGCCTGGCAGTTCACCTGGCAGGACTCCGGGATCGGCCCTGTGGAGGCCAGGGACCTGCTCTTCATACTGAACACGTCGGCGGGACCGCAGTCCTACGCGCTCTACGTGTCCGCGCCCGCCGCAAGCTGGCAGGCAAGCGCGCCGGTGTTCGGCGAGGCACTCCGCTCATTCCGCCCCGTCCCTCAATAGACCCGTCCGCAATAAAGCAGCAGGCCAGGAAAAGCCGTTGCGGCACTCAGCCCGTCAGTGCCACTCATCAGCGATGAAAACGATCACGGATCCCTTTCGGGATCCGTGAGTCCTATTCAAACTATGTGCCAGCATCACCGAGATCCTGACCTGGACCGGCCGCCCGTGCAAGCCCTCCGGGCCTGCACTCGCTAGTCGGGTTCTGAATAATGCTCCTTGCGCAGGAGTTTGTCAGGAAATAACATGCTCTTTCCTGATCTAGCGTAGTCCCGCCCGGTGTAGGCTCCCCGCGGGCCGACTCGTCCCGCGGGAACTACAGCAATGGTCCATTCACCCACACCTGACTACAGCAATGGTCCATACACACACTTCCAGCCAGCCCGGCCGCTGACGGCGACGGTGCCCGGCGCCACCGCAGTCCATCCAAGGCCGACGACGCCGACACGCCGTAGTTGTTAACTGGCAGGACCTTAGCGGGCACTCTCCCGCGTCTCCTCGCGGCCGAGCATAAAGACCCCCCAGCCGCAACCGGCGGCGGCATGCCGATCATTCCGCCCCGTCCCGAACGCCGACAGCCACCTGACCGCAAATCCTGAAATATCCGGAGATCACACCGCGGTAATAGTGACCCAAACTCATGATCGTGGGGAGTTCCCCGCAGCATATGCTGCTTGGGTTCAAGGAATCGTCGCAACCTGACTGGTAGCGGGGGAATCCCCGACTCATGAACGCTTGCCGACGCTGACGAGCGCCATGACGCTCTCGTTCAGTATAAAGACGGAAATTTCATGGAGTGTAATGCTGAGCTGTCATTGCTGCGTAGCCCGTTAGGTAGAAGCCTGGGCGTAACAGTGAGCTGGACGGGATGTGCTCCGAGCCGATCGGCGCGACGCCGGTCGGGTCAGTGCCTGGCGTAGCGGGCGAGCAGGGGGGAACGGCGCGACGCCCGGGCAGGCGCCCAGCCGGAACTTGATCACGTTGTCTCCTAACACTGCATCACCGCACGTCAGCGCTCAGCCATCGGTGCCGGGATCAGGCAGTTTCGGATTGAAGGATCTCGGCTACCGGGCGGCGGGCGCCGATGCGGGCCGGGATGGCGGTGAGCCCCGCCACCACGAGCAGGGTCCCGGGCACCACAGCGATCAGCCACCACAGCGGCGGGTACGTCATCGACGCCCCGTGCCGCACGGACGCGTATAGTCCGGTGCCCCCCAGGATGCCCAGGACGGCGCCTGCCAGGGCGGGCAGCAATTGCGCCGCCGACAGCCCGGCGGTGACCTGCTGTGGGGTCACGCCGAGCGCTCGTGCCACCGCCGATGCGTGCTTCGAGTCCTGCACCGTGGCCCGGGTGATGAAGATGGCGTTCACAGCCGCCAGCGCGATCAGCATGACCGTGAGAACCAGCAGTACCTGGTTCGCCCGGTCGTTCCGCGGATTGTCCAGACCCGAGGAGGCGCCGACTTGCGAGGCGACCAGACGGGCGTGGGCGAACAGGACCGCGACGACCCCGCTGACGGTCACGGCGATACTGAGCACGCTGAGCGCCATGCGGCGTGGCCGGCGGGCGGCCACCCGTACCGCGAGCAGCAGCGGGACCGGCAGCCGCGCCGAGATGGCGATCGGCCAGGCCCTGCGTCGCGGACGGCGGGCCGAGTCGGCCAGGGAGCGGACGGTACTCGTGCGCGCGGCCCGGATGGCCGGACCGAACACGGACGCAACGGCGATCAACACCGCCACGGCCACCACTACCCCGGCAGTAGCGATGGTGAACGGCGGTGCGCCGGCGGTACCCAGCAGGCCGGCGCCGGGACTGGTGAGCAGCGGAGCGGCCAGCCATCCCATCGCCAGTCCGGCTGCCGCCGCCAGCAGCGCCAGGAGCAGGTACTCGGCGAGGAGCACGCCAGCGACCAGTCCTGGCGTGCCGCCGACCGCCTTGAGCAGTCCGACCCGACGGATCTGGTCCGCCATCCGGCCGCCGACCAGCACGGCGACGCTCGCCACGGCGAGCACGCCAAGCAGCCAGCTGCCGATCAGCATGACCATCTGCTCGCCTTGTACCAGCTGGGCGTCCCGCTGGCTGATGTCCTGCCAGGAGATCAGGGATGGTGCCGTGCTGTTCGGGTTGCTGTCGTACTTGCTGGCGTACGCCTGGGCTGCCGCCGGGTCTTTGAGCGTCAGATTCAGGAAATAGAGCTGTGGCTCAGCGAACGCGGTCAGACTCCGGGCATCGGGCTGGGTAAGCCAGATCAGGCCGGTATCGGACGAGCGGATGAAGTCGCTGTTTATGACGCATCCCTCAGCGCAAATCTGCGGGTAAGGCGTGAAGGCCGCCGTGACCGCGATCCCGGTGACCCGGAATGACCGTCCCTGAAGGGTGAGCAGGTCACCGACGCGGATGCCGAGCGCGTCGGCGAAGGTGCGCTCAACCACCGCTCCGCCGACGCGCACCCAGCTGCCCTGCATCAGCTTCGGCTGGTCAACTGGGGCCGCTGCCTGGTCACGTCCTTCCACTTCCGCTCCCGCCATGATGCCGTGGGTCCGCAGCACGACCCAGGTGACCGGATACGGCCCGCTATGGCCGGTGACGCCTGGGGCCCGCGCCAGCGCCTTCAGCGCTCTGACCTGGCCAGGCGTCACAACCATGCCCGGTCCCCCCGGGAAGACACTGGCCACCACGTCGGGCCCGGCCGTCGCCGCACGGGTCTGCTGGCAGGGCTGGCTGGTCACCCCGTGCAGGACGAGCCCGAGTGTCAGCGTGGTCGTGGCGGCCGTGATCCGAGCAGCAGCCGCGCGGCCTCGGTCCGACGCCGCCGCAGGTCTCGCGCGACGATGCGGCAGATGAGCAGGATCCGTCCCATGAGTGCTTACTCCTCCAGGCCGGCGAGGGCGCCGAGATGCGCTGCGGCGCCGCCGGTGCCTGCGGCGCCGCCGGTTAGCCAGGTCTCATCGACGAACGCGCCGTCGCGCATCGAGATCATCCGGTCGGCGGTGGCCGCGATCCGCGAGTCGTGGGTGACGCATGATCGTATCCGGGGCGGGCGCGGGCCTGGTCACCGTGGCGGTACTCGAGCACGGCGGTCGGCGTGGTCCACATCTCCAGGGCCGGCATGGCCTCGGGCATCAACGCCACCGCACGCCAGGTCGTCCGCTCCGCCCTCACATAACCGAATGCTTATCAGTTCGAGTTTTACGTGCTATATAGCACGTAAAACTCGAACTGATAAGCGATTCGGGGCCCCGGGGAAGGGAGGGATGCGGGCGGGGCGGCGGGTGTGCGCTGCCCCGGCCCCGCTCCGCGGACGACGGCTAAGATTCCGCCGACGGCTCAGGCCTGACGGTTCCGCCCGGATCGCCAGGCCGCGCTATCCGTCAGTACCAGCCCGTTGACTGCTCATGCGACCAGGCGCCGCACGGCGAGCCGTACAGCGACTGGATGTAACCCAGTCCCCAGGTGATCTGGGTAGTCGCGTTCGTCTCCCAGTCAGGGCCAGCGCTCCCCATCTTCGACCCGGGCAGCGCCTGGGGGATCCCGTACGAGCCCGAGCTCGGATTGGATGCCGTCACGCTCCAGCCGCTCTCCGCCGACCACAGCGAGTCCAGGCAGGAGAACTGGCCGGACGACCATCCATAGGAACCGAGCATGGACCTGGCGATCTGCCGTGCCGAGCCGGAGCCCCCGGTCGACGAGCTGCCGGGGGAACCCCCCGACGATGCCTGCGACTGCCGGGAAGCGGCCTGCTGCGCCGCCTGCTGCTGAGCCGCCTGCTGGGCGGCGGCTTCCTGTGCGGCCCGCTCAGCGGCGGCAGCGGCCCTCCTGGCCGCTGCGATCTTCTTCGCCCGCTCGGCTTTCCTCGCTTGCTCAGCCGCGGCGGCCCTGGCCTGGAGCACGAAGACCCGCTGGGTCTGTGCGGCCGCTTCGGACTTGGATTTCTGGAATTGCAGATCCTCCTTGTACAGGCTGCCCTGGTTTGCCAGGGCGTGCGTGCTGAAGTCGGCTGCTTCCGTGCTTGCCGTCTTCGTAACCGCACTGGCGGGCCAGACGGCCGCAGTGATTCCTACGGCCGCCGCAACGCTGACGGTCCCGGCTGCCACTGCGATGACGAGCCTTGACGGTCGGCGAAACAAGGTCCGGTGGCGGGACAAGGTGACCCTTCGGTCGGTCGCGCGGTGTGCGCGATCGGCTTCCACCCTGGGCACTGCCCGGACGCCGGCGTACGGCTGCCAGGAAGCGGCGCGCGGGCCTGACGCGGGTCAGGGCGCCTTGTCACGTGAAGTAACGGCCACGCACGCGGGGTGCTGTCGGCCACCCACATTGCCGAACCTCGTCAAGTTCCGTTGCCTAAATGAACTGTGAGTCAGATCACACATCGATCACGATAATCGAAATTAAGTACGAATTTAATCTTCAAGCTGCGAGTCTATATTGATATAAGTTCGTGATATTCATTCTATGAATAACGTCACATTATGGCAGTTACAGCACAAAAAGAGACAGTCTGCCCCTAATCCAGCCAACCGCGATGAGCAGGAACCCATTCGCCTGTTCGCGCGCCTCCGTTATAAACGAACCGTACGTAATCACATTCTTACTAAGTGAAATCGCAAGAGCGCCTCTTGACAGCCGCCCGCGAGTGTTCACTCCAGCCTGGACACGGGACAGCGATCAGTAGAATCCGTTGTTCTGCCAGAACGCCCATGCAGCGCAGGGCGTGCCGTAACGGCCCTTGATGTACCCCAGCCCCCATGTGATCTGCGTAGCCGGGTTTGTGAGGTAGTCAGCACCCGCGCTCGCCATCTTCGAGGCGGGAAGTGCCTGCGGGATTCCGTAGGCACCGATGGGGTTCTCCGCGTTGTAGCGCCATCCGCTCTCGCGGGACCAGATGTTGTTCAGGCAGCTGTACTGCGTGGCGGCGCTAAACCCGAACTGGGGCAGCATCTTGTACGCGATCGATTGTGCCGTACCAGGATCGGGCGGCGGGGCCGGCGGCACGTTGACGCCGGCAGATCCGGCTGAGCCGCCATCGGAAGCGCCCTGACTCGGCGGCGTGCGCGACGCGACCTTCGGCGTCCCCACCACGGTGAGCGTCTGAGATGCCGCGGTCATATCGATCATTTGCTGGCGCTCCTGCTCGAGCATGGCCATCGCATGGCTGCCGGGAACCGCCGCGACAGCGGCGGCGGCACCGGACGCGCCGCCTCCCCCCGGGTGCACGCCGACCAGGTAAGCCGCCACGGCAACGCCCGCTACCGCCGTTACGGCGGTAGCGGTCGTCGGGAAGTTGACCCCGGCGCGGTGGGGCAGGTATCTCTTCCTCCCGGCCCGCCTCCGGTGTCGTGACAAGGCAGTCCTTTCCGTCGGCCATGCACCCCGGGCGAGGCGCCCGGCGCGGCGACCGCTGCGGCACAGGGCAGCGCGTCATGTGACGGATACCGGCCATGCGGCGTTCTATTAGCGGTAACGCCGACTGCTCATGAGGACGCATGGGATTAGTACCGTCGGCGCCCTACCCTGCCAGAAACGTGGGAGGGGTCCGCAACCGATTCGGCGGTAAAAGTCGCCGGGGTACCCCAGAATTTATGGTGACGTAAGTCACGCCCAGGCAACACACCCTGTGACAACCGCCTGATAAGAGGCCTGGTTGCATGACGATTGCGGCAGGACCCGGACCCTATATATACCCGCCATCAACTCGCCACCGTGAAAAGCGGACATCGCGGCAGCTTTCGCCCATTATTAAAGGGGAGCGGACAATTCGAAAGAAAACAGCGAGCGATCCTGACATCGGCGAACCTACCCGGCAGCCCCCGGCGTGTGGAGGTGCCCTTGCGCGGCTCTGGCCCGGTGAAGGTGCCCTTCATCGGGTGGGGCTGGGCCGGGGTAGGGGTTCTGGGCCCGTGAAGGTGCCCTTGCGCGGCCCTGGCCCCGTGAAGGTGCCCTTGCACTCGCGGCCCGGCAGCCCGCGCCTCAGGATCAGCACCACCTATTTCCTATCTTTTTGATAGTATTTATCGTCTAGACTCAGCTGTCGCAGGCGGCTGAGCGGAGGATGGCGCTATGAGCCTTACGTTCCACTGGTTCCTGCCTACCTACGGCGACAGCCGTCACATCGTCGGCGGTGGCCACGGCGTTGCCACCGGGACGGCCGGCGGCGCGCGCCCCGCGACCCTCGCCTACCTTGGCCAGATAGCGCGGACCGCCGAGCAGCTCGGTTTCGTCGGCGCGCTCACGCCCACCGGCGCCTGGTGCGAGGACGCCTGGCTGAGCACCGCCATGCTCACCGAGGTGACCGAGCGGCTTAAGTTCCTGGTGGCATTCCGCCCCGGCCTGACCTCGCCGACGCTGGCCGCCCAGATGGCCTCGACCTTCCAGCGGCTCTCGCGGGGGCGCCTGCTGCTCAACGTGGTCACCGGCGGCGAGAGTCATGAGCAGCGGGGCTACGGTGACTTCCTCGACAAGGAGGGACGGTACGCGCGTACCGATGAGTTCCTGCACATCGTGACGACACTGTGGCGCGGGGAAACCCTCGACTACACCGGGGAGCATCTCCGGGTAGAAGGCGCCAGGCTGGCCCAGCTTCCCCGCCCCGTGCCTGACATCTACTTCGGCGGCTCGTCGCCCGCCGCGGGCCAGGTCGCGGCGCGCCATGCCGATGTTTACCTCACCTGGGGCGAGCCGCCGGCTCAGGTGGCGGAGAAACTGGCATGGATGCGCGGCCTCGCCGCGGCGGCAGGCCGGACGCTCAGGTTCGGGATCCGGCTGCACGTCATCAGCCGCGACACGGCCGCGCAGGCGTGGGAGCAGGCACGGCGACTGCTCGACGCGCTCGACCCGGCGACCATCGACAGCGTTCAGGCCGGGCTGGCCAGGAGCGAGTCAGAAGGCCAGCGCCGGATGATCGCGCTGCACGGCGGCTCCAAGGCGGACCTCGAGATCTACCCGAACCTGTGGGCGGGCATGGGCCTCGTGCGCGGCGGCGCGGGCACTGCCCTGGTCGGCAGCCACGCGGAGATCGCCGACCGCATCGCCGAGTACCACGCCCTCGGCATCACCGAGTTCATCCTGTCCGGGCACCCACACGTGGAGGAGGCGTACTGGTTCGGCGAGGGAGTCCTGCCGATCCTCGCGGCCCGCGGGATGTGGCGGCACCCCTCGGGCGATGATGAGGCTCCCGGCACGATGGCTGTCCCATTCACGCATGCCGAACGGGAGCGCGATGGCTCCCTCACCCAGCGAGCGCCGGGCCGTTTGGGCGGGGGGATCCCGGGGGGTCGTCCCCCCGGGGCTAGCACGGCACGCGCGGCGACGTGACGCTAGGGTGTGTCCTGCGCGGTCTACCCTGGCAGCAGTAGAGTGCGGCGGTCGGCGTAGGCACTGTGGCGTAGATCGAAGTGTTACCTGCGGCTGACGACGAGTCGGCGGCCAGTTGTCAGGATGAGACTCATGGCTTCCAGCGGACGCGTCATCGAGAACCCGGTCAGCGGCGAGCAGATCGTGATCCGCAAGACCGCGGCCGAGACCGAGGGCAGCCTGCTCGCCTGGGAACTCTTTCTCGCCCCTGGCGGACGGGTGCCGAGCAGCCATGCGCACCCCAGGCAGGAGGAGCGCTTCACCGTGCTCGACGGCCAGATGAAGTTCCGGGTGGGCGGGAGATCGCTGACCGTGGGCCCGGGTGAGACGGTGACGGTCCGGCCCGGGACGGTGCACAGCTTCGCCAACGCGGGGCGGCGCACTGCCCACCTCGAGGTGGAGACACGGCCGGCGCTCGACATGCAGGCGCTGCTCGAGACCGCGGCGGCGCTCGCCCGGGAGACGCGTGCGACGGCCCGGGTTCTCCCGGATCTCCCCCGCCCGCTTGATCTGGCCCTGTTCATGCGCGATTTCGAGCGCGAGGTGAAGGCACCGTATCTCCCGGCCACGGTGGTGCGCATGGTCACGCGACCGCTCGCGTGGCTTGCACGGCGGCGGGGACTCGACGCACGCTATCGCCGCCTGCGGGAACGTGATGACAGCAGCGCACGCTCCTGACCCGCCGGGGCAAGTCCGAACTGGCCCGGGCGGTAGCAGCCTGGGGGGACAACCCCCCAATACCCCCCGCAGCGCTGGCCTGGGGGGACAACCCCCCAACACCCCCCGCAGCGCTGGCCTGGGGGGACAACCCCCCAATACCCCCCGCAGTCAGGCTGCGCCCGCAGCGAACGCGATCGAGGTCAGGAACCTGGTCAAGCGCTACAGGGGTGCGCAGGGCAACGCTGTGGACGACGTCTCCTTCGACGTGCGTGACGGCGAGTTCTTCTGCCTCCTCGGGCCGAACGGCGCAGGGAAGACGACCACCGTGTCGATTCTCACGACGACCCTGTCGCCGTCGTCTGGCCGCATCAGGATCGCGGACAGGGACCTGGCCGCGGAGCAGTCGATGGTCCGCCGGGAGCTTGGCATCGTCTTCCAGCAGCCGTCACTCGACCTCAACCTGACAGCCGAGGAGAACATTCGCCTGCACGCGGTGCTCTACGGGCTCTATCCGTGGCGGCCGCTGCAGCGCCTGATGCCCCATGCCTACCGGCAGCAGGTACGGGAGCTCGCCGGTGTCCTCGGCCTCGCCGGCGTCCTGGGCCAGCGCGCCCGGACCCTGTCCGGCGGCATGCGGCGCAAGCTGGAGATTGCCCGCGCGCTCATGCACCGGCCGCGCGTGCTGTTCCTCGACGAGCCGACCGCGGGCCTTGACCCGGAAAGCAGGCGCAGCCTCTGGGCCTACCTCAGGCAGATCCGGAGCCGGTACGGGACCACCGTCTTCCTGACCACGCACTACCTGGAGGAGGCGGAGACGGCCGATACCGTGTGCGTCCTGTCGAAGGGCCAGATCATCGAGCGCGGCAGCCCTGCCGAGGTCAAGGCACGCCACCTGGCCCCGGAGCTCGTACTCGACGCCAGGGACCGGACCCGGCTGCGCCGCGAGCTGACGGCGCTCGGCTTTCAGGTCACCGGGAGCGCGCCGCTGCGGGTTCAACTCGGCGGGCGCAGCGCTCAGGACATCGTCCGGGCCATCGACTCCGAGCTGACACAGTTCCGGATCGAGGAGCCGACGCTGGAGGACGCCTATCTCCTGCTGCTTGAGCGCGCAGCGCCAGCCGGAGGGGAGTCTCCCCGCAGATGAACGGTAACGGTGAGCTGAGCGCCCCGCCCCGGCCGCGGGCCGGCCCCGCGCATGAGCTGTGGGCACTGCTCGCCATCGCCCAGCGCGACGTGATCAAGCTTCTGCGCGACCGCCCGCGGCTCGCGGTGAACCTGGCCTTCCCGATCTTGCTGATCGCGGGGCTCGGCAGCGTCCTGCAGCCGACCGTGGGGCGGGTGACGGGCCTGAACGCGGTCACCCTCGCGTTCAGCGGGGTACTCGCCGCCACGCTCTTCCAGTCGTCGGCGGCGGGCATGATCTCGATCGTCGAGGACCGGGAGAACGACTTCTCACGCGAGCTTTTCGTGACCCCGGTCTCGCGGCTGACCCTGGTCTCTGGCAAGATCGCCGGGGAGACCCTGGTCGCGCTCTGCCAGGGCAGCTTCATCGTCGCCTTCGCTGTCGCGTTCGGCGTGCGGATGACGCTCGGTCAGCTAGCCGGCCTCGTGGCGCCCTGCGTGGCAGGCTGCCTGCTCGGCGGCGCGTTCGGGCTGGCCACGATCGCGGCCCTGCCGAATCAGCGCTCGGCGATGCAGATCTTCCAGTTCCTGATCATCCCGCAGTATGTCCTCGGCGGGGTCCTTGTCCCGCTGCACGGGGTGCCGCGCTACCTTGACGCACTGGGGTGGGCGATGCCGCTGCGTTACGCGGTCGAGCTGACCCGGGCGGCGTTCTACGCGGGGACACCGGCCTACGGCCAGGTCGTGAGCGCCAGCCCGTTCGTTGACGTGGCGGTCATGGGCGGCTTGTTCGTCATCCTCGTGATCACTGGCGCCCTGGTATTCGATCACCGCGAGCGAACCCGCTGACCATGACCGCCATCCCTTGCGCTCGCGCTTGGCCGCTCCCGTTCGGCATATAAAAGATCCTTAGAAACCGTAATTAAATAACTTGTATTATTAACACAATTCCTGTATGATCTTTATATGCCTAACAGCCGGTCCACGGAGTTCGCAGCAATAGCCGCCCGACTGGCGGATCTCTTGCCTCGCCTTAATGAGCGGGATCGGCGTCTTGCCCTGGGCAGCGAGGCACGATCCTGGGGTTATGGCGGCATTGCTGCGGTGCACCGGGCAACCGGTATCTCCAAGACTACCATCC
>WNFD01012219.1_pt1 | contig 32475 bp, 22 predicted proteins | sample 5400491 | NCBI WGS metagenome assembly WNFD01 (sample SAMN13153343, study PRJNA577476) | soil metagenome | isolation source: 120 cm saprolite under Douglas fir tree site 2 hole 2 replicate 2 | place: USA:California | collected 2015-04-18 | reverse complement strand
CGCCCACATCGCCTTCGACATCTAGCCACCCATCTCTTCTAGACTGGAAGTAGATGAAGCACACCCTCACCCCACAGCGTTATCTCATCCTTCTGGCCGTCATGCTCACGGCCTCTGTCGGCGATACACTTCTCTCCCGTGGCATGGGCCAGGTTGGTCCCGTCGACCTCCACCACCTACCTCTCCTCTGGCACGCTCTCTTCAACCCCTTCATCGCGTCTGGCATCGTCCTGCTCATCGGCTTCTTCGCCTGTTACATGACCGCGCTCTCCTGGGCCGACCTCACCTTCGTCATGCCCGCTACCGCCTTCGGCTACGTCGTCGTCGCTCTCCTCAGCCGCTTCTGGCTCCACGAGCACCTCTCCCTCTACCGCTGGGCCGGCATCGTCCTCATCGTCTGCGCCGTCGGCTTCGTCGCAGGCGGTCCCTCCCGCACTGAACACCAATCCAGCCACCCCGACCTCGACCTAATGAACTCCGGAGCGGGCCGCTGATGACCACAGCAACTCCGACAATACCCACCTCCCTCCTCCACGCCTGGAGCGCCATCTTCACCGTCGCCGCCCTCGCCATCACCGGTGAAGTCCTCATCGCTGCCGCCATGCGCCGCATCGGCGACCTCGACCTCCTTCGCGAGCGCCCGGGCTTCCTCGGTTACCTCGGCCCCGTCCGCGCCGTTCTCTCCAGCGCTCTCTTCCTCGCCGGAGCACTCTGCATGGCTCTCAACTTCTTCGCCATGCTCTACACCCTCTCCATCGTCGATCTCTCGCTCGCCGCCCCCGCCACGGCCTCACTCACCTTCATCGGCAACGCCGCCGCCGCAAAGATCTTCCTGCGCGAAAACGTAGACCGCCGCCGCTGGCTAGCCACTCTCTTCGTCTGCGTAGGCGTAGCCCTGTTGGCACAATAATCCCACTCCTACACCCAGCCCAGAACCGACCTGCCGTGAGCGGCTTCGCGCAAGCTGCTCTGGCTGTCACTTAGGAGGCCAGCTACGGTGATGACAACGGTCAGAAGAGAGGTGCAGCGTTTTTGCGCAGTTCGGCGAGGGGATAGAAGGTGCCACGCCAGATGACGCCGCCCCGTTTGAGGCTTATGAGCATGGAGCGTAGCAGAGTGAAGACGAAGACGAGGGCGCCAAAGGGGAAAAAGAGGGCACTCCACGTGGAGATGCCGGAGTGGCGGCTCATCAGCCAGTAAGCCCGGACGACTGCGGCGAAGGTGAAGATGGAGGTAGTGCGGGTAGGAGTGAAAAAAAGGCCGGCGGCTGGGGCGACACAGAAGACGAGGAGCCAGAGACAGCCGAGCAGCGCCAACCAGATGGAGAAGCGAAAGGCGGAAAAGAGGTTCTTCGTCATAACGCTGACCAGACCGTTGATGCCGGAGGCCCAGTGAAGACTGACCAGGCCACGACCGAAGGCAATGCGCTGGGCGAGGCCTGCACGCTTGATTCGGCGGCCGAGACCAATGTCTTCGATGATCTCCATGCGGAGAGATTCGAAGCCGCCGACCTGCTGGTAGGCTTCGCGGCGGAGAAGGTTGAAGGCACCGATTCCGATGGCGTCGTGTTTTGCTTTGGGGTTGGAGATGCGCCAGGGGCGCGCTGCCCATAGGCTGAAGATTTGGAAGAAGCCGAGGATGGCGGCTTCGTCCCAGCGATGGGTGGTGGGGGTGGGGACGATGACGAGGTGGTCGGCGCTGGTGGCTACGGCGTGGGCCAGGGAGCGGCGGATGGCGTCGGAGCGGAAGAGGACGTCGGCGTCGGTGAAGAGGAGATAGTCGGTGGGGGCCTGGCGGGCGGCGAGGGCCATGGCGTGGGTCTTGCCGAGCCAGCCGGGAGGGAGCTCGGTGACGTGGAGGGCGCGGAGTTTGTCCGGGTGCTGGCCGGCGATGGTGTCGATGATGGCGCCGGTCTGGTCGGTGCTGCGGTCGTCGACGGCGATGATCTGGAGGTTGGGATAGTCCTGCGCGAGGAGGGAGTGGAGCGTGGCGGCGATGTCGGCGGCCTCGTTGCGGGCGGGGACGATGACGGTGATCGACGGGCTGCCTGCGGGGGAGATGTTGTGCTGGGGTAAGAGCAGGTTGGGAATGCGGGGGAGGCCGAAGGCGGCGGCGGTGACCTTCCAGAGCCAGGTGAGAGCGACCAGCCATGCGATGAGTTTGACGGCAAGGATCATGCGATGGCGACTTCGTCCGATGAGTGCAGCGGAGGAGCGTAGCGGGCGCCGTTGAAGAAGATGACGGCGGCGAGAAGCATGGTGACGAGGGTGGAGCCGAGGCCGAGGTTGAGGGTGGAGCGGTCGCTGACAGCGCCGATGATGCGGGGGCTGATCATGTCGCCGAGCGCGTGAATGATAAAGAGCTGGCCGGCCATGGCGGTGGCGCGGATCTCGGGGCGGACGGCGTTAAGGGTGGCGGCGTTGACGGGGCCGGTGCCGAGGGAGATGAGGAAGACGGCGAGGGCGAGTCCGACTAGGGTTAGGGAGTGAGGGCCGAAGAAGCAGAGCAGCGCAGGCGGGACGGCGCTGGCAGCGCTGATCGCGGGGACGAGGTAGAGGGCCTTCGAGTTGGTGCGCGACCATCGCTGGGCGACGATGCCGCCGGTAACGGTGCCGCCCAGGCCCGCGACCAGTGTAATGATTCCCATCAGGTAGGCTGCAGAGGATTGCGAGCGGCCGTCGATACGTTGCAGGAAGGAGGGCATCCACCAGGAGATGCCGCCGAGCGAGAAGGTAACGGCGGCGTAGCCGAGGATGGAGGAGAGATAGGCCTTGTTCCTGATGAGGGAAGAGACGGTTTCCTTCTCTAACTTTGCTTTGTCGTGCTGGCTTGCAGCTGTTCCTCCACTGGCTCCGCGGGCAGGCTCCTGCATGAAGAAGGCGATGAGGAGCGCTATGATGGCTCCGGGTATGGCGGAGACGATGAAGGACATGCGCCAGCCAAAGTGTTCGCCTACGGTGCCTCCGACGATGTAGCCGAGGGCAGCGCCGACGAAGAGCGCGATATTGAAGATGGTGAGGACTCGGTTGCGCTGATCTTCGGGGTAGAAGTCGCTGAGGACTGCAGGGGCGAAGATGCCGAAGCTGGCTTCGCCTATCCCGAGAGCGGCGTGGCGAAGATTGAGCGAGCTGTAGGAGTGGACGCTGGCGGTGAAGAAGTTGACGCCGCTCCAGAAGAGCGCGGCGATGACGATCATGGGTTTGCGGGGGAAGCGGTCGCCGAGAAAGCCAGTGATGGGCGACGTGAGCATGTAGGCAATCATGAACCAAAAGGTGAGCGCGCCGATGCGCTCGTCGGAGAGATGGAACTCGACTTTGATCTGCTCCTGGACGCCGGGAAGGATGTAGCGGTCGATGTAGTTGACGAAGTTGAGGGCGGTGAGAAGGACGAGGGCTGTGGTGGCTCCGGCTACTGAGGGGGCGCGGGTGGGTTTGGTTGCGGAGGCCATCTGTGGAGAAAGGATAGCAGTGGAGGATGAATCTTGCGATTGGCGGCTTGGGTGTGGGCTGGATGTGGTCGGTTGAGAGAGGAGGTAGAGAAGCGGATTTCTCCACTGCGCTGCGCTCCGGTCGAAATGACAACGGTCTGGGTTTTCCTGAGTGTTGTGTAGATTGTCTGCGGTGGCCTGGAGGGTGAGGATGGTGGCGGGTTTGGGGGAGGAGGCTGGTTCTGGTTCTTCTTCGGTCTGCATCTGCATCATGCGCTCGACAAGCAGGGCGACGGCGCTTTTGGGTTTTGCGGTCTTGGAGATATCGGTGCGCGGGGCGAGGGTGCCTAGTTCGGGATCGGTGGTGATCTCTTCTACTGTCTCGGGTGCGATTGTGGCTTCGCGCTGAGGTTTGGGGAGGTTGAGGCTGGCGATCTGGAGTCCGTAGAGGAGGAGGCCGGCGCGGCGGGGGTCGATTTCGTTGGAGGCGATGCGCTGCAGGACTTCGCCAATGGAGGCCTGGATGGCGGAGCGGTCTTCGGGCAGCGGCAGGTGGAAGTTGGCGCGGCGGCTTCGGCGCTGTTTTGGGTTAGCGACCGGGCGGCGTGTGGTGTGGTGGTAGTAGCAGAACTCTTCGTGGTGCAGGCAGGCGCTACCGCAGCGGTGGCCGTCGGTGAAGATGTGGCGGCATTGGAAGCGTTTTGGTGTGTCGGTTCTGGTCTCGATGATGGTGTCTTGCATGTGTCCCCCCCCACTGGGTGAAAAGTGTACAAAGTATTCAAAAGAAAAGACCTGAGCCCGTACTTTGGGGTCAGGTCTTTTCTTTTGAGGTTAAATGCGGAGGCCCGGCTTTTTGGCCGGGCCTTATTTTCTTTCTACTTTTATTATACCGAATTGAGGGAAACTAAATTGCTATTTTGGGTGGATTTATTTTCGGGTTAGAGGTTGTTGATTTTGAGTAAGTTGTGGGATTTTTGGAGTTGGTTGGGAGGGTTTTGGGGCTTGACAAGCGAGTTTGGCAGGTTTTTGGAGGGAGTTGGGTGTAGATGGTTGAATTGGTTGGTTTTGTTGAAGGGGAAAAAGGCAACGGCAAAGGCAAAAGCAAAGGCAATGATTCTGTCGCTTCGGCTGCGCCTTCGCTCCGGCGTTACACCCCAACGAGCAAGAACGCTCGCCGGGGACCCCGTCTTCGGCAGAGCAGTGGCCGCCTCGCGATGCGCCCTAGACGCGAGGTGAAGCCTCGCTGTACCTAGCTGCAAAGGCAACGGCAACTGCAACAGCAGATCCCTACGGGATGACAAAAAAGAGAACAGGCAACGGCAAGCGCAACCGCAGATTCCTCCGCTGCGCTTGCGGAATGACAAACAAAAGGGCAAGCAAAGCAACAGCAACAGCAAAAGCACGGCGCAGGCGGTTTGCATTCCCACCCTTCGCAAAGTACGCGAAGGATGGGCCACCCCGGCAACCTGCTATTTCACCCAACTCACAGCAGCCCACGCTCCCTCTAACGAGCGCGTTAGAACAGGTATTTCTTTTACATGATCGTCTTGTGGAGAGAGTAGAAAGAGCCTGTAAGTTGTGAGTTCGATGGGGTGGCCACTGAACAGGCGAAGGAACCCTCGAGGGCTATAAAAATCGGTTCTGGTTCTCTTAGTAAGGACCTCATTGGATTCTCCTTGATGGCCTATAGAGGATCGATCGGGATTAGTAAGAAAATGCAGGTTACGGGGCAAGTCCGGCCCCAATAGTGAGCAAACCGCAGGTCCTTCGACTGCGCCTTTCGCGATGAAACTGCGGGGCCCGTTCGACTACGCTCAGGTCAGGATGACACATCTTTTGAAAAAATCGGACATGTCATCGCTGGAAACATTCCCTCGGCGGCTAAAGCCGCAATGCAGTAACGGCAGTTACGGCGCGACTAAAGTCGCGCCCTTTCAAAGCAGAGATTTTTCGGCAGCTTCTGAAGCCATGCATCAGGTGACGATGATGTGGATGAGGAAGATTTCGGCGAAGCGGATGCTAAAGGCAAGAACAAGGCCACCGCAAAGGCAAAACGCAACAGCAGATCCCTGCGGGATGACAACAAAGGAGCAAACAACCAAAAGCGAAGGCGCGGCGCTGGTTGGGCAGAAGTCGAGGTGGAGAAGCAGATTTCTCCACTACGCTGCTCACAAAGGAGTGAGCAGCTTCGGTCGAAATGACAAGGTTTTCTATGTTCGGGGAAAAAACATGCTGGTCGCTCTCCGCTGTCGAAATGACAAGGTTTTCTATGTTTAGAAAAATATGGGGGGTCTCTCTGCTTCGGTGGAGAGGACGATTTTCCGGAGGGGAGAAAGAACAGTACAACAGCAGATCCCTGCGGGATGACAAGCAAAAGGGCAAGCAAAGGCAAGTGCGCCGACCACTTTTGGCCCATTTGGCCGGTGGCCCTGGACGGTGCCGTTGAGGTTAGCGCCCTTCAGGGAGGTGTTCTCGAACCTGTCCCGGGAGGTGTTTGCAAGCGGTTGAGTCGCCCTGCCTCTTGCGCAGGAGGAGCGTTGCCTCGTCGATGAGGATTCTGACCAGCCAGCTTTTGAAGGCGCCTTCGCTGCTGAATTCTGGTGGGTTGCGAGAGGCCTTGAGGCGACAGTTTTTGACCGCTTCCTCGGCTTCCTGAACGCAGTTGAGGATGCGGCGGGCGATGAAATGAAGCAACTCGCAGCTGTGCGAGAACTGCAGCTCGAAGGTGCTTTGGATCTCTTCGCCGGAATGGCCGTCGGGTTTGATGTGGCGGCAACCAACGGAGAGGTCGGCCTGCTTGACGCCTTCCGCGGCAGTGGGGAGTTCAGGGGAGGTGTATGTCATAAGCATCATGTCTTTAGGCTATAAAAAGTATGGGTCGCGTATGCAGGGGGTCTACACGTGCATACAATCTTTGACATTTGCCGGACAAGCGAAAGGGGACGAGATGGCGATCCATGATCTGACGCCGGGAAAAACGCGTCCCAAATGTTTCAGTAACAACCTCAAGAGGGCCAAGGGAACGACGGGGCGGCCCCGGTTCGTGAACCCTCTTGCAGTAGAGATACGTCGAAGGGGGCCGTGGAGTTCCCTGACGAGGGTGTGGATCGGAGTTGCTGGGCGAGTTAGTTTTGCGGGCCTTTGGAGGCTTGGGGGCGGGGGTGGAAGGCTTCGACGATGGTCGAGATGCCGCCGCGGGGGCGGAAGTCGCCGATGACTTTGACCCAGACGGGGTTGCAGGCTTTGACGACGTCGTCGAGAACCTGGTTGACGATGTTCTCCTGGAAGATGCCGAGGTTGCGGTAGGTGAAGAGGTACTCCTTGAGGGACTTGAGCTCGAGGCAGGTCTCGCGGGGCATGTAGCGGATGGTGATGCGGCCGAAGTCGGGGAGGCCAGTCTTGGGGCAGACGGAGGTGAACTCGGGGTCGTCGACGAGGATTTCGTAGGCTTTGAACTGGTTGCGCCAGGTTTCGATGGGGGGGAATTTGGTGTTGAGGCCGGCTTTGGCATGGTCGTCGGTGTAGCCGGTGGTCTTCTTATCGTTTTTGCTCATGGGGATATTTTATCGGGTACAGACAGAAGAAGGCTTAACACGGATCAACACCGATTTCACGGATCAAAGACAACGACACTCCAAGTCTCTAATCGGTGGAATCGGTGTTGATCGGTGTTGAGCCTTCTTTAGTTGCGGCGGGCTAGTTGCGGCGGCCTAGGGTTGGGCGGTCGTCGGTGGAGCTGGCGGGGTTGTTCGGGTTGTTGGGGTCGTTGTTGCCGTTGCTGGTGGTGGTGCGGCGCAGGGTGGGCTTGTTGCCGCCCTTGCCGTCGTTGATCTTGCGCTTGTTTTCGAGGCGGGCGAGGCGGGTCTTGACGTCGTCGAACTCGGAGGTCGTGACCATGTAGTCGGGCCGGGCGGGCATGATGGTGGCGATCTCTTCTTCAGAGTGCATGATGCGGTCGGGGGTCTGGGGGTGGTCGGCGAAGACCTTGGCCAGGGTGCCGGGCTTGTGCTTCTCGAGGGCGTCGATCTTCTCGAAGAACTGAATGAAGGCCTGGGGATCGTAGCCGGCCTTGTACATGTATTGGAGCCCGAGCCAGTCGGCTTCGGCCTCGTCCATGCGGGAGAACTTGAGGAAGGTCATGGGGATGGCGAGTTGCGTGGCTTCGTAGATGCCGTAGCCGGTCCAGCTTCCCTGAGTGAAGATGATCAGCGGGATGGAGCCGATCTGGGCGTAGTTCATCTTGGTCATCTGACGGGCGGCGTGGTGGGCGCAGACGTGGGCGGTCTCGTGGGCCATGACGCCGGCGAGCTCAGCCTCTTCATCAGCGGCCATGATGAGTCCGGAGTTGACGTAGAAGAAGCCGCCGGGAAGGGCCATCGCGTTAATCTCGTCGGAGTCGATGACCTTGATGGTGAAGGGGACTTTGCAGTCGGAGTTCTTGACGATGTTCTGGCCGACGCGATTGACGTACTCGACGATGACGGGGTCGGTGACGAGGTGGGCGGACTTCTCGATCTCCATGGAGTACTGCTTGCCGTTGCGGATCTCCCAGTCGGTGGAGTACCAGTTGCCGACGCCGCGTCCGCCGATGTTGCGTGTGCCTACGGCGTTGACGTCGTCTTCGCTGCCGGGCTTGATGTGGGGGTCGAGGTTTTCGCCGGGTGAGGGGAGGGTGTCGGTCTTGTTCTGGGCCTTCACCTTGTTGGCGGCGTCCTTGCTTTCCTTGGGAGTGGCAGTGGGATGCCCGGGGATGGGCTTTTCAGCGGGGACGTCGGCGGGAATCTGTGTGGTGTCTGGAGTATTGGCCGGGGGCGGAGTGGTCTGGTCGGAGGCCGCCGGTTTATTTGCCGGAGTGGTTGGAGCCTGGGTTGACGGATCTTGCGTGGTCGGTGTCGAAGGAGTGCTGGATGGGGTCTGGCAGTATGCGGCGACGGAGAGGGTGAGAGCTACGGCGGCCAGGCCGAGGTGCGTGACGGAACGCATAGTTGTCTCCTGTGGGCCGCTTCCCTGCTGACGGACGCAGCTCGACGAGTCTTAGACGATAGTATGCGCCTTTTGTGAGCGGAACTACAGTGGGTAGTGATTAGTCGTTAGTGATTAGTTGCTGAAGGCTGCGCGGCGAGAGATCCACTAATCACTAATCACTGCCTTACCAGCTGTTGTAGGAGGTGCCGTCGATGGCGGTTTCCTGGGAGCCGCTGTGGACGTCGTCTATGCCGGCTTCGGTCTGGTCGAGGCTCATGAGGGTGTCGGCCTGTACGGGCATCCAGGTGTCGGAGCGGTGGGTGAAGGGGTCGACTGGCATGGATTTAAGGTAGCCGGCCTGGACGAGGTCGTCGAGGGACTGGGGGGCCTTTTGCTTGTCGACGGTGTAGGAGTCGATGGCGGTGCGCAGGGTGTGGAGGTCCGATTTGAGGACGGCTTCGCGGGCGTGGCGGATGTTGGTGGTGTAGGCGGGAATGGCGATGGCGGCGAGCAGGCCGATGACGACCATGACGATCATGAGTTCGAGCAGGGTGAAGCCGGATTCGGAGCGGCTGCGGTTTGGGCTGGGAGAATGTCGAGGTTGAAAAGCAGATTTCTCCGCTACGGCGGCAAAGGCGCCGCCTCCGGTCGAAATGACGAGTTTGGGGTTCCGAAAGGCCCGGGCACCCGGATTTGTGTTGCGAGTTGGGGGGATAGTTACCATGTGGAGTACTTCGTTCCGTCGAGTGCGGTTCCGGTGCTCTTGGTGTGGACGTCGAATACGTTCTGACCGCCGAAGGAGTCTGAGTCGGCGTCGTCCTGATTGGAGCGGAGGCCCCAGTCGGTGGTGCCGGTCATGGGGTCGACGGGGATGCGGCGAAGGAATTTTACCTTTTTGTCCTGAATGTCGACGCCGTTGACCAGGGTTTCAAGGTCCGGGGGGTAACCAAGGCTGTCGGCCTTGATCTGCATGGCTCCTTTGTCGGCGGCGTCCTTGTAGCGGTCGATGGCGTCGCGCATCTCCCAGAGGTCTCGACGGAGTTCGCGCTCCTTTTCGCGTTTGACTTGGAAGCGGGCTATGGGGATAGCCGCCGAGGCGAGAATTGCGACGATAGCCACACAGATGATGAGTTCGACCAGGGTTAGGCCGGATTCGGGGTGGGTGGGCGGGACGGTATGGTTTGGGCGGTTTGGGATGGGAGAGGGTGGGGGTAGAGAAGCAGATTTCTCCGCTACGGCGGCAAAAGCGCCGCCTTCGGTCGAAATGACGGTGTTTGGGTTAGGGTGGAGATGGACGGGGGTGTTGGACACCCACGTCCGAGAATCCGGACGTGGGGCACCCGGATTTGTGGCGTGGCCCGGATGCGGATTGGTGCCAGTACTCATTTCCCATGTACCACAGCTACTCACTTCACATGTACCACAGCCTGCGAACCGACGGCCGGAAGATTGGCCTGCTTGCTGTTGAGGGCGCCGACTTTGACGAGGGTGAGGTCGGAGTCCCCAGCCGCGATGGCCTTGAAGGTTAGAGTGCAGAGACTTCCCTGCCCGTTGACTCCGGTTGCGTTGGGAGGCCGAGTGGTGGAGATGGCGACGAGGCCGTTGTCTTCCCGGTGGACTAGGGAGGCGAGTTGGCCGTCGCGGCTGAGGAGGTCCCCGGAGTCGACGTTGACGAGCTGAAGAACAGCTGGATTGAACTTCATCTGGAGGGGCACGGAGAAGATGTCGCGTCCGTTGCCGAGCATGACGGCTACCTGGAAGGTGCTGCCAACGGCCTGGTTGGAGGTGGGCGGGACCACGGTAAAGCTGACGGGTGGACCGCCGGGAACGGCGGCAGGGGCCGGAGGCTGGGTGCCAGGCTGGGCTCCGGGTTGATTGGCGGGCTGATTGGCAGGCGGCGGGGTGAGGGGCTGTGCCTGCTGGCTGAGCTGCTGGGCCATGGCCGCGGCGGCGTTGGCTGCGGTTGTGGCCTGACCGGTACGGGGTTTGACGATGGGGTTGATGGCCTCGCTCGCGTCTCCCATGGCTGCGTTGCGGCGGAGCTCGATGGACTGGCCGGTGCCGGTGTCGATGGGGCGGGTGTTCATGCGGGAGAGGACGGACTCGCGGACAATGTGGGGGATGAGGAGGAAGACGATCTCATCCTTCTGCACCTCTTTGTTCCGGGAGGAGAAGAAGTACTTGAGGAATGGAAGCTCGCCGAGGCCGGGCGTGCCGTTGATATTCAGGTTGTCCTGGGTGGTGATGATGCCGGCCAGCAGGCTGGGCTCGCCGTCCTTGAGCTGGATGACCTGCTCGGTCGAACGCTGACCGATGATGGGCTCAGTGACGCCTGAGATGGTGACCTGGCCGGCCTGGGAGAGGACTTCGATCTTCAGCTTGAGGGTGACCTCGCGGTCGAAATGAACGGTCGGGGTGATGTCGATGTTGACGCCGACGTCGATGTAGGTGAACTGGGTCTGCACGCCGATGCTGGCTACGCCGGTCGAGACGCCGGCATTGTAGGAGCCGGTGGCGATGGGAATCTTCTGGCCGACCTTCATGGTCGCGCGCTGGCCGTCGGTGGCGCGGATGCTGGGGTTCTGCAGGATGCGGGTGTCGACGTCCGTGAGGAGCGCGTTGGCGGTGGCGCCGGTAATGCTTACGGCGAAGTTGTTGGCGTTGAGATTGGCGAGCGTGTTGAGGGTAAAGTTGGAGGTGGTGGTGCCGTTTGTCGTTGTCGTGGTGCTGGTGCTTGTTGTGCTGGTAGTTGGGGTGGCCTGCGGGGTGATGGTGATGGAGGTCGGAAGGGTGATGCCGAGGTTTCGTATCCTGTCTTTGTTGACCTCGAGGACGGCGACATCGACAACGACCTCGGGGCGGGCGCGGTCGAGGTCGTTCAGCAGCTTTTGCGCGATGAGCAGCTCATCCGGTGTGGCGCGCATGACGATGGCGTTCTGGCTGGGCACGACATAGATCTTGACGCTGGGATCGAGCAGGTTGCGGATGGCGACGACGAGTTCGTTGGCGTCGTTGGCCTGGCTGGCATTGGTGAGGTAGAAGGTCTGGACTGCCTGCGCGTCGAGGTCGGTGCGCTTGGTGCGGGTGTTGGCGGCTACGAAGATGGTGTTGGGCGTGACGGGCTTGTAGAAGGTGCCGGCGAGGGTGCCGACGATGCGGAGGGCGTCCGACCAGCTGACGTTGGTGAGGTCGACCGGAATGCGCTTGGAGGTGTAGTCGGGATCGAAGAGGACGTTGAAGCCGGCCGCTTTGCCGATGGCCTGGTAGATGACTTTGACGTCTTCGACCATGTGAATCGCGGGGATGGGATCGTTCGAGAGCGGCTTGAGTTCAACCGGGCCGGAGATGGAGCCGATGGAGGAAAGAATCTCGTTCTGCCTCGACATCTGTTCGGTGGGAGCTGGCGGGCCGTTTGGCGGCGTAGCAGAGATCTGCTTCTGCAGCTGATCGATCTCCTGCTGGGCGACCTCATAGCCGGGATTGATTTCGAGAGCGCGTTGGAACTGAGCGAGAGCGCCCTGCAAATCACCGCTCTGGATGAGGACGCGCCCGCGGTCGACGTGAGCGGCGGCGGCCTGGAAGCGCATGCGGTCAAAGCGAGCTTTGTAACGAAGATCGGTCGGCTTCAGATTCGTTGCGTGCTGGTAGTCCTGAAAGGCGGTGTCGAAGTCCTTATGTGCTTCCGCGGCCTGTCCCATTTTGTCCCACGTTTTGGCGGACTTAGAGTTCTCCTTGGCTGACTGGGCGTGCGCGGGAGTAGAGCCAAAGGCTGCGAGGCAGCACAGAAGCAGGAGGGGGAGCGCTCGAAGAAAGAATGCCGATAGTTTGCCGATTGATCTGTACCCACGACCCATGCTGCTTCCGTTTTCGTCCTTTACACCGTAAAGAGTGTGGCGTTTGCCGGAGTGCCGCACGCCTGCCGGGAAGATTCTCCTGGAGAAGATGTTCCTGGAGGTGATTCCGGACAGGACGCTGCCTGCGGGGGCTGTGCCTGCCAGGCTGCTGCGCTCGGGTGAGTATAGCATTCGCGGAACTTTCGACCTCATCAGAAAGAGTAGCCTTTATTGGTTCGCGGACGCTTTGGAGCACGGCTCGCTACAGGGTTATCGCAGCCACATGCCGGAATTCCTGCCCCGGCTAATGGAAGTTTATGGTTAGACGCGCAGTTCGATTGCGGGTGAGTCGTCGGGGTGAGAGGTACGGGTGAGACTAAAGTTGCAGGCGTGTTAAAGTAGAACCTGTTTAAAAACTGAAGGCTTAACACGGATTTGCACCGATGAGACGGATTTAGAACAGGCAAAAGCAAGAGCAACGACGACAGGGGTCCAACACTGCGTTCAGGATGACGGCGTAAAACAAACAACCGCAAAAAATCTCTCGATGGCAGTTTTTGGACAGGTTCTAAAAGATTCGATGGCCCGTTCTCTCTCCAATCCGACGATCGCTCATCAGCCGAAGCCGGTGGTGAAGGAAAAAGACCGCGACCCGGTGGCGGCGGGCAAGAGAGATGCTGCGTTCAACCGGTCGGCGAGCTTCAATTATTTTCTGTCGGATAAGTTCGAAGCAGGGGTTGCGCTGCGCGGGACCGAGGTGAAGTCGATCCGCGAGGGCAAGGCCAACCTGAAGGATGCCTACGGGCTGCTGAAGGACGGGGAGTGCTTTCTGCTGAATGCGCACATCGGGCCGTTCTCCCATGGAAACGCGATGAACCATGATTCACTGCGTACGCGCAAGCTGCTGCTGCATAAGAGCGAGGTGCGGAAGCTCGAGGGCATGACGAAGCAGAAGGGCTTCACGCTGATACCGACGCGGCTTTATTTTCGCAACGGACGCGTGAAGTGCGAACTGGCGCTGGCCAAGGGCAAGCAGGAGTGGGATAAGCGTGCCACCGAGCGCAAGCGGGAGGCCGATAACGAGGCCAAGGCTGCGGTTGCGCGAAGCCAGCGGCGATAACTTTGCTTTCGTCTTATTTTTTCCGCAACGCGATTGGCACACAGACGCGCTACGATAGTTGAATGGACACGACGCTTCTTTTTCAGGAATCTGCTGGCTTTCAGACGCCGATGCTGGCGGTTTTTGCCGTTGATATTGCCATAGGCAAGGACGCTGATCCTCTGGTGGCGCTGCTTACGACCTCGGATGCGGTGACAGATGCGGCGGCGAAGGTGTTGGCGTCGGGGGAGTTCAAGGCGACGCTCGGCGAAACGCTGCTGCTGCATGCTCCGGGTGGGTTGAAGGCGGAGCGGCTGCTGGTTGTGGGGTTGGGCAAGGCCAAGGGGCTCTCGGTTGATGAGGTGAGGAAGGGTGCGGGCACGGCAGTGCGGGCCGCCAAGCCACTCGGCGTACGGGAGATGGCAATTGCGTTTCCGGAGGACCATGCGTTGTCGGATGAACACCTGGAGACGCTGCCGTGCGTGCTGCTGTCGCGGGCGCTGGTGGAGGGTGCGGAGCTGGCGGAGATGGATTGGGATACGTATCGGAGCGACCGCAAGGACCGGACAGTGCGGTCGCTAACGGTGATTGCCAACGAAGCGGAGCGGTCGAAGCGAGACGAGATTCAGGAAGGGTTTGATGAGGGGCTGATTGTTGCGGCGGCGCAGAACTTTACGCGCTCGCTGGTGAACGAGCCGGGCAACGTCCTGACGCCAACGGAGTTGGGGAAGCGCGCGGCGGCGATGTGTGCGGAGGTTGGGCTGAAGTGCGAGGTGCACTCGACTAAAAAGCTGCATGAGTTGAAGATGGGGGCGTTCTGGGCGGTGGCGCAGGGGTCGGAGGAGCCTCCGGCATTGATTGTGATGACGTATGAGCCGCAGTTGGGCAAGGGGCAGGTGGCGGCGAAGGATGCTCCGGTGATGGGGCTGGTGGGGAAAGGGATTACGTTCGATACGGGCGGGATTTCGATTAAGCCGGCGGACGGCATGGAGAAGATGAAGTACGACATGGCGGGCGCGGGCGCGATGATTGGCGCGATGCGGGCGATTGCGCAGCTGAAGCCGAAGGTGAAGGTGATTGGGGTGGTGTGCTCGGCGGAGAATATGCCGGATGGGAAGGCGTTCAAGCCGGGGGATGTGGTGACGGCGATGTCGGGCAAGACTATTGAGATTGTGAATACCGACGCCGAGGGCAGGCTGGTGCTGGCCGATGGACTGCACTATGCGAAGACGCTGGGGTGTACGCACCTGATCAATGCTGCGACACTGACTGGCGCTTGCGTGGTGGCGCTGGGGATTTTGAACGTCGGATTGTTTTCGAACGATGAGGCGACGTGGGAGAAATTTCAGGAAGCCACGAAGATATCAAGAGCCAGATTGCGGACATGATGAATACGGGCAAGAATCGTTGGGGTGGGGCGATCTCGGCGGCGATGTTTTTGAAGGAGTTCGTGGGGGAGACTCCGTGGGTGCATCTGGATATCGCTGGGTGTGCGTGGAACGATGAGAATAAGCCGTGGATTGCGAATGGGCCTAGTGGGATTGCGGTGCGGTCGATACTGGAGTGGGTGCGGAGTTACTCGGCTTAGTTTGTGGGCCGGGGCTGAAGAAGGCTTAACACGGATTTACACAGATGACACCGATAAAAACGGATCAAACTTTGAAGTGACCCGTTTTCTTTGGTGATTACTTTTTTGTAGCAAGGCGGGTTACATAACGGGTGGGGCTTCGATGCCTAGGTAGCCGAGGGCGCGGGTCATCTCGCGCTGGGCTACGGCTGCGGTGGCTAGGAGGAGGGCTTTGCGGGTGGGGTCGGTTTCGTGGAGGACGTGGTGGCGGTGGTAGAAGTTGTTGAACTGCTGGGCTAGCTGGAAGGCGTACTTGGCGAGGTAGGCTGGCTCGGCGGTGGCGATGCATTGCTCGATGAGCAACGTTAGCTTGGAGGCGAGGAGCCAGGTCTCCCATAGGCTGCTTCCTGCTTCGCTGTCGAGAAGGTTGGCGAGGGCCTCCGCAGGAATGCGCGTTGCGATGGCGGCGAGGGATTCGGCTTCGGTGGTGTTGGCCTTGCGGAAGATGTTGGCGGCGCGGACGATGGCGTACTGGACGTAGGGGCCGGTTTCGCCTTCGAAGCTGAGGGCGTCTTTGAAGTCGAAGGCGATGACGGTGTTGCGAGTGAAGCGGAGCATGAAGTAGCGGAGGGCGCCTACGGCGATTTGCGTGGCGATGGTGAGGCGTTCGGCGGCTTCTATTTCGGGGTGGCGAGTGTCGACTTCGGATTTCGCGGCGGCGATGAGTTGGTCGAGTAGGTCGTCGGCTTTTACGCCGAAGCCTTTGCGGCCGCTGACTTCAATGTAGGACTTGCCGCGGTCTTCGTCGCTGAGGGTGTAGCCGAGTTCGATGGCGCAGCGCGGGGTGAGGGCGACCATCTCGTAGGAGAAGTGAGTGTAGTTGTCGGCGGCTTCGGTGTAGCCCATGCCGCGGAGGGCGGCGATGACGTTGTTCTGCGGATCGTTCTGGCGGGAGTCGATGACGTTGTAGATGTGGTCGGCGTGGCCGAAGAAGGGGTGCGGGGTTTCGCCTTGGACTGTGGAGATCCAGCAGGTGTGTGTCGGGTAGTGATGGAATTTTTTGTAGCCGAAGTCTTTGCCGGGGAGGAGGCCGAACTTCCAGAGGTGGTAGGCGATGTCTTTTCCGACGTAGGTGACGGTTCCGTTGGAGCGGACGATGATCTTGGCGTCTTCATCGGGACCGTCTCCCTGCTCGGCTTCCGAGCCTGCGCGACGCATGACCCAGCAGCCCTTATTCTTGCCTTCGGTCTGTTCGTAGAGGACGCCGCGCTCGATCATAAGAGTGCGGGCTGCGTCCCAGAAGTGGAGGGAGAGGATTTCGCTTTCGCGGGGGAGGAAGTCGTACTCGATATTCAGGCGCTGCATGGTGTCGAGATGGCGATGGAGGACGGCTGTGGAGATGAGATCGGCGATTTCTGCGGTTTCGTTGTTGCCGGCTTCGAGGGCGTGGAGGGTGTCGAGTCGGATTTGCTTGCGGGCTGCTGTCTGTTCGGAGTCGGGCGCCTGCGGCGAACCAGCACCGGTGTACCACTGTGAGACGCGGGCGTAGAGATCCCAGCAGTAGAAGTCGATGCGTTGGTTGGTCTCGAGGAGTTCGGTGAGGAGTTCGCGGGTGCTCGAGAGAGTTTTGCCTTCGAGGTGGACGAGGCCGACGACTACGTCGGCTACCTGGACGCCGGTGTTGTCGATGTAGTTTTGTACGCCTACTTCGTAGCCGCGTTTGTAGTTGTCGGGGCGGAGGAGGCGCTGGAAAGTGTCGCCGAGAATGGCGTTGCGAAGGTGGCCGATATGGGCGGCCTTGTTGGGGTTGATGCTGGTGTGTTCAACGAGGCGGAAGCCGGGGCCTCCGATCTCGGCGTGTTGGTCGGCTGCGATGCGGCGGACGGCGGCGGTGCGGTCGAGGCGGATGTTGAGGTAGCCGGCTCCTGCGATCTCGACGCAGGTGACTCCTTCGAGTTCAGGGAGAGCGGCGGTTAGTTCTGCTGCGAGTTCGGTTGCGATGGCGCGGGGAGCTTTGCGGAGGCGCTTGGCTAGTTCGAAGGCGACTGGAAGGGCGAGTTCGCCGAGGGCGATGCTGGGGGGTTGCTCGACGACGAGGTTCGTAAGCGTGATGTTGTACTTTGCGAGGAGGATGGCCTGGATGCGGGCCAACAGGGACTGCTGGATTGTGCGATACATGCTTTGGGGTTCACCGCTTGTGGATTTCGGGATTTCGAGATTTCGGTATTTCGGAAGATAAGCTCAGTTTATCAGCGCTTGTCCTGCCGGACGGGCCGCCTACGCGGCGGGCGGCCACTTCGTGGCGTGTATACCTTGTTGTGGCGGGATGAGGGGCTGGGGGCCTCGCTTTGCTCGGCGGGTTGATCGCTAGGGCATCTCGGTGGGGAGTTCTTCGATTTCGACAAACAGCGGCCTGTGATTGTGGATGCGGATACGGTGCGTGAGGAAGATCATTCCGCCCGCGCCGGTGACCGAGACGAGCATCCAGGCGTGTATGGCAAGGCCGAAGACGGCGGCTTGCGACATCGACGCGCCGTGGGCGACCAGAGAGGTTTTGACTGCAAGTTCGAAGGGGCCGATCGCTCCGGGAGAGCTGGGGATCAGGTAGGAAAGATTCGCAAAGGAGACTGCCAGCCAGGGGCCGATGCGATCGACAGGCATGCCGAGCAGAAAGATCGCCGAGGCGAAGATCATGCCTTCACAGGTCCAGATAATGACTGTCTGAAATAGAAGAAGCAGCGAGCCGGTAACGCCCAGGCGGCCGGTGGCGTCGAGGGCGAGGGTGATCCAATGCTCGATCTTTGTGAGTTTGGGATTTATCGGCAAGCGGGTGAAGAGGCGTTGTATCGGCGCCTGCAGGCTGCGGGCTGCGACGAGAAGGACGAGCAGGCCGATAGCCGAGATGGCGAGGGAGATATTTGCGATGAGACGGAGATGCGGCGTGGCGACGCGGCCTACAGTGGTGACGAACATCAGGACAAGGACAAGGATGTCGAGGAGTTTTTCGAGGATGACGGTGCTGAGGATGATGGAGGGCGAGGCGCCGAGGTCGCCCGCGTAGGTGAAGATGCGCATGACGTCGCCGATGCGCAGGGGAAGAATGTTGTTGGCGGCCAGCGAGGTCATGAGGACGCGGGCGCAGACGAGGAAGTGGGCGCGGAGGGAGCGCTGCCGGCGAGGCATCATCTGGGTCCAGCGGACGCAGCGCAGGGTGTAGCTGGCAAGCGTGAATCCTAGAACGCCGAGGATCCATGCAGGATGTACTGCGCGCAGAGCGAGGATTTGGTTGAAGGAGATTCCGCGGAAGGTGTACCAGAGAAAGAAGGCGCTGATGAGGAGGCCGGGAATGGTCTTCAGCAGGTTGCGATTGCTGCTGGTTGTGGTTGCGATGCTCATGCGAGCACCCGGCCCAGGGAGGAAGGATGGGTCGTGGCTGCGCAGTAGTGAGGTTGGACCGAAAGACGATGGAGCATGCAGCTTTGATTGTATCGTCTCTAACTTTGTTTGGAGGATGAGAGTGGCTGGGCGAGACGGCTGTGTGAAGGCGCAAGGACTTGTAGACGGTTGAACTGTATTCGCCGTCTAAGTTTTGCAGGGATCGTCTCTATGCCGATATCTTGATGAGGCGGCTTTCGGAGCCGGATAAGCGAGTCGCAATGATCGTTGGCTTGAGTGATGTAGGAGACAATGTAAGGACTGCACTCGGGTGCATTAACCATTTCGCGGCGGGGGCAAAAAGTATTTGGCCACATCGTTAGTATCGCCCGTCTCTTCGGAGCGGCTCCAACGCGAAGAGTACCGGCGGGAGCGAAGCTTCGCGGCGGTACTGGTGACGGCGCTGACGTTTTTTGCGCTGCTGGTGCATGGCTATCACCCGTATGCCGAGGACGGCGGCGTCTATCTGCCGGAGATAAAGCGGCTGCTCGATCCGGGGTTGTATCCGCGTGGTGCTGAGTTTGTGGTCGGGCATCTGCGGTACTCGCTCTTTGCACCGGTGATGGCGGGGCTGGTGCGCGAGTCGAGTTTCAGTTTGGAGATGGTGCTGCTGCTGGTGCACCTGGCGACCTTCTGGACGACGTTGTTTGCGGCGTGGCTGCTGGCGGAGCGGTGCTTTGCGTCACGGGAAGCGAGAGGCGGAGCGGTGGCGCTGCTGGCGGTGTGGATGACGCTGCCGATCGCCGGAAGCTCGCTGATGTTGATGGATCCTTATGTGACGGCGCGGAGTTTGTCGACTCCGTGTGTGCTGCTGGCATTGGTGGGCGCGCTGAGGTTTCTGCTGCCTTCGTTTGAGATGGAGGAAGACAGTAGACCCGATCGACGGCGAGGGTTGGCGTTGTGTTGTGCGGGGCTGGCGGGGGGTGGAATGATGCATCCTCTGATGGGGGCGTATGGGCTTGGGGTTGTGCTGGTGTTGGGTGCACTGCTGTCTCGAAGCCGGATGGTGCGCGGGTGGGGCACGGTGGGACTCGGTTTGACTGCAGTGGGGATGGCGGCTGGGCTGCAACTGTCGGCTCCGCCGGAGAGTGCGATCTACCAGAGGGTGGTGCTGACTCGGGATTACTGGTTTTTAAGCCAGTGGCATTGGTATGAGTTGATTGGGCTGATTGCTCCGCTTGTGATTTTGTCGGTTGTGGCGCTGGGACGACGAAGAGAGGGTGATGCGGCGCGGGTGGGACTGGCGCGCATGGCAGTCGTAGCTGGGGTGACTGCGATCGTGGTGGCGATGCTGTTTGCGCGGACCGGCATGGCGACGCATCTGGTGGCGAGGATGCAGCCGCTGCGAATCTTTCAGGTGGTGTATGTCGTGATGACTCTTGCGCTGGGGGCTGTGTTGGCGGAGCGAGTGTTGCAGCGGAGACCGATGCGATGGGTCCTGGTGTTTTCGATGTTGGCGGCGGTGATGGCGATGGCGGAACGTCGGACATTTCCTGCTTCTAAACATCTGGAACTGCCAAGTGCGCTGTCCGGAGATGATTCGGCGGATCAGGGAAATCCTTATGAGCGGGCGTTTGCTTGGATTGGCAGGAATACGCCGAAGGAGGCGTTCTTTGCGATGGATGCGCAGTACATCACGAAGCCGGGTGAAGACGCGCAGAGCTTCCGTGCGATTGCAGCGCGGAGCGTGTTGCCGGACTTCTCGAAAGATGGGGGCGTGGTGACGAATAAGCCGGAGCTTGCGGCGGAATGGTTGCAGGGGCAAGTGGCACAGGCGGGGCTGGGCACAGAGCCGGATGCGCGACGGATAGCCGTATTGAGGCCGCTGGGAGTGACCTGGGTGGTGTTGGAGCGGGAGGCGGTGACTGCGTTTCTGTGCGAATACGCGAATGAAGCGGTGAAGGTGTGCCGCCTACCCTGAAATCACGGGGCAGGCGTGGGTTTCGGGTCAGTTCGCTGTTGGGGTCGCTTGGGCGGTGACGGGGGCGGTGGTCAGGACGACGGATTCCTGATCCTTGTTCTCCATCTTGGAGTAGAAGGTTCGGAAGTTGGCGTACTGGGGCGGGTAGAAGAGGATCTCACCAAGAACGTAGGTGCGGCGGACGGTGAAGCTGCTGGCTGCGGATTCGGATGACAGGTTGTAGGCTATCGACTTTTCGTAGGCGGTCTTATCGCTGGCGGGCAGCGACTCGACGGAGAGCGTCTTCGGGAAGTGGATGCGAACGGCGTCCTGCGTCGTGTGGGGGTACTGGAAGTAGACGGGAATTTCGCGCTTCTCGTGGGGGAAGGAGGGCTTGGCGTTGGCCTCGAAGATGTCGCCGGGAAGGAGAACGCGTTTGCCGGTCGAGGAGCCGAGTGTTCCTTTCACTTCGATGTTGGCGACGAGGGGCTGCTCATAGTCTTCGAGCTTGTCGATGGATGCGACTTTGAGCTCGATTCCGGCGGGCATGAGGTGCTCGACGCTGGTACGGATCTCACGCTCGAGGCTGGCGGAGTCTCCCTCGATGGAGCGTAGCCGCCAGTGGATAGCAGGGTCGCCCATGTAGGTCATGTTGATAGTGCCGGTGACTTCGCCCTGCGGGCTGAGGGTGAGATTGGCGACTCGCTGGGTGCGGGAGAAGGTGTAGGGTTCGCCGGGGGTGTTGAAGTAATCGCTGCCTGCATCGGCCTGGCGAATCCCCGAGGCAAAGGTGTGTTTCCATGCGAGGTGTCCGTAGGGGCAGAAGCGGGTGCCGGGGTCGAAGAACTGGTCTTTTCCATTGACGTTGACGACAGCGATGACATCGTCGAGCTGGGACATGGTGAGGTAGGTTTTGATGAATAGATTTCGATCGCGGTTGGTGACGATCCCGACGTAGGCTTTGAGTCCGGCGGCGCGGGCCATGGCGACGAAGAGCGCGGCGAGCTGGTCGTCGCTGCCACGCTTGCGCGTCCAGATGTCGTCTGCGTTGCGAACCTCTTTGAAGCCCTGCGCTTTCTCTTCCGCGGCGGAGTGCTGGCGGGTATAACGGGTGTTCTCCAGCTTCATGACTGCGGCGTAGATTTTGCGCAGCTTCTGATCGGGCGTGTCGGACGGGGTGACGAGATCTTTGACGGCAGCGTTGACGGCGGGACCGGGGCCGATGAACTTGTCCTGAGTCTTTGCCCAGAACTTGCCTTCGTTCTTCCAGAAGTCATCCGCGTTGTTGTAACCGGTGTAGTAGAAGAGGACGCGATAGGTAAAACTGCTTATTGGCGGCATGAAGTCCTCGTCCGGGGCAGGAGGGATGTCATGCGCATTGAGATCAATCAGTGACTGGTTACTGCCTGGAACGTTGGTCCGCTTGACCGATGGGACGCCAGAGGTAGTGGGCTTTGCGCGTCCAGAGATTGGACTGAATGTACCACTGAGGGGACTGGAAATACTCATCGTTATAACGGAGGTGGTAGCGGTATTCGATGATACTGCCGATGCCGACGTCGGGCATGGTGAAGACCTTCGCCATCACTTTGAGGCCTTGACCCTTCTCGATGAGTTTTTCATACGGTTTTCCGGTGAAGGGGATGATGGTGCCGTCGGGGTGAATTGTTCTGCCCTGGATGTCGTCGATGGTGAACCCGCTACCGTCGCGGCCGCGAGCGAAGCTCAGCTCGACGTTGCTGTACTCCTTGCCGCGCTCGGTGAGGACCTTGAGGCGGATATAGATGCTGAACATGTGGAGCTTGTCGTCAGTGGTCTCTTCGCGGAAGAGATAGACGGCGGAGGCGCCGGGCACCTCGGGCTGGGAGGTCATCGAGAGCTCTTCCGGGGTGGGCGCGGTCCACTGCTCGGCGCGCGTGGAAACGGCAGAGAGAACGGTCAAGGCAGAGAGAAGAGAGAGGCGGAGGAGACAGCGGCCTGAGATGTTCATGGTTGGCTTCGGGTCCTTTGTTGCTTTGTGTGGGGCAGCTTCTTGATAGAGGCGGTTTAGATTTTTTGTGAAGCACTTCTACCAGGGTCCGGAGTCTGAAGTTCGTCGCAGTAAGTTTCAGCATTTGTCCGACGCAAGCCGAAGAAACAGCAGATCCCTCCACTTCGCTGCGCTTCGGTCGGGATGACATCTTCTATGTTCTATGCGGCGATATTCTATGTGGCGAATTTTCGGCTCAAGACACTAGTTCTTTGTAGAATTTTTTATTGTTTTTTTGAGGACGGCGTTTCGCTGCTCGTCGGCGGCGATGACGCCGGCGAGCTTCTGGACGTCGGAGTATCTGTCGGCCGGGAGAGTGACTTCGCGGACGGTGTAGGTGCGGGTGTAGTGGAGGATGTTGTCCTTGACGTTGCTGGAACTCTCGTAGGAGGCGAAGCCTAGATCCAGTTTGACCGGGTCGGGTATTTCGTCGATCGCGTAGCCGGGGGGCAGTTCGATGCTGTAGTCATCCTGCTCCTACATGGTTTCGTTGAGATTGATGGGGACATCGTGACGTTTCTTGTTATCTGCCTCGAGGTGCTCACTGCCGAGAACGCGGGGACGGACCATTAACAGCGGCCCCATGGATTTGCCGAAGCGATCAGCGGTGAGAGAGTACGAGGTGGTGAGGTCCTTGTTCAGTGACTCGGCGTTCTGCACCTTGAAGTCGGAGACCGTGAAGGAAGTCAAGTCCTGTCCGAGGACGCGGTCGAGAAACTGGGTTTGCTCTTTGGCGTCGCCGGAGATGTAGAGATCGCGACGCCTTTCGGAAAGATCGCCGAAGCGCTTTTCGGTGACGGTGCCCTTGAGCGAGCCGTCGGGCTGGAGCTGGAACTTAGCCGTGCGGCGAATGGTGTTTAGGTCCGGCGAGAGAACTGGAAATTGGATGATCTGGCTATCGTTTCCTTCCATCAGAACGCCGTAGCCACCCTGGAGGTTATGCTCAAGCTGACCGAAGGCAGTCTTGTCCCAGGTCGGATCGAAGATGAGGTACTGTCGGCCGGTCTTTGAGGTGACGACACTCCGCAGTTTGCGCGAGCTGTAGCCTTTGGGGACCTCGATGGCCGCGATCATGTGGTTGCCCACGATCGATGGCGCGTCCGGATCGACGACGCCGCGGCGATCGTCAACCAAGACCAGGGTGCCGTGGACGCCTATCGTCGAGAGCATCGCAGTGAGCAGGGTCGCCTTGTCTTTGCAGTCGCCGTAGCGATTACGGAAGATGTCGCCGGCGTAGTGGGGCTGATGTCCCCCGATGCCGACTTCGATGACAAAGTAACGAACCTGTTTCTGAACAAACTCGGCGATGGCTTCGGTCTTGTCGTAGAAGTCGGTCTTGTCTCCGACCAGCTCCCTGGCTTTGGCTGCGATCTCCGGGGTGGCGACGAGACGGTCCTTTGCGAGGGCCTGATACCACTCTCCGACGCTCTGCCATGTGCCTTCGGTGGGCGTGGAGACACCGGGACCGGCATAGTGTACGGTCATACGGCCTTCCAGCGAGAGCGCCGCGGGGCGGAGCGTAACGTGATCGAGGTCTATTGCGGGTGTGTCTTTCATCTCCCAGCGCCAGCGCTGATGTTCAAGTTCGATGGGTGGTGTCTGCTTGCTATGGGCCCAGACGGTGCCGTGGGTAAAGCCGGGGGGGAGCTCGAGGGTGAAGCTTTGGTTGAGGCGAGGGAGGTCGCTCTGGAAGAACCAGGTTTTTTCTGTCAGGTAGGGATGGCTTCGCTGTTCGTACTCGTAGGCGACGATACCACCGGGGTCGCGGCCGGGGGCGTTTGCGACGGCCCTTACCTTCAAATCCATGAAGAAATTGCCCTGGCCGGGATAGCCGTATTCGGCCATCTCGTTGTCCTTGACGGCGTACTCGTGGCCGTCGGGGCCGATGCTCCAGACGTGCATGGAGAGGATTTTGCTGTCCTTGTCGAAGGGGACGGCAACGATGCCCTCCTCCCTGCCCTGCGGCCTGAGGATCTTCACGACGTAGCGATAATGTTCGACCGCGCTGCCGTCGGGGGCGACGGTGTAGGTGGTGTCTTCGAGCAGGACGACTGCGTTGGTTTCGGCGGAGTACTCGGGGAGTTTTTGCTGGGCGGCGGTGCGGACCCAGTCGGGAACGCTGTCCGGCTTGGAGGCAGAGGCCGGTGCAACGGCGAGGCAGGTGAGAACGACCAAGGCTAAAGAATGCATAGAAAGTCTGCGTAATTGCTCTGCTTGCGGTGCTGCTGGTTCTGTCATGGGCCCCTTGATGCACTCCGTTTAGCGCTGCGATAAAAGCCTGGGCCGGGAGACGAGGGAGTGTACCGCCAAGTTATACGTGTGGGAGAGCTGCAATTCAAGAAAATTCAGAGGGGAGAAGCATGACCCGTTTGGGTGATTCTCTTATGCGGAATTAACTCTTTGAAGGCGGATGCTGCATGGGATTCAGAGCGATGGGATTGGTGAGGCGGAAGGTGGCAGGCAGCAATACAGCCGGGAGTCTTCAGCCGGTGAGGAAAAAGTCAACTTCAGCGCGGAAAGATTCCCTCAGTGGCTAAAGCCACATTGATATTGCTCGGCTTGCGGCGCGGCTGAAGCCGCGCCCTTTCAAAACAACTACTTTTTCAGCACCTCTTCAGGCGGCTAACTGTTTCCCTGCAGGCGGGCGCGTGCTTTTTTGCGGAGGATGGAGCGAAGGATTATGGCGATTAGGAAACAGAAGCCGTAGACGTCGTTGCCGATGCGGTAGGAGGTGAAGCGCGAGCCGTGGAGGACGCTGACCGATTGGGAGACGTCGGAGGATTGCGATGTCTTGAGGAAGACGGAGAGGAAGTTGGGGACTACGTCTTTGTCGCGCAGAGCGATGACGACGACGGAGCGGCTTGATCGGCTGGGCCATTCGATGCCTTCGATGAGGGCGTCGGGGAGGCCACCGGCAGTCTCGAGCTGACCGGACTGGACGCGGTCGGAGCTGCGGACCTTCCACCAGGCGTGCTGCAGTTGGGCGAAGAAGCCCTGCGTGTCCTGAATGTGCAGGCCGCTGCCGTCGATGCCAACGGGGAGGGAGGGATTGAGGCGGCTGATAGCGGATTGGTCGTCGACCGTGCCGATGACCAGATAGTCCTTGGCTGCGTCGGACTTCATGCCTTCGGCGTTGGTGACGGAGACGTTGAGGACGGGATAGCCGGTCTGCGCGCCGAAGTGGCCCATCATGGTGAGGTACATCTCGATCTCTTCGGCGGCGGCGGTGTCGGGCAGTACGACGGCGGTGTCGGCGAGGTCGGCTTTACGGGTGAAGGGGTAGCCGGCGTTGGCGAAGATCTCGAGATTTGGCAGAGTGGCCCAGTGGGGGATGCCCTGGAGGTCGAGGTAGGAGTCTTTGAGTATGGCGCCGGCGAGGTTGTTTGTTGCGGCTTCCTGGGCTGTGTATGGGCATTCGTCTTTTTTGGGTAGCGCGAAGAGGAACCGCATCAGGAAGGAGTTTGAGAAGGGGCGCAGGTCTGAGATGGGCACCGGAACGATGGCGTCCAGCTGGGCGGAGGCTTTGTCGGTGTGGGACAGCGGGGTCGAACTGGCGTAGGAGTCGTTCACGGAGACCTGGAGCGAGCTGCCATTAGAGAGCGGGATGGCGTTGTAGCGGTAGCTTAGGTGGAAGGCGAGGTTCTGTTGCGCGCGGTAGGTGTAGTAGAGATCGGGCGGAAGGCGCATGTAGACGGCGACCGGGGAGTTGCCATCGGTGTCGAAGCTGCTGGTCTGCTCAACGTCGCCGATGGGTGTGATCCTTTCGGTGCTGAGCCAGCGTGGGGCGTCGTCGGGCTCGCGAGGAGCGGGCGTCTTGATCGAAGGCACGCGGACGAGGGCTCCCTGGAGGAGATCGCGCGGCAGGGTTAGGGCCATGGCTGCGGTCAGGACATCGTCCGCGGAGTCTCCGGTGAGGACGAGGACTTTCGAGTATGGGTCGGAGGGGTTGGCGCGGATGGCGATGGAGGGGCCGGAGATCGTGGTCATCTCGAGGGAGACGGGAAGGGTCGCGGCGCTTTCACCGATGATGATTGCGTTGCCCGGCGGAATGGCGCCGATGGAGACGGGAAAGCGGATTGGCCGTGAGTCGGCGAGGACGCCAAACCAGGAAGCGACGATGCCGGCGGCCTGCAGGGCTTTGGGCGAGGGTTGGGTGAGGAACGCGATTGGGATTACCGGGCGAAGATTGATTTTGGGGTCGTAGAAGGGCGCGGGGAGGAGTTTGAGATCGTCTTCGATGGGAATGAGAGTGCCCGCAAACTCGATGGTCGAGTTGTTGTCTATGTGGGCCCAGAGGGTGGAGTGGGATGGGTCTTCGCACTTCATGGCGTAGTGGCCGATGAACTCGAAGGTGAGTTCGTTGCTGCGGGTGAGTAGTTCCGCAGGCAGGGTCAGGGTTGTCTCCAGCAGGGAGTTGTTTTCGCGGGGTGCGCTGGTTGCCGTCTGCGTGGTGCTGGGCGGAGGGGCCGCGGTGGGTTGCGTCGTTACCGGGGTCGTGGCGAAGAGCGTACCGTTCAGGCTCACCTTGAGATGACTGAGAGACGGGATTAGTCCAGGGGAAAAGTGATAGCGCAGGTGCATGGTCGCTGTCTTGACGAGCTGCGTCTGCGGAAGGGAGAAGTGGACGGTGTCGAAGGCGTCGACACCATGAAGGACGATAGTGTTAGAGACGCCGATGTCAGAGAGAGCGACAGTGTTATCGAAGGGGGCGGGGGCAGGGGCGATGCTGCGGTTGCTGGAGGTTTGCGCGATCGCTGGAAGGGGCTTTATGGCGGGGCTAAGCAGAACCGCCAAGAGAAGGAGCGGCACGATGCTGGTGGCTAGTTTGCGTGAAGGCGGAGCGTTCTTCGACTTCATCCCTTCGCGAAGTGCCTGTGCGAGGCCGAAGAAGGCGAGTTTGATGATCCTGCCGAGGCTGGTTAGGGGCTTGTCTGCTTCGCGGGTTTCGCCCCAGCCTAGCCAGGTGTCGGCGCGGGAGTAGAGCACCATGGTGAGCGCCTCTTCCTCCTGGAGGGTGAGGGGATCGAATTGTGCGCGGAGGGTGTTGCCGCTGATTCCCACCAGGATGGCCGGCAATGTCGCGTTGCCGTCGAGGACCGGCAGGGTGAGCTTGATGGCGTCGCCGGGGGTTGCGGTGAAGTCGCGCTCCATGCGGATCATGAGACCGCCGCTGGAGACGTCCATTGTGACGCCGTGGATGATCGATCCGTTGGGTAGCTGCACATCGGCGGGCACGGTCATTGCCAGGCGGACGGTCTGCCGGCGCTGGCGGCTCTCCCACGCGACAGAGGTGGCGACCCCGAGGATGACCAGGTTGAAGCAGACCCATGTCAGGTTCATCACAATGGTGCCGACGTGGTTGCCGTCGTACATTCTGGCGAACAGGTTCAACGGAAAGGCTGAATGTGCGCCGGGAAACTGGAAGAGCCTGGGAATCTGGAAAAGTCTGGGAATCGCGCAGAGGATGCCGAGAACGTTCAGCCCGATCATGAAGAGGAATGGCTGGGCGAGATGGCGGTCGAAGAATCTGCGGTTCACGACACCGCCCTTCGCTGTGACGTGGAAGCGGCCCAATTTTGGATTGATGAGGGCGAGTATGGTGGGCAGAAGGATGTAAGGCGCGAGCACGGTCTCGTAGATGTCGTTCCAGAAGGAGTGGCGGTGCTGCCCCTGGATGCGCGAGTTCGCGATGTTGGAGAGCGCGAGATGCGGAAAGGCGTAGGCGAGGATGGCCGCCCAGTAGCCGGGAATGTTGACGTGGCCGAAGATGAGATAGATCAACGGCGCCGTGAGGAAGATCAGACGCGGAAGAGCGTAGAGAAAGTGCGTCATCGCGTTGAAGTAGCAGAGCCGTTGCGCGGGGCTGAGTCCGCGAGCGAAGAGCGGATTGTCGGTGCGCATGATCTGGATCATGCCGCGCGCCCAGCGAATGCGTTGCTTGACGTGTCCGCTCAACCGTTCGGTGGCGAGGCCCGCGGCCTGGGGGATGTTGATGTAGGCGGTGTTCCAGCCGTTTTTCTGCATGCGCAGTGAGGTGTGGGCGTCTTCGGTTACGGTTTCGACGGCCATGCCGCCGATCTCATCGAGCGCGGAACGCCGCAGCACGGCGCAGGAACCGCAGAAGAAGGTGGCGTTCCAGAAGTCGTTTCCATCCTGAACGACGCCGTAGAAGAGCTCACCTTCGTTGGGGATCTTGCGGAACTGGTCGAGATTGCGCTCGAAGGGATCGGGCGAATAGAAGTGATGGGGCGTCTGCAGCATGCCGAGTTTGGTGTCGCGCAGGAACCAGCCGAGGGTGATCTGCAGGAAGCTGCGGGTGGGGACGTGGTCGCAGTCGAAGATGGCGACGTAGGGTGCATCGAGACGAGTGAGGGCGCAGTTGATGTTGCCGGCCTTGGCGTGCTGGTTGTCGTCGCGCGTCATGTAGCCGATGCCGGCCTCTTCGGCGAATCGGCGGAACTCTTCGCGACGGCCGTCGTCGAGGATGTAGACGTTGAGCTTGTCTGATGGCCAGTCGATGTTCATTGCGGCGAGGGCGGTGTACTTCACGACGCTGAGCGGCTCGTTGTAGGTGGGGATGAGGAGATCGACGGCAGGCCATAGCTCGGTATCGTCGGGTAATGGAACGGGGGTGCGACGCAGCGGCCAGAGGGTCTGCAGATAGCCGAGGAAGAGGATGACGAAGGCGTAGGTCTCGGCGAGGAGCAGAAGCGCGATGAAGAAGGCGTCGAGGATGCTCCAGACTGAGCCGGGATCGAGGAAGAATCTGCAGGCCGATGCGTATCTCCAGTAACCGTAGCGAAAGGTCGAAAACATGGAGACGAGCATCACCGTAAGGGTGACCAGATAGGAGCTTGAGCTGCGGTCCAGCCAGATGACCAGGGCGATAGTGAGAATGCCGAGGACGATCTGCTGGGGCCAGGTGAGTTCGAGGATGCCGGTGAAGCAGAGCAGCAGGGTTCCGCTGAGAAGAATGAGGAACCGAAGAGCGTTGAAGAAGAGATTGTCACCAGACTCAAACTGCTTGAGGAGCGGCGACGAGATCATCTTTCACTCCACCGCACGTTGCGGAAACCTGCGGTGGCGGGTGCGGCGACGGTGCGGAGCCATGTCGCCAGGTTGAGATAGTCCTCGGCTACGGGCGCGTCGGGAGCGTAGTCGACCACGGTCATGCCTTCAGCGAGGGCTTCGCTGACGGCGGGGGCGCGGCGAATGACGAAGGGCAGGAGGCGCTCTCCGAGCTGGCGGCGCATCACTTCGCGAACATCGAGGTGCAGCGGCAGTGAGGTGTCGAACTGGTTGAGCACGTAGAAAGGCTGCAGAGGGCGGCCGTCGCCGTCGTTGACTCCACTGAAGAACTTTTCGACGGTCTGCAGGCTGATCACGGAGTTCATGTCGGGCGCTACGGGAACCAGGATGGTCGGGTTCATACGCGAGAGGCGACGGACGATCCAGCTTGAGCCGACGGTGAGGTCGAGCAGGATGCGGTGCGTGCCTCGGCTGTTGCTGATGATCTCCTCGGCGAGCTGCTCCTGTGCGGCTTCGTCGCTTCCCTTCTGATCGACGTCGTAGCTGACCAGATAGATTGGCGCGTCGGTGCTGCCGCTGGGTGGCGAGAAGGTGCGGACGGTGCCTTGGCGAAGTTCGCTGGCACCGAAGTAGAACGGGAGCAGGCCGTGGGAGGTGGTGTCGGTGAGCAGGACTTTTTCTCCCATGGAAGAGAGCGCGCGGCCGACGGTGGCGACGAGGCTGGTTTTGCCGACGCCGCCGGCGAGCGAGAAGACGGCACAGATCGGCGTGCGGGTTTCCTTCTGGCGCACCGGCGCGGCTTCAGGCTGATCCTGACCGGGTTGTTCGAAGACGCCCTTGAGAGCGAACCAGCGAGCGGCTACGCGTTCGCGGGAGTGCTGCAACGTGTCGGCAACCGACGACTGGACGGGCGATGGCTGCGAGACGAGGGGCTTGGGCGAGACCTGCGGCGCGGGCGGAGCGTAGAGCCATGCGGGGCCGGCAGGATCGGACGGCCGCTGCGACGACAGTGTCGAGGAGTCGGGCTCTGGAGTGGTGCGGCGCTCGGGGAAGCCCTGGGACTGTTGGTAGTCAAAGTCGTCCTGGGCGCGGCGGCCGCGGGTCGAGTCGGATGGAACCAGCGCCTGCGAGAACGGCGACACCGGTCGCGTTGAGGGGGGAGTGATTCGTGACGACCCCATCGGTCTTGTTGACTGAGGCTTCGCGGGCGGCAAAATGCCGCTGACCTCGCGGGGGGAGTCGTGCGAAGGATCGACCGACTGCGGGCGATCTCCAGAGGTCGGAGGCCATTGGCCGCCGGTGGCTGTCGTCGAGGACGTAACAGATTCAGTCTGAGGCGAACGAGCGGCGTGCGGTTGGGGATCTGTGTGACGTTGACCCATGTGCGAAGCCTTGCTTTCAGTGGTGGAAGAGGAAGGACGTGGGGAAAGATTGGGCTGTTCGGCCGTCGGCTTCATCTCCTGGAATGCCGCGGATACAGGAACGGCGCGGCGCTCTACCGGAACTGAATGCTCTGACGAACTAGTGGAAGTGTACTCGGCCTGCATGGCATCGTAGTCGGGGCCGCGGTAGATCTGGCGAACTCCGGATGCATCGTCGGGATGGTAGCCTTGCGGACGACGTGGCGATGTGTGGCGGCTCCCGGAGGTGTGACGCTCCGATGGCGCGGAGGATTCACGACGTTCTCGATCGCTGTCACGACGTTCGCGATCACTGTTCGAGCGCGGTTCTTCCGGCGTAGGAGTCTGCTCCTGCGCTGCCGGTTCGGTTGCGTGTCGCAGCGATGGCTGAGAGTGCACGGGAGTTTGCGGCGTGGAGTAAATGGTGTAGGGGTCTGTGATCTGGCCGGGGATCTGGCCTGGGATCTGGGGTGGGTTCTGGTTCGGAATCTGGCCTGGGACCTCGGGCGAGGGCGGTTGAGCTTCGGCTAGTGCTTTGCGGCGTATCTCTGAATCCGCATAGCGAGCCGCCTGTCTTTGCGCGGAGGCGTGGGCTTCGGCGATCTCGCGTTCTTCGCGGCGCGCAGCGGCTTCGGCAACAGCGGCGGCCTCGGCGCGGCGAGCGGCTTCGACACGCTCGGCTGCTGCAGTGCGCGCTGCCTCTTCGGCCTCGCGCAGAGCACGGCGCATGGAGGAGTCGGCGTCTTCTGCCTGATGCGTGCGGGCAGCCTGTGCTGCGTGACGTGCAGCGGACTCTGCTGCTGCGGCGGCGGCTTCGGCTTCGGCCTGGGCCAGCAGCGCCTGCTCACGAACCTGCTCGGCGGCGCGATGTCTCAGCTGCGCGCGATACTCCCGGCGCGAAGCGGAGAAGTCGCGATATTTTGCTCCGTGAAGATTCGCCCAGGAGTAGAGGACGGCCACATCTTCGGGGGTCTCCGCCACTACCGGTTCGTCGGTCTTGTCCGTGCTGCGAGAATCCATATTTCCTGTTCCTGTACTTCTGATTACGTTGGTTTTACTTGAACTGCGCCGGTTCGCTGCCAGTTCAAACAAGACGTGGTTGCACCCGTTATCATGCAATAGCCTGAGGCTACTGTGGGGATACCCTCAAGTCAATGAAACCGTTGTGCGACTTAAGTGTGACCGGGCCAGGCGGGCTCCCGATTTGAAGATTGGGGGCTTTTCAAGGCAAAAAGCGGCGGTGGGTAAAAGCTTGTGTTGCCGGGGCTTGGCGACGAAATTCCCTCGGTTGAATGTGCTAACTTGGTAGTGTGGTTTGAGAGCGTAGCTCAGTTGGTAGAGCATCGCCCTTTTAAGGCGTTGGTCCTGGGTTCGAGCCCCAGCGCTCTCACCATCAAATCAACAATTTAGAAGCATACTAGAAGCCGTCACTTCCGCTGTTGTGATACGAAGGCGATACAGGCGGCCAGGGCGCCTTGCCCCGAATTTTGAGCATAAGAGCCCCGGGAAACAGGGCTTTTTCTATGTTCGGCTTCTATGTTCGGCCCCTGCCATCGCGAAAGGCGTACCGGATCGAACTACCTTCGGGTGTCAACGCAACTATTTCAGCGACTTGCGCAACCGTCTTGACACTGCGAAAGGAACGCTGTAAGTTCCACTCCCAAGTTGCATCAGCCGAGCTAGCTTGAGCCCAGTCAAGCTTTACCGGCAGGCCCCCTTCGCTTCTTGAGTTCAGGACAGGGCAAAGGTCCTAATCCGCAGAGTCTCATCTTCCCTTCCCAGCACGCGAGA
>WNFD01001094.1_pt1 | contig 32481 bp, 24 predicted proteins | sample 5400491 | NCBI WGS metagenome assembly WNFD01 (sample SAMN13153343, study PRJNA577476) | soil metagenome | isolation source: 120 cm saprolite under Douglas fir tree site 2 hole 2 replicate 2 | place: USA:California | collected 2015-04-18 | reverse complement strand
GTGCTTGCGCTCTTGCAGCGTGAAGATATTAACACGCTAGAGTTCACGGTGATCGACCAGGCGCGGCAGACCATCGATTTTATTGCTGCTGACCTGCCCGCCTATGGGCTGAAAACCTTCTGGATGTACCCGGATGGCTTGCAAAACGCAGGACAGCCCACTAACCCTGCGACGGGCAAGGAGCAACCTGAAGTTTCGACGCAATCCCAGATAGAAAACGAATTTTATCTTGTTGAAGCGAGCCAGGCTGACGGAACGCTGACGGTCACCGACAAGCAGACTGGGGCGGTCTTTACAGGTCTTAACCGCTTCGTAGATGGTGGAGACGTCGGTGACCTGTACACCTACTGTCCCCCCACGCACGATACGCTTATCAGCAAGCCGGCGGAGCCGCCAAAGATTGAGCTGGTCAGTGCGGGGCCTGTACGCTCCATCATGCGCATCAGCGGAAGCTGGTCCTTACCGGGCGCCTGCTCCGCTACCCGCGCAGAGCGCAGCGCTCAAATGACCACCTGTCCCATCATCAGCGAAATATCGCTAACCCCCGGGGTACGTCGCATTGACATTCATACCAGTATGGAAAATATGGTAAAAGATCACAGATTACGCGTAACTTTTCCTGTATCATATGTAGTAGACAATGCTGCGGCGGAAGGCACCTTCGAGGTTCGTACGCGACCGATTGCCGCGCCTCGACCTGCGGATATCTCGGAATGGGCGGAGGAGCCTGTGAATACTTTCCCGCAGAAACGTTTTATTGATGTGAGCAATGGAACGGTAGGCCTGGGAGTACTCAATCGCGGCCTACCCGAGTACGAGATTGTGCAAGATGAATCGGGCCAGAAGGCGGCAGCAGTTACGCTCCTGCGCTGTGTGGAATGGCTCTCGCGCGGCGATCTCTCGACTCGCCGGGGTCATGCCGGGCCAATGGAATATACGCCAGAGGCCCAATGCCTGGGACATCACGAATTTGATTACGCGCTGGTAGCGCATAGTGGCGACTGGGAAGCGGAGGAAGCACTGGTGCTGCGTGAAGCCCAGGCTTTCAATACACCCGTGCGCGTACTGGAGGCCGAACAGCACGAGGGGCAGCTTCCTTCACGAGCCACGCTGCTCGAGGCCGAACCCCGTACGCTCGTAGTCAGCGCGATCAAGCGGAGCGAGTCTGGCCAGGGGGTGATTGTGCGGGTGTACAATCCTCTCAGCCATGCCGTAGAGGCCCGCTTACGGCCAGGGTTTGCCTGCACCAAAGCTCTTGTGGCAAACTTACAGGAGGAGCAACAAGAGCAAATCTTCTGGAATGGTGAAGAGGGGGAGGCCCTCTTTGTGGGTCTTCGTGCAGGGGAAATCACGACCATACTGTTTCAATAGGTATGTCGTCTGCTGGCATCCACACGGATGCCGGCAAAAGTTCAGTTTGCAATATAGTACCTCTTAGTCCTATATTGGTTCTATTGTGTGTATCTTCTGCGTTGTAATAAGATGTAGAATGCTGAAAGGGGCGCTGAACCTGTGACTATGGATAGCATCGTCGTCTTCGCCGTGACTCCATCTGGTAGTAGCAATATATTAGATACTTTGGGCAAGGCATTAGGGGTAGTTATTGGCTTCCTGGTAGCCTTCCTTGTTATTTTCTGGATCAGTTTGATTATCTGGACGTTCCGCGATATTCGCTCACGTTCTCAAGATTTCCTGGTGCAGATTCTCTCTACATTGCTGGTCGCAGTTTTCTTCATTGGCGGCCTCTTCATCTATATGATTCTGCGCCCGCGCCAGACCCTGGCAGAAATTTATGAGCGTCAATTAGAGGAAGAATCGCTCCTGGCAGAGATGACTGAGCGGCAGACCTGTAACAATTGTCACGCTCGTATCGAGTTAGACTTCCAGATCTGCCCATCATGTGGTCAAAAGCTCAAACGACCCTGCCCCAAGTGCGAACGTCTCCTGGAACTGCGCTGGGCTTTCTGTCCCTACTGCGCAACAAACCTCGCCTCTATCCCACTGGGGAGCATACCCGGAATGCCTACCATGCAGGGCATGCCAGGTGCACAGGGCGTTCCCATGAGCGGCCCGTTAGGCGGCAATCGCTACTGATTTTTTCCCGCCTGCATTTGCCTGTCGAGCGGTTTGGTGGTATAATGAGACGGTATGAAAATTGGCAGTATTGCCAAATTTTCTTCATCCGATTGGAATACCTTTCATAGGTGTGGCGAAAACGTGAGGTCGGGCGGTGGACTCCCCAGGTCCACTCGCCGCAAGCATAGGCTCCAAGGGCCGCTGAGTTGCTGTCTCTGCATTCCCGCATGCCGTGGAATGCAGACATAGTGGGCCGGTAGGAACCTCTACGAAATCCCCTCCGTCAAACACCTGCGTCCTTGTTCGCATCAACGAAGCTGAGGGTCGCGGTATGCCGTGTATAAAAATGGAAAAGGTGTACAAGATGACTCGCCTTCAAGATGCGCTGATGGGTAACCGTAAAGCATGCATTTGGAATTGTATATATACATAAACGGATAGCCCTTAATACAAAAGGGATGGGCTGTTTCTATGGCAAAAACGAGAGAATCTATTATGACAGAGCAAATCACCGGTGACACGGGTGCTATACTTAACCCGGCTGAGCACAAAAGTGGGAACGGTGCAGGGAGAACGAATAGCAACGGGAATGGCAATTATAGTGAGCAGAACATCCAGATTCTCGAAGGCCTTGAGGCGGTACGCGTGCGCCCTGGTATGTATATCGGCGCTACCGACCAGCGCGGCCTGCATCACCTGATTTATGAAGTCGTCGATAATAGCATTGACGAAGTCATGGCGGGCTATGCCGACACGGTCAAGGTTACGATCCACGCTGATAGTTCCGTCATTATAGAAGACAACGGACGCGGTATCCCCGTAGAGGAACATCACCAGCGCCCCGGCCTCTCTACCCTGGAAGTGGTCATGACCATCCTACACGCCGGCGGTAAGTTTGGCGGAGGCGGCTATCAAATCAGCAGCGGCCTGCATGGAGTAGGTGTCTCGGTTGTAAACGCCCTTTCAGAGTGGTGCCAGGTCGATGTTAAACGCGACGGCATTCTCTACCGCCAGCGCTACGAACAAGGTGTGGCGGTCACGCCCCTATTGGAAGTGGATCTCGTCGAAGAGGATGACACGGGCACTATCACATCCTTCATCCCTGATCTGACGGTGATGGAGACACGCGATTACAACTTCGACGTTCTGGCTCAGCGTTTCCGCGAGATGGCCTACTTGAACCGGGGCATGACGATCTCCCTGCGCGACGAGCGTACCGACCGTGAAGTGACCTTTTACTTCGAGGGCGGCCTGGTCTCTTTCGTGCGCTATCTCAATAAGGGTCGCGGCCGTTTAATGGCTCGCCCGGTCAGCACCGTCCGCGAGTTGGATGATGTAAAGGTCGAACTGGCGGTGCAGTACAACGATGGCTGGAACCCCACCGAGTTCTCCTTTGCCAACGGTATCAACACGGTTGATGGCGGCATGCACATCACGGGCTTCCGCAGCGCACTCACACGCACGCTCAACGACTATGCGCGTAAGATGAACCTGCTCAAGGAAAAGGACGGCAATCTTACCGGCGACGATGTACGTCAGGGCCTGACGGCGGTGGTCAGCGTCAAGATCCCCAATCCGCAGTTTGAGGCCCAGACGAAGGCCAAACTGAACAATGCCGAGGTGCGTCCCATCGTAGAGACTGTCACAGCCGATATGCTGGCCAAGTACCTGGAGGAGACTCCCAGCGAAGCCAAGGCCATCATCGCGAAGTGTGTGCTCTCCTCCCAGGCCCGCGAAGCGGCTCGTGCTGCCCGCGACCTGGTCCAGCGCAAAAATGCCCTGGACACGACTCTTCCCGGCAAGCTCGCCGACTGCTCGGAGAAACGCGCCGATCGCTGCGAACTCTACCTTGTAGAAGGGGATTCCGCAGGCGGGAGTGCAAAACAGGGCCGTGACCGCCACTTCCAGGCCATTCTGCCTCTACGAGGAAAAATCCTGAATGTGGAGCGTGCCCGTCTCGACAAAATGCTCGCCAACGAGGAGGTAAAAAACATCATCACAGCCATCGGCGTTGGTATTGGCGAGCACTTTAACATGGCGAAACTGCGCTATGGCCACATCGTAATCATGTGCGACGCGGACGTTGACGGTGCTCATATCCGCACTCTGCTGCTAACTTTCTTCTTCCGCTACATGGAGCCGCTGATCACAGAAGGGCACCTGTACATCGCCCAACCCCCGCTCTACCACATCAAGACGGGCAAAAACGTGCAGTACGTCTACGCTGATGAAGAACGAGACAGGCTGATCGCAGAGTACAAAGCCGGGCACAATGGAAAGGAACCAGAGGTCGGCAGGTACAAGGGTCTGGGAGAGATGAACCCCGAGACGCTCTGGGATACCACTATGGACCCGGCCCACAGGACAATCCTGAAGGTCAGCATCGAGGAAGCCGTGGAGGCCGACAAGATCTTCAATATGCTGATGGGCGACGAGGTCGGGCCCCGCAAAAGGTTCATTGAAAGCCACGCGAAGAGCGCGAACCTGGATGTGTGAGAGCCTACTGTAGTTGTCATTTTCCACAAATATCTGGCCCTGTACCAGAAATATCTGGCTATTCCGCAGATATCTGGCGGGCCAGTAGGGTGATACAGATAAATGTTGGGGCTACATCTCGCAATTTTAAATACTGTAAACGTATATGTAGGTGCTAATCTAGCCTTTAGCATGACTTAGGCTAACGCTGTTTCTAGCAGCAACGTCTTCATGCGAGGATGAAACGCTTGTTTGAGCGCAAGTTGGAATAAATTCTCCGTCACCCAAGCTCTCGGTAAACTCTATTGTGGCCGAAGGCGAGTTTTACTACTATAAAGTAAGCAAAGCATCTTAGCTCTTTCGTCAATTTTAATGATTGAGGACATCAAGTCACTGTCCAGGAAGGCGCCGATGCTATTAGTATCTCCTCATTCGTCCGATGTGTCATCGAAAGATGTGTACGGCCAGCAGCTTTCACACTTTTCTCAGAGTCAGATACAACTATTCATTTGATCCTCCTCTTGGCCAGCTTTTGTCTTAAAAATGCTGCAAAGCTATGAAATGACTCAACTATTGTTTTTCTCGCAAACTTGAAGTATGCTTTCTTTATGAAGACGTGCTAGAGCTTTTTCGGTATTGTTGCTGATCCTTACTATGAGAAAAAAGAGAGGAAGACAATACTCAGCTCCTCAAAATTCGAACCGTCATAAAGGCAATTGTAAGTCCGGGCTTCGACACACGTTGTGCATGCCGCCCACCGCTTAGTCTGGGATTACGTCAGAGCCAGAAAAGAGCCTTCTTGTGACAGGATCATGATTTTGCTTACTGAGTATGCGCAGCTATTATATTCTGAACATGGAGAAGATTACCTACTCTTTAATATCGGGGTGGAAGGAGCTCTAGCTAATCAGATTCTATCCGGTATACTCAACTGAGTTGAGCCCAAAAGGCTGAAATGCTGAAAGACGATTAGAAGATAAAAAGACTCGTATTGTTGCTCCAATTTTGGAAATCCATCTCTTTCGGCCTTTGCCGGTACAATCACACTAAACGGTGGTCGAGGGTGAAAAATCATAAAAATCACGCTCAGTTTATCAGGCCTTCACCACTTAATGTGGCTGTACCCCTTTGCCTGCCAAACTGATTGTTTTACCCGGTACGATATTAAATATTATCTCAAGGTTATAAGATGAGTTTTGAAGTACAAAGTGCAACATCGGTCCTCGTCGCTTCAAATCATGTAGATGAGGATATCTATTCAGACTCAGCAAATGACTGGTCATTTGCTTTTTTGAAGCCTCGTGAGACGTTATGGGGTCCGCACGGATACCATCGCTATCCGGCTAAGTTTATTCCGCAACTTGTCCGCCGTATCATCGACACCTACTCTTGTCCAAGAGATCTTATCGGGGATACCTTCGTTGGGTCTGCTACCACTGGAATTGAAGCTCTCCGCAGTGGAAGACGCTTTTGGGGATCTGACGTGAATCCTGTTGCGCTGCTCATCGGTCGCGCCAAATGCATCCCCCTTCTGCCCGCAGCGCTCGACAAGGCATGGAAGCAGCTGACAGACCAGTTAAAGCATGTTCAGCGCATCGGGCGCCGTCCTCTTACAGAGAGGGAAAAAGAAGCGATTCTCGCGATTGACATCGCCCGTGCGTCGGATGAAGAACGTTTTGCCTACTGGTTTCCTGCCGAATACCAACGAGCGCTTGAGTCGATCCTCCATGAAATTCTGGTGATAGCAGACGAGCCCATTCGGATATTTTTCCTCTGCGGATTCTCCAATATTTTGCGACGTTCCTCCATCTGGCTCAGCGGGAGTACGAAGCCTCAGAAAGACCTCAAGAAGTATCTTGGCGACCCGGCGGAGGAATTCTACAAACACATGCAGGATATGATCAGACGGAACGCGCTCTATTGGGCTGATCTCACAATGGCACATATCGACCCCCATCACGTCACCGAGAGGTGCTTCCTGACTCAAGCAGATGCGCGATGCCTTCCACTTGCTTCAGGGTCACTCGACCTCCTGGTCACCAGTCCCCCCTATGCTACGTGTTATGCCTATAATGAGCTTCACCAACTAACGCACCTCTGGTTCACACGGTATCATATTTTTCCTTCCCCTCAAGCTGAGCTTGCTTATATTGGATCCAAGGCCGTTTCCAAGCGGAATCAGCAAGAAAACCACACGAATGTAATGCCATCTCAACAGGCGAACGGGGCGCTTGCGCAGCTTGCTTCGCTTGCGAACGCTTCGAATGCTTCGTCAATCCAGCGAGAAGTGCGCCAGTTGCACTATTATTTCCAGGATATGTATGCCGCTCTGCACGAATCGGCGCGCGTCGTTGCCAGCAGGAAAAGATTGGTACTCATCATTGGCGATTCACGCAGACGTGGGATCACCATTCCTACTTCTGCAGCCTTGTGTGAAATGGCTGATAGTGTCGGATTTAAACTGGAACAGCGGATCGTCCGAGAGGTACCGGGGCGTATTCTTGTGAGCACGCGTGATATGACCACCGGGAGATTCTCATCGAGGCCACAAAGTGATGGCCAGGCATATTCTGAGGAAGATATCCTCGTCTTTTCTAAGTGTCCTGTTTAGGATCAGAGCATCTAGAAGCTGGAGATGGATGGGCCTATGAAAGAGAGCAACTTTCCGCAACCCTCTTCTGAGCAGCTGGCAAGCTTTCGGGAGGGAGATCCTCTGGTAGCCAATGAGATTGTCGAACTCGTCCTCCCGTCGATTTTGCGATGGGCCTGGACTCAGTACAAACTGCTCCCCCAGGATGACGTTCAGGATATTGTACACCAGGTGCTGGCAGAAATTTGTCATAATTATGCACGCTACGATTCCGGGCGCGTCTTATTCACGACGTATGTCATCGGCCTCCTGAAGCTGCGGCTCGCAGACCTGTACGCCTCGCAGCAAGAGATCGACGAGAAGGAGGAATCTGGTCCCGATGCGTACGAAAAGTTGCTTTCTTTGCCGTATAACGATTCAGAGGCACTGGACGAGGATACTCGTATCGTGCGCGAGGACTTCTTCCGTCAGGTGGAAGAGCACTTAGAGCCAGTCGAGCGAGAGTTGTTCCAGTTGATGCGAAACGATGTGAAAAGTACCAGGGCTTTTGCCGCAGTCCTCGTCCGCTATGGTCCTGTGTCCGATGAAGAACGCGATGTAAAAAATGCGAAAGCGCGTCTCATGCGGAAAGTGACATTTATCGGGAAAACATTGGGCTACGCTCAGGAGGATCTGCGATGACTCAGAATCGTGCAAATGGGGACGGCGCTCCCATGGCAGCTCTGCCGACAGACGCAGAGATTCTTCAAAAGTGGTACACGTATGCTGCCGGGCAGCCGGGGTCCATTGGCTCACTCCTTCAGCTTTTGCGCTTCCGTCAGCGGAAATCGGAAGAGCAGCAGCGGCTTGAGTTCGAGGTGAGCGCCGCAGACTTTGCCAGGCTACAGAGCATGCGTGCCCCCAGAGCAGATCGCTTCCACTCTGATGCAGAGCGCATTGCGGCGGCGTGCCACGTTGGTCAGGTATTTCGTTTTGTCCAAACGCTCCTGCTGGCACGGAATTTGGCGGCCCAGGGGCAACCCACTGAGGGTGAAGTCTACGAAGCGGCCTTTGACGCGTCTGCTTCCGATCAGGATGGTACGGAAGAAGAAGAGTGAACACAGATATTCCTCCATTCCTCGCGCACGCCGCGTGGATCGCCAGAAAGATCGAAGACCTCATGGGGCAGGCGCCGACAGGCGCGCAGCTGCTCTCGCGTTTCCCTCGCGATGTGGCAGCGCTTGCCTCGCACGGCTTAGATATCCCCATTCTTCGTCAGCCTCATCTGACGGTGCAGAATGCCCGTGAGTTTTTGTGTATTCTGCGCGGTGACCCGCCTGCGCCCGACACAGCTCTGCTCGATCGCCCACTGTACGGGCTTCTCCATATCGGGCCCCCGTCGAACCTCATCCTCATTGAGGAGGAGTTACCCACCCCTGTAGCCAACTACGTGCTGGCTCATGAACTCAGCCACTTCTTCGCAGACGTTTTTTTTGTTCAGCAACGCTGGTCACAATCGCTTCCCGAAAACATGCGTGAGGTGAGGCGGCTCTTTTCCTGGCAGCAGCGTGATGGGTGGCTGGAGTTACAGGCGCTCATTCGGGGGCTCCCTCCCAGGCCCAAACGCATTCTGGCACGTGGGGACCAGGAGCGTCCGGAAACTGCAGAGCGAGAACAGCTGGCCGACCTTATTGCGCGGGAGTTCCTTGCCCCCTGGTCCATGGTCGCTCCACTCTTCGCCCAGTCCGGGACGAAAGGAATTGTCGAGCTGCTTCGCGAACGCTTCGGTTTGCCAACCTGGGTGGCACTGGGGTATCGCAACACGCTCGACACAACCCTGTCCACACACCGCGATGTCGTTGATCGCCTCTTTGGACCGCTCATCCAGCCCCCACATCCGACGAATTCATAAACTCCCTGTGTCCCGCGCGAAAAACGCTGCTGATCACCGTATGACAGAATTGAAGACGTGAGGGGGTAGGAGAAGTGAGCAATCTGGGAGAGCGCTTTGAATTGCTGAGGAGCGAAAACGATGGATGTACCTGGCGGAGACACGGATGATCTTGGCGTTGATGAAACCTTCGCACGTGTGAGCGATTTTGAGAGCATCATAGCACCACAGAATTGGCGACCACCTGGAGAGTATTATCAGGTGATGCCAGCCGAGACGCGAAGGACAGTCTCGGCCGTCGTGGCCGCCGACGAGCGGCTACGAAAAGAATTGCGGGAAACGTACCTCCCACACCTCGCGCGGATAGGGACGATCAAATGTTGGGAGCGGGCGAATCCCAAATTCATAGAGACGCTCCAGCGCACCATGCTCTACTCAGGACGGGTCTTCGCTGCTGATGGCACACTAGCAAAGTACGCCACACTGAGTCTGGTGGGCGCGCAGATCGCCATCTCCAAAGTGAGCTATCAGGGAGGAACCGGGCAGATCATTTCAAACATCATGCATTGGGGAAAAGAGCTGCCTCGAACGGTGACGGTGGAAGACATTGTGCAGGCCATCAAAAGCCGGAAGAAGGTCCATGGTGACAGCCTGGCCAACATCTTTTTGTATGCTCTGATGACCTATAAGGAGCGCGAGGTCTTATTGGATACTCCACCCGGTACGTTCAAGCTCATCCAAGGACCAATATTCCCTCATGAGATGCTTACAGGAGCGGGGAAAGGCAGGGTGATGGTGACCTGCCTTGATCTTATCAAACAGATGATCAACGACGGGGCCTATGCGACCATCATCTCAAGCAGCAGTGACTCTCAACTCCTCGATCTGGGCATGGCCCTGAACGCGGGCGAGTACCTGATTGTCGATACAGGAGAAGATGTTCTAAGGGATTTCCTGTATGAAGATGGAGGCGACTCCAATCAACTCAAAGCGCACTATACAAAGCAAAAAATCAAAGAGTACGGCTACCGTAGCCAACTCGATATCTTTGAAGAGTTCATGAACGATTACGGACCACGCGTCGTGCGTGGTGTATTGCGCGCCCATTCCATGAGCCGTCCGTATGTCTTCTTCTGTAATGCTGACCGGATAGAAGAAGCGGTGCATATGCTGCTGGCCGATGCTGCGCATACCGGTCCGCGCGGATTCCCCTTGCTTATCGATCTGGCAGATCAGTATTGCTCTGGCTCTTTTAAGGCCAGCGAATACTCGACGCGCCTGAATGCAGAATTTGCGCGGGCCTCCAGCGGGAGCATTATGTATCAGTCGGAGCGGGCAAGCCGCGATTAAGTCCTACCACAACGAAAGGATGCTTTTATGTTGCCATTTGAACCAACGGCGCAAGATGATCAGCCAGGAAACCAGCAGCGGGACTCTGGGAATGGCCAGGTGGTTCCCAGTTCGCAGCAGGATGGAAACTTCGGCACAACGGAAATGAGTGGGCCACTCATGGCGCAGGTCGACCAGCACATCGCTAAGTACGAGGCGATGAGCACCGATCACGAATTGGAGCAGCGCGCCATGGCATCGGCGAAGGCCATTGCCTTTGTGCATTTTGATGTGACCACTCCTAAAAACAATATCGTCGAGGCTCTCGTACACCAGGGAGACTTGATCAAGATTGATCGGGGGCTGTATGTCCTCATTGTCAGCGATGAAGATCAGCGGCGGTACAGCGGGAGGATAGTGGAAGGCCCCTTTTTCGACCCGGATGTGCTCAAACGTGACTCAACACCCGTACAGTTCATCATTTTGAACCAGGGGCAAGGGAAAAGGCTCTCGTTACCAGAATACCACGGGCGCATTCACATCGAGTTACTGGGCGAGGAGGTCAACGGGCTTCTGTACCCCACCACACGTCGCCCTCGTCCAGCCTCCCCGGTCTTCTCCTATCAGTCTTCGATGATGTCAGCCATGTTGAACCTGGGAGGAAATATCCTTCTCGGCCATCTGGATACCTACAAGGACGTGTTCGTGTATCTCGACGGAGACAATAAAGAATACTTACCCCGTAATGTACTGACAGTCGGAACGGTAGGTAGCGGCAAGTCGAATACCGATCAAGTTCTTATCGAGGAGACACTTGCAGCCAACTATGCTCAGATTGTCGTTGACCCAGAGGGCGAATATACCCTGATGGATAAGCCTGTTGAAACGGCTAGCGCTCAGGAAATGCTGGCACTTTATAAGCGTAAGCCGCGTGGCGTTGACAACCTGACCGTGTATCGACCGCCTCTCTGCGGCTCAAAGCGTCCTGATGCCGTAGAGTTCTCCGTCCCCTTCGATTCGCTCAGTCCGGAACTGATCACCGAGATTACGGATATGAATGAGACGCAGACAATGCGCTTTACCTTTCTCTATGAGCAGGCTATCGCCGTCATGCGCAAAGAGGGGCGTGGTCAGGACCAGAAACTTGGCGAGGAAGAAGAGGCGAATCTCTCACGAGGGTTCCCCGGCATGACGCTTGACTTCCTCCTAAACATGCTGGATCAGGAGTTCGCGCACAATGAGTATAAGCGAGAGGAGGAAAGCGCTGGCAAGAGCAAGAAGTCGCAAGGAGCGGCAAAGTCTGGTGATGGCAGTGATTCCCCTGAGAAGCCGCTCCCAGATTCAGAAGTCAATTTCTACTGCCGATTGCATCGCCTCAAGCCGCTTATTGAGGATCAGCATGATGCAAGTTCGTATGGCGCATTACGTAAGAAATTGCGCGAACTGCGCTCGACTCGCTTGTTCGATCGACGCGATGCTCCTAAGCTCGACATGGTTCGTCTGAGCGAACCAGGCCATCTCACAATCATTGATATGTCTGATTGCGACGACCGCGAGGTGAAAAACATCATTATCGCCGACCTCCTCGCCCGCATGTATCGCTACAAGATGGATCTGGACGAAGAGACCAACAAGCAGCGCAAAGTGATGCTGACCCTCGAGGAGGCGCACGGTTTTGTCTCGCGCGAGAATAAAGGGAAAATGGAGCAAACGCTCAGCCAGCTGCAGCGCATTGCGCGCCGCGGACGCAAACGCTGGTTGATATTGCACTTCGTCACCCAGTCGCCGCAGCATCTGCCGTCGGAGTTGTTCGAACTCGCGAATAATAAGATCATCCACCAGACGACGGGCACCGAAAACTTGCGCGTCCTGAAATTAGCGGCAGGAACCATTAATGATGGCATTTGGGATGACGTGCCGAGCCTGGGAATTGGTCGCGCCATCGTTGTCTCCAGCCAGTATCCTCACCCCATCATAGTGCGCATGCGTCCCGCGGCTTCGCAGCGTAATTATACGCTTTGAGGCCACGACTTCTCATTGGTTGGGGAGAAGTTTAGGCTGAAGCAGCAGATTGCATAGAGAGAAAGGAAAGCCATGAGAGCGGAGATGCGGCGGTTGGACGTGAATAGTGAGCGAGGGAGCATCCGCACATGAGCGCGCCGTCACCGACTACTGGATAAGCGGAAGTTTTTCAGGTTCTGCTTTCTACCACTGCTTCCCTGATAGTCTGTCAAATGATGTACGAACGACAGCGACAGATGGGAGGGTTCGGACATGGCCATTAAGCAGGCAGGTCCTCGCGTGGGAGGATGGAAGTACTGGCACACTGGAATTGATTATCCCGACTTGGCAGTTTCTCAGCAGGAACGCGCAGAGGAACGTGTGTGTTGCCACTTAACGAGCAATTGATCATCCAGGACAAGCTCATAAGACCCAATAATGTGCCCGTTCCATTCCCTCATGCCGAGGCATGAATCCGCGAGAAGGCACACATCCACTGTCCGTCTATCAAGGAGTTTTGAGTGACAACAACGAGAGAGGAGACACCATGAGAATTTTACATACTGCAGATTGGCACATGCAAGATCGGTTGGGACGCCAGGATCGGAGTGAGCATATCTCCCATGCGCTAGAACAGATCGCAGGCTACCTGGAAGAGCATTGCGTTGACGTGATGCTGGTAGCAGGCGACATCTTCAGTGAGCATTGCCGGGCGGAACAGCTGCGCGAGGCAGTAGCCGCGATCAAGCGCATCTTTCAGCCATTTATTCAGCGTGGGGGGACGATTGTTATCATCAGTGGCAATCATGACAGCGAGGTCTTCTTCGAGACCCTACGTGACGCGCTCGACCTGGTCGCGGAAGGCCCACCGGACTCCACGGCGCACGCAGTAGGCCGCCTGCATATCGCTGCTCACCCTGGCCTGCTGCGGCTGGCCGGGCGAGATGGGACAATCGTCCAGTTTGTCCTGATGCCATTCCCCACCGCACGCGGTTACCTGAACGGGAACCGGGGAGAACGTCGGTACGCGACGCCCGAAGAAAAATACCAGGCGATTGCGCAGGGCTACAAAGAGACCCTCCACGCCTTTCAGGAACAACTCGATCTGCATCTCCCCTCCGTCCTTGTCAGCCATATTCATGTACGTGGGGCCGAAACATACACGCACCACTCCCTCGGAGACGAAGACAGCATCCTTGTCGAGCAGGATGATTTACCTGCCGACTTCGCCTACGTCGCCTGTGGTCACATTCACAAGGCTCAGACGATCAAAAGAGTACCCTATATACGCTATTGCGGAAGCATAGAGCGCATGGATGTCGCCGAAGGCCAGGACACGAAAAGCGTGGTGTTATGCGAGGTTGGGACGCGCGGTCTCGTCGGTGAGCCACTGCTGCTTCCACTCCGCAGCACCCCCATCTACCACATCGAGATTACCGACCCGGAGACGCAGATACCACAACTTTTGGCCTGCTATCCCGATGCGCAAAATGCCCTGGTGAAATACACTCTGCACTGGGATCCCGAGAAACACATTCGCGAAGAACTCGCTCGCCGCGTGGAGGGAATCTTCCCCCACTGGTACGAGCGAAATTTCAAGGAAAGCGGTCAGAACGGCAACCAGAAAACCGTTTTCGCGCAACAGCGTCTCCTGGATGTTGTCTCCACCGTGCGGGATTACCTCGACATAAATCTTGCAGGTGATCCCCAAAGAGACGAACTACTTGCCCTGGCGAACGAATTACTCGCAGAGGAGGCCTGGCTATGATTCCACAGCGTGTCTACATGAAAGGCTTTATGAGCTACCGCGACGAGACGACCCTCTCCTTCCGGGGATCGTCACTCTGGGTCCTTGCGGGACGAAACGGCGCAGGCAAATCAGCCGTGTTTGATGCCATGACCTTCGCTCTCTATGGTGCGCACCGAGGCGGTGAACAGCACGCTAAAACCCTGATTAACAAACACTGTGACAGTTTCGTGGTAGAATTCGACTTCATCGTTGGCGAGGATGAATATCACGTGCGGCGTACCTGCTCGCAAAAACGTTCGACCTACCAGGCCTTTCACCTCCAGGGGCCCCACGCCCCCTACCCAGGGAAGCCGGGGCCACAGGCCATTCCCGAAACAGACAAATTAACCGGTTTCAACCAATGGGTTGCACACGTTGTGGGACTTTCGTTCGAGACCTTTACGGCTTCGGTTTTGCTGAGGCAGAATGAAAGTGATGTCTTACTTACCATCGGCGCGAGCAGCCGCCATGATATGTTAACGCAACTTGTCAACCTTTCCGCGTATGTGCGCCTCTGCGAGCGAGCTGATGAGAAAAGGAAGCGATTGGAGCAAGAGGCCAACATCTATGAAGGGCATCTTCAAAGAATAGCTCCGGTCGATGACGCATACCTTGCTTCGCTCAGTGTGCACATAGAGCAGGCAACTATCGGCATACAGGAGATGCTCACACAGCTAGCGCGACTGTCCGCGCTCAAGGTCAAAGCGGAGCGATGGAATCAGTGGCAAAGTGATTATAGGCTTGCCGAACAATCCTTGCATGAAATCCATACCATCCTCGACCAGGCAGAGCAGATCGAATATCGTGCAAGACGCCTCTCGGCACTGCAGCAGGTGCTGCCCTCCCTCCAGCTCATCGCTCTAGAACGGAAGGAGATCGCCGAGAAGGAGCGATCTCTCACCCAGTATCGCGAAGACCTGCGTTGCTGTGGGGAGAACCAGGCACAGGCGCGCATCAGGAGAGACAGCGCGCAGGCACAGCGTGATGACCTCACAAAGCAGCGCGAAGGGGCAGACAAGGACAGGGAACTGGCGCAGGCAGCTCTGGCGGGCTTGCAAGAAGATGTCAACATGCTTCAGCAACTAGCAGGGATACGCTACCAGATCGAGGAACGGCAGCAGCACTTGAGCAGCTTCCCTGAGGATCTGGAACAGCAGCTTTCAGTTCTCCAGCAGGAAGTGGAGGACCTAAAAGAGTTACAGGTAGCCCTTCCCTGGCTCGAACACTTCGCGGAAGCTCGTTCGGTTTGGCATCAGGCCTCGCTTATGTATCGCCAAACCCAGGGGGACGCGGAAGCGCTCACCGCACAGATAGCCCTCAAGCAAAATGAAAAGCGAGCGGCGGAAGATCGCTTACAGGCCGTTCAACAGGAAGCTTCAGAAGCACAACAGTACCTGACCGAGTGTAATACGCTGCTGGCAGTTGCGAAAAAGAATCTGCGCAACTTCCAGGAGGTAGATGGTCAGGCAAAATGCCACTATTGCGGTCAGACGCTCACGCCGCAGCACGTGGAGGATGAGCGGGCTCGCCTGGAGAGGGAGTTAACAATAGCGCAAGATGCTGTGGAAACGACACGGCAGAGAAGCAAGGAAATCAATGGACGCGCACGCACCATCGAGCGAGAGAGAGATGCTCTAACTGGCGTGATACAAGCGCTGGAAAGCGACGCACAACATGTGGTACAGAAACAGCTCAGCGCGCAACAAACGCTCACAAGCGAGGAACCCAAGGCGCGCAAAGCCTTGTCGAGCCTACCACCTGCGTACCGCGCAAAGATCGCAGAAAGCTTCGACGAAACGGTCGATGTGATCTTCGCATGCGACTATCCAACAGCAGCAACACTGGGCGAATTACGCCTCCAGGCACAACAAGTCGATGAAAAGAGCGGGCAACTCAGCTTATTGAGCAACCAGCAGCAGAGCCGCGAAAAACTGCTTGCAGAACAATCTCTTCTCCTGCGCCAACAACGAGGATTGGAAGAGCGGTATCCTGCTCACCGCGAACATGCCATTCTCCTGGCTTTCCAACAGGAGCAGCAAAGGCTCGTCGTGGCCAGCGTCAAGCGAAAAGCGCTGGAGGATCAGTTGAAGTATGCGGAGCAGCAGTTGGAGGAGGCGCAAGCTACTTTGCAGCGGGCCGACCAGCAGGTACAGGCCATCACGATCGCATTGAAGACAGAAGAGGGCAAGCACGAAACATTACAAGGAACCCTCGCAGAGCAGGTTGCGGCACTCCCCGCATCCTGGCAGACAGCAGCAGAGGCAATGACAGAAGAGCAGGTCGCGGGCTGGCAGCGAGAAATTGAACAGCTTGCGGGTGCTGACCACCTTTATGAGCAGCTAGAAAAAGCCCGGCAAGAGCGGCAGAGCCTTGAACAAAGGAAACACCAGCTTGAACAGGAAATGGACGCGATAGAACCAGAGGCGCGTCGTCCTCTTGCTCTAATCGAGCAAGAAGAGCGACGTGCGCAGCAAGAGTACGAGAAAGCGAATGAGGGACTCCAGCAGGCCCAACTTGAAAAGCGCACGTTAGAGATATGTCAGCAGCAGCGCAGCGAATACGAAAGTCACTATCATCAGGCGAAAAGGAAAGCGCTCCTCTACAAACGTCTCGCTCAATTACTTGGCCGGGATCACCTGCAAAACTACCTCCTTCTACAGGCTCAGAATGGGATCGTAGCCAGTGCCAATGAGACGCTCGATCGTATCTCAGGTGGCACGCTGAGAATCGAACTCCGGCCAAGCGAGGAGCAAGGCGCAGCAAAATCACTCGACCTGATTGCCGACAATAGCGAGACAGGAGCTGAATCACTCCCCGTCTCGCAGCTCAGTGGAAGTCAGAGATTTCGGGTGGCCGTAAGCCTAGCAATCGGCATAGGGCGCCACGCGAGCCATGGCACACGACAAATCGAATCGGTGATTATTGACGAAGGTTTTGGTGGCCTAGATAAAGAGGGCAGACAAGATATGATTCAAGAGCTACACGCGCTCAAAGGGGAACTCAAGCGCATTATCCTCGTCTCGCATCAGGAAGAATTTGTTGAGGCATTTGACAACGGATACACCATCGAATTAGTTGATCAAACATCGAAGGTGACGCTACGTTAGGTATAGCAATTAAGTCTCTCGCCGCAGGTAGTTTTCGGATATGTACTTGCTGGTGCATCCGCTAAAAGCGTTCCATGTTTGGTCGGCTGAATAGCCTAAAACAGGTTCATTGAGAGGCTTTCGCTGGCGGATTCAACTTGCCTGATGCACCACTTACCGAGGTTTCCTAAAAATAACTAAGGAGCAATCAAGAAGACGGACAAGAGCCACCTTCTCCGCTTTGATGTCGCATTGCATCATTATTCTTCCCTTGAAAACAAGCCCAAATACGTATGTACTGATAACCCTTTCAAAAGAATTTATGACACGTCGTGATAGCGGATTGTTAAGAAGCTACGGCTGATAGGAAATTTAATAGATGGACTAATATTGTCGCTTATTGTCGTCTACCTTCAGCGGCTCGAAGTCTGGCAAATTATTTGTAGCGAAAACCAACGTTGTTTCCCGCCTATATCATCCAATGGTTCGACTTTCCCCTCTTTAACCCACCGATGAAGCGTCGCTTTACTCACTCCTAATAGGTGGGCTGCCTCACCAAAAGGAAGTCGCTCTTTTCGCCACTGTAGGAGGCTTGCTTTGTTGAAGAGATATTCATGGCAACCATCAATGGTGGGGCCGCTTATACAGATCCCGGACAACCTTCCCAGTCGCGCCCATTTCTGTACAGTGAGCTTGCCAACTCCGAGTATCTCTGCCGCCTCGACCGTAGTGATATAGTCTTCAATAAAATTCTCAACTGTTTCCCGACTAAAATATTGAGCGCTTCCAACCACGGTGGTCGGCGAGATAAGTCCTTTTCTAACCCAGCGCGTTAACGTCGCATCCTTTACTTTCAGTAGCCTGGTAAGTTCCTCCCGACCGACCCAGTTATTTTCCGATTTTATCTTATGGATGTACTGCTCAATATCAGAGCGGCCAAAGTGCAGCGATCCCAATTTAAGTTCTTGTCCTGCTATCCCGTAGGCCCGCAGCCTCCTTTCTGCCACACAGGATAAGATGGATACCGCATTCAACCCCACGACAAAAAGGAGCCGGGTTGCTTGGGTCAAATTGACCAGAGAATCTCCGCAATTACTCACCTGATCTGGACGACATTCTACGTATTTTGATACACTTTCCAGGCATTGAAGTAAAGCCGAAGGCCTAAATGACCAGAAAGGATACCCATCTGCCGGACAGCGCTCTGCCGCTAGCAGACCTGCGCTCACTAAATCTACCACCATCCGCTCAGTGACACCGAGCCATATTGCCGCTTGCGCGCGGTTGACCAATCCATCCCACACATCTCTGAGTTCTAGCACCTCGCTCCGGCTCACGAATCTGTACTGCCGTTTGCTGACCGGCTCCCGAGTCTGGTAGGTCAATCTCCCAGTTTTCAGGAGAGTTGTGATCATTGTAGGCGTTGTTTTCAGGAGACGGGCTGCTTCTGCGATATTCACCAGCGGGAGCCGCTCCATGACATCTGGACGTTCCTGGCAAAGATTTGTGCGCGCCACGGCACTACTCAAGGCATAGGAGCGTACGAAGTAATGTTCGAACGCGCTGTGGATGAACCCGAACGCGGGATGCCGCCAGTAATCCTGCAGCCACTGCGTATAAAGATTGCCTAAGTCAGCCTTGGGACCAGCATGAGGAGATTGCTGCCGACGCATCTGAGTCCGATAGGCATCGAGAAATTGATAAAAGCCGTTTGGCCAGTTCATTATCCCTCTACTGGCAGTGGCATAGAGACAGTAATACGCATTAGGAGCGAGTGCCACCTGGCTTTTAATTTGCCCCAGCGGTAGACCTGTATCAATGTGGTGCAGATATGGCCACTCAGACCCTTCTAACATCCTCGTTGCCCACTGTAGCCCATCAACCACCCGGTACAATACTCTTGGGCTTTCCTGAGGAAGGAGATGCAGTCCATCTGGGGTGATGCTCTCCATAAACCAGGACTGGAGAATATGCTGAAAAGATAATCCAGCGTCATTCTCTAGGGGAATCGACTCAGTTTCGGCCAGGTGATCGCCGCATCGACCGCACTGGGTCTCGACGATATCCTGAATACTAACTGCCCTGCTGCACTGTTGACACCGGTTCATGAGCAGGCATCGATGCTTTAGGCAGGCCGATACTGCAAGTGGCATCCAGACCAGGCGGTGATAGGCGGCTTCTTTCAGGCAGGCGGGGCAAAACTGCCCGGCGTGCGCCGGTCGGAGCTGCTTCGCAGCAAGCGGGTGGGCGAGGAGAGGTACGGGAGCACCTCCGGTTATTTTTTCTAACTCAATTGTTTGCCCAGGAGGGGTTAGGACTTCAGCAAAGTGATGATTGCTGCTTGCATAGATCTCAGAGATATTGATGCCTGTGAAGCTGGCAATACGCTGAAACATCATGGCCCGTCGGGGAAACATCACCTGGTCCCTTAGAAAGGGTTGCCCGCCAATTCCTTCTCGTATTATCCGTGGCAAGATGGCAGGAGAGTCATCATAATTCAACAGGGCTAGCCGAATTACCAGGGATGGTAAAGATTCATCAGGCGGTAGTGGCGTTCGCCCCAAGAGCATTGGTTGCTGAATAGTCATCCTTCCTCCGCAGGGCTGACAGTAGGAGATAGAGGTACTTCACTCCAGTTATGAGCCCCCGTTCGCAGCTCTCTTTAGCACTAAAAAATATCTTTGGAGCCCTCTCTAGGTGGGCTATCGGGATCACGGGGTTGACTGCGTCGATTTGTTCCCTCTCCAACTCCTGTTTCCTGCTTCGCCACCTTGTTTTTCTTGATCGTTTCGAGGTCCGGCAACTCGCCCGTAAATGGGTTAGGAATACCGCGTCTTTCACCGGCGAGCCGGCCTTTGAAAGCTTCAGACAGGAGATTATGGTCTAAATATTCTTGTTCCCGCTCCAGAGCCAGGTAGGTCGCCCTCCGGATGAGTGCCATTAGATACCTCAGGATTCCATCGCATGCGGCATAGCACCGTAATGCCGTTTCATAGCTGGCAAGGTGAGATGGTTTTTTCAACGGTAAGCGATCCTCTAGCTCTGCCAGGAAGGTGCAAAACTCATCCCTGGTAGATGCGGGATCTGCTTCGTCCCACTCAAATGGGTTCAGTCTGTATGGATCGCCAAATAAGCCTGCCAGCTGGGAGTTGGTGTTCACCACCGCTTCTGCTTCACCTGGTAGTCCCACAAGCACGCAAGAGACTTTCGTTTCTTTAATAAAGGTTTTCAGCCAGTTGCTTGCATCAAGCAAAATTGTCTTACTCCCCCTGTCCCAGAAGTGTTGAAGATCGTCCAAAATAAGCAACTCTACTCGACAGATCTCTTTGAAATATCGAATGAGTCGGAGTTCTCTACTACCTATTGAGCCCCTGTCGGCAGCAGGGTCACCTAAAGCAGTGAGGAGAGCTGTTTCTAAGTTATTGACGTTTGCTCTCGAGGGGGTTGTCGCCATTACAACAGGCCGTAGTGTAGCGCTCTCTGTAAAAACAGCCGGAAACTGTTGGGCATAGGATGCCAGAAGGGTTGTTTTTCCTGCTCCAGGAGGACCTACAAGCAAGAGGCATTCGGGCTCAGCTGCCAATGGAAATAGCTGATGACAGCGGCTGATCTCATTTGTAATGGCGTGCCAACGAGGATAAAATATGCGTATGCGTTCTACGTAACGGCGACGTTCAGATCCGGGAAGTTGGCGGATCTCCTCCCGCGAGAGCATCTCCGGTGCCGATTCATCGGTGTGGGGTTGAGCGCTCAAAACGATCTCCTTCCGCTCTGAGGAACCATCTCTTACCGGTAAAAGCCCTTACCGGGCCGCATTCGAGAGATAACTCCTGTAACACTAGGGCAAATTATAATCTCCACCCCAACCTTCGCGGCTGGGGATTTTTGCCGTAGCTGTCTCTTCTGGAAGAGTGTCCGTATCAGCCTGAAGTCGCGCAGAGCTGTTTCCTCTCCCACCCCTCTTCTTCCGGTCTTTTGAAGCCGGAGTTCCAGCAGATGCCCCCCCACCCGTTTTGCTCCTTCTCCCATCTCCTCCTCTCTCAGCGCCTGGCCGTCGTGCGGGTATTTGTTCAGCCTCAAGAGGCAAAGAGGCAGGGGGATCTGGCACTTCTTGAGGAGGCGGGCCGGCTTTCACTCCCCGGTAGCGAGCCAAATTTCTGCGACCCTTACGGGTCAACTGATACTCGCGGTCAACAATTTCTTGGATATGCTGTTTGGCAGCAGCTAACTCATAGATATTCACTTCCTTCTTCTTTCGCAGTAGATAGCTGCGGATAACACGGTGTTTCCACAGGGACAGACCCTTTGTGTATTCCTGATTCACAGCGGGTATAGGTAGCCACTTCGGGTTCTCTGGATCGTCATCGAAGACATAGATAATACTTAGATCTACCGGGTTGACCCTGACGTGAGCCCTGTCGTCGTCGTCCTCATTCTGGCCTGCTGGATTGACAGTGCCCCGGGCCTTCTTCCTCTTTTGCAGGCGTTCTCGGAGTGGCGCAAGTAGTACGCTCTCTTGATAGCGGAGCGATTCATAATCGATTCCACTACGCTGGACTGTACGTCTCTCACTGTTGTAAAGGAGGATGCGCATCTCATCGGCGTCATGATGAAAGCAGGGTATGAATCCGTTTTTCATGCTCTCCTCCCACAATTTCGCGGGTATCCCGCCAGACCCACCTCCCACCCCTTCGTGCCAGTCCTGCGCATACACATCTAGCAAGAAGACGTGGAGCAGCTCCATAAAGCCGGTAAGAGAAATACAGGCATGTTGTGAGGAATCGTAATCGCCTAGATCAAGCATATTCGAGAATGTGGTGCCTGGCAGGCCGTGAATCAGGCCAGAATTGTTAGTTTTGAAAAAACGCTCGATCCGTCCCTTGAACCAGGCTTTCTTCACCGGCATCTGCTCAAGAAGTATCCCGAGTTGGCCACAGGCGTCCTCTAAATCATGGCAGGTATACGGCTTTCCATTATCTACAACTAACACCTCGGGCAGTCCGTAAACGGGCCACGGGTGCTTGGTTCCATAGATGCGCTGGCAATCAGGCTTCGGAAGGATACTGTGAAGCAGGCAGGCCTGCACGGATTCATAGCTGGACGGCTCAAATCCTACATGGACACCGCAGGGCCAGCCGCTGTATCCATCAAATGCGAAAGTCAGCGTGGGACGACCGATGGGCATGCGGTCCTCTAAATCGACAACGTTGAGGTCAAGCGTCGTGTCGTCTATCTCCACGCGCTCCAAAATCCGTGTGGGCCTCGGTCCAGGGGAGACCGGACTCTCGGCCTGCATTTCTAACCTGCTCAGCCGGCGTCGTAAAATAGAGGCGTTTCCTTTCTCTTGAATGCGGCGGTACATGGTAGTCCTGCCAGGCAGTGTCAACTGGTCCTCTGGCCTGCGGAAGCGATTCTCCTCCGCCACGCGGTTGACTACTAACAGGTGGACTTCTTTGACAGTCCGGTGCTTCGGCTTGGCCTGGCACTCCGCAAGCACGCTCTCGATAATCTTCTCGATGTCTGCATCCAGTCTGTGTTTCCCTTTCCCTCCCAGTAGATCTGTGGCAGGGACGAGCGAGCGGATATCATAACCGCTCTCGACAAAGGCGTACAGCCACTTCTCGATGCTCGAACGGCTCGTGGCCTGGCCTATCTTCTTTCCTTTCCTCGGATTTTTGATAGGGGTAGTAGAGGAAGCATCCGGTTTCGGGCTGGGCTTGAGAGACGCGGCATAATTAGCAATGAATTCCCGCGTTCGCTCCCACCGAGGGCGCACCAGGATCGGCAGCAGGATCTGATACTTCCGCCATGCTTCGTCTCGTCCCTTTGGTGGAAGCCGCTGGAAATCAGCAATCTTATACGCGGTTGCCAACGGACTATCTTGAAGCTTTCGCGTCTGAGGGCCATGCACCTCAAACACGATCTCTCCCCGCGCCCAGACCTCGGTGAGTTCATTCTGCGACATTACGACGCGCCCACCGAAACTGAGATTCTCAACGGAAATCCTTCTGTTTACGAGCATTTCGCGCACAACGTAAACCTGTTTTTGGTACGTGTACTGTGTGCCTACTGTAAAACGCCGTCGGGCCATAATAGAACCTCCTATCGATTACGCAGAGGACGGATGTATGTGAGCGGAGCCGCTGCGGGAACCAGACAACGCCAGAGGAGGGTTGCCGGGGCGAATGGCTCCGTCAGCTCCGTGCGTAGAATGTGCCGAAAAAGCATGTTATAGATAAGCGGCGCTTGCATGAATGGCTGCTGCACGCCTTGAGTCGCTAATGTGGACAAGTACAAGGCCAGGTCTTGAAATGATACCCCCTCCAGGTGCTTTTCCATATAATCGATGCAACGTGCGAGGGTAGCGGTTGGGACCGCCTGACGGCTAAAGCGCCACAGGATTTTAAGATTTTCAAGAGTGTGTCCTGTGCGCAAATTCGTATCAGTAACAATAGCAAAATCGTGGTCGTTGTTAGCAGCCCATTCCTGGCCTATGGCTATCTGTTGCTGAGCATGAGAACTATTGATAAGTGCTTCCGGTTTGCATTCAATGATTTCTTTTCTATCGGTTCGCACTACCAGAAAGTCGGGTGTATACGTATGAGTGTTCTCTTCAGCATCTGTCCCTGTAATAACCATCGGCTGGGCATGGTACGTTATTACCGTAGGATCGAACTTGAAGAAGAAGATCAAATCGCGCTCGATGGTGGACTCATACTTCACTTTCGCTCCCTTTATCTGCGGAGGGAAAGAACCGATGATGTTCCCACCTCTATTACTTACTTTTCTGACAGGCATACTCACCTCCGAAGGATTCTGCTACAGCGCACGATCTGTGCAAGAAATGTCAGAAGAACGCGCTTGCTCAGATTCCTTGTAACGGTGTAGAGCTTGCCGCGAGAAAAACAATGGTCTCTGTTTTTCATCCTCGGGTGGAGGCATTCTGCCTTGTTTAACCCGAAGGACAATCTTCTGCTCGCTCATATGGAGCAACTGGCTTGCTTCTTTCAATGTGGAGCGAGTATCTTTCCATTCCAGAAGGCTGTCACGTCTGAAAAAATAATTGCGCATAGAGCCACCCACGTTCGGTTCCCTGAGGGGCTTAAGCCGTCCCTGTCGCACCAAGGCCTGAACATCCCGCTTTGTTATCCCCAAGATTGTGGATGCCTCTGCACTTAGCACAAGGTTGGATTTAAGATTCACAATTGCCTGTCTGTCGAAGTAATAGTTTTGCAATCCAACTCTCACAACAGGTGAAATCCATCCTGCTCTCACCCAATCTACTACTGACTCTTTGTTGATTCCGAGGATGCTAGCAACTTCATTCCGTCCGATCCACCCTTTCTCGATTTTTACGGTTTCTATATATGCAGCGATGTCGGTAGGGGCAAATAAGAGCGCACCAAGCTGAACCTTACTATTTTCCGCGATATATGTGGGGAGTCTCCCCAGCACGACTTGCTGAAGAATAAGTGCTATGGTTCCCGATCCTAACTTCGGCCAAACGAGATTGCAAACTTTTCCAAGTGTGAGCAGGTTTTCTTTATCGCTGTTTTCTATGATTGAGTAACTATGCGCTCGCTCCACAATGCGTTCCAAGCACTCAATGACATCTGCTGGACTGAACATCCAATTCAAGCCTTCTGAAGGGCTCTGTTGAGCAGCTAGCAATCCAATTTGCACCAGTTGAGGCACGACTTTCTTAGCGAGCCCCAGCCAATCCCCGACCTCCTTGAGCGTGAGAGCTTGGTTCCATCTATCGCGCAACCTTAGCACATCTTCGCGCTTCAAAAGGAGAACTGACGATCTGGCTTTCTCATTGTAGGCCGTGAGCCTGCCAGATTTAATCATCAGACTGAGCCTATCCTGAGATGTACCAAGTAGTTTTGCCGCTTCATTCACACTCGTATAGGGAAGTCTATGGCTGAGCTCCCGTTTATAGCGCGCTAAATAGACTACTGATGCAAATGAAGTTTGGTTATCTACCAAGTACTGGTTAAATGCCTCCTGCACAAAATGCAGTGTCGGCTGCTTCCAATGGTTACTAATCCACTGAACATACAGGTTCCCTAGCTCGTTTTTCAGGCCATACAAAGTGTAGTCATCGTCATCGCTGTAATCGCTTTTCTTCTCGCGCTTTTGGTATGCAGTGAGAAAAAGACGGAAACCGCTTGGCCAGTCGATGATGCCTTTGAATGCAGTGGCATAGAGACAATAGCTCTGATAAGCAGTAAGTACTTGAGAGTATGCAGTCTGCAATTTCGAAGGGTATTGCTGGGAACTGGCGAGATGCATTAGAGACCAGTCTTGATTTATATCCATAATGGAAAATCGTAATCCGTCGATCACGCGATAGAGACTCCTCGGCGTCTGTTGAGCTAGTGGATAGAGAGTTGAAGTAGGGCTGCCCCCCTCCATGAGCCAAGACTGAATCACGCCCTGAGTAAAAAGCCCAAAGCTGTCGCTTTCCAATGATACTGTCTGAGCTTCTGCAAAATTAGTTTTGCATCTCGAACAGCTGCCCTCAATAATATCTTGGATGTGAACTCTTGCTCCGCAACCCGGGCAAGAATTCATTAATATACACTTATGCTCCAGGCAAGCCGCAGATGCAATAGGGAGCCAAATAAGGCGATGATAGGCAGCAGCTTTCAAGCATTGAGGGCAAAATTGGCAAGCATAGTCAGGACGCACTTGTTTAAGAGCAATGCCTTTTGATAAGAGGGGAAGAGTTAAATTCTCTGAGAGTTCTAAGTGCTCGATCTCATTTTCCGGAGGAGTTAATACACAGGTAAAACGGTGAGCTGTGGCTTTGTACAGATCATGCGGCGTGATAGTGGTTAGAGTTCCAATCCATCTAAAATGAGAAGCGAGCGTTGGGCATCCCAATTTAGTTTTACGTTTAAATTTCCCCGATTCCCGTATTATCGATGATAATATTCCACGAGGCTCGTAGTCATTCACCTTGGCAAGACGTGCAATGAGCGAGGACAGAGATTCCCCAGGTAATAACGGAGGATGGTATACGAATGGCTGTGTAATCATTTTACCATTCTACATTGCAGCGATTTTCATCGCATCCTGATCATTTCTGCATGGTAGCTTTCCATGCTTCTATATCCTAGTAACAGTAAGACTAACACATTTTTATTTAAGATTTAACAAGAATAGGAAATTATTACTATATTGCAATTCATAAATGATTAACAACAAATGCACAAAGTGGAATCGCATCTGTTGTTAAAAACGCATACATTTGTAAATCATCTGTTGTAAGAAGCGGTGAACCGAGCTTATTTACAGTTGTGTCCAGAGGTGGGGGGTCCGAATACGCTCTGGGCTTCTTGTAAAGTAAATGGAGTTCCGTATCCGGGCCTGCTGTAATCAAATACTTTAGTAAGAGCCAAGTTGCGTCAATTCAGCAATTCGGAGATAGCACTGACCCTATCTCATCAGTTCTGTGGAGACTTGCCTTTGATGAATTCGATCAGACAGAGTAAGTAATCAGAAAGTTGCCATGGAGTGGTAACCTTTAGCAACTTTGATGATTTGGTCAATAATATTCTGGTCGCAGGAGCGCTGACTGGCTGAGCGAACTTCGTATTATTTCTGGCGGTATATCGTCTCTCCGCTAGATCACCGTTTTTGGTGGAAGGCCAGTATCTTACTGCGAGGTTTCTTCTAATTTAAGAGCACCTAGAAAATAGTTCAATTCACCATGTCACCGATCCCCATGAAATCTTTTTCGGGCACTACTTGCTTTAAAAGCCTACCAACACATGTTGCATAACAAGCTTTTACGTGTAGTACGGGCACGCCTGTTGGGTTTCTCGACAGGCATCATGTTGTCCTGGAAACGCTTTTGCTTGTTCTGCCTGTTTCACACGTCTCTTTCCGTTGCTGCTTGCTTGGTCCAACTGGTCTATACCAATTTTCCCAACAGAGTCATATATGTCGGCATACTTATCCAGGCGATCTGCGGCAGTCACGGTTATGTATGTATGATAACTTTTCCTGTATCGTACTGAGCAGTATCCCAGTCGAGTACGTCACTTAATGCCTGCCGAAACTCATCAAGCCACTGGTTGTAGATTGCGTTATCTGGCATGGCTGTACTCCTCCAGATGAGTAAAATCTCGATGTGCTCCGGATACCGCTCCCTCTCGAGAATATATCGAGCGATAGTCCCAGGGAAGAGATGGTGCCTCTCTCGCCGCATCTCCTCTAATCTGGCTAAGAGCCTGTTGTACTGATTTGTTCGTATCCTGACAAGGATGGAAGTGGTGAGTACCTCATTTTCCACCGGCGATATACGCCAGGTGGGAATAGTGGTCCGTGGACGCCCAGAGAGTTGCGATTTGAAGTCTTTGAGCGCCTCCAGAGGAATCATGATCACATGCGCTGCTTGAGCTGAAGGGAGGCGACCTTCTTCGACATAAGTATACACTCTATTGGCTGAAATACCCAGTATCTTGGCCGCTTCTTTGATAGTGACATATCCTGGGATAGTCGGACGTTCATTTTCATTACGCATGCGTATAGATTATTTGCCACACACACTTTATGAGTATTTTTTATTTTTATGACTTTGTAATCTCATAAAAATATGCTATACTCCTCGTAGTACCCGGCTGTATGACCAACCCTGCTGCAGCTAGAGATGACGAGGGAATCGACGCTCAGGCTCGCTGACTTCTTCGTAAAGTGTGCGAGCCCTTGCTTGCGCCAGGTGAGTTCTCTCCCGCTCAATAGAATCCGGCAGGAATACCGCTCTGGTAAGAACATCGGAATAACAGTCATGCAAATCTAGGGAAGCAGAAGCTCTTTTCCAGCGGAGGGTTGCACTGTGCGAACGACGGTAAGACAATGGGAAGTCCGCCTCAAGGCGAGTGGAAGTCGAAATCGAAATTATGCGGAAGTGGCATATTCCATTTGCATCTATGGAGAAACCGTACATGACCTGAGGGAAAAGGTTCGTGACTATCTCACGCAGCAGCAGCTCACCTATTTCGCGAATGATGGCGACCACATCGCTAGGCGCGTTGTCTACGCCTACTCGAATGGGATCAACCCACCTCCTCATGAGTGGAGAGAGAAAGAGGTATTCTCGGATGATGACTTCAGAGAGCACAAGGGCTGGTGGTTTTACTCCTGGCGGCTCGTTTCTGGCCATCTGAAGTTCGATGAACACTACATGTGTCCATTTTTCATCGGCAGCTTAGAGGAAGTCGTGGATGATTTTTTGCTCAGAGCTTTCATCCCCCGTAAGGGACCAGACTATCAATCACCAGCGATGGTGGACCAACAACTGCAACTGTCATTACTCGAAACGGTGCTCCGTGAAGGGGAAGAATTTATCCTCAACGACTTACTTCAGCGAGGATGGCAGATCCTCGCGCTTGAATACCAGGGGGAAGTCAGCAAAACGGGGGAACTCACCAATCGCAAAGCAAGCTTCGTGTTAGGGCATGCGGATCTGCCTGCCGCCAGCTATACCTTGTTGACACGGAGTCAGTATTACTATTCTTTGTACAGTTGTCATCTAGAAGAGCAGACCAGGACGAGTCATTGAGCTTCTACAGGGAAACTGCTGCTCTTTTGAGAGGTTGGCTAGATCTGCGTACTACAATCGGTCCATGACGCGTTTCCTCGTCAGACTGGTAGTTCTGACTCACCTTCTCGATGATGCCTCTCGTCTTATTTTACTTATCAAATCAAAAAAGGTGGTGGCTTCCGCTAACTCCGAGACGGATAGAGCAATCTCCATAACTGTGTGATTTATATACATGTTTTAGTGTTATATGCATCATATGCATGATTCCAGCGTTACATTTGTGAGATCCTCCATTTTGTCTCTACTATTGAAGATGTTGTTGAAATAGGATACCTTGTGGCAGAATTTTGTCCCCTCGTGGCAGAATTTTGCCCCCTCGTGGCAGAAAATCGCTGCTCCTATTGTCTGAAGCGCCTTTGGAAGCCATTGGAGCGCCATTTTTTCATGCACGTGCAAACGCAGCGGTATGCAAACGTAGCAGCGTGTATAAATTCGTAATACACCGTTACCACATACTAACTCTATGTTTGCACTTTTGTAAGGGGAGATGGTAGGAGGGGACACCATGTGATATCAAGAAGGTGACAATAAACCCTTGAGACCACGGAGGTGACCCATGCCTGTCCCCATTATATGTCTGGATGAAATGTTGCACCACTTTGCCCAACGGTTCAGTGAACACTTGAGTAAGCCTCAATACCAGCACTTCGTGACCGTGCTGCTGGGGCTGATGCTGTGTGAAAGCACGCGAACGCTCTCGGGACTGTTGCGCCGGATTGCCAATGGACCAAGTTTGGCAGGACTGAGCCGTTTTCTGTCGGAAGCCCCGTGGGAAACAGCAGCGCTGGTAGAACATTGGCTGAGACACTTTCGTGAGATGATGCAACCTCAGGTCGCAGCAGAACAGCAACGACAACGCCAGGGGCAAGCAAAGCATCGAGGTCGTCCCAAACAACCCGTCGTGACAGGGTATTTGATTGGGGATGACTCGACGATGCACAAGCCCAAAGGCAAGAAGATGGAAGGACTGGGGTTGCATCATTCGACCACCCAGGACAAGCGCCTGCCTGGTCATAGCCTGGTCCAGAGTCTGTATGTCCTGTTGGGACGACGCTGTCCCCTGGCTCCGCAGCTGTATCGACAGCAAGCGATCTGCAAATCGGAAGGCGTTCCGTTCAGCAGCAAGATCGAACTGATGGAGGCGACCATCCGCACCTTTGAGCCGGTCGCAGGAACGGTGACCCATGTCTTGCTCGATACCTGGTACAGCGCCAAGGACCTTTGGCGAGCCGCACGCGAGCGGGACTTTCTCATCACCACTGGACTCAAGAGTAACCGCTGGCTGCGGGTCGAAGACCCGACCGCACCCCAAGGCTGGCGCTGGCAGCAGCTTTCGGACTATAGCGCGCATTTGAGTGCCAGTGACTATCGCCGGATCAAATGGCCGAAGGGGGACGATGAGGTCTACGTGCATGTGGTGACCACGCGTGTTCGCACACTCTATTGTTGCCAGGTGGTGATCGTGCGCCAGTCGTTGGAGGCCCCGCTCTCGCAGGCACGGTACTGGGCGTCCAGTGATCTGGAAGCTGATCCAGCCACGCTGCTCGTCCATATCGCGGCGCGGTGGGATATTGAGGTCCTCTTTGGCGATGGCAAGGAAGAACTGGGCTTGGACCAGTATCAGTTGACGCTTCTGGACGCTGGCCATGCTGGCCTATGTCTTCCTGGAGGAAGAGAGCCACCGCTTGCAAGAGCAGTGGCAACGCCATGTCAGCATTGGACAGGCCCGGCAGGAAATCCAGCGTCGCCATCGTCGTCATGTGCTCGTTTGGCTTCATGAGCAATTCCAATCTGGCATTGAGTTTGACTCTTTATACGAACTTTTCTCGGCTTGAACTGACTGAACCTAAAAGTGCAAAGATAGAGATAATAAGCAAGTATGAGGAATTTATGTTAATTACCTAAATTTGGCCCAAACTAGTGGCAGGATGCCAGAGGAAAAGGCCTTGCCAAAAGCAAGATGATGAGCCATACCTATCGAAGAGTCTCAACTTTGCGATAGGAGGACCATCATCAGGGTTTCAGGCCATTCGAGATTTTTGCATTTCTAGAATGGAACTGGAGGTCATACTCACACTCAGGAAGAAAATACCAGCCTACTTTAGTGAAAGGACTCAATCCTCTTCGAGCCAGCGTTGGAGAGAGGGCACAACAGCCCGCTCCAGACACACCATCGCGTCAATCATCTGGGATTGGACTGCCGGCCAGGACTCGCGATCCAACTCACGTAGGCTTGGGCAGGCAATTGTCCAGGCAATGGCATGATAGGGAAAGGGTTGCTCTGGGCTGCGCGCGTCTGTCAGCCAGCGCAATGATCCACCAAAAGCCTCGTTGATCTGCTTGCGTCGACGGACAAGGCTGCGGTAAATCTGCTCACCGTCGCTCCGCAGGAGCGCAAACTCGACGAGCGCATTTGGGGCATCATACTCCAGACGATAGCGGAAGCACAGCCCGACCCGGCAGTACTCGACATACGGGCGCCGGGTCGGACCCCGCAGGGAGAAACCCGTTTGGCGGTTCGACTGTGGGAGTAAACTTGCCCAGAAAGCATGATAGGTTTGCCCAATCTCGGACATGTCTCTCTCCGTGCCATCCTGCTCCAAAGCTGCCAGGCAGCACACCGCGTTATTCAACCCGTGTGCAGTCAGCCACTATGAAGCTGGTAGCAGGAGTGTAGCACCTCTGAGAACCCCTGTCTAGCTCCCCTTCGTGCTGCCTGGCGCGCAGTCTTGTCGACGTTGCTGTCGATCAAACATGGGATACACCGAGAAGAGGAGTCGCCTCCCATCTGGCAACTGGGGAGAGGCCTGGTTGACCCGTTCACACAGCGCGACGAGGTCTTGGGTGAGTTGACGATCGTTGAAGGGGCGTAACTCGACCGAGATCGCCCTTGGACCTTGCGTCATTCGTCCCGGCAGGTGAAAGAAGGGCGCAAGACGTTTCCAAGTAGCGTGCGCATAGGTGAGAGGGAAATAGTGGTCGCGCGTCCACATCACCAGATTCACCAACGCGATCTTGCAGACGGTCATGACCTGATCTTTGCGATTGTCCAACTCAAACATCTCCCGTTCCTTGGAGGCCAGGTCCTCCAGTGCCCGCAGCACCTCACGCTGCTCGCGGCAGTAGCGTTCCTGCTTGCGCCAATCCTGGTCTTGCCTGGTCCCACGAATTGCGCAACGAGATGTAGTTTGTAGCGAGCAGACATAAAATGTGCCTCTCTTGAGGAAGGATACACATCTTTCCTAACAAGGAGGTACACATGACCAGTATCGCCGATTCTTCGGTCAGCATCCAGACCTCTTCGCACTCCGTTCCCTCGACGCCTTCGTGGTTTGGCGAAGTCGTGCTGATCATTGAGCATCTGCGGAAGCAGGGCATCCTGACCAAGCTCAGTGAGCGCATGCGCTTTAGGCGACGGCGCTTCGGGCACTATGAGGTGATCGACTTTCTCGCAGTCCTCTTCGGCTATGCCATCAGCGGTGAATGCACACTGGAAGCCTTCTACGAGAGGCTGCAACCCTTTGCGGTCCCCTTCATGGCTTTGTTTGAGCGTGATCGGCTGCCAGCCCGCTCGACGCTCTCGCGCTTTTTGATGGCTCTGACCGAGGCTCCAGTCGAAGCCCTACGCTGCCTGTTTCTCGATGATCTGCT